>Ga0208917_1000033_pt1 | contig 60883 bp, 53 predicted proteins | sample DEB08_DNA_10_FD_185500 | JGI IMG/M metagenome (GOLD analysis project Ga0208917, IMG submission 185500) | Aqueous microbial communities from the Delaware River and Bay under freshwater to marine salinity gradient to study organic matter... | ecosystem: Environmental > Aquatic > Marine > Coastal ...
CGAACTCTTGTTGCTTGTCCACTACAGCCTCCTGACACTCCTAATAGGCTAGTGCTTGTGCAAGAAATCCGTATTGGCTTTGGCCAGATAAACCCCGTCGTGGGTGACTTTGCACATAACTCAAAACAAATACTTCAGATCATGAATGATGCGGCCGAAAAGGTCGATCTATTGATCTTCGGCGAGCTAGCTCTCTGCGGCTATCCGCTTGGAGATCTCAGCTATCGCTCGGACATTATCTCCGCCACACAGGAAGCGCTGGAGCAGCTTGTGGCTGAAAGTGCGGAGCCTAGACTTGCCTCGCTGACAGTGGTTCTTGGGCACGTCAGCGCTGCAGCGACACATTCAGACCAGCAGTCTTCCTACGCCTCCGCCCATAACTCCGCCACCGTCTTCTCAAGCGGTGAAGTTATCGGTCGCTACGACAAGAAATACCTGCCTAACTACGACGTATTTGACGACTGGCGCAACTTCGTGCCTGGCTCGAGCGAACTCCTTTTTGAACTCAAGGGCCAAAGGGTTGCGGTAGCAATTTGTGAGGACATTTGGCACCCAGAGGCTCCCCAACGCGAGGAGTTAGCAAATGCTGGCGTTGACCTTCTGGTAGTTCCTAATGGGTCTCCCTACACCCGCGATATTCAGTCGCGCAGGCGTAACGCAGCGCGTAGCTACCAAAGAGGCTTCGGTATCGCCTATGCGAACCTTGCTGGAGGGCAGGATGACCTGGTCTTTGATGGCGATAGCTTCCTAATGGATAAAGACGGCCAGGAGCTCTACCGAGCCGGGATGGAACCTGGCTTGTTTATAGCCGAGACAAAGGAGCTAGAGCCAGTACTCGACGACGAGCCACAAAGGCTTTATGAGGTTCTGGTAACAGGTCTGCGCGACTATTGCGGAAAGACGGGTCAAGACAAAGTTTTGCTTGGTTTCTCAGGCGGCATTGACAGCGCTCTAACTGCAGCAATTGCGGTTGATGCGCTTGGCCCCCAGGCAGTGTTGGGGGTAGGTCTACCCTCCCGCTATTCCTCAGATCATTCGCTTGCAGACGCCCGGCAGCTTGCAAAGAACCTAGGTTGTGAGTTTCGAGTCATCCCAATAGATAGAGCCCACGTTGCCTTTGAAGATATGGTCGACCTCAAGGGACTTGCAGGCGAAAATGCTCAAGCAAGGATTCGTGCGGTCACCCTCATGGCAATCTCTAATTCCGAGGGAAGGCTGCTCCTAACAACAGGCAACAAGAGTGAAATAGCGGTTGGTTACTCAACAATGTATGGAGATTCCGCAGGCGGTTTTGCCCCAATCAAAGACATTCTCAAGACAGATGTCTGGAGACTAGCAAGGTGGCTAAATGCCAGCAGGGGCAAGGAATTAATTCCTATTTCATCAATAGAGAAGCCACCGTCCGCGGAGCTCAGTCCTGGGCAACTTGATTCCGACTCGCTGCCGGACTACAGCCTGCTCGATGACATTCTTCGGCTACTTATTGAAAAGACGGCAACCGTGGATGAGGTCGTTGCCCTGGGCTTCGAGCGGGAACTTGTTAGCGAAGTCGATAGCAAGGTGCGCGCGGCAGAGTGGAAACGCTCCCAAGGGGCTATCGGGACCAAGACAACTGCTGTGGCATTCGGTTCTGGGCGTAGAGTTCCAATTACAACTCGTTTTGGGAAACTATGAAAATCAGAACATCGACACTTTTAGAGCTGAAGCGAAACGGAAAAAAGTTCAGCTGCCTAACCAGCTATGACCAACAGACTGCTGAAATCTTTGATGCTGTCGGTATCGAGGTGCTTTTAGTTGGTGACAGTGCGAGCAACACCGTACTTGCAAACGACGACACCATCTCGGTGACGCTTGATGAAATGATTCCCTTTGGGAAGGCTGTTGCGAGGTCGGCCAAGAGCGCACTCGTCGTATTCGACCTTCCATTTGGCTCCTACGAAGAATCTGCCGACCAGGCGCTTAGAAACTCAATCAGGGTCATGAAGGAAACCGGAGCCCACGCCGTCAAGCTAGAGGGCCCGAAGTCCGAGCAAATTAGACACCTCGTGGATAGCGGTATCCCAGTTATGGGTCATGCCGGCTTCACGCCCCAGTCCGTGCATGCCCTCGGCGGCTACAAAATTCAAGGCAATAACGACGAGGCCGCGAAGCGACTGCGCGAAGACTGCCTAGCCATCGAAGAAGCTGGCGCTTTTGCGGTTGTGCTCGAGATGGTCCCAGCTGATCTAGCGGCTGAGATAACGAGCGAGCTAACAATCCCAACAATCGGAATTGGCGCAGGGGCGGGCACTGACGGACAGGTCCTGGTTTGGACTGACTTTGCAGGCCTCTCGGGACGCTCCCCGTCATTCTCAAAGAGCTACCTAAACCTTCGAGAGCTCCTCACAGACGCTGCCACCCGCTACAGAACTGAAGTTGCCGAGGGAGCTTTTCCAACCAAGGATCAGAGCTTCTAGTCCTCGTCCCAATCCTTTGCGTCCTCTTCACGCAAACGCCTAGCGCGCTCAAAGATGAGTTTTTCGGCCCTCGCTGCTTCCTCGAAAGACTCAAAAGGACCGAGACGGTTTACCGCTAGAGACTTAGGTCCCTTTTCTACTTCACGAGTTTTTTGATTGAACCAATACTTCAACTCTTCGGCCATGAAACCAAAGATACCGCCTTAGAAAAATAAGATAAGCGCAATGCCCGTAAATGCTAGAGGTCACCTGGTCCCAGGAAAGCTCTCCCCCAGACGCGAAGTTCCAGCCAGCATCAAAAAACCAGAGTATGTGGGCAAGCCAGCTCCTACCCCCCACACAACAGGAGACCGCTACGACCAGGCCACTGTTGCAAAGATCCGCGCAGCTTCAAAGCTTGCGGCAAGAGACCTGGAGCTCATTCTTGGAAGCGCAAAGCCTGGGATGACAACAGATGACTTAGATCGAATTGGTCATGAGTTTCTAGTTGAAAACGGCGCCTATCCTTCGACTCTGGGTTACCGGGGCTTCCCAAAATCAATCTGCACATCTCTGAATGAGGTGGTCTGCCACGGTATTCCAGACGACACGATCATGCGAGACGGCGACATTCTCAATGTGGACATCACCGCCTACATTGACGGCGTCCACGGCGACACAAACGGGTCTGTGATTATTGGTGAGGGATCTCAGGAAGCAATCGATCTGGTTGAACGCACCAAAGAAGCCATGCACCGAGGCATCAGGGCTGCACTGCCTGGACGCGAGGTAAGCGTAATTGGAAGGGCCATTGAGTCATACGCCAAGCGCTTTGGCTACGGGGTGATTCGAGATTTCACGGGGCACGGGGTGGGAACGAGCTTTCACACCGGTCTTATCATCCCCCACTACGACGCACCCGAATACTCAACAGTTATCGAAACGGGCATGGTCTTCACAATCGAGCCGATGATTTCCCTTGGCAGCCACGAGTGGGATATGTGGGAAGACGGTTGGACGGTAACCACGAAGGACAAGTCCCTGACGGCACAGTTTGAACACACCATCCACATCACCGAAGATGGGCCTGAAATTCTTACGGAGGCTAAATGAGCAAGAAGGCAGTAGGAATAGACATCGGCGGCACCGGCATCAAGGGCGCTCTAGTCAGCACAAAGACCGGTGAGCTTAGATCCGAGCGCATCAAGCTCGGCACACCCGAGGGTGGAGAGCCCGAGGCCATAGCCGAGGTGGTGAGAGAGATTGCCGCTGCCGTCGACGACAAACCGGGGCGAGCATTAGGGATCTGTTTCCCTGCTGTTGTGAAGCACGGGATCACGCAGTCAGCTGCAAACGTTAGTGATCGTTGGATAGGGCTGGATGCTGATGAGCTGTTCTCAAACACCTTGAACCGGCACGTTCACGTCATCAATGATGCCGATGCTGCAGGAGTCGCAGAGGTCAAGTTTGGTGCCGGCAGAAAGCGCTCGGGGCTCACTGTAATGACCACGCTAGGAACCGGAATCGGGAGCGCGCTGTTCTATAACGGAGTCCTCATACCAAATTCAGAGCTCGGTCACCTTGAAATTGACGGGGTCGACTATGAGACTCGTGCGTCCTTTGCGGCTATGGAGAGGGACAGCTTGAGCTTCGAAGAGTGGGCCGAAAGGCTTCAGGTTTACTACTCAACGCTCGAGAAGCTCTTCACTCCGGATCTATTCATTGTGGGAGGCGGCGTAAGTAAGTCACACGAGCAGTTCTTGCCGCTACTAAAGCTGAAAACTGAAATCGTTCCAGCAGCTCTGCAGAACTCAGCCGGGATTATCGGTGCTGCAGCTCTTGCCTATGCAAGTGAATGATGGGTCGGCCGATACGCCGGGTTCTGTAGCGCTTTCGCGCTGACGGTCATCTATCTCGGCCACCGATTGCTCGGTGGCTCTAGCAACCTACCCGGAGGCATTAGGCGAGCAGCCCTGCCTCCTGCTTGGTCTTGCTCCAGGTGAGGTTTACCTAGCCGGAATAGTCACCTACTCCGCTGGTGGTCTCTTACACCACCGTTTCACCCTTACCCTTGCGGGCGGTTTACTTTCTGTTGCACTATCTCTCGGGTTACCCCGGGTGGGCGTTACCCACCACCTCGCTCTGTGGAGCCCGGACGTTCCTCGACTATGTCGCGACCGTCTGGCCGACCCATCGCCTACAAGCCTAGTTTCGGATCAGGTGTTGGCAAGAGTTGAGAACGAAGACCTCTGCGAAGTCCATGTCGAAAAAGCGATAGATGCTGATGCCACCGGGGGAAGAATTCAGGTTGAAGTAGGCATTCTTTGCGCCCTTGAATGCGGCCGCAGAAAATGCTCTGGTTGGCATCATGTGAGTGGCTACCGCCACCGCCTTGCCGCGATTTTCCTCGATGATTTCCTCTAGCGCTGCCCAGACCCTTGACTGCATGTCCAACACGGATTCCCCATTGGGGGGCGCCACCTCGAGTGATCCTCTCCAGGCGCTCACTAGGTCCAGCTCGTCTGTTTCAAGCTGGGCCATCTCAAGCATCTCCCAGTCGCCAAACCCAATTTCCTTCAGCCGCACATCTGAGATGAGCTCCAGACTGTCTTTAGCTATTGCGCTGCCGGTTTGAGTTGTTCTCAGCATCGGCGAGTGATAAACCCGGGACAGCTCCGGCAAGCCGCACTCGCTGAGCAGGATAGGCAGTTGCTCGGCTGCCGCGCTGGCTTCAAAGAGACCCAGCTCGCTCAGCTCAGGATCGGTTCCGTCTCCCCCAGAAATCAGATTCTTTTCGGTGTTTACTGTGTGGCCATGTCTGACAACCGCAATAGTCGTTGGCTCTTGATACTGCCTCGGAGCCCTAATGGAACGGGGCTGAATAGAGCTAAGTGGCAAATTAGCCTTCTCGGTTGATGTGAAGTCACCTTCGTCCAAAGCCCGATTGGCGTTGGCATCAGCATGTGAATTTTGCTCTCTTGGAACCCATTCGAACGTGGCATCGAATTGGTTCAGCAGGCCTCTTGCTTCAATTGCCAGCTCCTGCATGCCAGAGTTCTTTATCTTCCAGCGACCAGAGAGCTGTTCCACGACCAGCTTCGAATCAAGGCGAATGGTCACCTTGCGGTGACTGGTTGTGCTGAGATAGCGAAGCCCGGCGATCACGCCTGCATATTCAGCCTGGTTATTGGTTGCGGTCCCGAGATTCTCTCCGAAGTCGGCAATGAGTTTTCCCTCATTGTCGATTATGTGCACGCCATAGGCGGCCGGTCCTGGATTGCCTCTAGAGGCTCCATCGGCGTAGAGAAGGATCATGCTCTGACCAACATCGCCGAGCACTCACTGCAGGTGGCAAGCTCGTCAGCTGGGACGCGGCTAATTTCAGCCATTGCGGTTGAGTTGAGGTTCATGTTGCAAGCGCTGCAGCTTGATCCAGTGAGCCTTCCAACTGCCGCTCCCCGCTGAATCTTTTTGTCAAAAAGCTCAACTAACTCAGAAGGTAATTTGGCCCTTAAGTCCTCTATTGAAGCCACGAGAGCGGTGTTCTCAGCCCTGAGGCCCTCAAGCTCGGCAGTGATGTTGGATTTGGTGTTCTCCAAGTCATCCTCAGCGCTTTTACGCTGCTCCTGAAGTGAATCAAGTTCTGCAACAGCAACGTCTCGCTGTTCCATTAGTTCAAGTTCTGTGTCTTCGAGATTGCTCTTGCGATTATTCAGGGAAGCAATCTCGTGCTCTATGCCCGCAATGTCCTTTGGGTTTGAGGATTGGTTCATGCGCTCCAGGTCTTTCTGAAGTCGCTTTTCGACCAGCTCGACATCTGATTCAAGTCTCTTGATGTCTCTCTCTACATCCTCCACGCGACTGCGCTGGGCACTTAGGCTCCCGGTGATTTCAGCCAACTGCGCTCGAGCCTCCTCGATGGCAGGAGAAGACGATAGCTCTTTGGCCTTGAGAACCACAGAGCGCTGAGCGAAGACCTTGGTCTGAAGCTCAAAAAGGGTCTCTAGCTCTTCCACGGACGCTTTCACTGCATCACCGCAAAGTCCCAGGGATCAGTCCGTATTTCACTCACTGCAAACTCGACATCCGAGTGCAGTTTTGAGAGCTGCATAGCTGCAGATTCCAACCAAATTGCCTCGGCCGCCCAGTGCGAGATGTCCATGAGAGCTGGACCATCCACTAACTGCGATAGCTCAATAAAGTCTTGTGAGGGGTGGTGGCGAAGGTCACTCGTGATAAAAACATCAGCCTTAGATTCAAGTGCTTGGCCCAAAAAGCCATCCCCTGCCCCACCAACAAGCGCAACTCGACTAACAATGCGCTCAGGGTCTCCAGCAACTCTCACTCCTTGAGCGACCGGCGGCAATACTTTGGCAACGTTTCTTGCGAAGTCGACGAGCTTCTGACTCGAGACAGTGCCGACGCAGCCATGACCGGTCACCGCATCTAGAGGGGAGATCTCAGTGAGACCCAATGCGGCTGCGAGGGACTGCGATACGCCCCCAATTGCGACATCTGCGTTTGTATGAGCTGCAAAGATGGCCAAGCCTCCCCGCACAGCCTTTGTTATGAGGTTCCCCTTTGCCGTTAGCTCGCCTAATTCATGAACTGGCCTAAGTAGCATCGGGTGATGAGTAAGAAGAAGCTGCGCACTTGATTCAATTGCCTCATTAACCACCTCAGCGGTGACATCAACACTCAATAGCACCTTGGAAACCTCGCTAGCTGGATGACCTAGCATTAGGCCGACTCGATCCCAGTCTTCGGCGGTAGCGGTTGGCCAGAGCTCCTCGAAGCTTTTCAGTAGATGAGAGAGAGCTGTCATAGGTAAAGCAAACCAGAAAAATCTGGTTTGGATTTGTTTTTGTTCGAAGTGGGCCCTACCGGGCTCGAACCGATGACATCCACGGTGTAAACGTGGCGCTCTACCAACTGAGCTAAAGGCCCGCCCGAAATACTACTACAGATAATGACCTAGAGAAGTTCTAGTGCGCTGCGGTAGCTGGCCATATCTCTGGCCTCTCCCGGAGAGGTAGTGAACTTGGCAACCACGATTTGGTCGTGGTTTATGACGTAGGTGGCACGGGTGCCGTGTCCTCGCTCCTCCAAGAAGGCGTCATAAAGCTTCGTGACATCTCCGTGTGGCCAGAAATCTGCAAGCAGTTGGAACTCGTAGCTCTCGGCCTCGGCAAAGGCTGCCTGGGTGAATTTACTGTCCACGCTGATTGCGACTAGCTCCACCTTGGCGTCTTTGAACACATCAAGGTTGTCTCTAAGTTCACACATCTCACCCGTGCAGGTTCCACTGAATGAAAGTGGGTAGAACACCAATACCACTGGTTTTCCCTTGTACTCACTTAGCTTGAACTCTTCGCCGTGCTGGTTCGAAACTGCGAAATCTGGGGCGATGTCTCCTACTGATACGGCCATGTGAGCTCCTTATGTCGGGACTTAGGACTATAGCTAAACAAATAAACGAATACCTGAATAGACTTTAGTCGCCCACAAAATGGGAACTTTTAGTAAACAGCCACGAAAAGAGGCTTTAGCGGTGTCAATCAATAACCAAGATGCTTTCGCTGTCAACAATCCTGACAGGGACCCCCAGGAGACAGCCGAGTGGCTTGAATCACTTGATGCCCTAGCCAAGACCCACGGTCGTGGTCGCGCCCGAGAAATCATGCTGAACCTACTGAGGCGTTCACATGAGCTGCAGCTAAATGTTCCTCTTGTGCCAACCACTGACTACATCAACACCATCAGCCCTGAGGACGAGCCGCAGTTTCCTGGCGATGAGCAAATTGAGAGAACCTACCGCGCGTGGATGCGCTGGAACGCGGCCATCATGGTTCACAGGGGGCAGCGTCCGGGCATCGCTGTTGGTGGACACATCTCATCCTTCGCCTCAAGTGCGTCGCTCTATGAGGTTGGCTTCAATCACTTTTTCAAGGGACACGATCACCCAGATGGCTCAGACCAGATCTACATCCAGGGTCACGCCTCTCCCGGTCCCTACGCCAGGGCTTTCCTAGAGGGCAGGCTGTCCGAGGCGGAGATGGATTCCTTCCGTCAGGAAAAGTCGAGAGCTGGTCGAGGCCTTCCCTCCTACCCGCACCCTCGTCTCATGCCGGACTTTTGGCAGTTCCCAACGGTTTCGATGGGTCTCGGGCCGATAAGTGCCATCTACCAAGCGCAATTCAACCGCTACCTCATGGCTCGTGGCTTCAAGGACACCTCCAACCAGCACGTCTGGGCCTTCCTCGGAGACGGTGAGCTAGATGAGGTAGAGAGTCGTGGAGCGCTTCAGCTAGCCGCTAATGACGGACTGGACAACCTCACCTTTGTTGTCAACGCAAACCTTCAGCGCCTAGACGGTCCGGTTCGTGGAAACGGCAAGATCATTCAGGAGCTTGAGAGCTTCTTCCGCGGAGCTGGCTGGAACGTCATCAAGGTCATCTGGGGTAGGGAGTGGGACGCCCTACTTTCTAAAGATCACGACGGAGCTCTTGTGGATCTGATGAACAAGACTCCCGATGGTGACTACCAGACCTACAAGACTGAAGACGGGGCTTTTGTTCGCGAGAACTTCTTCGCACGCGACCCAAGGACCGCACAACTGGTTGCCGACATGAGCGACGACCAGATCTGGTCTCTAAAGCGCGGAGGTCATGACTACAACAAAATTTACGCAGCATATAAGGCCGCAACCAGCCACAAGGGGCAGCCTACGGTAATCATTGCCAAGACCATCAAGGGCTACGGCCTGGGTAAGAGCTTCGAGGGTCGCAACGCCACCCACCAAATGAAGAAGCTAAAGCTTGATGACCTAAAGCAGTTCAGGGACGAGATGAGAGTTCCCATCTCCGATGCCCAACTTGAGGCAGACCCCTACATGCCTCCCTACTTCATGCCCGACAGCTCCTCCCCGGAGCTTCAGTACATGCATGAGCGCAGAAAGCAGCTTGGTGGCTACCTTCCAGAGCGAAGGAGCAAATACGTTGACTTCAAGCTTCCAGAGGACAGCGCTTACGACGTCCCGCGAAAGGGATCGGGCAACCAGGAAGTTGCCACCACGATGGCCTTTGTCAGGATGCTCAAGGACCTACTTCGGTCAGAGGGAACGGGCGAGCGCATCCAGCTAATCATCCCGGATGAGGCTAGGACATTTGGAATGGACGCCTTCTTCCCAACCTCCAAGATCTACAACCCCAATGGCATGAAGTACATCTCGGTGGATAGAGAGCTACTCCTGAACTACAAGGAGAGCGAGGCCGGACAGATCCTTCACACCGGCATTAACGAAGCGGGCTCGGTGGCGGCATTCACCGCGTCAGGCTCCTCGTATTCAACTCACGGCCAGCCAATTATCCCGATCTACGTTTTCTACTCGATGTTTGGTTTCCAGCGCACGGCAGACTCGCTGTGGCTGGCGGGAGACCAGATGGTTCGTGGATTCTTGATTGGTGCCACTGCAGGTAGAACGACCCTTACCGGTGAGGGACTACAGCACGCTGACGGTCACTCGCCCATCATCGCCTACACAAACCCCGCAGTTATCAGCTACGACGCCGCATACGGCTACGAGATTGCCCACATCGTCAAAGCAGGGTTTGAGCGGATGTATGGAGGCAAGCATGAGGATCCGAACGTCATGTACTACCTAACCGTTTACAACGAGCCCATGCTGCAGCCTGCAGAACCAGAGAACCTCGACGTTGAAGGTGTGCTCAGGGGCATCTACAAGCTAAGTAGCTCGAATGCAGCGGGACACAAGGTTCAACTCTTGGCCTCCGGCGTCGCTGTCCCCTGGGCAATCGAGGCCCAGCAGCTGCTCGCCGAGTACGGGGTTGCCGCCGACATCTGGTCGGTCACAAGCTGGGGCGAGCTACGCAAGGACGGCTTGAGAGCCGATGAGCAGCGCTTCCTGTATCCAGAGCAGGATGCTCCGATGCCATATCTCACCCAGAAGCTCGCAGACGCAGATGGGCCATTCCTGGGCGTGAGCGACTACACCCACTCGCTCCCAGACATGATTCGACCTTGGGTTCCCGGAGACTTTGCAACCCTGGGCGCTGATGGCTTCGGCTTCTCAGATACCAGGCCTGCCGCAAGACGCTTCTTCAAGATCGATGGACCTTCTATCGCCGTAAGGGCACTCGAGCAATTGGTGGCTCAGGGCAAGTTGGATGCCAGCATCCCGCAGCAAGCGATCGACAAATTCAAGCTTCACGATGTCTCAGCGGGCACCAGCGGATCGGCCGGTGGTGACGCCTAAGCACCTTCCATGGCTTAGATCCATTGCTGGTGACCTGGCAACGGCGACACTCTCTCGTCTTGAGGAAACACTCCCCTGGTATTCGCAGATGCCTCCGGCTCGCAGGGCAGCGGTTGGGTCCGTCGCACAGAGCGGAATCACCAGCTTCATCCAGTGGTATGAAGACCCAGGCTCTCAGCCTTGGGTAGCGGCAGATGTTTTCGCCGGTGCCCCCAGAGAGCTACTTAGGTCCATCTCCCTTCAAGAAACCCTGCAGCTGATCCACGTAGTTGTAGAAATGGTTGAGGAGAGAGTTGTCTCGGAGCACCCAGATTTGCGAGAGGCCGTGCTTCGCTACTCGAGGGACATTGCCTTTAGTGCAGCCGATGTCTATGCTCGCGCGGCAGAGGCAAGGGGCCTGTGGGATGCAAGGCTAGAGGCACTGGTCGTAGACAGCATCATCAGCGGAGAGACCTCACAGGAAATCAATTCCCGTGTCGCCGCGCTTGGCTGGCGAGCTGATGGACAGGTCGCGGTTTTGTTAGGAACCACCCCCGAGACACCAGATCCTGACAACATGCGAAAGATAGCGCGCAAATCCCAGGCTGATGTCCTGCTCGGGATCCAAGGCCGCAGACAAGTAGCGGTAATTGGCCTACCTGAAATTGTTAGCAAACCAACAGCAGCTATCACCAAGGTCGCTCAGTCACTGAGCGAGAGCTTCGGCCCGGGTCCGCTCATTCTCGGCCCAGTGGTCAACACTGTCTCTGACGCACCAAGGTCAGCAAGGGCGGCACTATCCGCCAACTCCGTTGCAGCGAGTCGTGAGGTCTCCTCGAGACCGATGCAGGCGGATGACCTTCTGCCAGAGCGGGCGTTGGCAGGCGATTTGTTGGCAAAGCAAACACTCATTGCGAACTATTACCTTCCTCTGGCCGAGAACTCGAGAGAGCTATTGCACACCCTGAGAAACTACTTCGAGCAGGGCGGATCGCTGGAGGCAACCTCAAAGGCCCTTTACGTTCATGCCAACACCGTTAGATACCGTCTCAAGAGAATTCAGGAACTCCTGGGTGAAGATATGACGGACCCTCGCACTAGTTTCGTAGCTCAAGTAGCACTCTCACTGGGCTTGATAAGCGACGCTGAAAACGGAATAAGGAGAGATTGATGCTCATTATTGCCTGCCCGGGTCAGGGCTCACAGACCCCTGGCTTTCTCTCACCCTGGCTTGAGGCCTATCCGCAACTCGAGGCCACCCTCACCTCCTTGGGAGAAGCTTGTGGTGCTGATCTCGTTCGTCTCGGCACCACTGCAGAGGAAGAGGAGATCAAGGACACAGCTAACGCTCAGAGGCTGATAGTCGGGAGTGCTCTCGCGGTCTACCGAACAGTCTTTGAAAGTAAAAAGGTTGACGGCGTACTCGGCCACTCTGTCGGTGAGTATGCGGCAGCTGCGATAGCTGGAGTAATTGGCGACAACGATGCGATGCAGCTTGTTGCTAGGCGCGCAGATGCGATGGCCGAGGCCGCCGCAAGGACCCCAACTTCAATGGCCGCGGTTTTAGGCGGTGAAGAAGCTGATGTGCTCGAAGCAATAGGGCAGCTCGAACTTGAGCCAGCAAACTTCAATGGTTCGGGTCAGATTGTGGCAGCCGGAGCTAAAGCGGCTATCCAGAGGCTGGTAGAGAGCCCTCCGGAAAAAGCAAGGGTAATTGAGCTAAAGGTTGCCGGCGCGTTCCACACCAGCTTCATGGAGTCGGCGAAGGAGCCTGTAGCTGAGGTAGCCGAGGGTTTTTCTGCAAAGGACCCAGAAATCAAGCTTTGGTCAAATGTTGACGGAGCACAGGTGCAGGATGGAACTGCGTTTCTTTCCTCTCTTGTGAGCCAGATTGCAAGCCCTGTGCGCTGGGATAAGTGCATGACATCAATTAGCGGCCTTAGCGCCACAGTGGTTGAGCTTCCGCCAGCTGGAGCCCTCGCGGGACTTATGAAACGAGGGGTTTTAGATGCGACTGCGATAGCCTTGAAAACTCCAGCTGATGTTGAGAAGGTGCCTAACCCTTGAAGAGCCTGAAGCAAAACGACCCAGTTCAGTACACGAGGATTTACTCCCTTGGTGCTTCCCGAGGAAGCTCTGCGGTGACCAACGACGAGATTGCTGGCCCAATCGAATCTTCCGATGAGTGGATCAGGCAGCGCACTGGCATTGTTACTCGCGTTCGAGCACCTGAGGGTCAGAGCCTCATGGACATGGCCGTTGAGGCTTCCAAGGAGGCCATCGAAAAATCCGGAATCGACCCAAGTGAGATTGACGCTGTCATACTCGCCACAATCAGCTTTCCCTATGCAACCCCATCGGGGGCAACCATGCTTGCCGCTGAGGTGGGCGCTGGAGATGCTGCGGCCTATGACATCAGTGCGGCATGTGCTGGGTACTGCTATGGAATTGCCCAGGCAGATGCCCTAATTCGCTCTGGCAACTCAAAATACGTTCTAGTTGTTGGTGGAGAAAAGCTTTCAGACTTCATTTCGCCGACCGACCGCTCTATTAGCTTCCTGCTGGGAGATGGAGCGGGCGCCGCAATTGTCGGACCCAGTGACCACCCCGGTATCTCCAAGACGGTCTGGGGATCAGATGGTGCTAACTGGGACAAGGTTGGAATGACAGGATCCATCCTCGACTTCCGCGATGGCAAGACAGAGTGGCCAACCCTGGTCCAAGAGGGTCAACCCGTTTTTCGTTGGGCAGTCTGGGAGATGGTGAAGGTCGCGAAAGAGGCTCTGGAAGCCTCCGGACTTGCACCAGAGGATCTCTCCGCTCTGGTGACCCACCAGGCAAACATGCGGATCATCGATGAATTTGCAAAGCAGCTCGAGCTCCCAGAATCAGTTGTTGTAGCGAGGGACATCGTCGAAACTGGCAATACCTCCGCTGCATCAATACCGCTTGCCATGCACCGACTACTGGCAGAAGGCCAGGTCAAATCAGGCGGATATGCCCTAGAAATTGGTTTTGGCGCAGGGCTTGCCTATGCGGCTCAAGTTGTAGAACTCCCATAAAATAAAGCGATAATCAACGACCCAATTAGGAGAAAATCATGGCTCTATCTGAACAGGATGTACTTGCAGGACTTGCAGAGCTGGTAAACGATGAGACTGGCATTGCGGCAGATGCAGTTCAGATGGAGAAGTCCTTCACCGATGATCTGGACATCGACTCAATCTCAATGATGACGATCGTTGTCAATGCCGAGGACAAGTTCGGCGTAAAGATTCCAGACGAGGAAGTCAAAAACCTCATCACCGTGGCTGACGCGGTCAACTTCATTACCTCAAACCAGGGATAACGTTGCGCAGAGTTGTCGTTACAGGGATTGGGGCAACCACTCCCCTAGCCGGCAACGCCACTGAAAGCTGGAAATCCCTGCTCGAGGGTAAATCTGGCATCTCCACTCTGGAGCAGGAGTGGGTCGCAAGACACGAGCTTCCTGTGACATTTGCAGCTCAAGCCAAAGTATCGGCCTCAGAAGTTCTCACTCCGCAGGAGGCCAAACGCCTAGACCCCTCATCTCAATTCGCTCTTATCTCAGCCCGCGAAGCCTGGGCAGATGCCGGTGAGCCAGAGGTAGAGCCGGAGCGACTGGCTGTCGACTTTGCCACGGGAATTGGTGGAGTCTGGACGCTACTTGATGCCTACGACGCTCTCAATGAGCGCGGACCGAGGCGAGTGCTTCCAATGACCGTGCCCATGCTTATGCCCAATGGACCTGCCGCAGCGGTAGGCATGGCCCTTGGTGCTCGCGCTGGCGTTAGGACAGCCGTCTCGGCCTGTGCGTCTGGAAACGAGTCAATAGCAAATGCCTTCCACCGTATCCAACTTGGTGAAGCCGATGTCGTGGTAGCTGGTGGTGCTGAGGCTGCAATTCATCCATTACCAATTGCAGCATTCGCTGCAATGCAGGCGCTCAGTAAGCGCAACGACGACCCACAAGCAGCCTCTCGGCCTTACGATGTTGGACGCGACGGCTTCGTGATGGGAGAAGGTGCGGGCGCACTTGTTCTTGAGGAATACGACAGCGCTAAAGCACGTGGTGCAAAGATCTACTGCGAAATAGTCGGTGGTTCTGTTACCTCAGACTCCTATCACATCACCGCCCCTGACCCAGAAGGGTCAGGAGCCGCAAGAGCAATGCTTGCCGCCTTGGAGCAAGCTGATGCCAAGCCCGAGGACGTGGAGCACGTCAACGCCCACGCAACCTCAACGCCTGTGGGAGACATTGCTGAATACACCGCTCTTGAGAGAGTTTTCGGATCTCACACCCAAAACTTGATTGTCACAGCTACTAAGAGCTCGACAGGTCACCTTCTTGGAGGTGCAGGCGCTGTTGAGGCTGTCTTCACAATTCTTGCGCTTCGGGAACAGACCTCTCCAGGAACCCTGAATCTAGATGATCAAGATCCAGCTATTCCGCTGAATGTTCCAAGAAAACCCCACTCGCTATCAAGAAGAGACGCGGTTGCGATCAGCAATAGCTTCGGCTTCGGCGGACATAACGCCGTCCTCGCCTTCAGAAACGTTTAGACCGCTCTAGGAAGCTGCCTGACCCTAGCGCTGGCCATGCGATAAGGCTCTAGCAAGTCAAGCCATGCAGTCCCGGTTTCAACCCTCAAGAGCCTCTCAAGCTCTTTGTGGTTACCTTCTGACTCACTAATAAGCCTCTCAAGCTGTCCGATTCGAATGACAATCTCTCCGCTTGAGTCAATTGCAAGTCGCTTTAGCCCAAGGCCTGGATGCCCAAGGATTAGGCAGGGCTCTTTGGAACTCTGGTAAATCTCGAAAACAACGCCGAGTTTGCTAAGTAGCGAGCTCAGGTGAGCAACTTGGCCGTCTGAGAGCGAGGCCTGGAACCTAGTTTGAAGGGTGCCAGGGGTATGGGGCTGCGGCTTCCAATTGGGGCTCAGCTCATGCTTGGAGAGGAAGTTTTGGACGTCAAAGGTTGCGCTCTTAGGTGCGCAAAGCAACCAGATGTCAGTTACAGACATCACTACCTCCGATCCAGAGTCGTCTTCCCCTACGTTCTGAATCGGTGAGATGAGGCTACTTCAGCTCAAAGCCTGTTGTCAAAAGCTATCTCGTGCTCGCTCCTGAGCTGAAACTTCACGAACGTCGCTAAGCCGCCTAAGACTAGAGAGGGGATTTGACATTCTGAAGTTGCCTTTGAATTTCTCTTGGTTTTTATCCATGAAGCTCCAATACCCGGCAGTAAAGGGACAGGCGTCCTCGCCGAGTCTCTTCTTGGGGTCAAATGGGCAATCGCCACAGTAGTTACTCATCCTGTTGATGTAGGCGCCGCCTGCCGCATAGGGCTTTGTGGACATCGCTCCTCCATCCGCGTAGAGAGTCATGCCTATTACGTTCGCGGGCATTACCCAGGGAGTTCCGTCGACGAACGCATCAATAAACCAGTCGTTGGTCTGCTTTGGATCGTAGCCACGCTGCAGCGAGTGATTCCCAAGCACCATGAGCCTCTGGATATGGTGCGCCCAACCGTAATCACGAACATTGGCTACTGCGTCACTTAAGCACTTTGCGCTGAGCTTCTCTGGTTGCAGGTCTGAGAGCCATTCTGGGATGGGCTGGTCGGCGTCTAGGTGGTTCTGGCTTTCGTATTTCTCACCAAACTGCCAGTAGAGGTGGAAGACGTAGTCTCTCCAGCCAACAATCTGTCTTATGAAGCCCTCAACGCTAGAAAGCCGTGCCTTACCTTGTTGGTAAGCCCTCTCCGCCCTTCGAGCTACCTCAATTGGGTCTAGTAGTCCGAGGTTCATGGGCACCGACAGAAGCGAATGGGCCATCGTCCAGTCCCTTTGGTCCATTGCGTCCTCATAAGGCCCGAAGAGATCGAGCCGGTGCTCGATGAAGTGATCAAGGGCCTCCTGGGCCTCTTTCTCAGAGGCCGCAAACTGTCTGGGGCCGTCAACGCCCAAGAACCTAACCCCTGAGCGCTCTAAGGAGTCCAATGTCTCTCTGACCTTCTCGTCAAGATCATCTTCTTGGGGTACCCAGTGTCCTTGGACTCCAAGTTTTTCCTTTGGAGGAGGCAGACGGTTCTCTGCATCAAAATTCCACGAGCCGCCTGCGGGGTGCTCTCCGTCCATCAACAAGTCGAGTCTCTTGCGCGATTGACGATAAAAATCCTCGAGCTTTAACTTCTTCCCCGCCGAGTAGCTTTCCCAGTCGGCTTCGCTTGAGCAAAAGCCCCTGGTCTGCGAAAGCTCAAGACCGAGAGACTGAGCCAGACTCAGCATTGGCCTCGTCGAGGGTTTGATTGCACGGGAGAGACCGGAGACCTTGGCTAGGTCTCTGTAGTTGTCCAGGCTCAAAAGCGTAACTCGGTCGTCCTTGGCTCTGCTTCGCAAGGCATAGAGAATCAGATGCGCCTTTTGGCGATGATAGGGACGCTTGCGGAATTGAGACAGGACCTCTGGGAGCAAGATCTCACCGCCGAGGTCAAAATGTGACCCGAGTTGGTCTGGAAATAACAGCTGCAATGGGCCACCACCTATACACTTCAGACAACCATCATGAGCAAGCTTTACTTCCGCTACGGGGCGATGAACTCAGGCAAGAGCACCGCCTTACTGCAGGCCGCCTATAACTACGAGGAGCGCTCCCAGTATGTCCTGCTTGCAAAGCCAGCAGTTGACTCAAAAGGCGACCGTAATGTTGTTAGCCGCCTTGGGGTAACTCGGGAAGTTGACTTCCTCGTGGAGCCAAATGACGACCTCAGGGAGCTGTTCCAGCAGCACGCAGCTGATTTTGAGTCGCGAAACTCCCAACCAATCGCCTGCCTGCTCTTAGACGAAGCACAATTTCTAACTCCGGATCAGGTTGATCAAGCCCTTGAGATTGCGGTGCTTGATTCAGTGCCGGTCCTGGCTTACGGCATCAGAACTGACTTTCAGACCAAGTCTTTCCCAGGCTCGCGCAGGCTACTTGAGATTGCCCACAGCCTTGAAGAGCTCAAGACCATCTGCCGCTGCGGTAGGAAGGCGATGTTCAATGGTCGGAAGCTAAACGGCCAGTTCACTTTCGATGGCGAACAGGTGGCAATTGACGGGGATAAAGTCACCTACGAGTCCCTTTGTGCGACGTGCTATCTGGAGAAACTCAAGAGTTCCTAGATCTGCTCTGTTTACCGCTTTGTGTAGTTAATGTAACGATGCCGTTACCTCTCACCCAGCCAACTGCTAGAGGTCTAACTTTGACTAAAGCGTCTAATCACTTCAGACCGAAGGGAAAGAGCGCTCAGTTTCTTGAAAGGGGAATTGATGAAGAAAGCAACACTATTTGTATCTGCTCTAGCTGTTGGAGCATTGGTACTTAGTGGTTGTGCGGCGGATGACTCAAGCGAGTCAACTGCTACTACGACCACAAACAACAACTCAAGCAGCACAACCGAAACCGCCGTTGAGACCGTCTCAATGCTGGAGGCTGTTCAGGCCGCTGGCACAGTTCGTTGTGGTACTCGCGACGCACTGCCTGGATTCGCCGTCCTCGATGAGAGCGGAGAGCACGTAGGTTTCGACTCTGATTTCTGCCGCGTAATTGCAGCAGCAGTCCTGGGTGACGCTTCGGCAGTAGACATGGTTGACCTCGAGACAGCAGACCGCTTCACAGCCCTGCAGAACGGTTCGATCGATGTTCTAGTTAGAAACACCACCTGGACAGCAACACGTGATGGTAGCGAAGCAGCTACCTTCCTGCAGCCAACGTTCTACGACGGCCAGGGCATGATGGTGGCATCCGACAGCGGCTACAGCTCAATCAACCAGATGAATGGTGCGGTTGTCTGTGTAGCTAAGGGAACCACCACAGAGGGCAACGCAGCCCTCGAGTCCTCCAGACTGGGCCTCGGTTGGGAAGTTCGTGCATTCGATGAGGTTGACCTGATTCTTGAGGCCTTCCTTGCCGGACAGTGTGATGGTTGGTCCTCGGACGTGAGCCAGCTCACCGGTCTACGCAGTGCATACCCAGATGGTGCAGCAGCACTGACAATCCTTCCTGAGGTCTTCTCCAAGGAGCCTCTAGGACCTGCCGTGCTGGATGGCGACACTCACTGGGCACAGGTTGTCAACTGGGCAATCCTTGCCACCATTCAGGCCGAGGAGTTTGGCATCACGAGTGCGAACGTGGACAGCATCCGCAGCAGCACAACCGATGTTGGAATCCTTAGGTTCCTTGGTGCAGATGTGCCAACCAGTGACGGCTCTGCCGTCCTTGACCCAGGCCTAGGCCTGCCAACCGACTTCGCCTACCAGGTAGTCAAGCAGGTTGGAAACTACGGTGAGATCTTCGCGCGTCACTTGTCGCCGCTAGGTCTCGAGCGCGGTGTGAACTCACTTTGGACCGACGGTGGTCTGATGTACGCACCTCCTTACCGTTAATTCGCTAAGGTCAAATAGCAGAACATAGTGGTTCACTTGGGAGGGAGACGTTTTTGAGCTCTCTCCCAAGTGCACCCGCTAAAGTCCCAATCTGGAGGGACGTAAGAGTCCTTAGATGGCTCTTCCAGATCGCAGTCCTAGCAGTCGTAGGCATCATCATTTATTGGATTTGGGGCAACTACCAGACCAACATCGAAAGAAGCAGCGTCCAGACGGACCTGCGCTTTTTGGATAACCCCGCAAGCTTCACCATTCCCGGCAATGACTTTGACCAGAGCTCTCCCGTCAGAGCCGCATTCGTTCAGGGATTTCTAAACACCATCCAGGTTGCCCTGGTTGGCATCTTCTTTGCCACAATTCTGGGAACCATTATCGGCATCGCGAGACTCTCCAAGAATCTTGTTGTAAAGACCATCGCAGCCGCATACGTCGAGGTCATCAGAAACTTGCCGCTGCTTCTGCTTCTAACCTTTATGAACCTCGCGGTTGTCCTGCAGACATTTCCTCGGATCGAAGATGCGTGGAAACCACTAGATCTTTTCGTCATCTCTAATAGAGGTCTCGCAATTCCTTGGTTTGAAGGAAGTGCGGGCCAGCTTTCACTTTTGGTATTGGCCGGCATCGTCCTCGCGGTTATTGTCGTCCGGCTCGAAAGAGCCAGAGCAGACAAGGTTGGTAGACCTTCTCGCGCTCTATTGCTTGGCACCCTGGCGCTGGCGATCGTGCCCGTAGTCGGATGGATAACTCTTGGCTATACCTGGACTCTTCCTTTTGTTGATGGAAGGGGAACCTCAGGGGGTCTCAGACTTGACCCGTCATTCTTCGCACTGATTGTTGCCCTGGTTGTTTACACCAGTAGCCACATCGCCGAAATAGTCAGAGGCTCCATCCTTGCTGTCCCCCGGGGTCAGGGCGAGGCCGCAGATGCCTTGGCACTAAGCAACTCCCAAAAGATGCGCATCATCATCTTGCCTCAGGCTTTCAGGGTGGCCATGCCTGCTCTGGGAAACCAATACCTCAACCTGATCAAAAACTCATCGCTGGGCGCAACCATCAGCTACTTTGAGCTGACGCAGATCGCCCAAATCACGGTGGGTAATGGCTCCCCCGCTGTGCCCGCATTCACTCTAACTTTGCTCGTTTACCTGGCAATTTCGCTCTTCACATCGCTGTTTGTGAACTACTTCAACCGCAGATTGGCTTTGGTGGAGCGATGATTACCTGGCTAAGGCGAAACCTATTTAGGACCTGGTGGGACTCCATCATGACCGTAGTCTTCGGCTATGTCGGGCTATGGGTGATCTGGACAGTTATCGAGTTTGTTTTCGTAACTGGACGCTGGGAAATCATCCAGGTGAACCTAAAGCTACTTTTGGTTGGTCGGTTCCCGGATGAATTGATGTGGCTAGTTGGGGCCTCACTTACAGCCCTCGCTTTCTGGGTTGCCGCTGTCGCCGGTGGCTCGAAGATTGACCTAAACAACGTGCAGACGATCCCGCAGCGACTCTTTGACTACACCAGGCGGTTTGGCCTGATTGTGGCACTTGCCGCACTGCTAATTTTCTTGGCTGCTGACATCGCCGCGCTCCTACTGGCATTCCAAGTCCTTGGCGGAGTTGTCGTTGGAAGACTGGTCGGCCTAGCTCGTCGCAACGTGAGTGTGCTCGGGGCAATCCCAAGCATTATCTGGCATCCCATGTTGGGCTCTCCCGCTATTGCTCTAGTGCTTGTAACCCTGATGGAGTCCACCCTCGAGGAGTGGGGCGGTTTCCTAATCAATTTCTACATGGCGATCATCAGCATTGTTCTGTGCTTCCCGCTCGGAGTCCTCCTAGCGCTAGGTCGCAGGTCTTCGTTCCCGATCATTCGACTTGTAACAACCACCTACATAGAGCTAATACGAGGCGCACCGCTATTTGTGCTGCTCTTGCTGGCAGGTGTTGCCCTGGAATTCTTCATCCCGCCTTCCATTGCTCCAGATGCCATTTTTAGGGGCGTAACGGTGTTCACTCTCTTCACTGCCGCTTACCTGGCAGAGATTGTGCGTGGCGGCCTCCAGTCAATTCCTAAGGGGCAGACTGAGGCAGGCAAGGCGCTTGGTCTCAGCACCACAAAGATCACCTATCTGATCACCATGCCGCAGGCTCTAAGGAACGTGATCCCGGCCCAGATTGGACAGTTCATTTCGCTTTTCAAAGACACCACATTGGCTGGTGCGGCACTAAACATTCTTGATGTTCTAAATGTTGGAACAGCAATCACCAAGCAACAGGACTTTTTGGGACAGGGCCTCATCTATGAGGCGCTGGCTTTCGTGGCCCTGTTGTTCTGGGTTGGCTCCTACGTCATGAGCCGAGAGAGTCAAAGACTAGAAAAAAGACTGGGAGTAGGTGTGCGATGAGCAGCGAGGTATTCAAGGACGCAACCAGGATGTCGGGTGGTCGCTCTAGCGATGAGGCCATTGTCGCTATGGAAGGCGTCTACAAGCGCTTCAAGGACTTTGAGGCGCTAAAGAACATCAACTTCCAGGTTGGTAAGCAGGAGGTTGTGGTTGTCATCGGGCCCTCAGGTTCCGGTAAGTCGACTCTGATCCGCTGCATTAATCGCCTCGAGGAGCATGACGATGGTCGGATCATTGTTGACGGGACAGAGCTCACAACAGATGTTCGCAACATTCAGGAGATTCGCAAAGAGACCGGCATGGTTTTCCAGAGCTTCAATCTCTTCCCCCACCTCACCGTCCTTGCCAACATCGCTCTTGCGCCAAGGCAGGTCAGGGGCATGCCGAAGTCTGAGGCTGAGGCTCTTGCAAGAGAGCTCCTAGAGAGAGTGAAGATTCCAGAGCAGGCTGACAAGTTCCCCGCGCAACTCTCGGGAGGCCAGCAACAGCGTGTTGCTATCGCCCGCTCACTTGCCATGAAGCCCAAGGTAATGCTGTTCGATGAGCCAACTTCCGCTCTTGATCCCGAGATGATCAACGAGGTTTTAGACGCCATAAAGCAACTTGCTCAGGAGGGCATGACAATGGTTGTCGTAACCCACGAGATGGGCTTTGCCAAAGAGGTTGCCGACCGCGTTGTGTTTATGGCAGATGGCGAAATAGTCGAGGTTGGCACCCCTTCAGAGATATTCGACAATCCAAAAGAGGAAAGAACCCAAAAGTTCCTAGCCCAGATTCTCTAGTCCTGGAATAGCACCATAGTCGACTGGGCTCCGACACTTGCAGTGCCTGTTGCCTTGCCAAGAGTCTTAGTTCCAGCCTTGTCGCCCTGAACAGCTATGTTCCATTCACCTGTAGGTAGGTTCACCGAGACTGCGGCCTCGCCTGGATTGTGAATGACTACGATCTTGGACCAGGAGTCTCCCGCGGCCTTGCCATCTAGTTCATATGCGATGACGCTGGTGGGGCCAAAGAATTCAAGGTTGCGTTTGACCGCACTGGCTGTGCGCATGCGGAAGGCAGGATGCTCTCTCCGCAGCTCAATCAATCCCTTGAAGTAGTCAACCGAGACCTGGTGCTCTGCCCGCTCTGCCCACCGCAAGGCATTATTGGAGTCTGGAGACTTGTAGCTATTCTCATCGCCATCCTTACTCCGCTCGAACTCCTGACCGGCGTGAATGAAGGCAACTCCCTGAGCCAAAAGGGCAACGGAACTTGCGAATCGGTGTATCCGGCTCAGATCTTCCTCAGAAGCCCCTGGGACGCTCGACGCGAGCTTGTCATGCAGAGTCAGATTGTCATGAGCCTCAACGTAACTAACGGACTGAGAGGGTGAGATCTCGCCCCATTGACCACCGATGCCTCCCCCGTAGTTGATCTGCCCGACGATGCCTTCCATAACCTGGGTACGGGCCGAAGTTTTGCCGGTCGCCCAGCCGTTATCGCTCGAGTTGAAGACTGACCCCTTGATGCCATCTCTGATTCCGTCGTTGAAGTGAGAGATTCCAGGCATCTGGTAGGCGTTGAGCTGGTTGGCCTTTAGCTCAGAGTCAAGAATGTTTCCCATGTTCCAACCCTCACCAATGATTATGAAGGTGGGATCAATCTTGGTCATTTCTGCGCGTATTTGATTCATGGTCTCAATATCGTGAATACCCATGAGGTCAAACCGGAACCCGCCCAGTCCATACTCCTTTGCCCAATAGGTTGCACTTTCAACAATGAACTTTTGAACCATTGACCGCTCAGAGGCGACTTCATTGCCAACTCCGGTGCCATTGGCCCAGCTGCCGTCTGGGTTGGTACGGAAGTAGTAGCCGGGGACAATCTTCTGGAAGCTGTGGGTGGTGACGTCATAGACGTGGTTATAGACGACGTCCATGATTACCCTTATGCCCCGCTCGTTGAGGTATTTGATGGCCGTCTTAAGCTCCAGAATCCTGTTCACAGGATCGTAGGGGTCAGTGGCGTAGCTTCCCTCTGGAACGTTGTAATTGAGCGGATCGTAGCCCCAGTTGAACTGATCATTTCTGGTCTCGTCAATAGAGGCGTAGTCATAAATCGGAATTAGTTGCAGGTGGGTAATCCCCATCTCCGCGATGGCATCGATTCCGGTCGGGTTTTGGGCTGTGCCCGTGCCCTCCTCGGTCAGGGACACAAACTTTCCAGGGTTACTAATGCCGCTGGCCTCATTCATGCCGAGGTCACGAACATGAAGCTCATAGATCACGGCGTCGGTGGGATTGCCACTAAACGGAGCCCGTTGGGCCCTCCAACCAACTGGGTTAGTGCGGGCAAGGTCGACAATCACACCGCGCTGGCCATTTATTGCAGCCGCATAAACATAAGGGTCGACTGCCTCCGTCTTCTTCGTTCCAAAGAAGACCTCGTAGTTGTAAACGGTTAGATGCTGATCCCCCGAGAGCCTGTGCTCCCAGGTGCCATTGCGGCCACGAGTCATGGGGATTCGCATGTCAAGGCCACCCTCGGTGGACTTGTAGATAAGCAGGTTGACATCAGATGCCGTGGGAGCCCAAACCCTAAGGGTCGTTCCCGTCCGGGAGTAGATGGGGCCTAGCTCACCATCGAAGTGATAGAGCTCAGCAAATGCCTCTGAACCAAAAACTCTTCCCGGAACCAGCGCCCTTGAGCCAAAGTACTCGCTCGCAACTTGGTAGCTTTGCCCCAGATCAAGGTCCTCGTTGAGGGTAATCACCAGTTCGGAGGAAACAGGGTTCACAAACTTGGAGCTCAGGGTTCCCGGTAAGACAGCGCCATCTTGCGAAACTACATAGATATAGCCCTCAGCTACCGACGCAGTGTCAACCTTCTCATTGGTCGTGATGCTTATTTCACGCAGTGAGTCAATGCTTGCACCTAGGAACTTAGGGCCGGTTTCCGGCTCTTGATAGTAAATTTCCGACTCCCCCTGAATCAGCCAAATTTCGGCAATGCCATCAGCGTCAAACTCAGTTACAAAACGATCCTCAGGGACATCCTTTGCCCAATCGTTGGTGCGGACAATAATCCCAACCGTGCCGACATCGGCGGTTCCTGGCACTGTCGCCCTTGCGACGACACCGAATTCGTCTTCCTCGGTGAACTCGTAGACGGCTCCCTCGGCTCCCTCAGGCCAAAGCCAAAGGTTCCATGGGTCATACTCACCGTCGTAGCGGAGGTAATGAACTACGAGCGTCTTGTCTTGTGTGAGCTCGGTCGTGGTGTCACTGGACTGAGTCGGAGTAGGTGTTGCAGAGGTGACCGGTGTCGGCGAGGCGCAGGCAGCCAATAAGACCAGAACTAATCCGACAAACCCGATAGACCTAAGTGTTCGAAGCATGCCTCTCCCCTTCGAGACTTTCCAAGTGAACGTGGGGCGTGCGGGACTTGAACCCGCGACCGACGGATTATGAGTCCGCTGCTCTAACCAGCTGAGCTAACGCCCCCAGCCTGCACTCGAGTTTACCCGCCTCCAGAGGCGTTTCTTGGAACCCCTAGAGCAGGTTAGGTATCTTCTGCTCCGCTGCGAGGTTGGCCCTTCGGAATACGAGCGTCACTGCCGTCGAAATCAATACGATGAACAGCGAGTAGAGCGCAGGAACCAAAAGGATCTGGTCGATACCTGGGTTGTCGATGTAAACGGCAATGATTACCGCAATCGCCAGCGGACCATTATTGATGCCAGTCTCAAGGGCGACTGTTCGAGCATTCATTGGATGCATCTTGAATAGCTTCGTTAGGTAGTAAGCGGCGGTGATGCCAACCAGGCCCATTCCAATAGCGACCGCGTATGTTGGCCACTCCGTGCTCATGAGCAAAGGCCAGTTACGTGGAACCCAAATGATGATTAGGAACGGAATGAACAGCAGTCCAAGCGCACCACCAATTAGCTCTAGAACAGCTCCGATGTTTGCACTGAGCCTGCGAAGGAACATTCCTAGGGCAACCGGCACGATAAGACCAAAGATAACCAGTGCCAGCTCGCTGAACTCAATACTTAGTGACTCGTCAAGCCCTAGGAAGTTTGAGTAAATGAACAGTGCGGCTGGAGTCATGATGAATGCCCAGAGGGTCGAATTCACCGTCATGGTGACGCTGAGCGCCAGGTTACCCTTCGAGAAGTAGGTAAAGAGGTTTGAGGTGGTACCCGCCGGCACGCTACCCATTATCAAAGCCCCGAGCGCGACGAGCATGATGCCCTCTACAGAAGAGAACGGCAGCAGCACCGAGATGATTAGTAGGTAGGTGACCAGCGGCATGATGCCAAACTGAGTTACCCAGCCAATGATCAAGCCCCACGGGCGCCTCAGAGCCAGCCCAAAGTCCTTTGGGGTAAGTCCTGCACCTAGGCCAAACATGATTGTTACGACGAAGATGCGAAGTAGCAGCTCCTCAAATTCGTTGACAACGGTTGCCGCATTTGCCTCTTCGGCCGCCAGGATCATCAGTTCTCTCATGGCTATGCTCCCTTGCTTGTGTCGCTGGATGAGGATGCGGTGGCGAGTGCCCCGTCCCTTAGTTCTCTGCGGAGAATCTTGCCGATTGGGCTCTTGGGTAGCTCGTCAACAAAAGTAACCATTGATGGCACCTTGTAGGCAGCCATGTGCTCCCTGCAGTAGGCAATAATCTCTTCCCTCGAAGGCTCTTGGAGAGACGAAACGACGAAGGCCGCAACCTTCTCACCGCTCTTCTCGTCAGGTATTCCAATGACACCCACTTCGGTAACACCATCCATGGCAGCAATGGTCTCTTCGATTTGGTTTGGATAAACGTTGAAACCGCTCACCAAAATCATGTCCTTCTTGCGGTCGACGATGGTGAAGTATCCGTCCTCGTCCATCTCTCCGATGTCTCCGGTGTGGAGCCAGCCATCAACAACAGTGGAATTGGTCTCGTCTTCTCTTTGCCAGTAGCCCTTCATGATCTGAGGGCCCTTGGCCACAAGTTCTCCGGCTTCGCCCTGCTTCACTGGCTTTCCGTTTTCATCAACACAGCGCATGAGTGTCGATGGAACCGGGATGCCAATGGAGCCAATTTTCACCTTTCCACCAAGGGGGTTGAAGGAGATAACTGGCGAAGACTCGGTAAGGCCGTAACCCTCAACAATTGGAGTTCCGGTTACCTCTTGCCACTTCGTGGCCACAGATTCGTGCAGCGCCATACCGCCTGCGGCCGAGGCCACAAGATGCTTGGGTGGCCGATCTGTAAACCAGCGCTCGTTTAGCAGTGCGTTGAACAAGGTGTTCACTCCGCTCAGCCAGGTCACCTTGTAGTTCTCAAATGCTCGCTTGAGGTTTGATGGTGGCCTTGGAGATGGGACGAGAATGTTTCTCGCGCCGACGTAGTAGAAGCCCAGCAGGTTTACTGTGAAGGCGAAGATGTGGTACAGCGGCAGGGCGGTCAGGACGATCTCCTTACCCTCCTGGATGTACTTGCCATTCATCTGCAGCATCTGAATCGTGTTGGAAACCAGATTGCCGTGGGTCAACATCGCACCCTTTGAGACTCCTGTCGTTCCTCCCGTGTACTGCAAAGCTGCAAGAGAGCCCCGTCCAATACCTTCTAGATAATCCTTGCCTGAAGCCTGGGCCTTGCCCTTAGCTAGTGCGTCTTTGAAAAGCGTGTGAGAGACCTCAACTGGTGGCAGCGACCGACTCCAATAGCGCTGAACCCCCCTGATGACCTTCCCTACAACCGCTGGGAAGAATTCTGAGATCTTTACCGTAACCACGGTCTCGATGTTGGTCTTGCCAATTACCTCTGGAAGCCTGTCAGCAAACATGTCTATGACAACCAGTGCCTTGGCGCCCGAGTCACGGAACTGGTGGACCATCTCCGGTGCCGTGTAGAGGGGGTTGGTGTTCACAATCACGCAACCGGCTTTTAGGATTCCGAAGGCCACAACCGGATAACTCAGACAGTTAGGCATTTGAACGGCGACCCTGTCACCCTGCACGAGACCAAGCTCTTCACGAAGGTAAGCGGCGAAATGGTCGGAAAGCTCATCAACCTTTTCGTAGGTCAAAGTGCCATTCATGCCGTTGGGCATTACCTGGGTAAAGGCCTTTTGACCGGAGTACTTCTTAGATGCTTCGCCCATAAGTGAGGGCAGGTGGTGGTGAGGAATCTCGGGTAGTTCTTTTGCCACCTCTTGTGGGTAGTGGTCAAGCCAGATTGCGTCGGTCATGGACTCTCCTTCGTCGACTCGATACCACCGACGAAGCGCCGGCGTTGGAGTCTTCTATGAAGATAATAGGCAGAAAACACCTTGCACATTTGAGAAAGTTAGTTTTTCCCTAGCCTGGAGCCGGCGGTAACTAGCGGTCCCGCCGCTTTCTAAATTTCTTTGCCTGTCTCTTTACCTCAGCTCGCAGCTCACCTATCTGCCCCATAACGCCCTCTCGGACATCAGAGAGCCGCTCTCGGGCCTCTTGCCCGAGGTCCTCTGCGCGTCGGCGAAGGCCAACAGCATCCTCTCTCCAGTCCTGCAAACGAGCACGAACGGAGTCGTTTAGGCGTCCAATTGGCAACATGTATGAGGGGCGGTTGTCGTCTGTCGTTGGCACAGCCTCTCCAACCCCCTGGTAGAGGTCTTCGAAGATCTTGAGCGTGCGCTCAATGTCGTGTGAACGAATTAGGTGCAGTGAGTTCTCGCTCAGTCTCGCAAGTTCTGCTTGATCTGCAGTGAGAACCCTTCTGAGCCTGTCTGCAAGTCGGTCCACATCTCCTGGAGGAAAAAGGTAACCGTTGTCCCCATCGTGAACCAGGTGAGGAAGAGCCATGGCATCAGCCCCAATAACCGGACGGCCGCTAGCCATCGCCTCCATGGTCGCTATTGACTGAAGTTCGGCGATAGAAGGCATCACAAAGACCGTGCAGCGCTCGTAGATTCCCGGAAGCTCCTGATCACTCACGTGACCTAGGAAGTGAACTCGGTCTTCTATCCCAAGCTCACGTGCGAGCGCACCAAGACGCTGACGCTCTCCCCCATCTCCCACCAGCTCCACCTGGAGCTTCGGATGTTCGGTTAGCTTCGCAACCGCTCTTAGAAGGACGTCTATCTTCTTCTCGTCATCCAGACGACCCAGGAACAGGGCCACCGGGTTTGAATTGTCGGTCGGAGTGTTGTTAGCAAATCTCGAAGCGTCGATACCACAGCTGATGGCTAGGACCCCGCTGACCTTTGCTGCGTCCTCCAGAAGTTCAGCTGCGCGCTTCGTGGGCGTTGTTAGCGCGTCCATCTTTCTGAGGATTCGACCTGCATCAGCCCAAATAATTTTCATTGCCAGCGGGTGCAAGAACTTGGGCAGTAAGGAATAGCGCATCAGGTTTTCAGGCATAACGTGATTCGTTGCTATTACCCTCAGTCGCTGTCTCCGAGCGGCCTGCAGAGCAAACCTGCCAACCATCAAGTGAGACTGAATATGGACCGCATGGGGTCGAACCTCTCTGAGGATCTTGGCAATCTTCCCAGTCATGCCCCAAGGTTCAGGCCAGCGCAGGGTTTTGTGCTGCGGGACCTTGTGAGAGCGGAGCCTGTGGACGATCATGTCCACCCCGTCATGGTTTTCAATCCGTGGTCCCTCGGAAGTATCAAAGGCGGGGGCAATGATGTGCACCTCGTGCCCCTTGCGAACTAGGCCACCCGCGAGACGTTCGGCAAACCTTGCTGCCCCGTTTATGTCGGGTGCGAAGGTGTCACACGGAATAACGATCCGAAGTGAGCTGGCCATCTACTACCTATCCCCCGACAGTTGCGGGTGAACCTTTGAAAGCAGGAGGACGCCTGCTAAAGCAACGAACCCCGCAATGATAAACCCGATGATGTCAGCAAATTGAGCTTGAGAAGCCTCCCCTAGGATGATGATGGCTATCCCCACGGCAATTGCAGGGTCAATCACAGTGAGACCCGCAATAACCAAGTCCGGGGGGCCCGAAGCGTAGGCATTTTGCACGAACCAACCACCCAGGAAGGTAGCACCAACCAAAGAGGCTGCGGCTAGGAGTGTTAAGAGGTCAAAATCTGCCTGGTAGAGCCTTTGAATAACAACCTTGGCAAGTGACGCAACAAACCCGTAAAGCACGCCTGCTCCCGAGATGTAGGTAAGGGCACCAACCTGACCCTTTGTGAAGGCAAAGCCGAACCCGAAAAGTAGCAGGAGCAAAAAGAGAATGCCGACAACCTGAAGCAGCTTTTCATTGCTCATCTCGACGTTGATTGCCGAGGAGGCTGCAAAGGTAACGAAGGAACCAACGCCCAACATCGTCAGCGCAATCGCGGAGATGGTCTTCACGTCAAGCTTGATGCCGTAAATACGAGCATTTAGTACAGAGGTAATGATCAGTGCAATGGCACCAATGGGTTGGACGACAATCAGGGGGGCTAGGGCTAGGGCGCCGAGCTGAAAAAGAACTGCCAACACCAGGAATGTGGTTCCCGTTAGCCACCTAGGCCGCTTGAGCAGATCAATGATCTGACGAATGTGAAGTGAGCCAATTTTGGGCTGATCCGGGGCGTGGTGCTTGGTTACCGCATCGTTTTGAAACTGAGCTCCCAGAGACAAGAAAGCAGCCCCACAGATAGCGAGGAGAATGGCGAGTGCTCTAAGCAACTCAGGTGAAGACAAACTGACACTCCCGTCTGCAGAGCAGCCCTACCAGCCTAAACCACCGCAGTTTTTGATTGTAGATTTGAGCCATGACCGTCCTGCCAATCCGGATAACCGGAGAGCCTGTGCTTCACGAGAGAGCCTTGGAGGTGCAAGAAATCACCTCTGAGGTTAGAGAGCTAATCTCAGACTTGTTTGACACCATGGACAAAGCTCCGGGCGTGGGTCTGGCTGCCCCCCAGGTTGGTGTTGGGTTGCGGATATTTGTTTTTGACTACGAGGTTGAAGACACGCGGTTTCGCGACGTGGCAATAAACCCTGTGCTAAAGATTGAGCCCTACGACGAGGCTGATCCGGACGAAGATCTGGAGGTTGAGGGGTGCCTTTCCATCCCCGGCGAGAGATTCCCTCTAAAGCGCTCAGAAAGGGCCGTGCTCAAAGCCACGGATGAATCTGGGGAGCACTACGAGATTGCTGCTGAAGGCTGGCTGGCGAGGATCTTCCAACACGAGTTTGACCACCTAAATGGAACCCTCTACGCGGACAGGCTAATTGAGCCCTACCATTCAGAAGCTCTGGAAGTCATCGAAGAAAATGGCTGGGGACTTTCGGGCAACAGCTGGATGCCCGGGATTGACTACTTAGAGCCCTAGAGCGCGCAATCCAGCTGCGACCAGTGCACCGGCCAATACCACCAAGATGTAGGGCGCTCGAATAGCTAGCAGAACCGCGGCAACTGCCAGCGCACCAAGCCTTGCATCAATCACAATTTCGCCCTCTGTGCTGAATCCCTGGATGGCGACCAGAGCAGCTAGCAGCGCGACAGTCACCCTGTCGGCAAAGCCTCTGAAGCGCTCGGTAATGAACCTCTCAGGCACAAGGTAACCGAGCAGCTTCCAGCTATAAACAGCGAGGGAGGCCAGGATGACTGTCAAAATCATCGCTTACCTCCAAACGGAATAAGTGCCACAGCGGCTGCCAGCAAAATTGGAACGCCAGATGGTAAGACGGGGGTCGTGATTATGGCAACAAAAGCGCCAAGTGCTGCAAGCTGCCACTGGTTTCTAAGCCTTGGCCACAACAGCCCTAAGAAAGCTGCGGCTGCCGCGGCATCCAATCCAAATTCCTCAACCGAACCGATTAGATTCCCTGCCAGAGCACCAATCAGAGTGGCTGAATTCCAGAACACAAACACCGCTACACCCGTGGCCCAGTAGCCAAACTTCTGATCCTTGGGCTCAATCTGAGCCGCAGAGACGGCGTTTGACTCGTCGATGGTGAGCTGCGCGGTTAGGACTTTGAATAGCCCCCTGGGGCCGAGAACAGTCGTGAGTCTCAGAGCGTAGAAGGAATTCCTGATACCCATGAGCCAGGCGCTGGTAATTGCGGTTATTGGAGCTCCACCAGCTGCCACAACACCGACAAACGCGAACTGCGAGGCACCAGAGAACATAAGCAGACTTAGCAGCATCACTGACAAGACATCGAGTCCAGCGGCAACGCCAATGGCGCCAAAGGAGATTCCATAGAGACCGGTTGCGAGTCCAACCGAGATGGAGGTGGAGAGAACCGCTCGATTCATGGTCACCTCTGAGAGTTTGCTCCCCGGCCTGGACTCGAACCAGGAACCCTTCGGTTAACAGCCGAATGCTCTGCCAATTGAGCTACCGAGGAATAAGCCCCTAGGGGCCTTAGAAACATTAGCAGAAAACTTCTCTAGCGCATAAGTGCTCGGCGCTCAGCCTCGAGGCTCATCAGCTGCCGCTGGATCTGATCAATTTGATCAGTGCTGGACGAGCCTTCGAGCCTTTTTAGAGCTGCGAGAAGATCGGTTTTCTCTCGGTTCAGGGTCTGCAACATCGCCCCGCTAACTATGCCTGCAGAATACCGCTGAAGCTCCGATTCGTTTGCGACAGGAAGTGGTGCGAGAGCCAAGGCCCTCACCAAAGGCAAGAGTTCCTCACCAACGGTATTTGCCAGTGCATTTGCGAAATTCGACTCGCTGAGCGACTGCGGATTTTGCAGGATGACATCAACGAGCTCCCTATGTTCTTTCTCGCTGAACCCTGCAGCCTGCATTCTTCTGAGCTGCTCAATTGAGAAAGCGGCAGGGTGCTGGACCAGGACCTGAAGGATCTGCTCCTCATGCTTTTGCTGCGGAGAGGCCGGCTGTTTTGCAGGTTCACTCGTTCGCATGGGCTCAACGCGCTCCCTAACCCCTGCCTGCTTGTTGCCGTTTACAAGGGCAGAGACATCGGCAACGTCAAGAGAAACCCAGTCCGCAAGCTGCCTGGTGTAGCCACCGCGCAAAGCTGGGTCAACGATGTCTGCCACAACCGGAGCGGCGGCTCTTGCCGCTGCAACCCTCGAGTCAAGGTCTGTCATCGGGAACTGGCTAATCCGGTGACGAATTACAAACTCAAATAGCGGCTTCTTGCCGCCAAGCATCTCGGTTATGGCCTTATCTCCGCGCTCTTTACGAAGGTCGGCAGGATCTAAGCCTTCGGGACCTGCAGCAACGAAGGTGAGGGCATTGAATTTGCTGCTGTCGCCATAGACCCGCAGGGCTGCTTTCTGCCCTGCAGCATCTGGGTCAAAGGTGAAGATGACGCTGGCTGGGTCACTTGACTGCCCAAGAAGGCGATTGATGAGTCTGATGTGGTCCTCACCAAATGCCGTGCCACAGGTAGCGACAGCTGTTTGATGACCGGCAAGATGACAAGCCATGACATCGGTGTAGCCCTCGACAACTATGACCTCGCGCTTCTTTACTATCTCCTTGCGAGCCAGGTCCAGACCATAGAGCACGCCTGACTTGTGGTAGACGGGAGTCTCCGGAGTATTGAGGTATTTGGGACCCTCATCGTCGTCATAAAGCTTTCGAGCACCAAAGCCCAATACCTGCTCGTTCGCGTCCTTGATGGGCCAAAGCACCCGGCCGCGGAATCTGTCGTAACCACCTTTGTCGCTCTGCATTGCAAGGCCGACTGTGATCAAATCCTCAAGCTTGTGGCCCTTGGAGGTTAGGTGGTCAATCAGATTTCGCCACCCCTTTGGCGCATAGCCAATTCCAAAGGTTGCGGCAGAACTCGCATCAAAGCCGCGGGAAACCAAAAACTCCCGCGCCTTAAGCGCCTCTTCCGAGGCCAGTTGCTCCTGATAGAACGAGGCTGCCAGCTTGTTTAGTTCAAGAAGCTTCGAGCGGTTAGAGCTCTCTGGCGCGCCCTCTTCATAGGTGAGCTCGTAACCAACTTTTTGTGCGAGACGCTCTACCGCGTCCGTGAAACTGATGCTTTCAATTTCCTGCAGGAACTTATAAACATCGCCACCAACTCCGCAGCCAAAGCAGTGATAGAAGGCTGGGTTAGCTCTGACATTAAAGCTTGGAGTTTTCTCGCCATGAAAGGGGCAAAGCCCTTTGAAACTTCCAGAGCTTGCGGGCTTTAGCGATACATAGCCACCGATTACCTCAACAATGTCGGCGCGCTCCTTAAGCTCTTCAATGTCGGAGGACTTTACCCGGGAAGCCATAGTTGAATCTTACGAGCGCAAGCGCTGGTGCATGGCAACCGCAATCGGATCGGTAAGCGATGCGACCTGATCGACAATCACTCGCTTACGCCCCTGATCAGACTCAGCCTTGTTCCAGGCTTCCAATGAAACAGAGTCGAGGTGCTCACTGCCTGATTCGTAGAGGACATCGGCAAGCTCCATAAGCAAGTTGCGCTGATCCTCGTAGTAGCCCTGGCGATCATCGCTGGTCATTACCTGAGATGCCACGATGCCCTTCAATACTGCTATCTCACTGCGAACCTTGGAAGGAATGATCACCCCAGCCCGATAGCGAGTCAAAGATGAGCGGGAAGCGTTTTGGAGGATTGACTCACAGGTTCTTGACACGAACGAGCCAATCAAGTCGCTGGTCAGGTTCTTTAGCTGCGCGAGTGAGCGCGGGGTTCCATCGAACTGTGTGAGCCAATAGCTTGACTGCTGAAGAAGATCAAAGGCCTCCTCTAGTTGCACCTTGGCGAGCATGCCACCTGACCACTTGCCAACCTCTTCAATCAGGGCCTCCGCAGAGGCCGGATCAGAGATAACGGCCGGGTCGATAAATCCCTCAACAATGGCGTCCTCGAAGTCGTGCACGGAGTAAGCAACATCGTCGGCGAAATCCATAATCTGGGCCTCGACACACTTTGCTCCATCCGGCGCCTCTTGGCGCATCCAATCAAAGACCTCAAGATCATCTCCGTAGACACCGAACTTGACCTGGTTGCCGTATTCGCTTGCCTGGTGGAGTTGCCAGGGGTACTTAGTGGCGGCGTCCAGAGATGCCCGGGTCAGGTTTAGCCCTCGAGATACGCCTGAGTCATCGTAAATCTTTGTTTCAAGTCGCGTGAGGATTCTAAAAGTCTGGGCATTTCCCTCAAACCCTCCTATGTCAGCGGCCCAAAGATTCAGCGCGGATTCACCGTTGTGGCCAAATGGCGGATGCCCTAGATCGTGTGCCAGACAGGCCATGTCAACAAGGTCTGGATCGACTCCGAGTGCGTTAGCCAGCTCTCTGCCAACCTGAGCAACTTCGAGCGAGTGTGTGAGGCGCGTTCTTGCAAAGTCTCCTGAGGATGGTGATAGCACCTGAGTTTTTGAGCTCAGTCGTCTAAAAGCGGCAGCGTGTAAAACCCTTGCCCGATCCCGGGCAAACTCCCCACGCCTCACCATTGACGACTTGGGCTGGGGAACGAATCTCTCCCGGTCAAAGTCGCTGTAGCCAGTCTCGATTGGCTGATCCATCATCCCCCCGAGACCGAAAGCTCAGCCAGTTCCAGCTGGGAACGGTGGCTCTCGCTAAGTTCTTGCGAATCAAGCCAGTTCTCCGGCAGCGAGCAACTCTTCACGCCCCCGAGCCTACCTCTGGGCCCTTCAGCCTCATCGCCCGGATAGGGCGATGTGCGATCGAGCTGGCCTAACAGCTCTGCGATCTCAGCGAGCGAGCTGGCCATGGCAAGCTGAGCTCGCAGCTCGCCGCCAACGGGATAACCCTTGAAATACCAAGCCACGTGCTTTCTTATGTCGCGGCAGGCTCTGTTCTCCTCTTCAAAGAACTCTGTTAGCAGCTGGGCGTGCCGATAGAAGGCATCAGCAACCTCACCAAGCGATGGCATGGAACTCTGGGTTGGAGCGCTTTCACCTTTTAGATAAGAGCTTATTGAGCGCTCAAGATCGCCGAACAACCAAGGTCTTCCGAGACATCCCCTGCCAACAACAACACCATCGACGCCCGTCTGGCGCATCATCTCAACAGCGTCCTCGCCGCTCCAGATGTCACCGTTTCCCAGCACCTGACAGTCAGGGAGGGCAGCTCTCAGCTGTGCTATCGCCTCCCAGTCAGCCTGGCCTGAGTAGTACTGCTCGGCGGTTCTTCCGTGAAGTGCTACTGCCGCAACACCCGCGTCCCTTGCGGCTTTGCCAGCATCGATGAAGGTTAGGTGCTCATCATCAATGCCCTTGCGCATCTTGACGGTGACCGGTATCTCTCCTGCCGCGCGAACTGCAGCGTTGACAATGGCCGAGAACAGGTCCTTCTTCCAGGGAAGAGCCGCTCCCCCGCCCTTTCGGGTCACCTTTGGGACTGGGCAGCCAAAATTCAGATCAATGTGATCCGCTCTGTCCTCATCCACAAGCATCGATACCGCATCAGAAATAGTCTTTGGGTCAACTCCGTAGAGCTGAATGGAACGAATCTCCTCTGAGGGGTGGTGCCGAATCAATCGCATTGACTCTGGAGTTCTTTCGACGAGTGCCCGGGACGTGATCATCTCCGAGACGAATAGACCCCCACCGTGCTCACGACAAAGCCTTCTGAAAGCGGTGTTGGTGATTCCTGCCATTGGCGCCAGTACGACCGGCACCTCAATGGTGTGCTTTCCGTAGCGAAGGGCCAAGCTAGCCTTGCAGCCTTTCGAATAGGTAACTTGCGACGTTCGCCAGAGGGATTCTCTCCTGGGCCATGCTGTCGCGCTCTCGAATGGTGACGGCCTTGTCCTCGAGCGAGTCAAAGTCCACCGTGATGCAGAACGGAGTGCCGATCTCATCCTGACGGCGGTAGCGCCTTCCAATTGCCCCAGAATCGTCGTAGTCAACATTCCAGGTCTTGCGAAGAGTTGCAGCAAGCTCCTTGGCAATTGGGTTTAGCTCATCATTTCGGCTAAGTGGCAGGACAGCTGCCTTGACAGGAGCGAGGCGGTAGTCCAATCGCAATACTGTGCGCTTGTCCACGCCACCTTTAGAGTTTGGAGCCTCGTCCTCGGCGTAAGCATCCACTAAGAACGCCATCAGCGACCGAGTGAGTCCGGCAGCGGGCTCGATAACGAATGGGGTCCAACGCTTTTCTTCAACAGGATCGAAGAAGCTCAGGTCAACTCCCGAGTGCTCGGAGTGCGTCCTTAGGTCATAGTCGGTGCGATTAGCCACACCCTCGAGCTCACCAAATTCGCCACCTTGGAAACCGAACCGGTATTCGATGTCAACGGTGCGCTTTGAGTAGTGCGAGAGCTTCTCCTTAGGATGCTCGAAAAGCCTCAGGTTTTCAGGGTTGATGCCGAGATTCACGTACCAGTTGTAACGCTCCTGAATCCAGTACTCGTGCCAGCTCTCGTCCTCGCCGGGCTTGACGAAAAACTCCATCTCCATCTGCTCGAACTCACGAGTGCGGAAGATGAAGTTTCCAGGTGTTATCTCGTTTCTAAAGCTCTTTCCCATCTGGCCAATACCAAATGGCGGCTTCATACGCGCTGAGTTCAGCACGTTGTTGAAATTTACAAAGATGCCCTGGGCAGTCTCGGGACGCAGGTAGTGAAGCCCAGACTCATCTTCGACTGGACCAAGTGTTGTCTTGAGGAGCCCATTGAAGTTCTTGGGTTCGGTCCAAGTTTCTTTTCCGCCACAGTTCGGACATGCAATCTCGGCAAGCGAAGACGGTGCCCTTCCCTTTTTCTCCTCGAAGGCTTCCTCAAGGTGGTCGGCACGGAATCTCTTATGGCAGCTGGTGCACTCGATAAGCGGATCAACAAAGGCCTCAACGTGACCGGATGCTTCCCAGACCTTCTTGGGGAGAATAATTGAGCTATCCAGTCCAACAACATCCTCACGTGAGGAAACCATCGAGTGCCACCACTGGCGCTTGATGTTTTCTTTGAGCTCGACACCGAGTGGACCATAGTCCCAGGCCGAACGCGAGCCTCCGTATATTTCTCCCGCTTGAAACACAAAGCCACGACGCTTCGCTAGCGAGATTACTGAGTCAAGTTTTTGGGATGCCATTAGTCTCCACAGGCCAGTTTGGGTAAGTGCCTAGTTTAGCGGGCTGTCCACCGCAGCCCCGAAGCGTCTTTGCCGGCCAGAGTAATCAGCTATGGCCTTCCAAAGGGTTTCCCTCGTGAAATCGGGCCACAACTCCTCCATGAACACATACTCCGCATAGCTTGCCTGCCAAAGCAGGAAGTTACTGGTCCTAATCTCCCCGCTAGAGCGAATAAACAAATCAACATCGGGCATGTCAGGAAGGTAGAGCTCTTTTTCGAACCTGGCTTGGGTCACCCGCTGGGAACTCTTGTTTTTAGCTGCCTTATCGACCAGAGCCTGGGCAGCATCGAGAATCTCTTGCCGTCCCCCATAATTGACGGCCATGGTGAGCGTTAGACCCTTGTTCTTGGCTGTCAGCTTCTCGGCCTCTTGTAGCTCTTTTACGACAGAGGGCCAAAGCTTCGACTCCCTACCAGACCAAAGAATTCGAACGTCCCACTGATTCAGAAGATCCCGTCTTCTGCGAAGAACCTCTTTGTTGTACCCCATTAGAAAACGAACCTCTTCGGGCGAGCGCTTCCAGTTCTCGGTGGAAAACGCGTAGGCAGTAAGGTTTGAAACCCCAGCCTGAATTGCCCCCGCTATGACCTCAAGCAGTGCTGCCTCACCCGCTCTGTGTCCCTCGGTGCGGGTTAGCCCTCGCTTATTGGCCCACCTGCCGTTTCCGTCCATGACAACTGCAATGTGTTTTGGGACGCTCTCAAACCTCGGCGCTTTGCGCTCAGGATCAAAAAGGATCACGCGCGCTCCACAAAACTCAGGGATCTGAGGCCGCGCTCCAATTGCCACTGCATATAGCCGGCAACTACCGAACTCACGGCCTGCTTAATCTTTGGGGCCTGCTGCGCGACCTTCTCCCACTCTCCAGCCATGAGCGACTGCATATGCTCAAGTCCGTCCCGGCCAATCTTGACCGATCCCGCGGCAATGCATTGCGAGCAGGTAACCGAACCGGTGTGCATCGAGAAGCTGCTTGGCTCGCTGCCGCACTGGCTGCAGCTTTCAAGAAGCGGCACCCAGCCAGAAAGCGATAGCGCCCGAAGCAGATATGAATCTAGAACCTGCGAGGGCTCCACCTCTGCCTGCGAGAGAGTTCTCAGGGCACCGATTACCAAGAGGTAGTGTCGCTCATTTGAGAGTTCCCGAGTTAGCTTCTCGGCGGCCTCAACAATTGTCGATGCGACGGTGTAGCGGGAGTAGTCGTTGACTATCCCAGCTCCATAGTTGGCAATCTGCTCTGCCTGAGAGACGGTATCGAGGGTCTTGCCTTCATAAAGCTGTAAATCACAGGCCATAAAGGGCTCTAGCCGCGCGCCAAAGCGACTGCTCGTCTTCCTAACGCCCTTTGCCACTGCACGAACCTGCCCGTGGTTTCTGGTCAGAAGCGTCAGGATGCGATCAACCTCACCCAGCTTGTGGGTTCTGAGGACTATTGCTTCGTCACGGTAGTGCGGCACCAGCCAAGTATTTCAGCCGATTGGCTAATTAGCTTGTAACGGCGAGCCTTAGTGCTCGGTTGACTCCGCTGATCAGCGCCTTGAGCGAAGCCACCGCGATGTCTCCATCGATGCCAACACCCCAAAGTGTCTTGCCCTCAACGTCCATCTCGATGTAAGCGGCCGCGTTAGCGTCGCCTCCAGTGCTCATCGTGTGCTCCACGTAGTCGAGCACCCTCACCGCAACACCCTGCTGGCTGAGAATGTCCGAGAAGGCGGAAATGGGACCATTGCCAGTGCCCTGGGCAGCCAGCTCTCCCTCTCCATCCCGCAAAACGACGTCTAGGTTAACAATTCCGTCCATCTCGCTCTCGGAGCGCATCCTGCGAAGCTCAAAGCGTCCCCACTTGAGCTCGTCAACCGATGCAGGTAGATACTCGTCCTGGAAAATCTCCCAGAGCCGTGAGCTAGAAACCTCACCGCCGAGAGAATCGGTATGTCCCTGAACAACTCTTGAAAACTCAATCTGCAGCATTCGCGGAAGATCTAGTGCGTGGTCGGTCTTCATCAGGTAGGCGACCCCGCCCTTGCCGGACTGCGAATTGACCCTGATCACGGCCTCATAGCTTCGACCAACATCCTTAGGGTCAATTGGAAGATAGGGAACGGCCCAGGTGTGATCGTCAACAGCGTTGCCAGCGGCTTTGGCATCTCGCTCGAGGTGCTCAAAGCCCTTCTTGATGGCGTCCTGATGGCTGCCCGAGAACGCTGTGTAGACAAGATCACCGCCGTAGGGAGACCGCTCAGGCACCGGCAGCTGGTTGCAGTATTCGACGGTGCGTTTGATCTCGTCAATGTCACTGAAGTCGATCATCGGATCAATGCCCTGAGAAAACAGGTTTAGCCCAAGGGTGACCAGGTCAACGTTTCCGGTTCGCTCACCGTTTCCAAACAGGCAGCCCTCAATTCGGTCAGCCCCAGCCATGTAACCAAGTTCGGCTGCCGCAACAGCTGTGCCGCGGTCATTGTGTGGGTGAAGCGAAAGAATTATGGAGTCTCTTGGACTTAGATGACGTGACATCCACTCAATCGAGTCCGCATAGATATTTGGGGTAATCATTTCAACTGTTGCGGGTAGATTCACGATCATCTTGCGCTCTGGGGTGGGCCCAATGATTGACGCGACCGCGTTGCAGACCTCAACCGCGAACTCCAACTCAGTTCCTGTGTAGGACTCAGGAGAGTACTCATAGAAAACCTGAGTCTCCGGAATTGTCCTCTCTAGCTCCAAGCACTTCAGAGCCGCATCGGTTGCAATTTTCTTGATGCCGTCCTTGTCCTGCCCAAATACCACCCGGCGTTGCAAAACGCTGGTTGAGTTATAGAAATGAACGATTGCTTGCTTGGCGCCGGCGATTGACTCATAGGTCCGCTCTATCAGGTGATCCCTCGACTGGGTCAGCACCTGGATGGTGACATCATCAGGAATCAGATCCTGTTCAATCAATAGCCTTACGAAGTCAAAGTCTGTCTGCGAGGCGGAGGGGAAACCAACCTCAATCTCCTTATAGCCCATGCGGACAAGAAGCTTGAACATCTCGAGCTTCCGCTCCGGGCTCATTGGGTCAATTAGCGCCTGGTTGCCATCTCGCAGGTCAACTGCGCACCACCTGGGTGCCCGATCAATTCGCTTTGTTGGCCAAGTTCTGTCCGGAAGCTCAACCTTGATTTGCTCGTGGAATGGCAAATATCGCCCAAAGGGCATTTTTGATGGTTGCTGTGAGTCTTTCATTTCTCTCCTGGGGGTCGCGGATTTGGCCGTTGGTTAGCTCCGCGACGAGTGGTGGCCTTGGACTAAGCCCCGTCGCGGCCGCTAAGCAGGAGAGCGAAACGCATGGAACTTAGGCTAGCACCAGAAATAGTGCTTGGCTAGAAACCCAATTTCCCAAGCTGCTTGGGGTCCTGCTGCCAATTGCTCGCAACCTTCACCTGGATGGCAAGGTGTACAGGCTCTCCAAGAAGAGCTTCTACGGACTTTCTGGCCTTGGTGCCGATGTCCTTGAGGTTGCTACCACCCTTACCGATGATGATTCCTTTTTGGCTGTCGCGCTCGACCCAGACGCTTAGGAAGATCTTCTTTTTGTCCTCCATGACTATCTCGTCGAGGGTCACGGCAAGTGAGTGTGGAAGCTCGTCCTCAAGACGCTCTAGTGCGGCCTCGCGGACCAGTTCACAGATGATGTCCTCGTGCTCTTCATCCGTCGACTGCTCGCTTGGATAGAGCATTGGTCCTGTCGGCATAAGCCCAATCAATAGCTCTACGAGGAGGTCAATCTGCTTACCCGTAGTCGCAGAAACGGGAACGATCTCAGCCCACTCACCTAGCTCGGAAAGCTCCATAAGGTGCTTGGCGGTTTGATCTCTGCCGGCTGCGTCAATCTTGGTTGCAATCGCAATCTTCTTTGCCTTTGGAAACTTCTGGATCTCTTCAACGATTCTCCGGTCGCCCGGTCCTATTGCCTCATTCGCCGGAGAGCAAAACGCTATGACGTCAACTGACCCAAGGGTCTCATCCACCACCGCGTTCAGACGCTGACCCAAAAGGGTTCTTGGCTTGTGAATCCCGGGGGTGTCAACTAAGACCAGTTGGCCGGTTTCGGTGGTGTGGATGCCCCTGATTGCCTTGCGCGTGGTCTGAGGCTTGGAACTGGTAATTGCCACCTTGCTACCAACAATTGCATTGGTGAGTGTTGACTTACCTACATTTGGCCTGCCCACGAAGGTTGCGAAGCCCGAGCGGAAGTCACTCACGAAACAGGCAGCTTTCGAACCAGCACCGAAAGAATGCGTCCCCTTCGAGCATCGACTCGTTCCGCTGTCAGTTCCAGTCCCGCAATCTCGACTACTTCGCCGCCGCTTGGCAGATGGCCAACGGCTTTGGTGAGTAGGCCACCGACGGTGTCAACATCCTCGTCTTCAATCTCCATGTCGCAGTGCTCAGATATCTCGTCGAGAGTGACTCTCGGGCTCACACGGTATCTGAGATCGCCCAGGTCCTCGATTCCGCTGTCGTCGCGGTCATATTCGTCACTGATCTCCCCGACCAACTCTTCGATCAGGTCCTCGATTGATACCAGGCCAGCCACGCCGCCGTACTCGTCGGCCACCATTGCGATCTGAGTCCTGGAGGACTGCATCTCTCTCAGTAGTTCCGATACCACCTTGGTTTCTGGAACGAAAATAGGTCTCCGACTGAGCTCCAAGGCAGTCTTGGTTGAGAGGTGCTGAGGATTTTGGTGGATGACCTTGGTGACATCCTTGAGATAGAGAATGCCCACAACATCGTCCACATCATCGCCAATCACTGGTAGTCGGGAGTAGCCCGTACTGATGAAAGCTGATAGTGCCTTCTCAAGTGTTGTGTCGCTGTCCAGAACCTCAATGTCAACTCTTGGTACCATAACCTCTCTCACGACAGTCTCAGAGAAGTCCTCTACGGACTCGATTAGCTCCTGCTCATAGCTTTCAAGCTGTTCAGGGGTCTTGAGCCTTAGCGGCTTCACCATGTTTGCCCAACTGCTCACCCCTGAGTCGACCTTTTGGGACCATTTGGCGGCGATCGATAGCTGCCCAAGTCTTCTACCCACAAACTGCTGCGCAAACCAAATCAGAATCAGAACACCGGCAAGCGTGATGCTCAGCACCGTAAGCGAATCTGAGAGGGCAATCCAAATCGCGGCTAGAAGCGAAATCAGGAACGCTCTAGCAATCGAGAGTGAGCCTGCTCTTGGATCTTCTTCAATCTCCAGATGGGTCTGAACGGCAGCCAATGGAATCAGAATCAAAAGGAACCCCAGGCCGATTGCAATCTCAAGCATTTGATTCGACCTCATAGAACGAATCCAAAAGCTCCTTTTGCAGAGCGAACATTTCTTTCTCTTCTTCCGGCTCGGCATGGTCAAAGCCCACCAGGTGCAGCATGCCATGGGTTAGCAGCATAAGAATCTCGTTGATCTCTTCGTGACCTGCCACCTCGGCCTGCCTTCTTGCAACTTGGGGGCAAATAACAACATCCCCCAGCACACCCTCTGCGGACAGCATCTCTTCGGAACCAGGTCTGAGCTCGTCCATCGGAAAACTGAGCACGTCGGTGGGACCGGGTTCATCCATCCAACGCACATGAAGGTCAGTCATCGGTGCTTCATCGACAAATATCACACCGACATCAACTAGCGGGTGAAGCCTGAGTGCCTCTCGAACGTGCTCAGCAAGACTTTGAACCCGGGTTAGGTCAACCTCAAGCTCTGACTCGTTTGTAATCTCAATCGTCACTTTTTGCCGGCCCGTTCATAGGCGTCAACTATTCGAGTCACCAGTTCGTGACGAACCACATCCTTACTCGAGAGCCTTGCGATATGGAGGTCGTTGACATCGGCAAGGATTGCGGTTGCAACATCTAGCCCTGACTTGCCAGTTGGCAGGTCAACCTGCGTGATGTCCCCTGTCACGACCATCTTGGAGCCAAATCCCAGACGAGTAAGGAACATCTTCATCTGCTCCGCAGTGGTGTTTTGTGCCTCGTCGAGAATTATGAAACTGTCATTTAGCGTCCTGCCTCGCATGTAGGCAAGTGGCGCCACCTCAATTACCCCTGATTCCATCAGCTTTGCTGTCGCATCGGGCTCGAGCATCTCCTGCAGGGCGTCAAACAATGGTCTTAGGTAGGGATCGATCTTTTCGCTCAAGGTTCCTGGAAGGTAGCCAAGGCGCTCCCCCGCCTCCACCGCAGGGCGAGTGAGAATGATTCTGCTGACCTGCTTGCGGTAGAGCGCAGCAACCGCCTTTGCAACCGCCAGGTAGGTCTTTCCGGTTCCCGCAGGTCCAATTCCAAAGGTGATGGTGTGGTCATCGATTGCTTGAAGGTATTGCTTCTGGCCCATGGTTTTTGCTCTGACAGTCTTTGCAGGAGTCTGGATGGCCCCAGCACCCAACACCTTTGATGGCACCTCATTTGCCGCCAGCATCTTGATGCTCTCGGTAACCATCTTGCGGTCCGGGCTTATCCCCTGACTAATTAGCTCTGCCAGCTCCAGTACTACCCTTTGCCCAGTCTCAATTGCGTCTTGCTCGCCTTCAAGAGAGAAGTCATGGCCGCGGTTTTGCACCTTCAGGCCGGGAATCTCTTTCTCCAGCTGCCTAATCAGGCTGTCCTCGCTGCCAAGCAGGTCAAGCAGTGCTACCGGAGGTGCTTCAAAACTTAGCTTTGGCACTAAACCGTCCGTCCGGAGAGGACGTGGGCATGGGTGTGAAATACGGTCTGCCCCTCTAGCTCGCCGCTATTGAACTGCAGGCGGAACTGGCCGTCTGTGAACTTTTCCGCAACCCCACGTATTAGTGAGTGCAGGCCGGCTAGCTCTTCGGCGCCTGTAATCTCCGCAATGTTCTTGGTGTGAGCTCTTGGCACAACAAGAATGTGGGTCTTAGCGAGGGGTTTTATGTCCCAAAATGCGACGGCGTGCTCATTTTCAGCAATGAGTTCGGTGCCGAGCTGTCCATCCACAATTTTGCAAAAAATGCAGTCCAATTAGTCCTCCAATTTCATACTACGCAACTTCACCAAAGCCCGCGCAGCGTCTTTATCGCTGCAATTGCCGCCGGTCCCGCAGTGCTGGTCCTCATGACCGACTCCCCCAGCCGGTAGGCAACAAACCCCGAAGCGGTGAGCTGCTCGATCTCAGGCTTAGCTATTCCACCTTCGGGGCCTACGACCAGTGAATACGCGGTCGCTCCAAGGTCAGCCTCGTTTAGAGGGATATCTGCCTCTGGAAGCAAAAGGATGCCGTGGCCAATTGGCTCAATCTCGGAGGTACTGAGTGGACCTTGAATGTCAGGCAGGAAGGCCTGCTGACTTTGCTTCATGGCCGCTACGGCTATTTGCCGCCAACGCTCAAGACTCTTTTGCTCCTTGCCATCCCACCTCGAAATAGAGTGCTCAGCCTGCCAGGCGACAACCGAACTGCAGCCGAGTTCGACAGAGGCCTGCAGGGCCATTTCGTCCCGGTCTCCCTTGGCGATCGCCTGGATGAGTTGAATCCGAACCTCTGGCCGATCGTGTTGCCTGCTGCTCTCAACCTGCACCTCACCTTTTGCTGGATCGATGGCCTTGCAGCTGTGAGAGTTTCCTAAACCGTCGGTGACAACAAGCTCCTCACCAACGCGGATTCTCAGCGACTTGAAGTGCTGGATCTCGTCGCCGCGAATTTTCGGCGAATCCCTGGTGAAGGTCGGGTCATAAAACCAGTGCACTAAAAGCGACCCTTGGCTCGTCGACTACCCAGTCTTGGGCCATCTTCTTTATGAAGTTCGCGAAGTTTCTTGAAGATGTCCTTTGACTTTGAATCGAGTCTTGACGGCGTGAGCACACTCACCTGCAGGTGTAGGTCTCCCCTACCTCTGCCTCTAAGCCTGTTTGCCCCAAGTCCCTTCAAAGTCACAATGTCTCCGTGCTGAGCGCCAGCCTTAACCTCCACCTTGCTCGATCCATCAAATGTCTCAATTTCTGTTGTGAAACCAAGCGCTGCATCGGCAACTGGAACCTCCAGAATCGCAACGAGGTCATCTCCGTCCCTGGCAAATACTGGATGAGGTCTCACAGAAACCTCAAGATATATGTCTCCCGTCGACCCGCCCGCGAAGCCGACCTCGCCCTGTCCGGGGAGGTGAAGTCGAAGACCGTCGCTAACTCCGGCCGGTATTTCTACATCGAGATCACGCTTGGCGCGAATTCGTCCCTGACCACGACAGTCTGGGCATGGCGAGGGAACTACCTCACCCGCTCCGCGGCAAACGTTGCAGGGTGCGGTTGTGACCATCATGCCCATAAAGGACTGAACCTGCCTTTGAATCTGACCACTACCGCCACAGACATCACAGGTCTTCACGGATGTTCCTGGCTTAGCCCCAGTCTGGGAACAGGTTTCGCAACCTATCGCCGTATCGATCGTCAAGGTTTTGTTGGCCCCAAAGATTGCTTCGTCCAGGTCTAGGTCCATTCTGAGAAGAGCGTCCTGGCCACGCTCCGAACGTGAGCGCCTTGATCTTTGTGGAGCACCAAAAAAACTGTCAAAGATGTCACCGAGCCCAAAGCCTTGCTCTCCCCCGCGGTCGTATTGCGCGCGGGTGCTGGGGTCCGAGAGAACCTCATAGGCGTGAGTCACGAGCTTGAAGCGCTCCTGAGCATCTTCGGCAGGGTTGATGTCTGGATGCAGTTCCCGCGCGAGCTTGCGATAGGCCTTCTTGATCTCATCCGCGCTTGCGTCCGGAGAGACCCCCAGGACCTGATAGTGGTCGCTCAAGAATTACCCTCCAGGAGCTTGGTCAGATACCTAGCAACAGCCCTGACTGACGCAATGTTCCCCGAGTAGTCCATGCGGGTCGGGCCTAACACCCCAAGCTTGGCGACCTCGGTCCCGCTTTTCTCGTAGCCACTGACCACCAGTGAAGTGTGCGTCAGATTTCCTAGACCAAGCTCAGAGCCAATCCGCAGCCCCACACCGAACTGGTCGGCGTGAAGTTCGTCTAACAGCTTGAGAAGGACAACCTGCTCCTCAATCGCCTCTAAAACCTTAGACAGTTCACCCGAGAAGTCTTGGTCCTGCTTCACGAGGTTCGCAGCTCCCGAAACCACCAGCTTCTCCTGCCTGTTCGCCTCGACCAGTGACTTGAGAGAGTCCAGGATCTTGTTCACGGTGCCGCGCCGCTCGGGAGAAAACTCCTCGGTAAGACCATTGAGCTTTTCCTCAACACCAGCAAGCTGACCGCCGGCCAGCATTCCGTTGAGCCGGCCCCTGAGTTGGTGAATGAGCTCTTCATCTATCGCATCCGGGCTCTCTATCTGAAGCTGCTGTATACGACCAGAGTCGACAATCAGCATAAGCAGGACGCGTTTTTCGCTTAGGGGAATTAGCTCGATGTGGCGCACAGATGACCGACCAAGAGATGGGTACTGAACCAGAGCAAGAGCGTTTGTTAGCTGCGCCAGGCTTCTAGCTGTCCGCTCAACCACATCGTCGAGATCGCTCGCCTCGTCCAAAAAACTCTCAATTGCATTTCTCTCAGGTGAGGAAAGCGGCTTGATCTCGCCGAGGTGGTCAACAAAGAGTCGGTAGCCCTTTTCGGTGGGGATACGCCCCGAAGAAGTGTGAAGGCCGGTGATTAGCTCTTCCTCTTCGAGAAGTGCCATGTCATTTCTCACCGTCGCTGCCGAGACTCCCAGTGGGTGCCGGTCAAGCAGTGACTTGGACCCAACAGGCTGGTTAGACGAAATGAAGTCCTGGACTATCGCCCTGAGGACATCAAGTGATCTATCTGGAATCATTGGCACTCACCTAACCTGAGTGCCAATTCTAAACATTCAACACTCAATGGCTCAGAAATTTCACCACAAGACCGTCAACTATTAGCCTGCCTTTTCTTGAGACCCTGATGCAATCTGCTCCGCTGAGCTCAAGATTTCCCGCGGCAATCTCCTGCGCAACCAGTTCGGGCGAGACCTCGAGCTTTGTAAATAGTTCTCTCTCCACCCCCCACTTGGTGCGAAGCATGAGCAGCAGCTGCTCCTCCAGCATCTGCCGGTCTGTTAGTCGTTCAATTCCTGCAGCAGGAGCGCCATCGGAAAGCGCCTTTTGATAGCTGGTTGGGTGCTTGTGGTTCCAGAACCGATTGCCATCGATGTGGGAGTGAGCACCGGGCCCATACCCCCACCAGTTCTGGGACTTCCAATAGGCGCTGTTGTGCTCAGACGGTTTGCCCCAATTGGAGACCTCGTACCACTCAAGGCCCGCGCCCTCAAGACTCTGGGTCGCATGTTCATACATCTCAGCACTTAGGTCTTCGCTGGTGGGTCCAATCTCACCCGTTGCGATCTGCCTGGCTAGCTTCGTGCCCGGCTCAACAATTAGGGAGTATGCAGAGACATGATCGGTACCCAGCGCCAAGGCCTCGCTCAGCGTCTTCGACCAAGAATTCAAGGTCTCGCCCGGAGCGCCATAGATGAGGTCTACGCTCGTCACCAACCCAATCTCCTTGGCGGCAGAAATCAAAGGAGCAACCCGTTCTGGGTCGTGCTGGCGGTCCAGAGTCTGGAGCACCTGGCTATCAAAGCTCTGCACGCCCATCGAAACTCTCGTGATCCCTACTTCGACAATCTCACCTAGGTATTCCTCGGTTGTTGACTCAGGGTTGGCCTCGAGGGTCACCTCGCAATCTAATGCCAGCCCAAAGCTTTCACCAAGGCTTTCCAATACAGCTCCTATTTGCTCAGCTGTAAATAGCGATGGTGTGCCACCGCCGATAAAGACGGACGAGAGCGTAGGCATTTCTCCAAGGACCTTCTTGGAAAATGCAATCTCGCTTATCAGGTGCTGGTGAAAGGTCGACTGGCTGACACCGCCCAATTCCTTTGCGGTGTAGGTGTTGAAGTCGCAGTAGCCGCAGCGCACCTCACAAAACGGAACGTGAATGTAGGCATGAAAACTTCTGGTGCCTGGGGCTCTATTTAGCTGGTTGTCCTTTGGCCAAGGGGCTCCAACAGGAAGTGCACCGGGCACCTATTTCTTCGCCGCCTTGCTGTCATCCGAGCTCAGCGCGGCGATAAAGGCCTCTTGCGGCACCTCGACACGACCGACCATCTTCATGCGCTTCTTACCCTCTTTTTGCTTCTCGAGCAGCTTGCGCTTTCTTGTGATGTCTCCGCCGTAGCACTTTGCAAGAACGTCCTTACGGATGGCACGGATGGTCTCCCTGGCAATAACCCGGGCACCGACAGCGGCTTGAATCGGGACCTCGAACTGCTGCCTTGGGATTAGCTCCCTCAGCTTGCCCGCGATCCTTACCCCATGGGCATAGGCCTTGTCCTTGTGGACTATGGCCGAAAAGGCATCCACGCGCTCACCTTGTAATAGCAGATCAACCCGCACCAGGTCTCCGACATTGAAGCCGTCGTCCTCATAGTCCAGCGACGCATAGCCCTGAGTCTTGCTCTTGAGCTGATCGAAGAAGTCAAAAACTATCTCGGCCAGTGGCAGACGGTAGCGAATCTGAACCCTGTCTTCACCCAGGTACTGCATGTCCATCATGGTTCCGCGCTTTGTTTGGCAAAGCTCCATGATGGTTCCGACGTAGTCCTTGGGCGCCAGAATGGTCGCCTTGACCATGGGCTCCTCGACCTCGGCAATCTTGCCGTCAGGGTATTCAGAGGGGTTTGTGACGACTAACTCAGTGCCATCATCCTTGCGAACGTGATAAACCACAGATGGGCTGGTGGCGATTAGTGCAAGCCCAAACTCCCGCTCGAGCCTCTCGGTGATGATCTCGAGGTGCAAAAGGCCAAGGAACCCGCACCTAAATCCAAAGCCCAATGCCGCTGATGTCTCGGGTTCATAGACCAGAGATGCATCGCTAAGTCTCAGCTTGTCTAGTGCCTCTCGCAGGTCTGGGTAGTCGCTGCCATCAATTGGATAGATTCCGGAAAAGACCATTGGTTTTGGCTCTGCGTAGCCTTTCAGTGGAGCACTGGCGGGCTTGGTTTTTGTAGTGACTGTGTCACCAACCTTTGACTGCCTAACGTCCTTCACGCCGGTTATTAGGTAACCCACCTCACCTACTCCAAGACCCTTTGTCGCAATTGGCTCTGGAGAGATGACACCGATTTCTAGAAGCTCGTGGACGGCCCTAGTGGACATCATCTGAATGTTTTCGCGAGGCTTCAGAGACCCGTCAATCATCCTGACGTAGGTAACAACCCCGCGATAGGAGTCATAGACGGAATCAAAGATCATTGCCCTTGCTGGTGCATCCGCGTCGCCGATTGGTGCCGGCACTCGCTTGACGATCAGGTCCATAAGCTCGGCAACGCCAGCGCCCGTTTTACCGGAAACTCTCAGGCAGTCATCGGGGTCCCCGCCAATCAGGTTCGCGAGCTCTTCAGCGTACTTCTCGGGCTGCGCGGCAGGAAGATCGATCTTGTTCAGCACCGGGATGATTTCAAGGTCGTTCTCCAGCGCAAGGTAGAGGTTGGCCAGCGTCTGTGCCTCAATGCCCTGAGCGGCATCTACCAACAACACTGCGCCTTCGCAGGCTGCAAGTGAGCGTGAGACCTCGTAGGTAAAGTCGACGTGCCCGGGGGTGTCAATCATGTTTAGCGCGAATGCCTGGCCGTCGAGCTCCCAAGGCAGCCTCACGGCCTGGCTCTTAATGGTTATACCGCGCTCCCGCTCAATATCCATGCGGTCGAGATATTGGGCGCGCATTTCGCGGTCAGAGACGATGCCAGTTAGCTGAAGCATTCGGTCGGCCAATGTCGACTTACCGTGATCAATATGAGCAATGATGCAAAAATTTCGAATTAGGTCAGCAGGCGTCTGACTGGGCTCTAGAGCCTTGGCTGCACGTGGCGACAAACTGACCTCAATTGTGGAAAAAGCGAATGAGCCCCAATTCTCTCAGATGCTTGCCCATAAATAATCACACTGGTAGAGTTTTAGCTTGTTCTGGGGTATCTCCCAAGAAAACAGATTTTTCTTTTTAGAAAGTGAAACATGGCCAACATTAAGTCCAAAATCAAGCGGATCGGCACCAACCGTAAGGCTGAAGAGCGTAACAAGGCAGTCCGCACCGAGGTCAAGAGCGCAGTTCGCGCCGCCCGCGAGGCCGCAAACTCAGGCGACAAGAAGGCTGCAGAGGCAGCTCTTCAGAACGCCACCCGCAAGCTAGACAAGGCCGTAAGCAAGGGTGTTGTCCACAAGAACCAGGCAGCTAACCGCAAGAGCGCAATCGCCAAGAAGGTAGCAAGCCTCTAAAACAAAGTTTTATTACTAGTAGGGCTAAGACGAAAGTCTTGGCCCTTTTAGTTTGCCCTGGCCATTGCAAGAAGAAGCTTCTCGACTGAGTACTCCGGGTCGCGGGAAGCACCTTTGACCTCGGCATCGGTCTGGGCCGCCAGGCGGACAAGACCGGCCAGATCCTCCTCTTGCCACCCGCTCAGCTCTTTTCTGGCCTTGTCAATCTGCCAGGGTTGCATTCCAAGAGTTGCAGGAGCTGCATTTCTGTCGTTGAAAAGCCTTGCGAGTTGACGAATTCTCATGCTCAAAGCGGCAACCAGGGCGACTGAGTCAATTCCGGTTGCAAATCCGTGCCTGAACAGGCGAATGGCCTCGGCAGCATTTCCCGAGAGGGCCGCGTCAGCAATCTTGAAGGCGTTTGTCTCAACCCGACCTCCAAAAGCAAGCTCGACATTCTGCAAACTGACTTTGGCGTGGGTGGAGCTCAACTGTGAGCAGGCAGCCCCGAGCTCCCCCAGGTCAGAGGCAAAGGCTCCCACCAGTGCCCTAATGGCCGGCTGCTCAATGGGCACGCCACGCGCAGAAAACTCGCGCTTCACAAAATCGATACGCTCAGCATCCTTTTTGAGTTCTTCACAGCTCACGCTCAGAGCCTGCTTAGCGAGCTCCTTGCGTATCTTGCCGCTGTGGCCAACCATGTTTGGGAGCCTGACAATGACGGTGCAGCTGTCTACTGGGTTTTCTACTAGCTGCTTAAGGTCTTCTAGAAGCCCCTCTCCCGCACCCTGAATGATCACAAGTCGTGGCTCTGCAAACAAAGACGGCGAGGCATAGTCGAACAGGCTCCCGGCGGAATACCCACCCTCTGGAATCTCAGAAACTTCAAGTTCGGCGAACTCACCACGAAGGGCTTCTCTTATTAGCCGAATGGCCTTTGAGGCCAGGTAGTTTTCTGGTCCAACCACCAGCACGAGCGGAGCGGGCTTCGCATCAAACCAGTGCACCGTGCCGCTCACGCGGTCAGTTTACCGCTGTAGCGATAGCGGAGCTGATGATCGTGCCCCAGAGCTATGTGTCCAAGCTTGTCTGTCCTCAGGACCTCAGCACCACTTGGCCAGGCAAGTGATAGAGCCGAGCGGGCGGGGTGTCCATAGTCATTCTTGCCGACTGAAAAAACCAGATATTCAGAATCTAGAGCTCTGTAAAAGGTGCGTGACTGGTCCGCCGAACCGTGGTGAGCAACCTTGGTTACAAGGGTCTTGGATGCAAGCAACGCAAATACCCTTGGGTTTCGCGCAAGCAACCGCTCTTGTCCAGCCTCTCCCAAATCCCCTAGGAACAAGACCGAGAAATCATTGCTTTCCATCAGTATGACTAGGGATGCATCGTTGCTGTCAGAAGCCTCGCTCGCAGTCGCAGTTGGTGCGAGGATTTGCCACTGGAAACTTCCTAGGTGCCCTGACATGCCCTCGAAACCAATTGTGATCTCAACGCCTTTGGCCTTAGCTACCTGGCCAACCAGCTCCACAAGAGGCCGATCGTCTCGATAGCCAGAGACCACAAATTGCCCAACGGAGATGCCGCTAAGCGCAAGGACTCCCCCAACGTGGTCGGCATCGAAGTGGCTGAGAAAAACTGCATCCAGTGAGCTAACCCGAGCCTTATCGAGACAATTGCTGAGGTCCTCTGGCTCCGGTCCCAAGTCGACCAGAACAGTTTTCCCTTGGCTTCTAATAAGTGCAGCATCACCTTGACCGACGTCGCAGAAGAAAACCTGCCAATTCCCTGCAAAGGTTTCGCTCCTCACAACATCAGCAGCGATCCAAGCACCCGACACGACAACTAGGCCAGCCATGGAGGTCTTAGCAGCGACTTTTAGAAACGCATTGCTCGAAGAGAAATAGAGGCTAAGGGCGACAACAAAGCTTGAGGCCAGCAGAACCCCGATGGGTCCATCTATGAAGTGAAGCCTGACAAAGGGCATGGGCGCAAGGTTGCTCGCAACAACAACAATCCAGTTACTGCCTAGCGATGCAATGAAGCTAATCAACGAAGATAAGGGCGGTAGCCAGATTGTGAGCACGGCAATCAGGCCCAAGATTGTGATTGGTGCCACCAGCGGCTCCACAAGCAGATTTGCAAGCACTGAGTAGACCGGAAGTGAGGGCTGCAGATAAAGAATTATTGGCAACGTGTAGAGCTGAGCCGAGACCGTAGCGGCAATGCCGATTGCCAGCAGCTTTGGCATCTTGTCCTCGAGCAGGCTATAGACCTTGGGGGCAAGCACCAAGAGACCGGCCGTCGCAAGCGCAGAGAGACCAAACCCGATGTCAACTGCAAGGCCTGGGTCAACAGAAAGCAAGAAAATAATCGCAAGACTCAGCGCAGCAAGTGGATTGGTGCCCCTCCCCACCCAGAGTCCCACCATCACAAAAACAGCCATAGTCGCAGCTCTTATGACCGAGGACTCTGGCCCCACCAGCAGGACATAAGCCGCCATCACTAAAAGGGCGGAGCTAAACCTAAGATTTCTCGACAGGCCCAACCTTGCCGCTATCAGATAGACAACCCCCATGACTATCGCGAGGTTGGCTCCCGATACCGCTACCAGATGAGTAAGACTGAGGGCCTTCATCTGCTGAGCAAGCTGCTCAGAGATCGCGCCACGCTCCCCGATTGTCAATCCCGCAACCAGTCCAGCTGCGTCCTCAGAGACTCCAAATAGCAGTTCTAGAAAGCGCTCTCGCACTAAGTCAATAAATGGAATCTCCGGGTAGTTGAGCTTCAGGTTTGACTCAGCACCCTCAGGGGCAATCAGCCACAAAATAAGCCAATAGCAACCCGCGATTAGGTAGATCACAGGGTCAGCTGATCGCGGATAGAGGCCAACAGCTTGCTTCCAATTCCGGGAACCTGAGTAAGTTCCTCGATTGCGGAAAAGCCTCCGTTTTCCTCGCGATACTTGATGATCTTTTCGCTGGTGGCAGGACCGATACCGCTCAGAGATTCGAAGTCCGCCCTGTTGCCTCTGTTCAGTGAGACTTTCCCAGCTACGGTTCCTGAGGCCATTGCTTCAATCGAGAGAACAGACAGCTGCTCACCGTCGCTAAGTATTCGCGCCATGTTGATGCTCTCCTGCGCAGCCAGGGTGGTCAGCCCTCCGGCCTTGGTGATGGCATCTGAGGCCCTTGAGCCAACTTGCAGTTGGTAGAGACCGGGTGATAAGACCTCACCAACTACATGCACAAAAATTGTGGAAGAGACTGGCGAGACGATCTCTGGCGGAATCAGTGGACCTGCAGACTCGGTGTCTTCCTGACTACTTAGCCAGATTCCTATCAAGCCGAGCACCAGCAGCAGCGCAATTAGACCGCGCTTCTTCTGAGCCTCACCCAGTGAGTTGTATTTGTCGACCAGAGCTCGCATGGGAGCATCTTGCAACCAAAGCTAGCTGCCTTGGGCAGCCCGTGTGAGGTTGTGAAGAAGTGGCTACTTGGTCGAGATGTTCACAAGCTTCGGAGCTCGAACGATGATGTTCTTGGCTTCTTTGCCCTCCAGGGCACGCTTCACGGCATCGGAATTCATAACAAGTTCGCGAAGCTCATCCTCTGTAATCGTCGTTGAGACCTCAAACTTGTCTCGGAGCTTTCCATCCACCTGAGCAACTGCCGTCAGGGTCTGACGCACCAACAATGATTCATCTACTGAGCGCAACTTTGCCTTGGCTACTGATGGCTCGTGGCCAAGAAGACTCCACATGTCTTCCGCTGTGTAGGGAGCAAAGAGGCTTAGCGCCTTAGCAAGCTCTTCTGCACCCTCGCGTACGGCTGCATCTTGTGGCCCACAACCTGAGTCGATGGCCTTTCTTAGGGTGTTGGTGAGCTCCATGCACTTCGCAACACCCACATTGAACTTGAAGCCCTCAATTGACTCCTCAAAAGACTTGAGAAATGCGTGGGTTGCGCTTCGAACTGCCTTGTCGCCAGCCTTGTCATCACTGCCAACCTCACTGGTGACGTCCTGTGCGACCCTCCAGGCACGTGCTAGAAACTTAGAAGAGGCCGCTGGTGAAACATCCGCCCAGTCAATGTCATCCTCGGGAGGCCCAGCAAACGCCATGGTTAGCCTCACGGCATCCACGCCGTGTTCGTCCAGCTGCTCACTAAGCCTTACGAGATTGCCACGCGACTTGCTCATGGCCTGGCCGTTCATTAGCACCATGCCCTGGTTCAGAAGGCGTGTGAAGGGCTCTTCAAAATCGACAAGCTTCATGTCGAATAGAACCTTGGTGAAGAACCTGGAGTAGAGAAGATGCAGGATGGCGTGAGTCACACCACCGACGTACTGGTCAACCGGAGCCCACTCCCTTGCCATTTCAGGGTCAAAGGCAACCTCTTCGCTTCCTGGGTTTAGGTAGCGAAGGAAGTACCAGGAGCTATCAACGAAGGTGTCCATGGTGTCGCTGTCGCGCTTAGCGGCTGCGCCACACTTCGGGCAATCAACATTGATCCAGTCGCTGGCAGCTCCCAGCGGTGAGGTGCCCTTGGGCTGCAGATCCAGACCCTCGGTTGGTGGCAACTCCACTGGCAGTTGGTCCTCGGGAACCTCAACCTCACCACACTTATCGCAGTGAATGATGGGAATCGGAGTACCCCAGTAGCGTTGCCTAGAAATCAGCCAGTCACGCAGCCTGTAGTTCTTTGCCTTTTTGCCCGAGCCCTTTTCCTGCAGGAGCTCGATCGCTTTTTCGATGGCGTCAGCCTTGGTGAGTCCATCCAGCTCTCCGGAGTTAACCATGACGCCATCGCCGACGGTCGCGACAAAACTCTTGGCAGGGTCTTCCTCGCCGGTATCAACCACCATTCGGATCTCGATACCCATAGCCTTGGCAAACTCAATGTCTCGCTCATCATGTGCGGGAACTCCCATGATGGCGCCGGTTCCATAGTCAGCGAGCACGTAGTCGGAAACCCAGATTGGCAGTCGCTCTCCGTTTAGTGGATTGATTGCATACCGCTCGAGGAATACACCGGTCTTCTCGCGATCTGTCGCCAGTCGCTCAATGTCGTTTGCCTTCTTGGTCTTCTCTAGATAGCTGTGGAACTGCATTCGCACCTCAGCGGACGAACCTGCGGCAAGCTCACTCGCAAGGTCTGAGTCGGCTGCCACGACCATGAAGGTCGCGCCAAAGAGCGTGTCTGGGCGCGTTGAGTAAACCTCGATCGGCTCGGCTCTACCCTCGATCTCAAAGGTCAGATTTGCTCCATAGGATCTGCCGATCCAGTTGCGCTGCATGGTCAAGACCTTGGAGGGCCAATTACCTTCCAGGGTCTTTAGGTCATCCAGCAGCCTGTCCGCGTAGTCGGTGACCTTGAAATACCACTGAGTGAGGGCCTTCTTGGTGACCTGGGTGTCGCAGCGCTCACAGAGGCCGTTTACAACCTGCTCGTTAGCGAGCACGGTCTGGCAGCTTGGGCACCAGTTGACGTTGCTGTTTTTGCGGTAGGCAAGACCTCGCCGATAAAACTGCAGAAACAACCACTGGTTCCAGCGGTAGTAGATCGGATCGCAGGTCTGAAGCACTCTGTCCCAGTCAAAGCTGCAGGCATAGCGGCGCATTGAGCTCTTTTGCTGGTCAATGTTTTCGTAAGTCCAATTGCGAGGATCTAGCCCCCGCTTGATTGCTGCGTTCTCAGCGGGAAGTCCAAAGGCATCCCAGCCAATTGGGTGCATGACGTTGTAGCCGCGCTGGATCCAGTAGCGGGCAATGACGTCTCCGAGCGCGTAGGCCTCGGCGTGGCCCATGTGCAGGTCCCCAGATGGGTAAGGAAACATGTCAAGGACATACTTCTTGGGTCTTGCATCTTCTGGGTTGGATGAGTCGAACGGTTTGATTTGATCCCAAACCGGCAACCACTTCTCCTGAAGTGCCGAGACGTTGTATTCCTCTTGCAAACTGGTTTCCTTAGCTGAGTGGAAGATAAAAGGTTACCAACGCACACTCGCACCCAGGGCGCTCACAAGTGCGGTGGCTTTCAATTGGATTTCCTCGTGCTCGGCATTGGCCTCGGAATCCGAGGTGATTCCGCCACCAATACCTATCGAGACTGAGTCTTTTTCAAAAATTGCTGTGCGGATGACCATCGCAAGCTCCATGTCGCCACTTTGAGAAATCCAACCGATTGCTCCCGAGTAACCCTGCCTGTCTTCGCTCTCCAGAGTGCCAATTAGCTCCATCGCCTTGATTTTTGGAGCGCCGGTCATTGACCCGCCAGGAAATAGCGCTCGCAGGGCATCCAGAGAGCTCTTCCCCTCGGAGAGCTGTCCAGAAACATCGCTAACCAGCTGATGAACCGTTGAATAGCTCCTGATTGCGAGAAGATTCTCAACTTGAATGCTCTCGGGGTCACACGCTATTGACATGTCGTTGCGAATTAGATCCACAATCATCAGATTCTCGGCCCGCTCCTTTGGATCACTACCAAGCTGGTTCATCAGTTCCGCATCTTTCTTGGCATCCTCTGAGCGGCTGCGGGTTCCCTTGATGGGCGAGGAGAGCACCCTGGTTCCGTGACTAGAGACAAATAGCTCAGGTGTGATCGAGACATAGCTGCGGTCCCAAAGTCTTATGAAACTTGAATATGGTGCTGGGTGTTCCTTGCGAAGCCTTAGGAAGTAGCTCAGTGGATCGCCGGAGTAATCACCGCGAAGCTTGGTGGTCAGGCAGAGCTGATAGACATCGCCGGCTGCGATGTGCTCTTTTACCCTCTCGATTTTTTCCCTGTAAACGGTCTTGCTGTCAATGGCAGAAAGCTCTGCGGAGGTAGCGGCAGGGTTCGACAGCTCATAGCTGGAGGCCTCCCCGCCAACAAGCGCCAGTCTTAGTAGGGCTGCGTGGTGCCAGGAGTCAAACTCGGCCCGATCTGGAAAGTCACCAATGAAATACATCGCCTTGGCATCGTGGTCATAGACAAAAGCTCTGTCCACGCTCAAAAGCTCAAACTGGCTGATGTCTTGAGCCGAGTTGGAATAGTGAATCACTCCCACATAGCCAGGCCGAAAGGCAAATGGCACGTCCAAGTGCTCGCGGGTTATCGAAGGTTTGAAGCTGCTTGCCGGAACGCCCGCCCCAATAACCGAATAGCGAGCGGTCGGGTGGTGCTGTCTATCGAGCCAAAATGCGCCTGGAAGATGACCAAAAAAGGAAACGAAGGTGTCAGTGAGCGATGTCCAGGCGTTCAACCGTTCGCAGTACAGTGGCATAAGGCACCCCTCTAGCCTCGTAGTCTAGTAATCGTGAGCGTTTCAGGTGATTTCTTTCAGTTCCGCTCGGGCGAACTGACAAAGGTCGACATTGCACTAACCGACTTACTTACTGTCGCGGACAGTTGGCTTGTCACAAACGGCCAAACCCGGGCTCTAGATCGCCACCTGCAGCGTTTTTCGAAATCAATAGCCGATGAGAAAACCCAGAAACAATTGCCTGCTTTTTTTGCCTCTCTGGTTGCGACAACTCCGCAAGAGGGCGATTGGTTTCCACGCATCGAATACCGCAGGTCCCAGCCTGAGGGCGAGCGGCTGTTTTTGAGAATGCGGCCGGCTCCCGAAAGAACTGAAGTCTGCACGCTTTGGACACTAGATAAGCCCGACCCAAGGACTGAGTTTCACACCAAGGGTCCTGATCTCTCAAACTGCCAGGCGCTACGCAGGGCTGCAAATCTCCATGGCGCTGATGAGGCCGTGATTCTCAGTGACTTCGGAAAGATTGCCGATGGTGCCCTGAGTTCAATTGTCTGGTGGCAAGACGAAGTTCTCTGCGCTCCAGATGCAACAACCGACTGGCTGCCGTCGATAACCCGCGAGCTGGTTTTTGAAATTGCGGGGCAGGCGGGATATGAGACTAGGGAGACAAGCGCAGCACCGGAGGAGCTAGCAGGCTGCGAGGTTTGGTCGCTCAGCGCTCTCCAAGGGATTCGCGGAGTCACAAGCTGGGGAGACATCATGCTTGGCGAGCTGAGAATGCAACGTCCTTTTAGCAAGCGATTAGCCCTGCTTAACCAAAATCTCCCCACGTCGGATGAGGTATTCGAGGCGTTTGGAACAAGCTGATGTGCGGAAGATATGTAGTTGCCAAGGAGGTTGGCGGGATCACCGAGCTCTTTGAGCTTGATGAGGTGCCAAAGGATTACAAGCCGATTAGCTACAACATCGCTCCGACTCAAGAGATTGGCATGATCGTCGAGCGCGAGATAGAGGGAGTCCCCTCAAGGGAGCTGCACCTAGCTAGGTGGGGACTGATTCCGCACTGGTCCAAAGAGCTGCCAAGTGCTCCCCTATTCAATGCAAGAAGCGAGAGCGCATTAGAAAAGCCAAGCTTCAAAGATGCGGCTTTGAGAAAGCGCTGCGCAATTCCAGCCTCAGGCTATTTCGAGTGGCAGGGCGAGACTGGGAGCAAGAAGCCTTTCTACATCCACCCCGCGGAGGGCATGCTTGCCTTTGCGGGAATCTATTCGTGGTGGCGGGATTCGTCCAAGGATCAAAGCGATCCCGCCAGGTGGCTGCTCACTTGCTCCATTTTGACCAAAGCTGCCTCCCCCTCATTGAGTGAGATTCACGATAGGAGCCCGATCCTGCTCTCTCCTGAGAACCTTGGTTCCTGGCTCGCACCTGACTACCAGACAAGTAGCGAGTTGGTCCAGGCTCTTGGTCAAGAGTCCGATGAGCTGGCAGCGAGCCTCGAGTTTTATGAGGTGTCAGGGGCTGTTGGAAGCGTTTCAAATAACAATTCGAACCTGATTGAGCGGGTTTAGCTAATCCATTTTGAAAATGTCTGGCGTTAGCCATACACTATTTATTCGAACAAATGTTCGATAAATGGGTAGGGGCTTAGACAGTGCAGATAGAGACCCTTTCGGGTGTTGTAGTGGACCTAGATGGTGCACCGGTCTGCTTCATCTGGAGGGGCAGCGAATACCTGGTCGCCTCAAGACCGGTGCGCTGGTATTCCAGGCGGATCTGGTGGGAGGAAAGCTCCTCTGCTCCTAAGGGAGCGGGGCCCCTCATGGAGGTGGAGATGTGGCGGCTCTGGGCTACATCAGAGAGTTCCAGGACTCTCTTTGAACTTAGACACCTGCAGCCAGCAGACAGCTGGGAGATTTACCCGCTGGAGAGCTGATGGGCTTTACTCATCTAAACCTGGCAAGCGCCTACTCCGCGCACTACGGCGTTAATCGTCCCGAGCAGTTGGCTGCTGCAGCGAGTGCTCTCGGCTTCGAGGCTCTGGCAGTTACTGACAGGGATGGCCTATACGGAGCGGTGAAGCATATTGCCGCCTGCATCAGAGAGGGTATCCACCCGATAGTTGGGGTGAATCTAGAGATTACCGACATGGGAAGGGTGGTAATCCTTGCTCACGGTCACACTTCTGGAAGTGGCTGGAGTCTTATCTGTAGAGCAATTTCACTGGCTCACAACTCAAGGGGCAAGGAGCGAAGACCCAGGCTGGGCCTCGATGAGCTAGCTGGAATGATCAGAGAGAACCCGAGCTGCAGCGTCTTGATAGGCCCTCAAAGCGGCATCGCTAGCAAGGTGCTGGTGAGTCCCGCTAGCGCCAGGGAAGAGCTTGATAGCTGGCTCAGCGCAATACCGCAGTCGGGTGTCTTGGCAATCGAGGTGGTAAATCACCTAAGCGAACCCGGAAGCGTAGCCTCTGAGGAGCACGCCAGAGCCATGCTCAGGCTGGCCGATTCCGCAGGGGTGCCTGCCGTAATTACAAACTCCGCCAGATACCTAGAGCCAGACGATGCGCTAACCGCCGATGTCTTGGATTCCGCTAGGCACCTAGAGCAGCTCGGCCTGTTTGCAATGCAGCCAAACGCCCAGGCATGGATGAAACCGGCTGCGATGATGTTTCGACTCGCGCTCGATGTCTGCGAAGACACAAAGCGGGCCCGAAAGCTGATCCAGACGACCGAGCAGCTGGCAAGCCGCTGCATATTGGAGCCCGAGAGCGACTGCGGCTTTGGTAGACCAAAGACCCCCGAGCAGCAGGCTC
>Ga0208917_1000038_pt1 | contig 56957 bp, 80 predicted proteins | sample DEB08_DNA_10_FD_185500 | JGI IMG/M metagenome (GOLD analysis project Ga0208917, IMG submission 185500) | Aqueous microbial communities from the Delaware River and Bay under freshwater to marine salinity gradient to study organic matter... | ecosystem: Environmental > Aquatic > Marine > Coastal ...
ACATCGCCAATCCTTCCCATCCTGTTTACAAGATCGCCAAATTCACCGTCAAGGTACTGAGTCTCAGTTCCTTCAACGGTTACGTCATCAAAGACCCTCCCTTCAGACTGCGTTACTGTAGGAGAATCCGAATATTTACTTGACCTTAACTGACCCTTCGTCCCCTCGTAATACACACCATTCATGGTGAATCCGTAGGTGACTGGCTTATCTACCTGTGAGCCAACTGAATCCGAATCTCCACTCGCGACTGCTTGTGTCGGAACTGTATCTGAGGTAGAAACCGTAGAAACCTCTTCCGAAACTGGCGCCGAGACTGGTTGTGGAGGCAGTTCGGCTTTTTCTTTTTTTTTTACGTCGAAGAACTGAGCGTAGAAATCGTCAGCGCTCTTCGTGTACAAGCCCTTAGAGACTACTGCGTCATACAGATTCTTCTGTGATTCAGGTGTAGAGAACTGAATGGCAAAATCTTCGTAGGATTTGGTGTACAATCCCTGCTCATTCAAACCTTTGTATAGGTTTTGGTGAGCCTGATTAAACGTGGGTTTTTTTGTTGGATCGGTCATTACCTATTATAAATCGTCAAACAATCCTCCGCTCTGAGCCGCTTGTTGAGTCTGATTGGCCGCATCATTCTCGGCGTTTTCGCGCTCTGCCTGTGGGCCAAATACAATTCCAGACTGCAATCCCTCAAGAGTAATGTTGGGGTCTCTGTACGTCCTTCTAATGGATTGCAAAATACTCTGTACTGCCTCTCTGTCCCTAAACTCATCAAGAACAATGGTCTTGACTTTATCATACTGTGAGCCAGTTTGTTTCACCGAGAGATCCGTAAGCACAATCTTGCCGTTTGGAAGGAATCCAATCTCTTTTGGTTGAATCTCAAACTGAACTGGTTCCAATGCCATATCCCCAAGAGCATATGCAAGTTGATCGATTTGACGCTTGAGTGACTGAGCTTCGGAAGACTCCTTATCTCTGATAGCGTCGTACTCATCATTAAGATCCGCAAGTTTGCGGTTCTCCTCTCCTGCACGTGGGTTATCAATGATGATTGTCTCTTTCTTCTTGTCAAGAGCAGACAACACGTACGAACTACCCTTAACTCCGCCGTACATTTCAAAGTCCTCTATAGGCACAAGAACTCCGTCCTCATCGGTCTCCATGAGCTCTCCAGTCCTAAGGTACTCAACGCTGTCAAGCACGAATGAACGCTTGCTGTCAAAGTCTGATCTGTAAATTTCAGCATCTCTGTCAGAGGACGTGGGTTTAGCCTCCTCCTTTTCATCTGGGTACCGTGATGCCTCTGCCATCTGCTTGACGAGCTCGTTGTTGATGTCCGAGATGTATTGAGAGTTCATTTGGTATGCCTGACTGTTGATTTCGCCCTGAATGTAAGATGTCACCAACGACTCATTGTCTCTCATCGCGTCTGTAAACAAGTTTGCCACAGCCCATGCTCTTGCAGAAGCGGAGTCTTCGTTGTCAACACCTCCCTCAACGATACCTCGCGAAACTCTGTACGCTTCGTCGCGGTCCCAAATTTTTTTGTTATAGGTACGAAGAGAGTCTCTAATTACCCCCTCGCCAATCTGAATCGCACTCCTACCATATCGAGCCTGTGTTGGAACGGTGAAGGTGGCTGGGTTGGCCCAAGTGTCCCAGCTAGTGATATCTGACCAATCACCAGTTGGTTCTCCAGTTTCTGGGTCAATAGACTTATACATGACGGTTCCGTCAGCCCCCATTTGAGTCACAATGTTTGTCCCCTCAAAGGCCTGTTGAGCCTGAATCATAGACTGAGGAGATGCAGCAGACTGCATATAAACTGGAAGCTCCTCGTTAAACTTGGCTGCTGAAGAAGCATCAGTAGCAACTTTATTGTACGTCTCTCTGCTGCTTTGAACCTCATCGCTGTTGTGTGCAGCGTAAGTGTTGAACCAGTTTGCAATATCCTGTACAGCTCTGCGTGCAGCGACGGGATCGTCAATAGCAAAGTTGTTTATTTCTTCAAGCTTCTGGTTGTAGTATGTCTTGAAGTGATCGCGCAAAGGCGGGATAAGCTTAGACACATCATACCCCTCTGTTTCAGCAAGCAACTTGTCAGCCGCCTTCTGACGAGCGTTCATCTGATCGACAACTGCCTTCTTCTGTGCGGCCTTAGCCGCCTCCTGCGCTTTAAGGTTGTTAAGAAGACCAGACATATCTGTCTTCCCCACAGACTTAAGCGGTGCTGTATACGCTACTGGCATTACTCTAGTTCAATTTCCACTTGAGGTACTTGGAACTGTGGCTCATCGAAGTGACTCATCTTTTCCAAAGCCGCAAGAAGTTCTTTAGGTGGGTTTTGCATCTTAGCAACGGCGTCCTTGAGTATCTTGAATGCCGCCATTGTGCTCTCCGTCTGCTCGGGGTTAAGAACTGCTTCGTCACCCGTAAGCTCTGCCTCCTTCTCTCCAGTTTCTTCGTCAACCAAAGCCTTCTTGTTGGTGTCGTGGTTAAACTCACCTCCAGTCACATAGATCTGATCGTTGAGCATACCGCCATTTTTCTTTATCATCTTAAGGCCGAGCTGCTGAGCAGTGTACGGGTTGTCCCCACTTGGCGCCCCATATCCAGAAAGGCTTAACCCAGTATCAACAGCCGATCCAAATGCCCCAATACCCTCTTGAATAGCTTCTGTTCCAGCAGCATAGCCCAAGCTGGCTGCTGTCTGACCCTCTCTACGAAGCTGCTCTTGAAGAGCCCTATCAACACCAATGTTCAGGTCTGAAACCTTCTGCTCTCTAGCGATGTTAGCCTGACTGTACCCTTCAGCCAAATCAGCAAGGCGCTTATCGGCTTCTGTAGCCTGCTTTGCTGCAGAAAACTCTGACTGAGCAAGCTGTTGGCTAAGGGAAGGTGCTACATTAGCGATAGTTTGACCAGCCCTTGTGGGGTCCATAACGCCAGAGGCAATAGACTGCTGAGCAAGAGCTAGGTTCTGCTCTCTGAGATTTTTGATAGACTCAGCCGCCTGAATCTTTTGGGCCTCAGCGAGGTCTCTTGATTCTTGGGTGATGCCAAGCTGGGGACCAACCTGATAGTCAAGCTCATCGAGGCGCTTCATTGCGTCCTCGGCAATCTTTTCTCCAGCGAGCCTTTGCTTCTTGGCTCTGCTTCCTTTTACTGCGGCCTTGCCACCCTCAACAGCGAGTGTTGTGCCCGCCGCGATTAGTGCTGCTGTTATTAATGGCATAATGCAAATATAGTTATTATCACTTAGAGTGGTCTAAGTCAGTTGGTTCATAATTAACGTTGAGTGAGTACAGCTCGAAGTTTTCGCTTCCAAGGTTTATAACAGATTCCGCGTACTGACCCCTCAAAAAGTCTCCATTAATTTCTGGATCTGTAATTGCAAATACAGATACAATCCCTTCATTTGCAGTAACCTGAGCGCCAAGGGTGTTTAACGCGGGCAAAGTAGACTTAAATACAAGCCCTTGTTTTGTCAAGACGCTTTCTTCCCCACCAGCAACCTCAGAGGCCTTGGGGATGTTTATTCCCGAATTAATAGTATAGTAGTCTGCTGTAGTTGACAAATTTAAAATTTGTCCATCAGGACTGATGATGACTGGATTGTTTCCGTTTCCGAACAGAAAAGCAAGTTTTGTGTTACCCTGAACAGAAGGTGCCGCTCCATACATTCCGTCAAAAGCATATAGATCGTCAAATGCTCCTCCAATAGTCAAAAACTCTGTGTCTTTATGAATTTGACCCAAAAACTTCATGTTTACATTAGCCTTAATTCTTGTGTCTCTTGGCATGTGGCCGTACAAAATACCCCCCTTATTAGATAAAGTTCCAACGGTAATACTTCTGGGTGGCTGGTTGGGCTGTAGTGTTTCGCTAGTAGAAAAGGTATGAAGTGAGCCAGTTAGGTTTTCACTCCCTTCTACGCTAAACGTCTTGTATAGTTTGTTCTGCGACGGGTTGTCGTTAAAAGATACCGCAATGACGGATGGATATACCGAGCCATAAAAACTGTTATTTGAGCTGTTGGTGTGGTGCTCCCAAGCTACGATATCGTCAGTAGCCTCGATCCTATTGCGCGAAGAAAAAAACTGCTTGTCAATAGAAGCATAGTTAGAGGACTCGTAATCGTACTTAGACGTCCAAATATTTTTCTTGTCGTTAAATCCTATTGTTTTTTTCATGGATGTTTTTAATTCACAAGTCCAAGTTCAAAAAGTTGCGTATCTGGGTTAAATGTAATCACTTTGTTAGCAGGAATGTATGAACTTAGAGCGTTAGTAAGCGCAGTAATAAACTGAGGCGTTGAAGTACCTTCACTAAACTCGTAATTAAAAGTTCCAACATTTGACTCTGAGAAATTGGCAAAAGGTCTGTCTCCAACATATGCTGTAGTTGAATCTGCCACATCATCTATAGTAACTGTTGGAATAAATTCTTGTCCAAAGGCCGACAAGAATTTGAGCAAGTCATTCGTAGTAACTGACCCGTCGCCAGTGAGGTCAGAGGTTTGGTTTTTTATTAGATCATCTGAGCTAGGAACTATTCCGCTTGAAATGTTAAAGGAATAATTAACTTCACCCGAAGGATTATTTGCTGTGCTAGCAAACGACCTCCTCACAGCAAAATCGTAGTTTGCAAGAGTTGAAGCAATAGCTGTATTAATTGATGAGTTGGCAGCACTAAGGGCTAGGTTTACTATTTGCTCTGGATCAGTCGGAGAAGGATCTTCGCCACCGCCGTTAGCAGCAATAATAGCAGCCGAAAGGCTAGCATAGGTCTCTGGGCTTAAGATGTCTTGTGCAGTACCTTGGAAGATAATAGGATTGCCATCAATAGTGTTAAAAGTCTGTCCATTAACCGTAAAGTCATTAGGATCTTGGAAAAACGCAAATACCTCAGTGGTGTTAATGATTTTATCAAGAGCTTTTCTCAGCGCGTCATATGAAGACACCATGTTTCCTGAAGCAGTCTCTATATTTTGACCAACGATGACTCCTTCAGCAGTTAGTCCTGTTCCTTCGTCGCCAGTATATCCAACGCCATAAGATTGTGGGGTCGATGTATTTATATCAAACCCTGTACCACTAGAAGATATAATGCTTGACAAATCTTCAGATCCAAAGAGTGCTTGAAACTCCCTGAGTCTAGTGAGCGCCTCTGTGATATTACCAAGAATATTTTGAGCAATACTATAAGATGGGGACGTTGAAATTGGAAACCCAAAAAGAGTGTCGAATTGCGATCCAATCTGTGTTAGACTTAGATTATTAGTCTGGCTTCCAGAATAAAAGCCTGCAGATGTAACTGACGTTAAAGCAGGAGTGATAAGATTCTGAAGGTTTTCAATTAGCGCCCCAAGGTTTCCTCCCGTATCCGTGCTGTCAGTAATCAAGTTTCTAAATGATTGAATCCTAGATTCAATAACTGAAGAGTTGTTATCTTGGTCCAGAATGTCATCAATAGATATTGCATCAATTGAGGTTGATAGCGTTCCAAACCCACCAAGGTCAATTTCATCTTTTATGTCATTAAGAACGCCTCTAATCTGAGCCCTAAGAGTATCAGTGATTTCTCCAGTGCCCGTATCAGTAGTTTGAATGCCGCTCAAAAAATCAAGTACAGCATTGACGTTGCCAAAAAGATTCAAGAATGTGCTGCCAAGATCATCTTGTTCAAGAGTTTGCCCCCCGAGGGAGTCGACAATTATGTCGGCTGATGCTGGAGTAGATCCAGCAAAAATTAGATTGTAGAATGACTCTGGTATTGTTTGGCTTGTCTCCAAATATGTGGGCGTGATACCCCCACCAAGTTGAGACTGCACATTGTAAGTAGTTTGAACTGAGTTGTACAGAGAGTACGCAAGAGAGTCTCTTGTCGCTGTAAGAGCAAGCTCCGTAGCGGTTAAGGCGTCTATGTTACCTTGGTATGGGTTTCTGTAGTTTAAAAGACCATTTTCAATAAGGTTCAAGACATCGTTGTAAAGCAAGTTGTTTCCTCCGATAATTTGCTCTTCAAGAGCAGAAAACGAAAGGTTTGTATCAAGCTGCACAGCATCATACAGGTTTTTAAGAGGACTATCCTCTAGGCCTCCTTCAGAGCCAACTCCATAGTCAGAGCCAAATGGGTTTTTACCTTGTGCGTCAATGTCTTCTGGCGGCGTATTAGGGTCTGGCCCTCGTCCCTCGTAGATAGCGTCAACAAAGGCGGCAATTTGAGCAAGTAGCTCAAGCTTGGTGGCATTAGACTCTTCAAGCTCCCCCTTGATGTTTTGGTTCTCTTCAAGGACATCGTCGATAGCATTGGCATTAATGCTATTAATCAATCGAGTTAAGTCAGCACGATATCCGTTAAATCCAACAAAGTTGTCTACAAACGCAGCGTCGTCAAAGAGGGCGCTACCCTCGGGGTAAACGTTATCGTCAAATGCGTCTTGTAAAGAATCAGTCGTGGGGATGCCGTATCCAATGTTAAAGGTAATCGTAGACTGATCTCTAAGAACGTAAGTTCCTTGAGTCTCATCATACCTACCAAAAGCTGGCTCTGTTTGATTTGTATTGTACTCTCTTAGCTTGTCAACAAAGGCTTCAACAACACTGAGGTACTGCTCAAGGTTTACTTCCTGACCGGGAAACAAACCCAATTCTGAGAACACATCGGCATTAAGATTTGCTGGGAGAGTAATGAGGTCTCCTTCAAAAACATCGGCTTTAGCCGTGCCAGTATACGAAGTAATAAATGCATTACCCTCAGCAACACCCTCCTGAGCTTGCCGCAAAACCAACAGGTGAAGCGACTCAGCTGCCTGAATCTGAGATACAGTAACATTTTCAATGGAATCGATGGTTTCTGTTGTCTCATCAATTTGATCATTAAGATCAGCTATAACATCATCTATGCCACCTTCGTCTGGGTTGTTGACAACATCTCCAATCTGACCATACAGCAACAATATCTGTTGTTGCAACTCGTTAATTGTTTGGTTGGCCTCAGAAAGAGAGGCAGCCAAATCACCAACATCGTCAAGAAGGTCGTTAACATCCTGAACAGTAACAGCCGGCGGAGAAGGTATAGATGGGTCTGGAGTTGCCGTGCCTGTAGTCTGAGTAAAGGTGCCAGCAGAAGTATACGCAATCCTTATTGCGTTGTTCACACTGATGACAAACTCATCAAGCACAGGGTCGTACCCGCCTACAACGCGAACAGTATTTGTCCCATCAACAGCATCAAGAGCAGACTTAAATAGCTCCCTAAAGTAAGACTTCAATCCATACTCCGAGATAACAGAAACACCGTTAGAAGGGTTGAACTTGTAAACCTCAAACTTGTCCTTATTGGCAAAATAAATACTCTCGCCAACCCTAGTAACTGACTCGGGGTTATCGCTGCATCCAAAGTCACCAGCGTAAAAGCGCTGAGTTCCAAGAGTCTTTTCTGAAGCTACAACTATATCAGTTCCAACGGCATCAGAAAGGAGGGTGCGAGACACTGGAATTTCGCTAATTTTATCCTCCTGAATAACAAACACACTATCTCCACGATCCAGAAGCTTTTGAATGCTTCCGTGAGAGTTGGGAAGATCCTTGAAGTTAGATGTTGTAGCATCAAACGTACAGTACCTCAACCTAGGTAGTGAGTAGTTGTTTACGTCACTAAACGTAATAGAAGAATCTCTTCGAATTTCGCGTTGGAATCGATTTACAATCTTTGGCTTTCCCCAGTTTTGCTGGTTGGCGCCAACGATGGTATCAGTAAAAGTTTGGGTTTCCAAGAAATAATCTAAGAAACGAGGGTTAGTCCCCCCTCCATTTTGTATGAGGTTTATGTACCTCGATGATTGTTGATCAAATCGGGGCATGTTTACAGGCAATCTTCTAAAGTAAACGTCACCCTCAGTCAATACAATATTTGGGTTTTCCCACTGCGTATTGCCAAGAGCGTCCCTGATTACCCTATATTTTTTCCCGATCTCATAGTACACCCTGTCTTCTGCATCTTGATTTTTTCTAGGAGAATATATTTCAAAGACGCAACGATTGTTCCATTTGTGTGAAGAGGTGGATGGGTTTTGAGTGTTGTCAACTATACTATCCCTAACATTGTTGTACGTAAAACCTACTGCTGATGGATTGTTTCTTAAGATTAAGAACTGACCCACACACGCCTGAGGTGTTTCTACATCGGGGTTAATCAATGGGTTTTGAGCGTCATCAGCAAGAGTTACTGTGCCAACAATGTCAAACTCATATGATTCTGGGAAAACGCGGGCTGAAAGTTCATCCTGTCCCGGCTGCACCGGCCCAAAGTAAGACAGAATCCTAAGCTTGTCCCCCTCTTTATACGTGTAGAAATCTTTATTTCCATCATAATTTACAGCGCCAAAGGCATTTGAGTAAGAAACCTTACTGTCGTTCTGAAGGTAGTTCAGGGAAACATATATGTTGCCGTTACCGTCGGGGTCGTCAGAATCGTACTGCACAAATGCTCCGCCAGCGGTGTACTGAATAAAGTCGGCTACGGTGCTGTTGCCCCCATACACCAACTGGTAGTGCCAAGCCCAAGAAGGCGGAGAAAAGTTACTTAGGTTGACTTGGACTTGAATGGGCCCCTTTTCTGGCAACACGTTGTAACCGGGAATATAAATGCTTCCAGCTGGGATTACATCACTAGATCTACCTCGTTCATCATAGAATACAACGCCAAAGTCGTGATTTGCCTTAGTCTTAAACGACTTATATGTCTGCTCTCCCCCAGCCGCAACAGGAGGAATCTGAACTGTCTCAAAGTCAAATACTTCTACGTGAGGGTGCAACTCTTCAAAGAAAGCGTCGTCATCAGCCAAGCCGCTGCCAGATGGGGAATCAGTAAAGTCGGAAAGTGAAATATTCGACGTATTACTGATAAGCGGCATATTGTTGTATGCCGCCCTGTATAATTCGAGACCCGCACCATAACCACCAAGATCAGACCACGGTGAGCAACCCATAACAATGGTTTGGAATGCCACACTAGACATAGATTGACCCGAAGCGGTGTCGCTTTTTTTACCGCCAGCACCAGCCTCTCCGTCAAGCAAGCTAAAGGCGTAATCAAAGTACAAGTCGTCTCTGTTAAAAATGTTTACATTGTGATTTAACAAAGAGTCTTGAGCATAGTTGTGAAAAGTGTTTATAAGTCTGCCGCCTTCAAACTGCAAGTACTGCAAATCGGGATTAATAAACTCATCGAGAACGTCTCCAACTCCTCCGCCAGCAAAAGCACCCTGAATTACACCGTTAAAATCATCGGTAAACGTAACCGTAGAACCCTCTGGAACAAGAAATCCCATCCATCGCCTTATGTTTTGAGCGATTATTGGTCCTTTCGTTTGAGCAATATATGCAGCATTTCCAAGAAGATTTGCGTCTGCAAACTGATATGAATTTAAAAGCCATGTTGCTTCGTCGTACTCCCACTCCTCTTGGGCTATGGCATACAGCTCTTCAGCATTGTTGTTAAACAACGACTGAAACTGAGACAGTGTCATGTTGCGGACCTGAAACTGAATGTGGTCTTGCGACATACACACCCAGCCCTGAAATGCAATGTTTCCGCCCGCCGTTGGATCTGGGATATAACTTTCAATACCTTCTCCCTCATAATCCAGAAGTACGTCTGGAACACATGTAAGTGTTTGAAAATCACCAAGATCAATGAGGTCCAAAGAAAAGAAAAGGTCATCGGGCCTTCCCGTATCTTGCACCGAGGGGTCTGGGTTTGGATTCTCAATAGCGTAGAAAGCACTAATGTCTCTCAGTCGGAACTCAGGGTTAGCCTTGTTTACAATAAAATATCCCATAGGGACGTTAAACTGAGCATTTTCGCTTGTAAAAAGACTATCCTGCTTACCTACAGCCACAATCAAGTCTGCTCTAGAGTCTGGAGAACCGTAAAGGTTGATCTTATCAAGATTGTTTAGCCCCAAGTCTATTACATAAGACGTAGTAGAAACAGAATTAATAATTGAGATAGGTGGCGTTGGGTCCTCAGCCACAGGATCAACACCGTCCACACGAGTGGCTGGACCCTTTAGCATATTCTTTATGGCGCTGGTAAGCTGCGCCTTTGACAAATCAGAGAGAGTAACAAATGACCCGCTAAAGGTCATGGGCTTACCCTGAATAATAAAGGGGTTGCCAGCATTTGTTCCATACGTTGCTTTTTGCCCCGCACTGTCGAAAGCCCCCTGATTGTCTCCAGCAAATAGGGTTCTCCATCTTGGAAATCCGGCCCCAGCCTCACCATCAAGAACACCATCGCCGTACGGGTTGAAGCATACCCCAGACTTTCTAGATCGAGTTATTCCGCTCCCATTGTCCTGAAGGGTAAACGTTGAGTTTTTACCAAAGTACTGAGAACCGTCGTTTAAAAAATCTGGCGAGACTTGCTGATCGGTAGCCTGAGCATGAACATCCTCGTCAAAATAGTTGGTTTCGTCTCTGAGATAATTATATCTTGTGCTTCCGTGATAACCAGTTCTTGATTCGTAAAAATGAAAGTGGTTATCTGGAGACAAAGAAATGTTGAAGATGATTTGTGTGTTTGCAGGGACGCCATCATCTGGAAGTTGTGAAGTTCCAAGTCTATAAGAGGCAACTCTGTTGTTGCACGTGCCAATCTTGCCGAGTGGATTGTTAGTGTTTCTAACCTGAGGCTCTAGCGTAAGGTTGAACGTGATAAAGTCTTGAGGCCTTTCAAGCGACTCATAGTTTATGACCGCATCAATGTTGGGTACATCAAATCCCTCAACGTAGTTTCCAAAAAACAACCTGTTGTTAGTAACCTCTTGGGCTTTGGCTTTTTTGGGTACTGAATCAAACTGCCTTCTAGATTCAGCCTCTGGCAAAATGGTAAGAACCTTATCGTTGTAAAAGTCAAACTGCAACGCAGACCCATCGTACTCAACTTCATCTACAACAAACCAAGAACCAGTATTGCCCTCCCTTACAAGAAGCTTAACCCTGTCGACCTCGCTGGACATTGAGTTTGGTGGGATCTGTACTGCCAAATAGTTTTCAGAGAAAAACGAAGCATTCGGTGCGGCGCCCTGATTTATATAAGCCCGAGGGACATAAAGTTTGGAATACGTGCTCAGGGCACTTACATCTCCAGACTTGTAAATGTTTTGGTATGCAAACTGAAAACCCCTTTTGCCCTTAAAGTTGCTTACAGTAAGCGACGGATCGTTTTGAAACGAAGCAACAGGGGGGTCAATAGGTGTTCTTGGGCACGTAGAGATAAAGTCAAGAAACCCAATGTTGTTAGAGTCAGAAAGAGACTGACCCTCTGAGGCTCTCAACACATCAAGCTTTCGTGGCTCGTTAATGTTATCCGTAAAGAAAATAACGGGCTTTACAGTAGCCGAACCAGATGAGTCAGACGGAATATATACTACAGAAGACTCAACGAAAGAATTAGAGTCAAACTTAAAGTACTTAGATGTAAGCAGTGCTTTTACTGCGTTGTCCTTCTTAGTGTATCTGTATATTCCCTGTTCAGAAGCATTGCTGCTAAAAACAAAGTAGTAAATGTCTTGGTTTCTTTCGTCCACACAGCTACCTATAACTCTGCCATTAGCTTCAAACTTAACTGACTCTTCGTTAGGAACGGCAGTATTGCCCTTGACAGGCTTAAGCACGCCGAAGTTTCCGCTTGGGGCGTCAATACCGCTATTAGAGCTGAAGTCATCGTAGTTGTCGTCAATGGTTACATTGACAGCATCAATCATCTCGTCTTTTCCTCTAACTCTGGCGTCTTTGCTTGAGTTGAGCTTTCTTGGAAATACCTTATCAATCATTAGTACTTAGGTGCCTGCTTGAAGTTCTTTCTAATCGTTCTCAATGCCTCATCTCTAGTGAAGTTTCCGAGGCGAGCTTTAGCCTTGCGACGCTCGTTGTAATACTCAGAGCGAGCTCTCATTTTTTCGTTTGCAGGTACCGTTGACTTTCTTTCACATAGCTTGTAGTACATATAAGCACGAAGAGCTTCTTCGGCATATACGTGAATTAGTGGGTTGGAGCTTCTTGCCTCATCAGCTATGTACTCGATCACCACCTCTGTTATGTCGCTCGACGTGTCAAGCTCTATGCGGTTTTGATCCAAGTTGATGCGGTACTCCCCCATTCCGTGACCACCGCCAATTCCATACAAACCTCCGAGCGTGTTCTCGTAGATGTAGTTTCTAAACACGTATGACTCAAATGGATCGTCACTACTCAGCACATCAGCTCCAGTAGTAGAGGTCTTGTCGTCCTCTCTGTTTTCTACTTCGTTCTGAGTCAAGTACATGGGACCATCCTTGTCGTCAACAGGAGTAGTAGTGCCAGACACTTTACGAGAGTAGTTGATGTTCTTGTTTTGATTCAAGACATAAACTGTTCCGTCAGCCCCAACGATTCCAATCTTAACAAGGTCTACGTAATCAGACGGGAGGTTGATTGTGTTGTTGGAATTAATAGTTCTTTTTAGCGACTTAATTCGTGCAGTCACATCAAATCCAAACTCGCGTATACCGCGAAGAGCTACATTGCGAAGCATAGCATCATTGACATTTGAGATGTGATCATCCACATCCATAGTGAGCACAAAATCATCCATCACCTGCCGCAAGGTGACGTAGTTCATCCCGTTATCCGATACGTCTGTAAATGCCATGTTTTATACTTGTGGTGCTGCCCCGTACTGTGTCAAGAAGGTGTCTCTTAGAGAGATACCTATCATCTTGCAAATCTCGCTAACCACCTCTCCGTAGAACTCATAAGGAAGATCGAAGGCCCTGCAGTTTGATGCGTTAGGGACAGTAATCCCACCAGAGATGGCTGATGCAGCGTAAAACGGTTGTCTTCTTTGGTCAATAGCCCCCTGATCGATGTTACGGACTCTTACCTCGTACCTAGAAGCAGGATTTCTGTAATAGTTAACATGAACATCTCCTGTAGAAGAATCAGGAAAAATCTCAATTCTATCTGAAATAAGAGCTATGGGAAAATCATCAGTGGGTGCGGAAAGATTGCTGTTCATAATCCTAGACATTTTCTCCGTGTTGTAAACCAAGTCAACGCTTATGTCGGCATCGGTAAAAATGGAGATAATTCTATTGCAGTTTTGAGGCTTTAAGTAAACCTTAGAATTGCCGTGAAGCGAGGTTTCGCTGATGATACTAAGTTTATCTGTTGCAACATAGTCGGACAAGTAATTCTTGGCCCTGAGGTAAACAGAGTCTTCTCCGCCTAAATCAACCCCGCTTCTTCTGAGTGCTTTTGCCTGAGTTGCGTAATCGTAGATCTTGGTGAAGATGTTAGACTGAACTGCAGGAAGCAGAGAGTTAAACATCTCAGGAGTAACAAACCCCTTCTGATCTTTATTCGCAATATCGCGCACTGTATTATATACTTGTATTACGCTTATCATATGGCAAATATACAAAAAGAAAAGAGGCCCCGAAGGGCCTCTATTTAAAGAGATGAAAGCTCCTCTTCTAGCTTAGATAGAACAGAAGATCCTTTTTCCGTTAGAAGAAATCTCACAAGTGTATCGGTGGCATCCATTCCCACTGGGTTTGAAACAATAAGAGCATTGGTGTCAAACCAATAAGCACCACTGTTTTTGATCGAAATGATTTGATAGTTTTCGGCCTGAACCGCAATGGCTCTTGTTCTTACAGAGGGGTTGTCAAATGACTCAATAAACGCTGAGGGGTTTTCTTTTGCCCTCAAAAGAAGCTCGTATCGAACCTCACTGAAATCTCTTGATACGTTAAGACCGTAGTAAATAGCAACAGGAAGCAGTTCGTTAATGCTCTTGTTTTTTACCATTTGAACGGCATCAGAAACCAAAAATTCTTTTTCAGCCCCCTCTGAAGAAGACCTCTTAGAATCCACCTTTTCAAAAACATAACCTCCGTTTTTTGAGTTTTGAGGGTGATTGTCAAGGTAGTTGATCAAGTTGGGCTTAGTCTTCGGGACAACAAGAAGCTTGTCGTAAAAAATAACTGGCTCGGCTTTTGGATTTTCTGATTGCTCATCCACATATATTGAAGGCTCAGCAGGGCAATACCGAATAGATCGCACATTGCCTGACTCCTCATCAAATACAGTTACTGATTTTGTTGGAAGCATGTATGCAACCCCTCCACCTTTTTTGATTCTGTATACTGAATCTTTTGGGGCTTCAAATTTTGGTTGCTTAAACTGAATAGTTGTTTTTTTTGATTCCATGGATTGTTCAGGAACCTTGTTGTCTTGGGACTTTTTAGGGCGTCCCGGCGCCCGGCGTGTTTGTTGTGCCATAATAAATGTAATTAAAGGTTGTATAGGTCGTATAGGTCTTTTGCGAGCTTCTTTGAAGCAACGCTTCCGATGTCTCTAGAGATAACTCCAAAACGTCCAAGGCTACCCTTAAACGAATTGATTTTGTCCGCACCAGCAGAGGCAATCTGAACAATATTTAAAACTCCAGCAGTTTCTTCGTTTTCGGCTACAACAGACAAGACGCTCTTATTGACATCTGAAACCTTGGCTTTAATAGATGCAATGAGCTCACCAGTGTAGTTGTAGGCGGATATGTTGTTTGACTTGTCTCTTCTAATAACAATTACTGTTGGTAGCTCTTCGTCGTAATCAACAGAAACTGGTGTTGAAGCTGGGAGTCCAACACGCCCCTCGTGACGCACGCCAAAAATGTTTTTAGAAACGGGCTGTCTCCCCACATATTCTGCAGTAGCATTAAACCCCACCGTCTCTCCGCTAGCGCTTCCATACATGCTGCCAGTGCTGCCATCACTGCCAGAAATTCCAGAAGTAAAAACAACATAGATTGTATAGTCATCCTTTATCGTAAGAGCGGACGATAGAACAGCGTAGCTGTCAATGTTAAACGCGACGGTATTTACGTTAAAGCCATTCGTTGAGCCTCCAGTGTATTCTGAAATGGTTCCAACAGAAGATGCAACGTCAACATCATACGTTGCTCCACCAGTTCCAGCATTAGCCCAAGAAGCTAAAACTCCAAGTGAATAAGTAGCATCTCTACAATCGAGATCAACGATTGGTTTGTTAGCTGTTGCGCCGAAGTCAATGTCATTGACAACATTGGCTGCTGATGGGGTAAACCCGTTGTCTGTAACAATGCTTGTATTGCCAGTAACTCTGTTTATTGGATTCTCTTTAACAAAAGCTTTTATCTCGTTTTGAGCTTCGGCATAAGAGGAAGATGCCGTTGCATCAAACATAATATATGGATTACCTTTTTCTAGCCCGCTAAAAGTTGAAATCCTTTCTATTAGGCTTACCTCCTTCCCCTCGTCACAAGCCACTGTTACAAAAGACTTTTGAAAGGACTCACCAGTAGTGAGATTGCTTTCTTCGTATATAGATACGTTGTTGAAGTAGATGTTTACCTCCCCCAAAGAAGCAGTCATATGCGATATGCTGCTTACTGGCACAGAGATAACCTCTATGTCTGTTCCATCATCTGAGACACTGGCTCCAGAAGCCGTGATGTCCTTCAATTTAAATATGATGAATTTATTCATAGTTCAAAGGTAGTAAAGGAGAGGGGAGCCATTCTCCCCCCTCAGTTACCCATCAGTTATCACGAGATAGCTACGCCACCTCCCGCTGAAATCAAAACCCACTTAGAGCTGTTCCAAACAAGAGATACGCAGTCGTCATTCGCCTCCAAATCAATGTCGCTAAATGAAGCGTCCAAGGGACTTGTAACGGCAATGTTTGCGTCGTTGCCAGCGGAGATGTTAAGCAAAGAAATAAGCTGACCCGGAATGGTTCCGTCAGGAAGCGTAAAGGCCACATCTGTAGAGCCGGGATTAAGCTTTACAAAGCTAGTATCCACAGGAATAGTTCCAGATGTAGACGTTTTAGCGTCCGCTTCAAGAATCAGGGGAAACACGTGTTTTGTAGTTGCCATAATTCAAAAGATTATGAAGATCAGAGCGAGAGCCCGAAGGCCCTCACTCTTTACTTCAGGTTAAAAATTAGGCTCCCTTAATGATTACGTGCTGGTTTGCAGCGCGAGTAATCAAAGCGCACTCAGAACGGTAGTGGAAGGTTGCCTTGTCAGCGCCATCAGTTCTGTAGCCAAGAACTCCACCACCAGTTACCCAGTGCTCAAGCTCACGGCTGTAACCGTTAGCAGACTTGTAGTTCAACTCAAGAGCTGGTGCTCTGTTTCCAGAAACAGGGTCAGCAACTTGGCTCATTGGAACCATAGCCCCGTGGTATGCAGTACCTGCACCCAACAAGGTAGGATCATTCAAGAGCTTCCAGTCGTGCTTGTGGAAGGTGTAGCCACCGCGAGTAAAGCTCTTAAAGCCCAACTGAACAGCCATGTCAGCGTCGTTGTTAAACGCACCGAACTGACCAGCCAAGCCAGCAGTCAACTGCGTAGCAACACCGGCAGCAAGCATATCGTCGATGTCCAAAGACTGCTGTCTGTTGACGTACATAGCGTACTCAGCAGGAGCACCCTGTTTGTCCATCAACTTGATGACTGCATCAAACTCAGCGAGAGAGTTCAAGCCGTCAGCAGTAGCTCCGGAAACAACAATACCTCTGTTGTTAACTGCAGAGAAGTAACCCTCCGTACCAGTGATACCTTCATTAGCGGCTCCTTGGAAAGCAGACGCAGTCTTTTCTCCGAACAAGAGAGTCATTTCTCTCAAGTCTTCGAAACGCTTACGAGCTTCCATCTCGCCCTTGATGAACCAACGGTAGTCACCGTTACCAACATTTACGTAGCCGATGTTGGTTGCTTGTGAACCGTTGACTTCGTACTTGTTCTTAACGATAGCGAAGGTTTGAGTGTGACGCTGTACGTCTGGCTCATAGAAGCTGCCGGGCTCTGCACTACCCTGAGCGTACATGTTACCCACGATGGCGAGGTTATCAGAAGCAGTAAAAGTGCGAGCTGGTGCGTCGCCGTCCAACGTCTCCATGATGAACTGCCCTGCAGAAGCCGTAGTAGCGCCACCTCCGATCTTACCGAGAGAGTTGGTGTCAGTTACGAGGAAGACATCACCTGAGATAACGTCCATAACGAGGTCGTTAGGAGCAACAACCTTGTCGGCGCCCGCAGCACCCATATCAACCGTAATGGTTGCGGTGGATCCGTTTGAAACAGTTGAAATATCAGAGCCAGAAATGAGCTTGTGGCGGCGGCCTTCTTCGAAGTAGTATACCTCGTCAGAAGTACCGACATTGTTTGTTGCGCCCGTCAACTTCAAGAAGCCAGTGATACCCTGATCACCGAATCTTTCAATCAAAAGGTCGCGGGCATCTGGCTTGGCGTAATCGTCAAGCAAGGTGCCAATAGAGACATACTTGTCTGGGCTTGTCAAAAATTTGGGAGACCTTTCGTTAAGGCCAGACCCCTGTGCTGCTGTAGACATATCTTTTAGATTTTAAATGTCATACCTCTGTTGCCTCCCATAATTTGTTTTAGCTGGTCGACAACAGGGTCAGATGTGTTGTTAAGATTATTTTGTTGTGGGGTGCTAGCTTGCACATTGGCCGCCTTCTCAACCAAGCCTCGCTGACCATCGCTCAAGCCCTGTCTGTAGATAGACTGAGCAATGTGATCGATGTTGTCAATCAAAGCACGGTGTGAAGAGAGCGTGTCAATATCCCAGCTACCATCATCCCGAATGTAAGGATCGAAGTACTCGTCGAGACGAGCATTCTTAGCCTTGAGTTGTGACTTGTAGTTATCTTCCAACCCGAACGTAAAGGTCTTATCGGGGCCGAGATCGAACTCCAGTCCAGTCAAAGAATCTACCTCGCGGCTCATGTTGGCGATCCACTCTTCGTCAACGATAGACTGTGGCTCTTGATTTTGTTGTTGAGGTTCTGGGGCGCGGTAGGTCTCTCTCAGATCCGTAATGCGCTTGCGAGACTCAGCAGCATCAATCTTAAGCTGCAGTTGTGAAAGTTGAATCTCTTCGTCCGTGTGAACGTCGGGATTCAGTTTGTATTTGCTCTGCATAAGAAGGTCAATCTCCTGTCCGCTAAGATCCTTGTACTCCGTAGCCATGCTCACGCGAACCGCCATAACGTCATCCATCTCGGTTGGGTTAAGCGATTGGTATGTGAACCAGTCTTGTGGAGAACGTCCAGTCTCTTGAACGAACTTGGCGATAGCTTCGACTCTCTCGTCGAGCGGTGATGCAGGCTCCGTTACAGGTGACAAGTCTTCAAGGGAAGTGATTTGACGTCCGAGCTTCTCGCTCAGAAAGTTCATCACAGCCCCCTCAATTTCTTGAGTGCTGTATTCTGTAGCCTGCGTTTCTTGCACCTGATTTTCAGGTGCGGGTTCAAACGTTTCTTGTGTTGGTTGTGCAGGAGCAGCCTCAGGGTCAACATACTGACTCTCTTGAAGAGGAGCCTCTTGAGTTTCTACTGGTTCTGACTCTTGCACAGGCGCTTCTTGAACAGGGGCTTCAGACTTATTCATACTAGCCTGAAGAGCCTCTGCTGATTCAAAAATTTCGAACGTGCCGCCTTCTGTTGGATTATTATCCTCCATTTAATTTAAATTATTGATTTGTATTCTTATCCTATATAAGCAATGACGGAGCCTGAGCTCAAGTCAATTTCAGTCCACCTTCCGTAAACCGTAATGCCTTTTGGAAACGTAACGGAGCTTGTGATTTGCTTACCACCACTTCCTTCTGCTGCAGTTTCTGAGCCAGCAGCAAGATCTCCAGCTGCATCTGCAGAGTTGAAATGCTTTGTAGGTACTTCTGCCAAAAGGCCTGTACTTGAGTCAAATGTAGTGTCAGATAGCATAGTGATCGCAACAAAAACCATACCTGTCGGAGGCTTGATTGCATCACTAGACGAGGTTGTGTATACGGCACCAAGCTGACCGAAGGCAACCTGATTTGCTGTAGCTGTATTTGAAATGTTTGCCATGATCTAATTATGAAAGGGTTACTGCTGAGCTATCCAAACCAAACACTGCATACTCAATCATCTGATCGACATCAGTGCCGTAAGCTTTGAGTGTCTGATCATTTTGAACTGGAAGCAAAGCAAATTCCCCACCACCAAGCTTCATGATTTTAGGGTTGTCCGATGCGGTAACAGCATAAACGTAAACATATTTTTCTTTCTCTTGTGTGAGATTTCTAATATATACGTATGCGTTTTCCAACTTGTCGCTAGCCTTGTATACTGTCGCAGCGGTTGCGCCTATAGCCGTACCAAGAACTTTAACGCGCTGGACACTTCCCGAGTCAGCACGAACAACCATGTTCACCCCAATGTTTACTGGGGTTGGCATGACAGTGGTGGTAGAGAGACTAAGTGTAGCTCTTACCGTAGCCATTACGTGTGGTAGATTGCCATGTACTCCAAAGTCATTGCAGTAGCAACGCTTGGGGTAATGGTGATATCAGTATCTGCGGCTGCGCTATAAGGGATAAACATCCAGTCTCCTGCATACAATCTGCCGAGCTCCTGAGCATTAGCATCTCCAATGCCGTCACCCAACTTAATGGTGAAGTACTCCGAAGTGGTAGTGCTTGGGTTTCTCAAGTAGATCTTGTGACCGGGGTCACTGGGAGATCCGAAAGTTGTTTCGTCAAAGAGAACCACCTCAGAAGCTGCGGTATAGATTCGTCTATTGACACCAGTGGTCTGGTCCAAGCCAGTCACACTGTTACCCTTAGTAAGCGTGGATGTTGAGGCAAGAGACAAGGAGTCCCCCGTCAAGTCCCCGCTGGAAAGCGTAATGGATGCTGTTGTAGTAGGCATTATTTATTTTGTTGTGTTTGGTTTTTGCAAATATATCACTTTTTTGCTTTCTTCTTGCCACGAGCAATGCGTCTGGCTTCAGCCTTTCCAAATGCGGACTTAACTCTTGCCGCCGCCCAAGCATGCTGAGATACTTTCGGTCTATTTCCAGAACTCATATATGCGGCAAGTCCCCTGTCATACACTTCTTTTTCCGCAGCAGACAGACCCGACCTAAAGCCCCCCCCTTTTTCATACTTTTTGCTTGGCCCCAAGATAGACTTGACATTCTTGCTTCTTTGAGGAACGGGCTTAGCTCCTTTTTTGGGTTTGCCATAGTCCTTTTTATCTGGCTCCGCAAACTGAGGAATTGGCTTTGAGGTTGACGCAGATAGTCCCTTTAGAAAAATGCGAACCTTATTTGATGGGTTATTTTTACTTGCCTTCATAGTTTGTCTCTTTGTGCCATGAGCTTTTTTAGTCTTGCAGCCACAGCAGGCGGGAACCCATTTTTCTCTCGCTTGTCCTTGGTGCCACGGTACTTTTTGTAGATGTTAGAGATCTCAGTCATCAACCTCTTTCTTTCAGAAACATTGCTGGACCCAGAGGTGTACTTTTTATTAAACTTCATCTTACCTCCCTTAGACATATCTGCCGGAGAGGAGTCAATAGATCTTCTAATATAATTGCCTTCTGAGTCCATTGTAAGCTTGGACTTTAGTCCTGATTGGTTTCCACCCTTGGCATCATACATTTTGTCAACTGCCTGCCTGCTTTTACTTTTAGCATAAAACGCAGGGCCAGTTGAATAATCAACGTTTGACTGTCTCTTTATTTTTTTTACTTTAGGCATGACTTACGATTTTGAACTTAGCTTTAGCGACGACCTTATCATGAGGCTTGTAGTCTCCCTTCATCAGAAAGTACCTGCCCCCTTCTTGCATCCAGTGGTATCCTTTAGGCGGATCAATCTCCATAGACTTCTGAGAAATCTTAAGCTTACCGCCCTTGTTGTACTTCACAGTATTCATCACCACTTCACCTTGTTGGCCCAGTAAGCTGCGCTCATCTTACCCTTGGCAATGTTCTTTGCATGACGAGCCTTGAATGAAGCTCGCTTCTTTTTCATTTTATCGCCCTCACCAGCTTTTGGCTTCCCAGCAGTCTTAGCCCCCTGCTCACCAAATCTTATGGTCTTAATCTTATCGCCGACTTTAGCCACAACAATGTGAGACTTTTTGGGGTGGCTGGGTGTTCTTTTAGGTTTGTTAAACCCAGACACACCAGCTCTTTCCAATCGAGGATCTTTTTTAGACTTCATAATGCAAATATAATTACTCTGGTTTTACCCCGTACTCTCCAGCCTGAAGGTGATAAGTTGTTTGTCCAGAGCCAGTCAGGTATGTGAAACACATAGTCTCACCTTCTGGGATTTCTAGCGTTTCGTAGGTGGCCACGTATGTCCCGTCCTCTTGTAAGCACTCCTCTAAAGTCTGCTCATTAAAAGACCATCCCATATTGGGGCAGTTAGCATCTGTCCACGATTGGAGCAAGTCGTCTTCCGATTGTATCGTTACTGAGTACTTCATTAGCTTACACTTAAGAGAAGAACCGTATTGGATGTGCCAGCTGTTCTAACAGACAGCGAGTTCACCGTTGACCCAGAAGGGAAGTTGTAAAGAGTGTTTGCGTTAACGCCGCTCAAGCTTGAGGTAGGTGAGTTCCAGCTGCCGCTACTTGGAGACCCCCATAGGCTTATCACTCCGTTTTTCTTAAAGCACCGAGCCGAAGCTTGTTGTGACCCATATCCGTGATTTATAGTGTCGTCGAAAACGTCCCAGTCAGTATCTGTTCCATACTGACTTAACGTGTAATATGAACTCGACGCCCCTTGAAATCCAAACGTGTTTCCACAAGTGTATAGTCCAACAGATCCAGCGGTTCCCTTTCTGAAAGCAGAGTCGTAGTTCCCAGAGATGACCTGCTGCCAATCTGTATCCGTGCCTATCTGAACGACGTATGTCTGGCTACTTCCATTAGAGATAGAAGCTTCTTCGTTGGCGGGAAACATTGAGTCTGCTCTACCAAACATGAACAATTCGCCACTAGAGTTTATTACCATACAACCATCGCTAGCTCCAGCAATCTTAAACGAACCAGCACTGTAGTTTAGATTCTCACTCCAGTCTGTAGAAGCGGCGCTTTTAACTCTAGTAAAAGATAGGGTATTGCCAGATGTGGTTCCCTGTCCTGTCCCTCCGTAGTTATTCCTTCCTGTTGCGTACAGATAGGTATCCGTTGAACCACCCTTCAAGGCATAAGAAGTATATCTGGTGCCAGCAATGTCCTTCCAGTCTGTGTCGCTCCCCACCTGAGTCCAGCTAGTTTGAGTCGTTTGGTTTCCTAATCCGAGCTGTCCGTAAAAGTTATACCCCACACACCAGAGGGTTCCGTCTGTCTTAAGGGCCATTGCCCAACTAGAAAAGGTTCCGTTACCGCAAGCGATAACCTTAGCCACGTTTGTCAAAACGATTTCGAAGTCAGTGTGAACCGTATTGCCCCACGATTGGCTTGAACCAGCAGACTTGTGATATAGATTGTTACTAGAGTCGATCCCAAAAATGTGAGAGTCGTTTTGAATTATTTTGGTGAATTCAATCGTTGACATCTCATAGGCGTAAGTTGGGATATCGCTGAAGAACGTGCTCCAGTCAAATGGAAAGCTAGCAAGCGAAAGTCCTCCGTAAGTGATTGTCCCAGTTGACGGATAGGTCAGCACGTGAGCCTCGCCACCACCGCCTCCAGTACCGAGACCAGAGATGTTGTCAATGTTTGCTGTATCAACTCCGATAATCTTACTCATATCTCAAGCCAAGTGTTGTCAGGATTAAAATAAATCTGCGCATTGGTGGCATTGATTACGTATCCAACGACACGAACTATATCTCCAGTAGCTGAAGGAGCGGTTGTTGTGACCTCGCCCCCTGTCGTGGACAGATATAGAACGTCGCCTTTAGAAGCCCCACTAAAGCCAGTGTTAGACCCAAGCTTTACAGCACCCTCAAGGACTACCTCGTTGGCGCTTCCCGCATCAGTGGCTACAACCAAAAGTCCAGCGCCTGTACTCGCAGCGTCAGCATCGGCAAGGGTCCACGAAGAAGCCCCAAGTATGTAAAGAGCGCCAGCAGTAATTGCTCCCGAAGTAAAGAACCCTCTACCCAGTCTAGCCCCTTCTGAGAAGTATCCGTTTGCTGGAGAGACTGGGAATCTGGCGTTTACATATATCTGCTCAGCTCTTACTTCACCAGACACCGTAAGTGTCGTTCCATCAAAAGTTAGGTTTGCTTCACCATCCAACTCTGTGGTTGTCGCACCAATAGTAGTGAGTCTATTTTCTGCCTGATTGTTAAGAGCTGTGATTGTTCCGCCACCTCCTCCTGACGCACTGAGAGTGTCACCCGTCATAGTAAGGTTAGTTCCAATCGTAGCGTAAGTAAGCTTGCCCTCAGAGTCGTCCCAGAAGACAAGCTTGTCAGCCCCTGCATCTTGAGAACCCAGAATTTGCCCTGCGTTCATTCGCAGGACGTCGGTCGCGTTGGCGTTAATTGAAACGTCCGTACTGTTGTCAGTCCCAACGGGATCGAAATCAACGCCTGATGCTGGAAGGGCAACCCAACCAACAACACCGCTTCCGTTAGTCTGAAGAACGTAGTTGGCTGTTCCGTCAGCGGCTGGCAACGTGTATGGGTTTACACCGTCGTCAACTTTAATTTGGCCGCTAACATGCAGAGCTGTATCAGGTGAAGTTTCTCCAATACCAACATTACCACTCGCACGGAGTGTCATAGAAGGCGTGATACCAGTAGCGCCTGTAAAGAACTGCAAAGCGCCTTTGTTATCAGCACCATCGCGTCGAGTATAAATCCTTGCTACGTAGTTGGCGCCAGAAACGGTATTGTCGTTAAGGTTGAAAACAATCCCACCGCCAAAGCCGTCAGTCATGTTACCAGACGACGTAGTAGTAAGAAGCATTGCAGACGCAATACCTGTAGTGCCATTGAAACTCCCACCAGTGATGGCAGTAGCGCGATCAAAACCAAGTACTGGGAAGTTGGCACTGGCGGCCTGAAGCTGCCCCTGAATATCCACAATACCAGTACCGTCAGGTGCAAGCGTGATGTCTCCGCTAGAGACAGACACAATGCTCTGACCGTTTACGTCAAGGTCACCTCCAAGCTGAGGAGTGGTGTCGTCAACTAGGTCTCCAGAAGGAATCGTAGGCGTGTTCGCAATATCAGTGTTGTAGTCAACTTGATTTAAAAGTAGCGTCTGACCACTAATCCTAATGTAGTCGTAAATGCCAGCAAGCGTGACGTCAGTACTGTTGTCTGTACCAACGGGATCGAAGTCTACGCCTGAAGTAGGAATCGTAGGTGTGTTGGATACATCCGTAGTGTAATCTACTTGACCCAACGTGATTTCCTGACCAGCAAGCGTGAGGTAGTTGTAAGCGCCAGCGAGTGTAACGTCTGTACTGTTGTCGGTGCCAACGGGATCAAAGTCAACGCCTGACACTGGGATAGAAGGTGTACCGCTTAGGTCAGAGTATGCTCCGCTAGTAGCTACATCAGCCAGAGTGGTAGGTGTAGCAACACCACTTGCATTACCAATCCATGCCTGACCGTCGGGGATGTTGGGGACGTCGTTAGCCCTTCCAGCACCCATGATGATGCCAGAGATCTTGTTGCCACTTACGTTTACCTTGATGATAACGCCGAGGTTCTGAATGGCGTTTGTACCAGTAGGCTTGGTTGTTGTCCAGCCCCCAGAAGCTCCAAGGTATACCGTCTGGCCCTCCGTGTAGATAGAGGCGTTAGGAACGTCTACGTTGTTGATGAACCCCAGCGCAATACCCTTACCCTCGCCTTCGTCAGCAAGATCTTCGTCAAGTACGAAGTGGGCTGGGTAGTTAGTAGCCGCATCCGCCGCAATAACCTCAGCAAGGTTGCCTACGCTGCCAGTGACATGAACAGGCGTTCCCTTATACAGTGGTCCTCCAGATACGTTCTTTACGTTTTCTGCGATGGTCTGAGGGTAAGCAAAGGAAACGGTTCCAGCACCGTCAGTCATAAGAACTTGCCTGTCAGTTCCGTCGGCAGCTGGGAGTGTGTAAGCACTCCACTTCGTGTCGTAATCTGTAGCGCTGTTCTTTTGGATAAACTGATTCTCAGAACCACCAGCAATCAGCCCCTCCCCGTCTGCACCAGCTGGGCCCGTCTCGCCTTGTATGCCCTGAGGTCCAGTCTCACCTGTGTCACCCTTAGGCCCTTTTTCAGTAACTGATACAGACGTTGCAGCGGCGCTAACAACGTCTACCGATGTAGCTGCGGATACTTCTACATCAATATTTGGGGCTGAACCTACCGTTATTGAAATATCGCTCATTATCTAGCACTACTTTCAATGGCCTCAGAAATATCTTCGTTTACAGTAAAGTTGCCGTACAATACGGTTTTGTGAGTATCAAGGCCGCCTGTTGTATTTGGCTTAATATACTGAATGTCATAAACGTATTTGCCAGACGGCACCCCCCTCATAACTTTTGCTGAAGCCTCAATAGTTGCATTGCCGCTGTCATCAACAACAACTGGTTCAAAATTACTTTCTGCACCAGCCCTATCAACAGCCTTATCTCCGATGTCTTGAGTTCCAAGAACAAGGCCGCCCTTTCCGCTTGCTGTTCGAACACGATTGTCAACCTGCTGTCTAACCTGAACGATAAATCTGTAGTTGTCAGTTGCCAGAGGAAGAGCCGTTCCAGCAGAATCCTTAAGAGTTATAGTGAGAGAAAAAGTATCACCTCTTTTGCAGGTGATGTCCATCTTTGACGACTCGTCAAGATTTACTTTACTGGTTGCCATTATTGAAACATGTTCATGATTGATTGACCCAATTCTTCTTTAAGCTCACCCCTCTGGCCTTTGCGCTGAGAGATAAGTTGAGACTGCTTTGTTGCTTGCTTGTCAACGCGCTCGTCCTTTCTGTCTTCTTTAAGAACTTCCAACTTCTCTTTAAACTCTTGCTCTTCAGTTCTAAATCCGAGAGTAGCTTGAGCTCTGATAAGTTCGATTTGCTTTCTCATTTCGTGTTCAACTTGCATCTTCTGCATCTCAAGCTGGTGCTCCATCTGCATCTTCTGTGCATCGAGCTGAGCTTGCATCTGCATCTCCTGCTGCTTGGCCTGCGACGCAGCCATAGCTGACTGCTGAGCCACTTGAGCCTGCATCTGAGAATTTTGTTGAGCCTGCTCCTGCAACTTCTTCATGCGCTTGTTGCGTCTAACAATAAGCAGTCTTTCTGCTTGATTGATATCCTTCATGTTGCGAACAGCAATGGCGTCTTCAAGATCAATCTCTTTTTGAGATATAGCCATCTGAACGTTCTGTTCGAGGTACATACGATCCTTGTCCTCCATGTCTTTCACCACCTGTACTCCAAAGTTGTACATGGGCAGGTCGCCAAAGCTGCTAAGAACTTTCATGTTGGATTCACCAATAGCGTTCATATAAGCGCTATAGATGGGGGTGCCTTGTGGCAAAATCTGCAAACACTTGACGATATCCTCACAAACCTTTTTGTAAAGAACCATCGCAGCATTAGTGATATCGTAGATAGCATTATTGCCAGCCGCAATAGCATTCTGCTGAACGCCAACAAGCGTATCACCCTTGGGTGTCGATGCGTCCATCATCTCGTTAATGCCTGTGACATCACGGATCATTCGCAAATAATGGTTGTACAGACTAACCAATTCGTTGATGTTTCGAATGTGGTTGTCAATGGTACGAACAGGCGGATTTTGGAATCCACCTTCTGGGTTCTTACTCCTGTAATAGAATACACCAGTTTGCTCGTAAATATCATGCAGCTCCAGCGGTTGTAGCTCACCACCCTTACCGAGCTGTACGTTCTCCAACCCCTCGATGTCGATGATCAAACCGTCAGGCTTAGCCTTAGCCAAGGCCTGCTGAAGCTTGAGGTGTGTTATCTGCAGCATGTCTGCAAACCCTACACAACCATCGATAAGCGACTTGGGAATCATACGTCTGATATTCGTCGAGATCGCCGAATAAGACATACGAGCTTTAGAAATATCGTGAATGTTTTTAGGGACGTTGCTCTTCATCCCATAATCAAAGAGCTTGTCGCAACCCAAGATATAGCTACCACCATAAACGGTTTGGATTTCCAGTTTGTGTGGTTTGCGAGAAAACACAGAGTTTTTCTTCTCTTTGTACGAGAACCCCTCGTAGAAAAATCCTTTGTTGCCGTACTTGTTTTCCTTCTCCTCAAAGTAGATGGAGTCAGTGGAGATGAATTCAAAGTCAAGGATATCAACCATAAAGTCATCGTAACCATATGCGGTTCGGTTGGTAACCTTGTCGTATTGAGTGTCGTAAACCTTACTCTTGTCGTATCCCGACTTTTCAGCTACAGTTTTTGCAATCCTCTGGTATTCCTCGTCGGAGAATTTGTCTCCAGCCAAACGCTTAAGTTCGGAAATGCTCACACGCTTGATATGACCCGCATACTGCAAGTCGTTCATGCCGGGATCTTCCGTGTAGCTATGGATAAAGTTAATGGGATCCACGTACTCTTCGCGAATCCCATAGCTTGGATCGTTGCTTCTCTTGACGACGCCCATCCCCAAAGAGACGAGGTCATTAACGACTCTTCTAAAGATGCCGTCGTTAAAGTTGCTCCAAGAGAGTGTGAGGTTTGTTCCTATCTGAGCAGCAATCTCTGCGTCAGTCTTGACGTTAGTCTCCAAAAAGATTTCAGCCTCCTCCATAGTCTCCGGCAAAGCCTCTGGGTCTTCACCGAGAACCAACCCGCCAGTCATCTCCTTAAGCTTTAAAAGCTCCTCTCGGAGCATAACCTGATTTTTTATTCTATTCTTCTCCTGTTGTTTCTCTGAAGAAGAGAGTGGATCAATCGCCTCAAGGTTCGGATATGGATCTCTTGACAGAATCTTATTGGCGACGATCTTTGCAAACTTAGGGAGGATTGGAACTGGTGTGTAATCAAGGTTTACCAAACTGCCATCAGCATTGTTTGGATCGAGGTTAGTAAGGATCTGCTTGTAGATCGTCGTGTCTTGCGTACCGTTGGCGTACTCCCTGTTACGCTCGAACGTTTTGTTTCTCTGACGAATCAATGAGTTTTGATTCGAGAGACTTCCCCATTGGCTCTCGATGGCCTTAGCGTAACTAGTGCCGTAACCTTCAGAAGACTTTTCTTGTTGAGAAGCTAGTGGATCTGGAAAGTTACTAGACTTCTTGTTACCGTATGATTGCATTACTGTAGGCGCATTTTGTGCAAATATAATAAATTAGCCGATGGGCTTATATCGCCTAAAGAACTTAGACTCAGCAAAGCTAGACTCTTTATTTTTCTGTTTAACCTTTTGGGCTGCAAGCAAGCACAAACCAGAGCTAATAGAAAGGTCATACTTTGTTCGATTGTCTATCTTAAATCCTATCCAATCCTCTAGGGTTCTGTTGAAATACATCTTGCCGTACTCACCACTGTCTCTGTCAATACCTACATGGTCGTGTATGTATGCCTCTATAGCATGAGCATGAGCTTGAATAACATCCTGAGAGTTTGACGGGATACCCTTTGTCTTTACGTTTACCTTAGCGTTTGGTGCAGAAAGGTGTGCTGGCCTATTCATTAGATACCCATCATAACCTCTTGATTCAAAGTATCTTGCAATGCCGTACTTGTTGTTCTCAATCAGTATTGGATACCCATAAAATACAGCAGCCATAAGAACGTCTTCGTAGAATATCTTAGCTAAAGGCGGACGGGACGCATACTCCAAAACAAACATGTTCGATGGGTGCTCCATGTGAAACTTGTTGTACAGGTGTAGCGCTCCCTTAGACCCCCGTCCATCGACGGTGGCATCAAGGTCATAAGAGTCAACCCCGCCTACCCCCAGCTCTGCATTCGGTGCTACGCGCTTATTGCGCTCGTATTTCTTTTGGTTGCGTAGTTCAGTTGGTGGCATCCACGCCACGCGAAACCTACCCTTTGGGTCGGGCTTAAAAACAACCTCTGTGTCCTTCTCCCCGTCCTTCCATATGAAGTTTCCAACTACGATAGGGTTGGGGAACAGCTCATCATTGTATTGTATCTGTTCGTAGATCTTTCCGATATTAAAAAGACTACCCTCAATACTATCCCTAAAGGCTTCGTCCTCGGTAAATGGGAACTGCCTTATAACCTCGTTTAGTTCTGACGGGTCTTGCTTGAGGCTTTCTCTTTCGTTTTTAAGGTACGTCTTAGCCCCTTGAAAAATGCTATCACCATCAAGACCATCGAGAACCTTAGGAGGATCTTCAACGACTGGATGTCCGTGGGCGTCAAAAAATCCCTCAAGAGAATCATAAGCAGGAATAAAGAGTCTATATAGACCGCTTCTAGTTCTACCATTCGCGTTCCTCTCCGTAGGATTCGAGTCCCTCCAAAGGTCCTTGTACTCCTTTCCCCCTTTGTCCATTGGATTTACGGTGCTTCCCACCATTGCCTTTCCGACGACCTTTCGCCCGACGATCAAACAAGTCCGCTGAATCCTCCATGCGTCCCTGATGTCTGTAGGTTTTTCCCATTTTCCGGCCTCATCTAAATACAGTATGTGGAGTTTCTCTCCATCATACGCATTGTTAGTTGTGTTTTTCCAATTAATTACCGTATTAAGAGCCTCGCCCTTCGTCGAAGTCTTATTCTTCTTCGTGATTCTCTTACTCGGCTCGCGAAAAGCCAGCTCCATGCGTGGGTTTGTGGTACCATCTTGAATGGGTTTGAAGAAGAAGGGGTAGTGACGAAACATTTGCACCACCTTCTTCATAAAGATATTTTCTTGTGCGTCCTTACCAGTCTTAGACTGGATTCCTAGGAGCTTGTCTTTGACTTGTGTGGCTTCGTCAAGAAGCACAGACGAGCAGATATTCGTGTATCCGCTACGTCTGCACTTCGTATAGAGCTGCCCAATACATCTTGGGTCCGCCTCACACGCCGCTAAATGTAAGAAAATATCTCTTTGGAACTTTAAGTAGCTCGGATAGCCTATATCCATCCGAGTCCACTGAAGCATCATATAGTGACGCCCCGTAATATATGTAGGCTCACCGTTGTTATAAAACCAAAAGCCCTCACGCCGACGGCGAAACTCCTCTTCGATATACGGAGAAAACTTTTGTCGAAACTCCCTTGGCATCTCCCCCCACTCATCCATAGACTTAATCCGATACAGTTCTGTGGGCATATCAATGCGCGTCCACACCTGCAGGTTGTCTGGTTGTCCATATCCTGCAATTTCTTTTTTGGGAGGCTGAGCGGGAAGAACAATGACCAGCCCACCAAGTTCGATAACTTCACCTTTTGTACCGTTGGGGCAAATAGAGATAGCAAGATCATCATATTCTTCTATGTTGACGAGGGAGTTCATTACATCACCTGTCCGTACCGATTGCTGCGAAAGCTCGGGACACCGCTCTTTGGGTTGGCTATATCCATGTACTTACCACATTCACACTTGATGTCATGGTAAGCTCCGTTGTCACCAATCTTAATTGAGACCCCAGCAGCCTCTCTGGTCTCACCGCATTCACACTTATACTTAGCCATAATTATCGACCTTGAGAAGCGTACGGCTTCTTGTAGTTCTTTGAATTCTTGTTCTTAGACTGCTTAGTCTTGGCGTGTACGCCCTTGCGCTTGACGTTGTTGCTGACGTACGTAGATGTTTGTTGCTTAGCCATATTAATTAAATTTAGTACACCTGCAGGGACTCGAACCCCGAACCTTTTCATTAGAAGTGAAATGCTCTATCCTGTTGAGCTACAGGTGCATACAGTTACCTGCTTCGTCTTAGCCTAGGCCTATTGTTTGCCCTGTTTTTAGACTCTGGTTGAGGAGAGGTTTTGTCTGATGTTCCAACATGCGCCTCATCAAGGCCGTCTCCATTTCCGTACGTACCCTTACGTCTGTTGATCTTATTGAGCAGAGCACGATACCTTTTAGCCTTGCCGCCCTTGCCGTACTTTTCGTACTCTTTTTTATAGTCGCGCTTTGTGACTTTCATGACGCAAATATAATTAAAGTCCGCAAGGTGGGACTTGAACCCACATGTAACCAGTTACCCTTTCTACAAGGTATAAGCTTGAGGGGATACTCGCGGTTATTTGTTTCTTCTTTCGTGAGTTTTGATTCTGTGGCAGTTAGCACATCTAACTCTGCACTTGCGGATTTCTTTCTTGATGGCGTCTATACCATATGCGTTGTTCACCATATCTGCTATGTTGCCGGACTTAGCCCCTCTGACATGATCAAATTCAAGTATTATTGGATTTGACTCCCCGCAATCAAAGCAACCAAGAATACCCTTAACCCTAGAAACAAAAGACCTGTTCCACGCACGCTGAGACTTATTATGCTCTAGAGCTTTCTTTTTGTAATACTCTTTGTTTTCGGCATAGTGTTTTTTCTGATATGCCTTGTTGTAAGCGCGACGTGAATCAGGGTCTTTGTATGGCATCAGTCCTCAGGGTCTTGATTCCACATGTCGTCCCAGAACTTATAGTCTCTTTTGCGACTTGCTTCTTCGTACCTGTACACTACGTCTTGCCAATTATTTACTGAATCGCTCAGCAAAACCTCCCGTGTAATCTTTTGCTTCTCCGATTTCCCCATTGTTTTCTAGGTCTTTAATCATTTGTTCTAACCGCTGGCGTTCAACGATTAGTTCTTTACAATCAGTAGCTGTCTGCTTTATCGATTGTAGTTCTGCTTTCCGGGCGCTACCGTTAATCTCTGGATCAACAGGCTTTTTGATTTCGTCGATCATATTGTCTATAGCAACCTCCATTGACGTCATAAGTCGCTGAGCGGCTTCAATCGTTGTGAACTTCTTCCTCGACATACAAAAAATCTGAAGGGTCTACCCGATAGTACTCCTTTCCATTAACATCAATCCGGTAGTCCATGTTTTCTTTAAATCCAACTACGTCACCAGAAAAGACGCCAAGCTCATTTATCCATTCAGCATCAAAAGAAATCTTACCCTTAGTCGGAAGTTTTTCTTTTAAGTTTACTAAGCTGATGGAGTCTGACGTTAAGTCGTCTTTTTCCTCAACGTACTCTAAAAGAGACCATCCCCCTAGGGGAAAAATATCTCCAGTATCTTTTGACTTGTAAGCGATTGCCTGACTGTTGAGGGGATTGCCCTCATCGTACTGAACGAGATAACTGTCTTCCATGCCAGTAATTGACTGGCCTCCATTCAGAACAACAAGGTGGTGGAAGTAAAGAGTATCCCCAACCTTGACATCCAGTTTATACTTATAGGGTACAGACAGAACCTCACCGGAGGTTACTCGATGCTCAAACTCATTGAACCTATTGTCAATGTAGATCTCAACACCGTTTTCAAGAACCTTAGTATCGTTAATCCTTTTAGGGATCTTGACGATAAACTTCTCTAAAGTTTTCATGTTAGAAGTTGCAATCAAATTCAATTAGACACGGCATATCATCTACAGCTTTCCATAGAACTTGATCCAAGTCTCTCTGCAAATATACTAGATATCTAGTCTTACCATATAGATGAAGATATTTTTCATCCATAATAATTGCACATATCTCTCCGCTTCCAGCCTTCATGCCTACATAATAGGCCATGGCGTTTTTCGGGTCTCGCCCGATAATAATTTTTCTAATAAGTCCTTCCATTTTAATTAAGTGATATGCCCAGCCCTCTGATCAAATCGTCAAGATCTGGACCATCGTCATCAGGCGGGCAGTATGAGTCTGTCATAAAGTCCTTAACAATCTCTAGCTCATCTTCACTTTGTATATTATAGTGAAAGAAAGCCTTCATATTGCTGGTTTCTTCATCAAAAGGTTCCAACAAACCTACGACAAAAGAAGAAATAACTTTATCTTCTAGTCCATATTTCTCTATTAGCTCACCAAGAGCAAAGGCCAACTCTTGCATTTCGAACCAGAATCCCTCTTCTTCCATATCACTGTAACGATCCTTATCCATAATGCCTAAAAGTTTAGTTTCAAAAAAGAAGCTCTTCAGGGACTTCTCACGCCTTAATCAAAGGTACGTAAAAAACAACCACCTTAAGTACTTGAGAACTAGGACCATGGAGTTCTGCCAAAAGCACGACATCTTTGAGAAAGAACTGCATTTTATGCTTTGGGCTTACGACCTTGAGTTCTGGACGTTAAAGTATGCGGCAGAAGACTATGGGTATAGTCAGAAAAAACTTGGCGATAGGCTTGTATACGAGATGGTTAATCAAGGATACATATACAAGCACTTTGATAAAATGACACCATCTCAAACAAGAGAGGATCACATATTCAGAGAAGAGACCAAGTACAATTACAGGGTGCGCTATGCGCTTACCCAAAAAGCAAGGCTGCTCGTCCAGAGATATTACCGCTATCTAGAAGGCGAAGATACTTCTCTGGATGCACAGCAATCTTAAACCGATTCATGTACTCAAACTCCTTCCTGTTAAATCGGTGCTTGGGTAGTCCAATGTGATCTAGGATATCTTCTATTCTATCCTCTATCTCGTCATAATCTACCTCTAAGATGTTGTTAAACAACAACTTAACACCCTCTAGTTGAATTAAAGCTTCAGCAACAATCTCACCGTACATATATGGGAAGGCGTTGCCAATTCCGCTAGGGAACTCTTTTTTAAGCGAGTCTACAACTTCAAGTGGGTTTCTGTTTATGATGACTACCGGAGAAGACTTATCCCATACTTGCTTACACCATATTGGGAAGCTTGAGTCTACACAGCCCACGTGTTTTTGTCCATACGAGGCCCTATAAGTGAGCTTGTCTCCCTGCATGAGTCTCAGTCCTGTCTCATGCTCACAGGAGTCAGTTACCTTATCTAGATAGTGAGCGAGCCAAGCGCCGCGCGTACGCGGCAACCCCGTCACATAATATGACGGTTGAAAGTATTCTGCCATAATATTTAAGGGCGCTCAACCCAAAGCTTAAGCGTCGGAATCACTTAGTGATAAAGTTTCTGATATTACAGCAGATCCAATATATCCATTAACTTCTACGGTTGCTCTAATAGTAAACGAGTTTAATCCCGAGCCACTGTGTGCAAAAGCCACCCCAGAAGCCGATCCAGCATCTATGTCGTCCATAGGAGACACATCGTCCATAAGGAGGTAAAAAAGATTAATACCCCCCGGGTTCTGCACCGAATCCATGGTTAAAGAGCTAGATAAAAGCTCTATCTGTCCAGATCCGGTTGTCACATTTTCAACGGTAATACTTGTGACGACATAATCAGATGCGGTTCCGGTATATTTGACCGCATTTGTATTTATACGAACATCAAAAAAAGAACTTGAGGCTAGAGCGGTAGCATCAATACCGCTTGCTGGTGTGTCTCCGTCTTGAATAAAAAGCGCCAAGCCCAATGAGCTAACTGATTGGGGGCCGTCAAAAGAGCCACCTGATGTTGTAATGGAGTTGCCTAGTCCTAACATCACCCACTGCAGCTTTCGCAATCCTCTGGGTTGTCGAGGTTGCATGTTATCTCTCCAGACTCAATTTTTTCTTCTTGTTTTTTCAGTTTAGACTGATCCAAGAAGCTGATGTCTTCAAATTCTTCTTCCATAATTACAGTTGTTTTCCAAACATTACTTCGTACTCCACTTGTCCTTTATCATCGCGAACAGCTTTGAGGCACCGACCACGATTAACCCCACCGTAAACGAAAGAGACGTGAACCCAATCAGGATTGTCTTGATCACCAAACTCCCAAATGAGCTGATCAAACTCCAGATTTTCTCTAATGTAGTTGAAGATTTGAGAGTTTGTACAATTTCCGTATACGTCTGCGTCCAGATCAAGTGCTCTGCCTTCCACATGCTGACTGCGTCGCGAACCACCGATAGCACTGTTGAGATCAGCTGAGCGATAGCCTGACGACACGTATATAGGACACCCGAAAGCGTCGCGCAAAGGCTGGAAAACGTTGATTGCAACTTGCCTAAGATTTTCTGTAACCCATTCATCTGGTGTGTTGTCTATATTTAAACGCTTAGCCGTCGTGCTTTTCGTTACCTCGGCGAGAGATAGATTTTTTGATAGCTTCATTATTAAGTCTTCGTTTCTCGTTCTCTATACGAGGATCTTTTCTTTTCTTCTTTGCGTTGAAGTAGTACTTCCTCACTTACGCAGCAACAAAGATCTCAGTGACGATAGTAGACGAAGATGCTACAGCGCTTATCTCTGCAATATCAGCCAAGGTTATACTCTGTGAACCAGTTGCATTGGCGTCCATCTTGGAGTTATTCAAGATAAAAGAGTCTCCAGCTTCAAGCTTTACAGCATATTCTTCGGAAGAACCAAGGATACGCAGTGTAAGCGTATTTGAATCACCCATATGAGAGATGCGCAAGTACTTTACTGAGCTAGCCACAAACGTGCCGCTAGCTACAGCAGAGCTAATCTTTACGAGGTCAGCCTCTGATGTCGTAACAGAAACAATTCTGTTGTCTACCTGCGTCACAGACTCTATGTCATGAACGCGCGAACTGCTTCTATCTACACCCTCAAGTGTGAGCTGCTCGCTTATAGTTACTTTAAGTGTTGCCATGGGTCAAAGATAATCAATCAAAAAGTATCTTGTTGAGATACCCTCTAGTCTCCTCTGGTATGTAGTCAAACCACAACCTAGGATCACCGTAGATATCCACCCCATCGGCTTTAGCTCTTTCCAAAGCAGTCTTAATTCTGCCCTCCCCAGCGTTGTATGAAGCATAAATACGTGCAAGCCTGTTGACTTCAGGTATCTTTTGTGGTGGTTCTTTAATCCAGCTAAGCTCAGACAAAGCATTGATCTTAGCATCGCGCATCTGACGGCTGTGCTCTGGGTTGAAGGGGTCTAGACCAGAAGAAATCAGTCCTCTATCCTCCAAGTCTTTCTGTGTAGCTGGCATAATCTGAAACAGTCCCCTTGCCCCTACTGGCGATACGGCCATAGGGTTGTTGGAGCTCTCAGCCATAATCTGCCTCTGAAGCCTATCAGCACGAGACATGTTGTATTTGCTTGTGTCAGACGGGGCAGCAGAAGCCTCCTCAGCAGCCAGCCTAGCCAAGCGAGCATCAAGAGCTGCATAACCAGTGCTCTCTTGCTCTTTCTTTTTCTTAGGGTCTCCAATCTTGGTGTCAAGTACACCCCCATTAGCATAACCCAAAGCAGTCAACCCCGCGCCTAGCTTAGCACGCTCTGCTTTCTGCTCCAACCAGTTGAGATCCTCAGCCTCTGTCTTGTACTGAGTAATACCGTCAGCAAGCTTAGACGTATCCAACCCGTACTCATTTACAAGAACACCCAAGATGTCTTTGAGCTGATCTCTGTTCTGCATGATGTTGCCGCGATCTACGATAGACTGCATCTGATCCAACATCTGTGGCGGGATAGAACCAGCTTTATCGCTGTCAACAGAAGCAAGCAACACATCTCTGTAACTGCTCTGCTTCTTCTTAGGATCTCCTGTTACTCTCATGTAGCAAATATACTACTTCTTTCTTTTGAAGAACTCAACTTGATTGAGCCTCCTAGAAGCAGCTAAGCGACTCCCATAAGGGCCGCCTAAGTTCTCACCATCCTTGCTCTTGACGTAATAACCGTCTTTCTTCTTTACAATCATAGTAGACACAACTACCCTCGCGCCATAAACAATAAAACTGATTCGTTCTGTGCATACACAAAAAAACACTGTGGATGCTCATTCCCTCTTGATCAGCTTCGATATGCCGTAAAGGTATAAACAAATTTCTTAAAAGTCAACCCTGAAGTAAAGCTTTAAACAACTGACTCTAAATAGCTGATTAGACGGTTGTTAAATGGCTTTGCGTGAAGTTGATCGTGTATTCAATAAGAACAAATCACGCCAGAAAAGGGGATCAGAAATACAGATCGGGGGGATTATATATAGTATATAGCGCTGCGTGTACGCATCCGAAACGCATCTGCACAACCCCCTCCCTATGCCTATGTGAAGAATCCGGCATACTTTTCAGCTTTTGTCTATACCAGTATAGACAGCCCGATTCGACGACAGCCTCAGTCGCCACCTCCCAACGAGACCATAGGCATTATGCAACGAGTCTTCTCAGGAGGAGGAACAATCCCTCCCCAAACCTTCAAACCATTCAGGCTTCACCCCTTAACGGGGTGTTATTAACCCCCTCCAAACCATATAGTTACTCTTAGTATACACTCTCTTCATTTATGAAGAGTGTATACTTAGAGAAACATAAATAACCCAAACCCTTCAACATGTCAAACTTCAATTTCAACGATTGCCTCAAGGCAATGAACAAAGCAGAGTTCCGTCCTACGGAGTACCGCAAAGCCAAAGCCCTTGAATTGCTTTGGGAAGCAATCGAGTATGTGGACAGCCTCGGCGACTCTGAGCCGACTACCCCAAAGCCTCAAAAGAAGGCTTCCAAGCCGACGAAGAAAGCTTCACCTAAGCGTTCCAAGGTGAGTGTGAAGAGAGCCACTCCACAGCAACGAGTTGCTGACCGTCAGGAGAAGCAGTTCCACGGCAAGGCTGACTCACCTGTCAAGCCTCAAAAGAAGGCTCGTAAGGCTTCGGTTGCTGCGGCTCGAAAGTCAGCGACTCAGGTAAGCGAAGCAACGGGGGCTACGGCCCGAGCCAAGGCGAAGCAATTGGCCTCTGCGAAAGCGGAAGCCAAGGAGTTGCAAAAGCAGTTGGCGGCAACCATGGAGAAGCTTGCTTCTCTCCTTTGAATCCAATCGAAACCTTGGGGGGTGAGTATAACCTCTCTGTGAGTTCTTACGAACAGAGAGTTATACGAACCACCCATAAACCTAAATTTCAGTCCCATGTTCCCCATCACCGATTCAATCTTCCCTTTCCCCATCACGGAGCATCACAGCCTGTGCTGCCACACTAACGGCCAATTGGCCAAAGCCCTTCGGATTCTTCTGGACTTGGACGTCATGAATGAAACGCAAATGCGATTGATGGACAACATCCTTGCCGAACTTCAAAGCCGTTACACATAAGCGATTGCAATCAGGTACACTGACGAGGCTTCATTAGCCGAAACTCCCTTCGGGGAGTCTGTATCAAACTTCAATTCATCTACGATGACAATCAAATCCTTATACCACCTCGTTCAAGAGAGCGAGGGCTTCAGCGTCAACGCTGACCTGCTCACCTATGCAGGAAAAGACGGCTATGCCGTTGGTGGTTCAGTCCTTCACGGCGTGTTCAGCTTGCTGAACGATGACCTTTCGTTTCGAACCTTCAACAAGGAGATGAATCGGTTGCAGTCCTTGTGTACGGAACCCACGCAGGTAATCGGTGCATGGGTGGACGTGGTCGAGTTCCCGCAAGGGGTGGTTTACCTCGAAATCTCTGACGTAGTCAAGTCCAAGAAAGTGGCTCTCGAACTTGCACGAGCGCGGGGTGAGAAAGCCATCTACGACTTCGAAAATGCTGAGAGCATTTACGTCAAGTTCTGAGGCACTCTGATGAGCCTTGTATAGGCGAAACACCCTTCGGGGTGTCAGTGTCAAACTTCAAATTCATTTTTCAAATGACCGTTTCAATTAGTGTCGACGACGAACGTCTCTTCGACTTGTTTTGCAACTACCTTCCTACAAGCTACGCTGACTTCCGACTCACCGACGACGAAATCGATCGCCTACGTGAATGGAAGAACGACAACCCCAAGCTGTTTGAGAATGTTGCATTCGCGAATTGCTTCGAGACGTGGGTGTGGCAGTACATGAAAGCCGACCCGAACCACAAGGTGGAGTTCATCGACAAAGAGGACGGGACGAAGCACAAGATGGGTTGGAGTCACGTATGCAATGGAACGTCTACGATGGCGAAGGAATTCCCACGTCACTTCAACGATTGGATTTGCGAAAACGACGACTTCACCACGGCTGACGTTTGGTTTCAATGCTGTCTCTTAGGAGACGTTGTTTACGGCTAAACCAACCAATCCCAACCACTTACTAACTCTTAGTATACACTCTCTTCATTTGTGAAGAGTGTATACTTAGAGATAGTTAACCCCCAAAAACAATCCCAATCACAATGGCAAATTTCTTCAAACAACCTGTCGGGGCGGCAGTCCTCTACCTCAACGACTTCCACAATGGAAAATACCTGAACGAGTTGAATCGAGCGGCACGTCTTGTTCCGAGTGACGTGAAGGGTATGGCTTCTCTGACAGCGATGTCAGACTACGCTGACGCTTCGATGGTCGAGGCTGTTATTCAGAACCTAACCCAATGGGCTGATGGCGTAGACGAATTGAATCAGGTACACTGACGAGACCTCAATGGTCGAAACACCACGAAAGTGGTGTCTGTATCAAACTTCAACAACATGAAAAACCTTTCAGACGCAAAGGAGAGGAAGCGTATGCGTTCCAATCTCCGCAAGTGGTGGACTGAATCCACGTTCGAAGAACGACAAGAGGGTTTGAGTTGGTACTCTGATGCACAGGACTTCGCAAAGGAATTGTCTACACGATTCAACGTCTCACGTGAAGTTTCAGCGGGAGTAATCTCAGCCCTGTCCCCTAACAACCGATGGGAACGCAACAAGGTTGATGCCGTTGCAGTCTTCGAGGCAGTTCAGGTAGGCGTCACACCCGATCGAGTGAAGGTGTGCACATACGATGCCAACAAGGAGAAGGCCTTCGAGATTGCCAAGGGCAACAAGAAGATTTTGAAGCAGTCCCCAAAGACGTATGCTTTTGCAAGGAATGTTGGGGAGATGGACAACAAGTTCGTGACCATCGACAAGTGGCATCTTCGTGCTTGCCAAACGACTTCAAAGTCACCTCGTAAATGCAAGGAATCGTGCACCGCGAAGCAGTACCGACTACTGCAAGAGGACTGCATCAAAGTGGCAGGCGAATACGGGATTGATGGGCACGTTTTCCAAGCGACAATTTGGACGACAATTCGAAACAGATGGAGCAACTAATTCACATACACAATGCAAAAGTATCGAGCGATTGTGACGTTCGGATATGACCGCGACGATTGGCGGGATTGGACGTTCGAAGCACCAACCATTGATGCCGCAATCAAAACGGCAAAGAGTTCAAACCCGTACGAAGGCCTCGGGTATTGGCGAATCCATCGTGTAAGGCCTTGCTAATCAACACATTAAACACATTCACATGAACAAAAGAATGAACATTGCCTTCCTTGCCTTCCTTGCTTGGATGGCCACGCTTTTGGTGGTGGCAATCCTCCAATCTTAATAGAGAGGTGAGTATATTACTCTCTGAACGTAGTGAAGAGAGGTAATATACGAACCCTCTCAATGTCAAACTTCAAACTCTGAATCATGAACAGCAAAGAAATCTTCAACATCATCATCGACCTCGCCAAGATGCAGGAGGCCGAGCTTGTCAAGCACAACAAGTCCCTTGCGGAGCAGTTGTCCAACACCAAACCGAAAGAACAATGACACAAGAACAATGCGAACGTGCAGTTAAAGCACTGCAAGATGCGGGTCACTACGCATCCCACATAATGGGCGCTCCTGACGACCACGGAGTGTGGATTGAGGTGTGGAACGGAGACCTCAGCGGATGCATCGAGTTCCGCCTCCACGACGAAGAAATCGAGTGGTGGCAAACCCAAGACAAATGACACAATACGAACGACTTGAACTGCGACAGCAGAACTGCGGGAGCTTCGAACGTGCGCTCATCGAGGCGTACTTCAAGGCCGACAACATCAACAAGAAGATTCTCGAAGATGCCTTCGAGGGGACGATGTTCAACCTCAAATAGAGAGTGTTAGTATATATCTCTCTCTGAACGTAGTGAAGAGAGATATATACAACACCTCTCAATAACAACAAACCGATAGTCGGCGGACATTAAACGCAACCTAAACCGTGGCTCCGACCCTGAAAGCATGGCCGCAGACGGAGCCGAGATATATGCCATGCCACCCGATACCCTGTGGGCAGACTAACAATCAGGGTAGAGGATGGGCAAGGGGAGCAATGCCACTGAACGGGTGACACCTAGACGTTCAGGCCCCACCCAACCTCGCTTTTTTCAAACTTCAAATCAATTACGATGGACAACATCAAACAAATGACAAATGCGGAGTTCCTCACTCACCTGACGGAGGGCTACTCCAAGTACGGGGCACTCGTACAAATGGTGGTGATTGACTGCCTACAAAAAGGACTCGACCAATACATCGAGAACAAGGATGCAATCCTTGCGGACTACAAAGCAAACTGCGAAGCGGGCAAGTTCTCCTTCGTGAACATGGAGGCATGGGTTGCATGCTGTGAAGAAACCAAACAACGAATCGAAAACAAATACTCATGAAAGTAACACTCGAAGACAATCAAGTAGCCATCCTCGACTACTCTACACGAGAGGTGGAAATCATTACCATCGTCAACCTCGATGACGTCGAGGACTTGGAATCAACACTATACGAACTTGGGTACAACCCATCTGAAATCTCATACATGGCATGACTGACATCGTAAACGTAATCATTGAACTTGCTCGTATGCAAGGGCAGGCAATCGATCGAGCACAGGCAGGGGCTCTCAACACTGCCGTAGAGAAAGGCCACGACAAGTGGCAAACCGAAAAACAACAAGACAATGGCTGATACACAAGTGAAAGACCAACCATGGGGTACTTACTGGGACAATGAAGGCAAGTACCAAGAGCAGTACAGCAAGGCATGGGAACAGCTTATCCCTGCATCAGGCGAAGCGGAAGACGGGTGGCCCGAAGCCCTCCGCTCTATCTCTCGTGTCGGGTACGACTACTACAACAACGGGTTCTGTAACCTGTGGCGAGAGTGGGATGATGGCGACAAAACTATGGACTCGTACTACGAGGAAATGGTGGACTACCTGCGGGACTACGTCCCGTCTGACCTGTACCGCGAGTTCAGGAATTGGCTTCCAACCATCAGCTACGGAGACATCTCTTGGGGTGGCAATGGCGACGACGTTATTGACCGCATCATTGACCACATTATAGAAGGCATCGTGGAAGATGGACTTCTCGAAGAGGAATTGGTTGATTGAAGTTTGACCATCGGGGGTGCTTGGTGAAACGTCACTACACCCCCACCTTTTTCAAGGGAGCGCAGTCGGTGCGTACATCAGTGTGGTAAAAGGCTGATGGCAGTTGTGTTCGAATCCCAACCTCCCTTCTATTAGTAGTGTGGTATATATACTCTCTCTGAACGTAGTGAAGAGAGTATATATACACACAATACTTATCAATCATTTTCAAACTTCAATTCAATAACCATGTTACAAGACATGAACACACGGCAACTTGCCGAAGCAATTCAGGAAGACCTGAGCAAGGTCAACCTCATCCTCAACTTCAGCCGTGGCAGGGATGTGGCATCACTAATGGCCGCGTCATGTGCCTCTTTGGAGGGCAAGCACTCATGCACCACTCCATTGTACACACTCCTGTCTAACATCGACGAGGCAGCTGACCTCATCATCGAAAAAACTTACAAGAATCCTTTCTCATCATGAAACAATACGCAGTAATCCACGCTGTCGCAGGACTCTTCGAAGGGTACTCCGACACCACTTGCGAGTTCTTCCCTAACAGGGGTTTCGCAGAGAAACACATCAAGCAAATCCTTGACGACTACCGCAAGGACGAGATGTGTGTATGTATCGAGCATCAAGACGATGGTGCTGCCGAGGTCACGATGACCCGTGACTACGAAGACTACAAAGCCTGCGTCCCATCTGACATGACTCACGACGATTGGGTTGCAGAGAATGGTGACGACTGCTCTGTCGAAGTGTTCCGCATCATCGAGCTTGATATGTCCAACCGCTCTGACTCCACCGAGTCGTGTTGGTTGACGTGGGACCAACAAGATTGCAGTGTTGCATGGGACTACTTCCCCTTGTGTATGTCCTTGGTGGCTCGTGTATCAAGCGATGTGATGGACAACGACCAGTCGGTTCACGCACTCGAACAACTAACCGACTTCATCTCCTCGGTGTACTACGGCAACCACGCCCTCATCGACGTGGACGATTACGTGATGCACGCTTTCCGAATCCCCAAACCCAAAGACTCAGACAACTACGACCAACCCAAGGATGCCTTGTCAGAGTGGATGGACAATAACATTTCCTTTGAATCATGACACGAGAAGAAAAGATTGAACGCTACGTCGATGCAGTAGTGCAAGACATGGATTGGAAAACCATGTACACATATTGCTACGAAACCATCAGTGCCAACTTGGAGCACGACCACACAGACGAAGAGATTGACGAATTGTATAACGAATACTTTGAAAATGACTGACAAAGAAATGACAATAAACATGAAGGAAATCAGTGAACAACTACAATGCAACCTCATCGCATACCTCGACGGGATGCCTGAACAGGTTATCGACGGAGTGTGCGATATAGTTGTGAACACCCTCAAACCCAAAAACTATGACAGCAATTACTGAGAAAGAAATGCTTAGAAACCTTTTCGAATTCGAAACCTACTGCACATCACGCTTCGACTCTGAAGCGCGAGTTGCTATGGCAGTGTACGAATACGTCAAGCAAATGAAACGAGATACTCGACAACCTCAAACCTTTAACGCCAAAGAGAGATGAAACATATATGGATAGTAACTATGCATCGTACCACTAAAAGTCAACACTCTTATGTGGTTGGGGTGTATGAAGATTTGGAAGATGCTAAAAAAGCTAAGGCCATCGAAGAAAAGAACAGGGCTGGTAAATACGATGCAGATATTGGTCGTTATGTTCTTAATGAACTACCAGAGGAACTCATTGATGACGAAACTTTTAACACCACAGACAAATGAATAACGAAACCTTATACGACATCCGAAGCTACGTCAGCGACTGCTTTAACCACCGCGAAGGAGCTGGCGCAGACAGCGCATACATGCGACTCACCAAGTTGATGATTGAGGAGTATGACCTCGACCACAACGACGTAGACGCCCTCGCCTTCGAAATCGAAAACATGGTGGCGCGACACATCATGGAGAACTCCCCAAAATTTAGAGACGATGACGAATGAAGAATGGAACACCCCCATGGAGCTGACGCAAGAAGAGCGCAAGCTCTACGGCATGACTGCCGAAGACTATCTGAACTTCAATGCAAAACCAAAAGACAATGACGAGTAAAGACATTAAAAACTACATCGAGATTGACCTCGGTTGTGCCCTGCGTCACGATCCCGAGATGCTCCTCGAAGCAACACAAGAAACCGCATCCACCTTTGACCTTGACGAATGGAAAGTCCTTCGCTTGGTGCTTGCCAACGAACCAATGACAGGCACTCACAGCTACGGATTCCACACTGCATACGGCAGGGCAATCATCGACAACTTCTCATTTATCTATCACTCATGATACGAGTACACGACATCATCAGTGCCAACCCATACGACGGGGACTACCGCATCCGAGTAGAACACATCGAACGGGAAGCACCTGAAACTACACGACAACTACAAAAACATTTACAAACTTCACCACAACCCAAGAGCGTAGTCATTGACTGCGTCAATTCAATCTTCAAAGCAACATTACAATGAACCCAATTCAAGAATCAAAGCAGGAGCTTGAAGCAAGCATCCGCTACGCAGAGAACGCCATAGACAAGGCAAAGCAAACCATCGAACAGGTCGGCACATACCAAGAGCAGACGGGGCGTGAGGAGGCACTGACCAAGAAGGTGCAGGAGCTCGAAGACAAGGTGCAGGGTCAGTACGACGACATCAAGCAGTTGGAGTACGACCTCACTGCCAAGACAGCTCAAGCTAGTGCTTGGAAGAAAGAAGTGGACAAGCTCCGCAGTGAGAGAGAAGCATCAAGCGGACCATGCGGATGCCAAGCATACCGCGACCTCGAAGCTCAGGTGAACGCCCTCGAACAACCAGAGCAACCCACGATGCCCGTCATCCCCAAGGACGTAGCCATCGCCATCTTCCGTGAAGGTGTGCGGTCAGGTGTTAACGATGCTGTTGCTGAACTCGAAGGTCAGACCATCAGCATCTCTGAGAGCGAGTACGTTGGTGACTTCGAGGTAAGCTTTACACGAGACATATACCTCGATGATGAGCTTGACTTCGACTGGATGCGCGACAAGGTTGGGCAGTACAACAAAGAGTTCGTAACCGATGCACTCAAAGGGTTGTGTGCAGACAAGGAGTTCGAGTGTCGCATCCACGGAATTGACGACAATGAGTAAGCAAGTAGACGTACCCATCGATGTGAGAGTACGTAGGCTACATAACGTACAAGGAGTGAGCGTACAAGAAGTAGCTCAACGATTAAACATTCCAACACAAAAAGTTCAAAACATTATCAATCCAAACAACATGGCAGGAAAAACAACAACAGCAGCCGAACGCAAGCGTCGCAAGAGAGAAGTTAAAAAGTTGCACGCTGAGGGGTACACTCAGGCAAACATCGCAGAGATGCTTGGGTGTGGGCTAAGCACAGTCCAGCGCGACCTCGGGGTGCGTTGGTCTAAGAAGCCACGCAAGAAAGCATCGGCATATAAGGCTCAAGTAGCCAAGCAAGTACGTCATAACACCAAGCCTCAGACAGGCGTGGTAAAGGAGTACAGCATCCTTTGGGGAGCTATCAAGTTTGTCAAGCGAGGCTGATGACTGACGAGTATATGGATGAGCTCATGCGCCGCATCGATAACAAGATGCAGGCGTATGAACTCTACCGCAGACCACAAGACAAGATGATGCTTGAGTGCATGGTCGCTGACTACGAAGCTAAAATGAAATTAAAACTGCAAGATGAAAAGATACAGAGTTCGCTTTCACCTCGGCAAGGGTGACAATTACATGAAGTGGCAAGTGTTTGATAGACAGCTAAATACGAAAGATTACTTCGAGCCTGACTCTAACTGCATCACCATGAAGAAGTGCATTCTACGCAACCACAAACAAGCAGCCCTACGTATATTCGAGGGAGAGAACAAGACAGTATGTGCTTGGATTGAATGCGACAGCTATGCAGTATCGGAGCAACCACGTCCACTCGCCAAACTCACACACTACAAGTACAACCCACGCAAAAATCCACACTGGTTTACTGATGATTCCAACAATGCAGACAACCTGCGATTTGAAATGATGACCACAAACAAACGAAAAGTATATGGCTAACGCACTATTTTCTCTACACGCTTACGTAAAAAACGGGACATGGATGTTCGACGACGAGTCCCGAGACATCAAAGAAGAACCCTTTGTTGCTGGCGCTGACGTTATGTTCGACCTTATGAGTGGCCGGGAAGCAGACCCGTCCATTGACACCTGCGACATCGTATTCGGAGCCACACCCATCCCCGATCATGAGGTACACGTAAGGCTCGTTGGTAACGACGGACATGATGGACACTACTACATGGTCGATTACTTCAAGATGTATCGAGCCGTAGAGACATTCACCTTCTGGCTTTGCCCCGCCCTCCTTGCATTCTTTCAGGACGCACCCGAAGACATTTACGTATCCATCAAGTAATGCCCAACAAAAAACCACCCCGAAGCCTCCCCCTGTCTCAAGGCAGGTCTGACTTAGACCATCCCAAAAACCAGCATTCAGCACGTGCAAGACGTCGAAAGATGCAGAGATACTTGGACAAATACTTTCCGTTAAACCAACAAAACGACAATGAGCAAGACGAGAGCGCATGACACCGCCATGAAGTTCGACGACCAAGACGACGAACAAATCTTTACTGCAAAGCGCATGGTTCTAGCAGACCTAGACGCTATGGGGGACATAGAGTTTTTGGAGCAAACCGCCTCAGACATAGCTGCATCATTCATGAAGGTGTGCGTAGAAACGTCACATGAGCAGCTAACCGACATCATTAGTGTCCACGAGGCGGAGATTCAGTTGGATGAGATGGGCGTAGGTGAAGAACAAGAGCGAGTAGATATGGTGAACGTAGTGCGTGCGTGCCACAACAATTTTTCAACTGGCATGGCTGTACTTGCCTACTACTTGCAGATATTTGAAACGATAAAAGAAGACTATGAGTTCTAAATCAGAAAGATTCGCCCTTCTTGTGGGCATCAAGCGGGCATATGAAGACGACATTGGTGAGAAGCTAGACCTTGTATCAAGGGTGCACGACAACGTGGAGCACAGAGTAGCCCTGTCAAACGCCATGAGGCCATACGCCATTCAAACAGACATCGCGAGGGTTTTCGACAAGCATCACGCAACCATTACGCACTACATCAAGGAGCATCAACCCATGATGGAGTACTATCCAGACTACGTGGTCAAGTATGTAAACGCCCTGCGTATTGCAGAGAACATGGCTGAGATGACTGGCATCCTGCCCAGATATAGCACGACTGATTCCAGCATACAGGAACAGCTTGAAATCTATCGCACAGCTATCGTCGAACTCCAACGCCGGGCGAAAAAACTGGAGACTTTATTTGCGAAACAGGAATTCGCTGACTAAATTTGCACTCAATTCAATTCAATTACATGTCTAATTACAAATTCAAGACCACGAACATTCGTGGCAAGCAGTACGTTGAAGTCAACGAACGCATCAAGTTCTTCCGTCAGGAGGAGCAGTACAAAAACTGGGGTATTCTCACGGAGTTTCCTGTGTTAGACTCAGAACAATGCTTATGCCTCTGCACCATCACCACGCCTGAGGGCCAGATCGTAGCACAAGGTCATGCTCATGAGGAGAAGGGTTCGTCTAACATCAACAAAACATCTTATGTCGAAAACTGCGAAACCTCAGCTGTCGGACGTGCCTTGGCCATGCTCGGAATCGGAATCGATACCTCTATCGCCTCGGCCAACGAAGTCGAAGACGCCATCGCAAAGCAGCAGGAGATGGTCGACAATCCTCATGTACAGAAGCTTTCGAAAGCCCTCGACGCGCCAGTAGAGAACATCATGGATAAGGCCGTGTCTTACATCAAGGCACAGACCGACAAGAAGAAAGCTTTCGACGCTGTGATGAAGAAGTACGAATCACAACTATCAGAAAAGCAAGTCGCAGGGCTGAAGAAGTTTGTGCGATAATGGATGTAGCGCTCAACAAGGGGGGCATTTTTGTCCCCCTTGCTAACCGAGGCAAAGACAAGAAGCTAATCCCATGGAAGCAGATTAAAAGGACAAAGCTTCATAGCTCGGTTAAGCACTGCTCATCACCCAAGCACAACATAGACGTATATATGGTTGACAAAACCATACATGGCAACAAGCTGCAACGTCTGTTTAACACAGAGCGAGATGCACTAAGGGCTCTCGACATATTCCTTATTGAAAACGGACAAGAACCCCGTCACATTTTAAAACGTACAACATGACAATGCGCGAACAACTTCAGGAACGAGTGGGCAAGCCACACCTGTCCTATTCCTCCCTCAAATACGCTCTCGGAGACATGAAGCTCTGGGAGATGTACATGAGGGGGCAACTAAAGAAAGAGTCGGAAGCCTTGTTTTTTGGTTCTTTGTACGACATGTTGTTGTTTGAACCAGAGAAAGCACATGAATTATATTACGCCCTTGACGACACTCACATTGTTGACGACATTGGTGGCCGCAATCCACGTGCTACAAAGAAGTACAAAGACTGGAAAGCGGAGGAAGAGGAGAAATCGCAAGGCAAGCAGCTGGTATCTCAAGAGGACTGGAAAAAGGCGCATGAGATGATTCAGCGCCTCAAAGACTGCGGTATCTACGACAAGCGATTTGCCGGAGGCAAGTATCAGGTAGAGTTCAATGTAGATTACGACGGCATCCCGCTAAAGGGATTCCTCGACTGCCTGCAGGACGACTTCATCGTGGACTCCAAGTCCTCACGATCGATAAGTAAGTTTCGCTATGATGTGCGTGGATTCAGTTACGACATCCAAGCCTATGTGTACACCAAGGTCTTTGACATTCCAGAGTTTTGGTGGGTCGTGCAAGAAAAGACATACCCGTTCTTTCCTGCCGACGTTAAGTGTTCAGACGAAACACTCTTCAACGGAGAGATGAAGTTTCACGAAGCGTTAGAGAATATCAAAAACTGGCTCGATGGAAACACAGAAACAGTGGCCCACTACGCCGAGTTTATTGTCTAACCGAGATAAAGTTGTAGTTACAATCTTGTATTTAATTTGGCTCTTTTTATAAACCTTTTAATTTTTTTGTCATGAGCGACAAGCAGTATGATTCAGTACTCGTAGGGTACTCGGAAGAACCACGTTACAGCGACGATGGTCAGTTGATGAGCTGGAGCGTCCGATTTAAGGACACCGAGCTCAAGGAAATGGTTGAGAAGTACGCTACTTCTCGCAACGAACAGGGACAGGGGGGCAACCTCTACGTCACCATGTTCATGTCTAAGAACGGTAAGCCGTGCTGCCGCGTATTCGATCCTAACAGCGCAGCTGCTAAGGAGAAGCGTGCGGCTAAGCAAGCGGAAACCCAAACCGATGAAGTCCCCTTCTAAGGGGGCGCCTATCTACTACATGACCGCTCGTGTCGCCTTCAAAAAACGGAAGGTTGTGCACGAGCGTGTCGTGTGGGTAGTATCTGTGTTCGATAGCCCAAATGACATACGTAACTACGACGGAAAAACTATGATTCGACTTGAGCAAGAGCTCTATGGTAAAAGCGCAAAGTCCGACAAACACGTACTCATTCGGGAGATTATTTCAAAGAAATTTATTTCAAACTCAACACTCACACTCGATGAACACAAGAGACAAAATCAAGAGCAAATGCAAGCAACTGGAGCAACTGCTTCTCCAGAAGAACGCTAGATATGGAAACTCAGCGCTGGAGCCGCTGAATGTTTTCTCTGAGGCTGGTGCTGTAGCTGGCATCAAGATGCGTATTGACGACAAACTCAAGCGCATCAAGAACGCAGGTCTCGTCGACGCAACGGAGGATACGTTGCAAGACCTTGCTGGATACCTTATCCTCCTTATGATTGCGAAGGACAATGAAAGTAACGATATTCAAGAACGTATTCGACAAGACAAACCCACATCACATCCCCTTGAGTCAAGCACTCTCACGCATCAAGGATGGGAGGTCGAGTGGGACAGTCAGTGAAGTCCGACAAGGTGATAAGGAAAAGAAGAAGGAGCTCCCCGTTGTTTGTTTCAGCGGGGAGTTTTCGTCGAGAGCCGATGACGCGCTCTTCGAGCATTCGGGATTTATTGTTCTGGACTTTGACCACGTTGATGTTGACTCGACCAAAAGGTCTCTTGCCACGGACGATTTCATTCATTCATGCTGGACTTCGCCAAGCGGAGCGGGTGTCAAGGCGCTGGTTAGAATCACCAATCCAGAGCGACACAGAGACCACTTCCGAGCACTCATTAAGTACTTCGAAAGAACACATGGGTTAGACCTAGATGAATCTGGCATCAATGAGTCTCGTGCATGCTTCGAGTCTTACGACCCAGACATCATCATCAAAGACGAGTACAAGAGGTTCGGAGCCTTTACTACTGAGCACGCGGAGGCTCAGGTACCAACAAACGAGGCATACGACCACACTGATTACATGAAGCTTAACCTCGCTTGCCGAATGATCAGGCAGGCGGAGGATGGAGAAAAGCACGCGATGCTTATGAAAGCATCTAGGCTTATAGGTGGATTCGTGTCTGCTGGTCGCATTGAAGAGGAGGAGGCTATTAGGGTTCTGCACAGGGAGATTTGCAAGAGAGACATTGCATCAGAATCTCAAGCCATGGCCACGATTATCGACGGCATTGAGCATGGTAAGCAGATGCCTATCCGCGACCTCATCGACGAAGAGAAGTCGGCTCAAAGAGAGATGCTCATCAACGATGGTGATATGTCTTTCATATCGTCCGACGATTCTGACTTCAGGTGGATTGACGACTACTCCCAAGGCAAGATTCAGTTGGGATTGGACACTGGAGACCCAAAGCTAGACGACTTCTTTAGGTACAAAAAAGAATTCACTATCATCAATGGTCACTCCAATGTAGGCAAGACAACCACGGCTCTATATCTCATAGCCAACTCAGCCATCAGGCACGACTGGAAGTGGGTGCTGTATTCCTCAGAGAACAGGACGGCTTCCCTTAAGATGACTTTGATGCAGTTTGCCATGGACAAAAAGGTAGCCGATATGACGTATGTGGAAAGGAAGGCTGCGTACAAGTGGGTGCAGGATCATTTTACCGTGATTAGCAACGACCAAGTGTACACCTATGCTGACATCATTGTGTTTATGGAGAAGGTAATGCGGCAGCAACCTATCGACGCCATCTTTGTGGACCCTTACAACAGCTTGAAGCTCGACATGAAGGGCAGCAACATCAGCACTCACGACTACCACTACGAGGCCGCATCAGAGTTCCTTACGTTCAGTAAGGCTAACGACATTGCCGTTTGGCTTAACTGCCACTCAGCTACGGAGGCTCAACGACGCAAGGGACCGGATGGATTGCCTACTGCTCCGTACGCCGAAGACACAGAGGGCGGTGGAAAGTTCGTAAACAGAGCGGATTGCTTCATTACGATTCACCGAAAGGTTCAATCAATGGACCCTGACATACGGAAAATGAGTGAGATACACGTTCGAAAGGTGCGAGAGACAGAGACAGGTGGATCACCCACCCCGCTCGAAGACCCGTACTGCCTCGTCATGAATCTCTCTCACACAGGCTTTACTACACGCATTGGTCAACGCGCTTTGTTTCAGTCAGTTAACTTTGTTGAGAAATCTCAAATGCCTATCGCAATAGATTTTCTTTCTCAAAAATCTTGACTTCTCAAATTTCTCTTGGTAACTTCGCCTATATGAAGAGAAGAACAAAGACTCCAAAGAGACGTACATCCAAAAAAAAACATTTAGGAAGGTACGCTAGTTCTTTAGAGAAGTATTGTGCAGACCAACTGAAAGAATACGGGCTAGCTTTTGACTATGAGGAACACACGTTCGAGCTCATGGAAAAGTTTAGATTCCCGAATAAGTATTTCAAGATGACTTCCAAGGGTAAGGAGATGGCGGACCGAACTGGGTCCGTCGTTCTCCCTATCACATACAAGCCCGACTTTGTCGGAAGAGACCATGATTGGATTATTGAGACCAAAGGTTATCTCCCTTCCCATCATGATTTCCCCATGAGATGGAAACTTTTTATGCGACATCTTGTAGGAACTGACTCTAAAACAATTATCTTTCTCGCCAAGAATAGTGCTCAAGTGGATCATGCGATTCAAGAGATACTAGAATCGATTAAGAATGGAGACATTTAGACTCAGTTCGTACTACCTGATAGCATGTGACCGCGTGCATCAAGTGATGGATGATTTGTATGAAGCTCTTCACGACGAGGACGGCAAACCACTGACTGATTTGGAATCAGTTATTGATATCGTTTCCTCTAGTCGGAAAGAAATTTATGAAGAGCTAGACATCATCAAATCAATCGTTGCAGAATATGAGGGTATACAAGGTAGAGGTCACAAGTGACATGATTAAACGAGCCGAGGAGAAATCCAAGTGGCACGGTGACATCAACAACAGCATCAGACACGGAGAAGGAAACGTGGTTGGATACCTCGGTGAAGAAATGACCCTTGAGTTTTTAAGCGACGTGGTTGAGGAAAACAACTACGACTACGACATGATTAGATTTAAGGGCACTCCCAACCAGTACACCATAGATGTAAAAACAAAGGAGAGGGGTGTGAGCAAAAAGGGAAAAGCATATGAGCCTAGATCTCATTACTCAGTACACGTTACAACCGCATCCCTGCATCAGAGAGTAGACACCTATGTGTTTGCTCAGGTAAACAAAGTTGGATCTGGATACGAGGGTTGGATACTTGGCTGGATGGACAAAGACGAGTATCTTTCTAAGGCCAAAGAGGTAAAGCAGGGCCAGCCAGATGAGTATGGTAAGCCAGAGACAGCCGATGCTTTTAAAATGGAAATCAAGGACATCATTCACTTCTAATGGGAAAGTACGAAACATGCCCCGAAACAAGGGCTAAGATCGACGAGCTGATGCAAAAAAACGCAGCTTATCAGGCTGCAAACAACTGCATCACCAATACAAAATCACAAGCAAAAGAAATCAATCGATACTGCAATAGGGAGTTTATCCGCCCCATAAAAGACTTGGATGAGCAGTACTATAAGTCAATTAAATTTCAGAGCGATTGATTATCTTTACGTCGTTACACGGGTTAGTTGTCTGTGGAACTTCGCAATCTGGAGAGGGGGTGGCTACATAAGTCGCCCCCTTTTTTTATTCGTATCTTTGGTGGTGAATGAGAACCTTTATCACTACCCTCCTGCTGGGAGCATTCTCCGTGTTTTATGGCCAAGAGTGCTCTTTATTGTTGCCTGATAACGTGAAAGTTATGGGCATGAGTCGAACTGATGTCAACCTTGCTGAGGTTGATACAGTGGTACTACCAGTCGTGTTCCACATCGTACACACTGGGTCTGGCGAAGAGAACAACATCTCTGACGCACAGGTATACTCTCAACTTAACGTGCTCAACGAGGAGTTCGCTGACAGCAAGATTCAATTCTGCATGGCTGCACGAGACCCTTTGGGCAATCCAACCGACGGCATTACTCGCTTTGATGGAAGCATCTGGGAGGACTACTTGTACGAAGGTATCTCCAATGGTAACGACCCTGACGCCAAAGACCAAGAAGACCTGAAGGAAGCTGTTGGGTGCTGGAATCCAAGTGAGTACCTAAACATATATGTGGTCAACGAGATCAACGGCAACGACGGCGGCTGGGGAATCCAAGGGTTTGCCTACCTCGGACCTACGGGAGATTGCCGTGACGGTGTCGTCGTGCTTTACAACGTAGTGGGGACCGTTGGGGTACAGAAGCCGGGAAGAGAGCTTGGATTCACTACCGTTCACGAGATAGGCCACCACCTCTCGCTTTGGCATACGTTCTCCAACTCGTCTGGATGTGGGGAAGAAAGCAACTGTGAGAGCCAAGGGGACCAAGTATGCGACACCCCACCGACGTGGGAGAACAACCAATGCACGGCCCCGAGTTGCCCAGACGCGCTCGTTGAGAACTTTATGGACTACACACCAGAGACGTGCAGGGAGAGTTTTACTGTGGGGCAGTCAGAGCGTATGCACGAGTGCCTTCAGACTGTACGCACGGGTCTTGTAGACAACATGAACTGCATCCCACCCATGCAGTACGACGCAGCCCCGACGCTAGCTACATACCAACAGCAGTGGTGTACCCCAAACCAAGATATCTGGATTCAGGTTAAGAACTTCGGGAGTGACATGATTGATATGGTGGATGTGCAGCTTTATTGCAACGGCATTCAGTACAATGCCGAGGTGTTCGACCTTATACCCAACGTCGGTCAGGATGTGCTGTTCGAAGACGTCTATGTTGATGGGGCTCAGATGTTCGAGGTTCAAGTAGTCGGAGAACAAAACGATTACCTCGAAAACGACTATGCGTCATGGCCCATCGAAACAACTTCTGGAGCGTTGATGAGTGTGGTAGTATCAACTGATACTTGGGCGAACGAAACGGACTGGGTAATCTACGATAGCGCTGGTGAGATTCTTATTGCGGATGGGAACTACCCGCTCGGTCAGGCTACATACATATACGAAGCGTGTATCTACGACGAATGCTACGACGTGGTTATCACAGACACCAATGGGGATGGGTTTTGTGCCTTTGACTTCGGCAACGACGGGATCTGCGACTTTGGTGGTGAGGGTATGACGGCCACCGTGGGTAACGACACGGTTTTTACGACGGGCTTTGGGGCTTCCTTCGACGTGTGGGAAACCACATTCTGCAACACCCTCCCCGAATGCCCATTGGACTTCGATGGAAGCGGAACCATAGGCAATGGCGACGTTCTCATTATGCTGTCTAACTACGGGTGTGAAGGTGTGTGCGACTACGACGTCAACAACGACGGAAACGTAAACGTGTTTGATCTTCTCGATATGCTCGCTTCGCAAGGTGATTGCCCCGTTGAGCAGGACTTCAGTATTGGCACATACAAGGACTTGGTTGTCGGAGATAGTGACGGGTTTTCGTGGCCGTCAGGACCGCCTCGTATATACGACATTCTTGGCAGGGAGATTGATAAGCCTTTTGATCAGTTGGCTACGGGGGTGTACATCTTGCGCTGGAAGCGCGTAACCAGAAAAGTATTCGTGCAATGAGAAAGTTGATTTGGTTTTTTATACCCCTGCTTTCTTTTGGGCAGTGCGACATGGAGATTATCGGATTCAATCCTATCTCCACAGACATGACGATCGCCATCAATGGTGGTTACTGCGGCCCAACTGGAACAGACAGTATAGGTGAGTTTTTGCTTGGACTAGCCTTTAATCCTGCACTAGAAGACGACAGTGAGTTTCCTTGCATCTATGATAACGGCTGGGCGCTGCTTATCTTCCCTCTCGACTTTCCGGGATTTGATATAGGTCAGGGTGATGACGACATCCTTCAAACAGGAGACACGATTTCATTTGCTCTTGACGAAATCCCTGCCTTCGGAAGTGGGACGGCTGCTTGCTGGATAGACATTATGCAGAGCGGTGCTTACTTTGAGGAGTGCTTAGTCATCTCTGTTTGGCAAATCAATGACTCCGATGCTCTGGATGGTGACGCTGGGTTAGGGGGGTTCCCATACCCAGACGCGGACGTAATGAACTCATGGATTATGTGGAGCTTGAACGGAGCGTGCTCACCACCACCGCCTCCAGTGGTATACGGATGCACCGACATGTTCGCATACAACTACAACTTTGCTGCATCTCAAGACGACGGGTCGTGCATCTATCAAGGTTGCCAAGACCCCTTGGCTCTGAACTATTGCGAAGAATGCGAAGTGGAGGGGCCATGTATATACGAGCCTCCCGGAGGCGAAGATTGCAGCGACCCTCTGATCTTTATTGCGAACACTTTCTCACCTAATAACGACGGCCTTAATGACTACTGGAAGCCCGTGACTAGGTCTGAGTGCTGGCTCACATGGGAGCTGCGCATCTACAACAGGTGGGGGACTCTCGTCTGGGTGAGCTACGATCCGTCAGACAAGTGGATAGGAGAAAGGCTTGATGCCTTTGTACCAGACGGAGTGTATACGTGGGCTCTTAAGGCTAAGACCTTTGAGTCTACAAAGGTTGTAGACATGGCTGGTCATGTAACGATATTCAGGTAATCAAGGCTGATCTATCGCCTTTGCCTGCTTAAGTTCGTACACTTTGTTTTGGATCTCATTAAACGGGGTCTCAAGCCTGAAGCTAATGTCTGCAACGTATTGCCAAGCTGGTTTGTCTCCGTCGTAAATAACAACAACTGGGACAGCCTGCACACTGTTTTTAATAGCTTCTGGTTGGTCTTCTAGCCAGCCAAATCTGTAGTTGCACCCCCTTAGATCCTGAAGGTCTCTTCGTGTGTGGTTCTCATTCCACTCAGCGTTTATCTGTACAACCGTAACGTCTTCGGCTGGCAGAGAGCTTAGCTTTACTGCCGCTCCAGTCCCGAGTGCAGCTGATGCTATAGCCAGTATTGCAATGGTCTTGTTCATTTAGTACTTAATTCGTAGAGCCTTTGTTCAATCAAATCCAGCTTCTGCCCATTCTCCTCCACTTGCTCTTGGGTGTTGATAATGGTTTCTCTTATTAGTTGGTCTTTAAGGTCGTATTCAGTTCTCGACACCTCAGGCTTGGGCAACTTTTTAGCCAACTCTATGTCAGCTTGCAGCGCAAACCACATCCCGCATAGCGAAACTACAAAAGATATAATTACCACTATGGTTTTGATGTCGAGAGTGAACTCGGTCTTGTCGTCAATTTTCATTGTTGGCTTGATCTTAGTAAGATTTCTTGGGTCTAAACTTGCCACCACTATTCATCTTCAAAACGCGAAGGTTTCCGCCATACTTAAACTCTCCCCTTTCGATCGTTTTAATCATGTCAAAGTGTGGCATGAGAATCTGAGGCACAT
>Ga0208917_1000039_pt1 | contig 56532 bp, 31 predicted proteins | sample DEB08_DNA_10_FD_185500 | JGI IMG/M metagenome (GOLD analysis project Ga0208917, IMG submission 185500) | Aqueous microbial communities from the Delaware River and Bay under freshwater to marine salinity gradient to study organic matter... | ecosystem: Environmental > Aquatic > Marine > Coastal ...
GTAGGTGAAACACTTTCAGGACCTGCCTTTGAACCTATTTTTATATCTAATTATGATGAGTTCAGAGCATATTTTGGGGACACAAACCCCACTAAATATATAAACACTCAAATACCTAAGTATGAAGCGGCTTATATAGCTAAAGCATATTTACAACAATCAAACCAATTATTTGTAACAAGAGTATTGGGATTATCAGGTTATGATGCGGGCCCGTCGTGGTCAATCTCTACTATTGGTAATGTTGATAAATCATCAGTTGTAGAAACATCTTCACCTGGTACCTCATATTCATTCTCATTCTCAGGTACATCAGGAACAAGTACTAATACCGAAATAACCGATTATTCTGGTTTACCAAACTCTATTAAGAATGTATTTACACATCCTTATACTACATTTGCAGGTGGTACATCAACATTAGAAGAAGACTTTAAAACAGCGGCATATGCAAATATTGTGAGTCCGTCGACTTCAGGTGAAACTGCATATATATTTGGAACTGTAAGTACATCTACTTATAGTGATATAACAACGACAAACTCTAATTGGACTACAAGTTCAAATGTATTTGGTGTTGATGGTTTAACGTTAGATGTTGCAAATTTAGAAGCGTCTGAAAATGACGCTTGGTACTACGCGATGTTCCCTTATGGTGGAAGTGATAACTATGAAGGTGTAGGTTTTGGTTTGGCAATAACAGGTTTAACCAACACATCAGGTAATGACTACACTGGTGGTGGTGTTGTATATGTAACTAATTATTCAGGTACACCAATAATGGAGTATCATGAAATGGTAATTTCTACTTTACGTTCTAGAGGTATTGCAACTTATAGTACAGACAACGGACCTGACTATCAAGTTACAGGTTTAACAGATGTTACTTTAAATATGACAGGAGCGTTCTCAGGGGCAACAAAGAGTCCTTTTGAAAAATTCCAAATTTCAGGTGTGACTAAAGATAATGAAACATTTACATTTACAACATCATTAGATTTATCAGATGCTAATTTTATTTCAAAGGTACTAGGTATGTCAAACTTCTCTAAGAATAGAGATGAAGTACCTCTATTTGTTGAAGAACTTTATTATAACTTATTAAATACTGGTTATCTTGACGGTAAAATCAGAGGTTTAAATACTGAGTTACTTTCATTAGAAGGTGCAGCTACCGACGATGATAATACGGGTATTGGTTGGTATTTAGACAGATACCAAACGCCTGACACACCTTTTGTGGTTTCAGAATTACGTGGTAACGAAGTATTTAACTTATTTAAGTTCATTACAATATCTGACGGTAATAATGCTAACAGAGAAATTAAAATTTCTATCGCAAATATATCATTTAATAATTTAACTTTTGATATTTTAGTTAGAGATTTCTACGACACTGACTCATCACCTGTTGTACTTGAGAAATTTACAAATTGTACTATGGACCCTAACTTAAACAGTTATGTTGGTAAGAAGGTCGGTACCGCTAACGGTGATTTTGAACTTAAGTCAAGATACATTATGTTAGAATTAAATGAGGAAGCACCAATAGACGCTTTACCTTGTGGATTTAGAGGATACCAAACAAGACAGTACAGTTCATTCAAATCTCCACACTTAATATATAAAACTAAGTATGATGAAGCGGGTGAGGTATTATACAACCCACCATTTGGAAGTGCTAACGGAGATAACCTAACAAGAAGTTCAGGTGACAATCCAAGAAAAGTTTACTTAGGTGTGTCAAATACTGTTGGTATCGATGCAGATTTCGCATCTTACAAAGGTAAACAAAACCCAACAGACTTAGAAGATGCAACAGAATCTTCACCATGGGCAGTTCTTACTAAAGGTTTCCACATGGATTCAGGGGCGACTGTTGTTACAATCCCCGCCGCTTATACAACATCTGGTACTTCAGCGTTTGAAGTTGGTGCTGCGGAATTTAGAAGTGAGCCGGATTCTAATAGTCCATATTATAGATTAAATGCTCGTAAATTCACTTTGATACCGACAGGTGGTTTTGATGGATGGGACATTTATAGAGAGTACAGAACAAACGGTGATAGATTTATTTTAGGTAATAGTGGTTACTTGAAAGGTGCGGCACCTTCTATAAGATTCCCTAATGGTACAGGATGGGGTGCGTTCAGAACAATCGCAGGTCCTGACAAACAGGATTGGGGTAATACTGACTACTACGCATACCTATGGGGTCAGTGGACATTTGTAAACCCTGAAGCAGTAAACATCAATGTGTTCACAACTCCAGGTATTGACTATGTAAATAACTCTAATCTTGTAGAAAATGCAATCGAAATGATTGAGACAGACAGAGCAGACTCTATCTACATTTGTACAACACCTGACTATCAGATGTTTACAAACACAACGTCTGACTTCACAACAGATTTCATTTACCCACAAGAGGCAACTGAAAACTTAGAAGATACAGGTATAGATTCAAACTACACCGCAACTTACTACCCATGGATTTTAACAAGAGACACGGTTAACAATACACAAATCTACTTACCTCCAACTGCGGAAGTAACAAGAAACTTAGCGTTAACTGATAACATCGCTTTCCCATGGTTCGCATCGGCTGGTTACACAAGAGGTCTTGTAAACGGTATTAAGGCTCGTAAAAAGTTGACACAAGACGATAGAGATATCCTTTATAAGGGTAGAATCAACCCAATCGCAACGTTCTCTGATGTAGGTACTGTAATTTGGGGTAACAAAACCACACAAATTAAAGAATCTGCACTTGACAGAATCAACGTTAGAAGATTGTTGTTACAGGCTCGTAAGTTGATTTCAGCAGTTGCGGTTAGATTGTTGTTTGAACAAAACGACGACCAAGTAAGACAAGAGTTCTTAGATGCGGTCAACCCAATCTTGGATGGAATCAGAAGAGATAGAGGTTTGATTGACTTTAGAGTTGTTGTACAAAACACTCCTGAAGATTTAGATGCTAACCAATTAGTAGGTAAGATTTATCTAAAACCAACAAGAGCGTTAGAATTCATCGACATAGAATTCTTGATTACTCCAACAGGAGCATCTTTTGAGGATATCTGATAATTATATAATGGGGGATACTTCGGTGTCCCCCATTTATCAATTTTAAACGTTTAAAAAAAATAAAAATATGGAATTCAAAAAGAAAATCTTAAGAGAATCTTTAGAGATGAAAAGTAATGGAGTTAAGACTTATTCTGAAAAACCTCAGAATATAATTATGACTGAGTCTCAATTAGAAAGATTAATCGAGAAGTTAAACAAGTAATTTTTATGAGTTTAAAAACAATAATAAGAAAAAATCTTAATGATTTATTCTTTATTAAAGAGGGTATTGAGGAAGGTCAACCTGATTTAAAGTATTATGCTTTTGATTGGGATGACAATATCGTTATTATGCCAACTCAAATTATGTTGACTACTGAGGAAGGGTATGAAGTAGGTATGTCTACTGAAGACTTTGCTGAGTATAGACAAAAAATAGGTAAAGAACCTTTTGATTATAAAGGAGAAATTATTGTTGGTTATGCAGAAGACCCTTATAGAAATTTTGGGGTTAGTGGTGATAAGAAATTTATTGTTGACTCATTATTAGCGGAACCCGGTCCTTCGTGGAACGATTTTGTGGAGTGTATTAACGGTGGTTCTATTTTTGCAATTATAACCGCTCGAGGACACACTCCGTCCGTTTTAAGAGAGTCGATATACAATATGATTGTGACCAACCATAACGGTATTAACGCTCAGACTCTAATAAATAACCTAAAAGAATATCGTGATTTGTCAGGAGAAGTTATGAAAGACGACCAACTATTAATTAAAGAATATTTGGACATGTGTAAGTATAATCCTGTGACTTACGGTGAGGGGTCCGCTTCTAACCCTGAAGAAGGTAAAATAAAAGCATTAAGAGAATTTATTAACTATGTTAAATATCAGAGCCAAAAGCTAGGTCAAAAAGTATCATTTACTAATGATGTCACTAACAACTTTGTACCGCAAATTGGTTTTTCTGATGATGACCCAGGTAATATTGAATCTATAAAATCATTTCTAGAAAAAGAATATGAAGATGAAAATCCAGTTAAAACTTATCTAACAAAAGGAGGAGATAAAATAGAAGTATAATTATTAACCTTCTGGAAGAACATTTTACAGTAAAAAAAGTAAAAGTAAAGAGAAAAAAGTTTTTAGCTGATATTTATAATTAAAATAAACAAGAAAATTAAAACCAAAATACTATGGCTGACTTATTAATGAAAATGCCCGTACCGTATGAACCAAAAAGGAAAAATAGATTTATTCTTAGTTTCCCTTCTTCATTAGGTATAAACTCTTGGTATGTTGAATCAACATCAAGACCTAACGTACAGATAAACGCAACAGAGATTCCATTCTTAAACACTTCAACATACGTTGCAGGTAGATTTACTTGGAATACCATTAACGTAACGTTTAGAGACCCAATTGGTCCATCGGCTTCACAAGCACTTATGGAGTGGGTTAGATTAACTGCAGAGTCTGTAACAGGTCGTATGGGTTATGCCGCCGGTTATAAGAAAGATTTAGACCTTGAAATGTTAGACCCTACAGGTGTTGCGGTCGAAAAGTGGATACTACAAGGTACTTTCTTAACTGATGTTAACTTCGATAGTTTGGGATATAGTGACGATGGATTGGCAACAATCACCGCAACATTACGTCCCGATAGATGTATTTTGGTTTACTAATACTATTGATAAAAATTCATTAAGTTATATATTTAACCATAGGGTTCATTCCCTATGGTTTTTTTTTATGTAAAAATATGGAAGATTCTAGACAATACGGACAACAAGAGTTTAACTTACCACATGACGTAGTAAGTTTACCATCGCAAGGTAAGTTTTATAAAAATAAGAAAAAAAGTCTTAAGGTGGGGTATTTGACCGCACAAGACGAAAATATTCTTATATCTATAGGTAATTCACAAAACAGTAATATTCTTAATGAATTAGTAAAAAATAAAATTTATGAACCGGATATTCGTGTAGAGGATTTATTAGAGGGTGATTTAGAGGCGGTCATGATTTTTTTGAGAAACACTTCTTTTGGTCCCGATTATAATTTTACATTAAGAGACCCAAAAACAAACAAACAATTTAATCACACTATAAAATTAGATGAATTAAATTTTAAAAAACCAAAAACTGAACCTTCAGAAGATGGATTATTCCATATGACATTACCTAAGTCTGGTGCTAATATAAAATGTAAATTATTAACTGTAGGTGAGACGCAAGAGTTAAATGATTTGTTAAAACAATACCCTTCTAACGTCACAACACCCGTAGTTACAAACAGACTAACAAAACAAATAGTTAGTGTTGATGATAATACAGACAAAGAATTTATTTCTAAATTTGTAATAAACCTACCAATTATGGATTCTAAATTCATAAGAAACACTCTTTCAGACTCCGAGCCCAAACTTGAGTTGGAAAGAAAATTGAACGCCCCGTCAGGAGAGGAGTTGACAGTTAGAGTCACCTTTGGGGTGGAGTTTTTTCGGCCTTTCTTCTGATATAAGGGTATCTCTGCTCGATGAGATTTATTATTTAGTAAAACACGCTAATTTTTCTTATGGGGATTTAATCAATATGCCCACATACGAAAGGAAATATTTCGTAAATAAATTAATAGAAGAATTTCAAAAAAAGGCGGAAATGATGGAAAAAGCTAAATCAAAAAGATAAGTATTTATATAATAATACTTAGTATATGTTTTTTATTGAAAATCCCTTAGATACCGCTAAAAACGCGGGTAAAGAAGCTCTTAACGATTTATCGAGTGGTGTTGATGCACTAAATAAGGCAACAGGTATTCTTGATGCAAATATTGTTAAAATTGGTGCTAGTTTAGCTAGATTAAATTTCCCACTTGCGGTTATTGAAGACACTGCAAAATTACAAGAACTCACTTACGAACTAACGACGCAGGCGATGGGTCAGACAGGTATTATTGGTGATGCTTTAATGGAAAGTATGGCGAACGCCACATATGAAACTGCAAAATTTGGTGTTGGATTAGAAGAAAATTTAAATCTAATAAAAAATATTAATGATGTAATGAAAGTTAATACGTTACTTTCATCTGAACAAGTTATTAATATGCAGTTATTGGCAAGAAACGCAGGATTAACTTCTGCGGAAATAGTCCCGTTAATTGAAGGTTTTGCGACAATAGGAGTGGGTACCGATAAGGCGATTGAAAATATTAGTACCATGCAAAAACAAGCTAGAGATTATGGTATTAATGTCGGACAATTTATGAAAGATATTGGTACTAACATAAAAACACTTTCTTCATATAATTTTGCCGATGGTGTTGAAGGTTTTTCTAGAATGGTCGCAAAGGCACAAGCGTTGAGATTTGATGTGTCAAAAACTTTTGCGTTATCTGAAAAATTAATGGACCCTGAAGCGGCTATAGAAACGGCTGCTGGATTCCAAATGTTAGGAGGTGCTGTCGGTGATTTAGGAGACCCATTTAAGTTGTTACAAATGGCTCAAACCGATGCCGAAGGGTTACAAGAGTCTATTTTTAATATGGCCGAAAGTGCGGTTGTATTTAATGAAAAAACAGGAGAATTTGATATACCTGTTACTGAAATGTACCGTTTAAGAGAGGCGGCAAATCTTACAGGTATGGATTATCAGTCGTTAACTGAAACGGCAATAAAGGCGGCTGAAAGGACTAAAAAATTAGATTTATTAAGTACAATACCTGATGTACCTGAAGACTTTAAAGACCTAATTGCTAATATGGGTGATATTGACGCAGATGGTGAATTGGTCGTTAGTGTACCTTCTTTTGATGAGATGGGTAAAAAGGTAAGTACTGAAATTAAAAAGGCTTCAGAGTTAGATAGTAGTGACTTAGATGCGTTAACAAAACAAAACGAAATGAACGCACTTTCTGATAAAGAAATTGCGATGCAACAACTTACTGCTTTACAAAAATTAGCTTATGGACAAGACGCAGCTAAGGCAGGTACTTTAATGGCGGGAGTAAATACTCCTGGTGTTTATGACGCATTAGATGCGTTAGATTCATATTCTGAAACTGTAATTGAAGGTCTCGATAAAACAATTAACGAAGACGCGTTAAAGGTCTATGGAGAAGGACTTACAGAATATATTGCTTCAGGACTTCAAGGTGAAGTAGCTAAAGACAAATTTCAGTCGGCTGCGATGAGTATGGTTAACACTATGACAACCGCAATCAAAGATTCACCAATAACATTTAAAGATAAATTAGATGAAACAAACATTTTAAAAAATGTTGACCTAATAGGTGCTCTTACAACAAAATTTAAAGAATTATCAGGAAATGCGTCTGGTTTAAAGGCGGAGTTTGAAAATTTAATACCTGCTGGTTTAGCGGATAACTTAGGTCTTGTTGGTACAGGTCTTGCAACTATGAGTGATATTTTTGTTGTGGCGGTTAATAAAGCATTGGCTGCTGGAGGTGATTATATAAATGATATGGAAAGTGGTGAAGTTAGAACTGACCCAACCACAGGTCCGGAGGAAGATGATTTCATATTAAGACCTGGGATGGACCCTATAAGTTTTAATAAAGATGACTTATTAATCGGAGGTACGGATTTATTTGGAGAAAAACGTAACGATTATATGGACCCAAGTATTTCAGGATTATTTAGTGAAGATTTAGGTAGAACATTAAATAGTGTATTATCGGACGATAATAGAAATAATATGGACCTACCTATAACAGAAATGTATGGGTTAAAAGAAGCTTTAGAAATTACAAGTGTAGGTATAGAAGATTTTTATAATAATTTAAAGGAAAATACAAATATTAATTTAGACATACCTGAGGTACCTATAACAGAAATGTATGGGTTAAAAGAGGCTTTAGAAATTACAAGTGTAGGTATAGAAGATTTTTATAATAATTTAAAGGAAAATACAAATATTAATTTAGATATACCTGAACCTGAGGTACCTATAAGTGAAATGTATAAGTTAAGGGAAGTTTTAGAAATCGCCAGTAATGGTGTTGAAAGTTTTCAAACTACACTAAATGAAAGTACAATTAAAGAAGACGACTCATTTAAAAAATTAGCAGAGTTAGGAACTATAATAGAAAATATATCAACAGTTAATACTGTCGGTGGTGATGTAAGTTTAAATGTTGGTGGTAAGATAGATTTATCTATTGATGGAAGAAACTTACCTCAAAATATTTCATCAGAACAATTAGGAAAAGAAATAGTTAGTAATCCTGATTTTACAAGTAAATTAATGACTATATTTACTAACAGTAATAACACTTATTCTGTTTGAAAAATCAGTGATTAATCTATTTATATAGAAATAGATTTAAATGCCAAGTGAATTAACATTTAGTGCAACAGAAAACTTTAGAAAGAATCTTATAAAGAGAAATCTTCCTGCATACAAAAAAGGATACAAAGGTGACGAAAGGGCGGGTATAAAAGAATTTTTACTTAAAGAGAGAATATTTGAATCTAATTCAGATATTGAATATTCTAATATTACTGAATTTTCACAAAAAAGAGCTTATATTCAGAACGCTTATGGACCTGACGGAGGTTATGACAGGTCAGTAGATATTGATGACGTACATAGAAAAATAAGAATACAAGAGGAGTATTATACATTTATAGCATCTACATATACGGCATTTAATCTACTAACAAGAAGAAACCCAAACGGAAATAACGGAAGACTCAGAGAAGATTCCGATTTAACAAGAATTGCCGCAAAACAACTAAAAACGCAATTTCAATATAGAATTGGTGAAGAAGTTAGACAACAAACTTTAGGTAGAATAAATTTATTAGATGCCCTATCGGACCCATTTGACGCCGTTGCAATCGCTACAGGTAATGAACAAGTAATAGAGAGTGATTGGAAAATATCCGTACCCGATAATGTAGTTGGTAAGGGTTTAGACTTCATAAGTAGAATATCTGGTGTGTACTCACCTTATTCTTGGATACCTGGCAATTACTTTAACGAAGTAGTTCCACAATCAAGTATAAATCAATCAACCAATTATTCTACAGGAGGAGAATTTCAAGAAAGAGGAACCTTATTACCACAAGCAAACAGAAAATCATCAGAAGATTTTTTATCAAACACAGGTAGAGGTCAAACCAAAAGACTATTTAAATCTTTAGAATTAAATGTTTATGCACCTGACTATACAGATAATAGTAGGTCATTTGGCATAAACCCACCACCGGGTAACTTTTATTTAGGTAGTAAAAATAGTAATCCTACAGACATAATATCACCTGTAGACGAACTACCAATCAATCAATTCGGAAATAGAGTTAGAACACCAGTTAGAGGTTATTCAGAATTAGGTAAAGAATACGAAAACAAAATTTCAACCAACAATTTTAAGTTTGGTTTAAATGGAACAAAATACTTAAGAAACAATACTAAAACAAATAATAGTTATGATGCACCTAGATTACAAGGTGGTTTTACATGGACCAGTATTGAAAGTGAAAAAGGTGCGGGAAGAAAGGCTACCGAAGGAGGCGGATTAGGTTCTACGGACAGTAACTACTCTTCAAACATACAGAGCACGTGGGAAGGAACTACGTCAACAAAGTATGGTTTCACACCTGGCTCAATATTAGATGATACCCAAAGGCTTATAGATGCCGCAGATGGTCTATCGGGTGATAAAAAATTACAACATGTTGGTAATGCTATTAGTCAGGTAAGTAAAGTATTTAACGATGGAACAAGAGAAATGACTAAGGGGTCTATGGTGTATCAATACACTGATAACGAAACAGGAGAACCCGTCGGAGTGGAGTACTGTAGAGTTTTTACTAAAGATATACCATACCTTACCAACAGTGATTTACAAAAAAGTGAAGGAATAACAAATCAAAACAGAAGATTTAACTATTCTATTTTAGATAACACCTTTAACCTAAACATTGCACCTTGGAGCAACCAAGATTCTACAAATATTCAAGAAAACAAAGTTAAAAAGTATATGTTTTCTATAGAAAATTTAGCTTGGAGGTCGTCAAGTAGAAAGGGTTTTACATACCAAGATTTACCTGTATGTGAAAGAGGACCAAATGGGGGTAGGATAATGTGGTTTCCTCCATATGACATAAAAGTATCGGAACAAAACAGTACTAATTGGACCGCTAATGAGTTTTTAGGAAGACCTGAACCAATTTACACTTATAATAATACAACACGTCAAGGTTCATTAAGTTGGAAAATTATTGTAGACCACCCGTCTATTTTGAATGATATTGTCAAAAAAAGACTTAGTGGTAAAGACCAACAAAAAGTTAATGATATTGTAGACTCATTCTTTGCGGGATGTAAAAAATATGATATTAATGAATTAGCAGAAATATACCCCCAATTCACAACGGAGGAAATTACTGAAATAATTACAAAAACTACAGATGTTATAGAATATGAGGCATGGTCTAAAGAAATACAATCACCAGGAGAACCAATAATTACACAACCAGTTGTTGAGACATATACTAAACAAATAACAGAAGAAGATTATAGATATGAGTTTTACTTTGATAATGACATACCACCTAAAACAAGTAGTACAGAACCATTAACCACCGAAGAATTATATTCTACATCTATTAACACTTATATAGATAGAAAGGCAGATTATTTAATTGAAGCAAATGAACCACAAAAAGAATCTGTACAAAACTTTTTTGAAAAATATATAACAACGGGTGATAGTGGATTTAATTATATTGAGTATAAAACAAAAATTTTAACACAAAAGATAAAAGAAGCGGTCGATAATGGTGCTCGAATTAATATCACCTTAAAAGGTTCTGCGTCCGCACCAAACAGTAAACAATACAATAAAGACTTATCTGAAAGAAGAATTGATTCAGTTAGAAAATATATTTTAAGTTTTAATGGATTAGATAAGTTTTCAGATAAAATAAAAATTGATAGTATATCAGAAGGTGAAGAAAGTGTTGCAACACCAGGAGGTGGAGACGCAACATTTAATTGTCAAGACCCCTTTGATAATACCCAAGACAAAACATATTCGGCAAGGGCAATGGCGTGTAGAGCGGTCGTTTTTGATAATATAGAAGAAATAGACCCCCCACCACCAGAAATACCCGAACCTGAAATAACCGAAACTATAATCACAGATAACATAACAGGAAGGACTCCTCAGGTTATTAGAAAGTATGAACAAGAAGAAAGAACAAGAAAAATAATTACACAAACAATAGTTAAAAAACTTTTAACGGAGTGTGACTATTTTGAAATGATGAACGAAGAAACCCCAAGGGTATATCAAGGGATAACGGAAAAAATAAAACATTTCCAACCCGCATTCCATTCTATTACTCCTGAAGGTTTAAACAGTCGACTTACTTTTTTACAACAGTGTTTAAGACCGGGAGATACAATACCTGTAATCGGTGAAGACGGAAAACCAAGAAAAGGTGATGTTAAAAACACTGCGTTTGGTAGTCCACCAATATGTGTATTGAGAATTGGTGACTTCTACCACACTAAGATTGCTATTAACCAAATAGGTATTAACTATGAACCGTTAACTTTTGACTTAAACCCTGAAGGTATAGGAGTCCAACCTATGATTGCGGACATTAACATGTCGTTTTATTTTATAGGGGGTCACGGGTTAAAAGAACCTGTATCGAGATTACAAAACGCGTTATCATTTAATTATTACGGTAATACTGAAGTTTATGACGACAGGGCAATAGATACTGAACCAAGAAAAGAACTTACTGAAGAGGATATAAATCAAATAAATAATTTGACTGACTCACCGTTAGGGGACGAACAGGTCCCTGTTGAAGCGGGTGACAGTATAGGTGAGGTAACTAGTACTAACCCTAATGGTGACTTCTATACGGGAAATATAAATTACAAGTCTTCGTTTAAAGATTATATTAATAAGTCTCAAACATATACTCAAAATATTATCAATACCTTAGAAACGATTAATATTAATCAATCTAAAATTGGTTTATATTATTTCACAAAAACAAGAAAATATACTGACGGTTTAATAACAGGTTATTTAGACGGTAACAATACACTATCAACTAATATATTTGGTAAACCTGAAAACATACCAAATCTAACTATAGACTTATCTGAAAAACTTTTACAAGATGTTACTGATGAAACAAATCCGTTTTTAAGTAACATAGGTAACCAAAATTTTGTTAGTACTGACATTAAAAAATTTAAGAAAAACTTAAGGTCATATATTACAAATAAAATAAATGTATTTCCTGAATATTTTAATAATAGTTTTTTTGATTTAATTACTAATCAGATGGACTTAATTAGAATGATAGATGAATTTAATTTGATAACCACAAATACTGATGGGTTTAGACTTAAATCAGGTAGAAACGTTATTTTAGATTTAACAGGGACAACAGATGTAGATGTATCGTCGACACAATCAAATACAAATGAAGAATTGATTGCTGATATACAAACGGTTGGATTTGATTTACAGACTTTCTATGATGAAATATTTGAAGATAACGGACTTATACCGTTTAAAGACAATTTATACCAAGGATTTTTAAGTGGAGACTTTGATACAGAACCACAAACAAGATTTTGTACAATTGCTTTTGAAGACATATTAAAAGACCCTGAAGAATTTAAATCAACAATTTTAGGGGAAGAACTACAAAGTAAAAATGAATGGGTAAGATATGTAAATGTTATTGTTTACGGAGTACCTGAAATTCCTACATCATTAAGTTCAATATTTACGTTACAATCTGCGGCGATAGGACAAACAAGCCAAACAGGGTTATTTAAAGTTTATAAAGAATTAGAGACTAACTCTAAAGAAAGATTTGACAACTTTAAAAACAGTAATAACGTACAGAAATTTACATTATACCAACCGTTTAACTTAGATAAAGAAAGGAAGTTTAATTATACAAGAAAATATCAAGAAGACGCGGACCAAACAAAAGTCGGGTATTTTGATACCACATTTAAATTGGTTAACTCAGGACCACTAAACTCATATAATGAAAAATATACACTTAACTAATGAGGTACTATAATAGATATCAAGATTTTTTATTAAATGGAAGACAAACCGTTGTACCATTTGTTAGCATACCCTCTAAACCCACAGACAAAAAATATATATATAAAGTTGGTAGGAGTAGGTTAGATAAAATTAGTTATGAGTTTTATAACACACCGTATTTCGGATGGTTAATATTGGCGGCTAACCCTAAGTTCGGAGGATTAGAAAATGATATAAATGATGGTGCAGTATTAGTTATACCCTTTCCTTTGGTAAATTCTTTACAAGATTATAAGAAGGCATTAGATACACATTTCTTCTATTATGGCAGATAACAAATTTTTTAATAATCAAAACATTTATGTAGAAACAGACTATGACAATATAATAGTTGTAGACCCAAACAAAGTAGTAGATAGTGATGGCACTGTTTCAGAAAGACTTGTAAATCACGAGGAATTGGTTATGTATGCCGATTTGGAGGCTAAAATCATACCAAGGAGTAAATTAGTTATTGGTGAAAATTTTAACGATACTGTTGAAAATATTAGAGTTGGTTCTATTGAAACCGACAAATCTACTGTCATAAATTTTATGACACCACAAACACAAGATACAGGACAGGGAGAAGAAAAAAGTAAATTTTTAGACACTTCTTGGACCGACAACTTGACTTTGGGACAAACAAGAAATGGTGATGTCGATTCACAACTGTTAGGTATAACAAATATTAGTTTAAAAATTAATACGTCATACGCGGCTATTGTCAATATAGAAATGGAAGACGTACAAGGTAGGGTGTTGTTTGAACAAGGCGAGAATTCACCATATAGTGCGTTCTTTCAACTACCATATCCATTATTCACATTAACTCTAAAAGGTTATTATGGAAAGGCGATTAGGTATGAGTTGATGTTAAAAGACTTTAACGCTCTTTTTGACCCGACAACAGGAAACTATAAAATATCTACAACTTTTATTTCAAGAAATCACGCACTACTATCTGATATACCTATAGATGCTTTATTTGCGTTACCACATATGTACGAAAGAACTGCGGTTATTGGAAATGAAACCACATCTACTGAGAGTACTAGTGGTACAAAAGAAATAAAAACACAAAAAACCACAAGAGGTTATGACGCGATAAAAAACGCTTATTCAAATTATAAGTCAAAAGGGCTTATCGATGAAGATTTTCCTGAATTAACATTAAACCAAATGTTAATGAAATTAGAAAACTTTGAAAGATACGTTATGGAGGCTTATGGGAAAGAGGATATGACCGTATTAAATGATATAGAAGAATATAACAATACTATTGAAGAATTTAGAAATTCAATTTACGGATTTATCACAGATAATTGGTCTGCAAAATACATAAATAGAAACGATAAATATATAAGTACAATCCCTATGGAAGCAATAATCTATGGGATGAAAAAAGAACTTATATCAGGAGAAGACGGGTTACAAAACATAAATAATGCGATAAGTGAACTCGACTCAATAATAAAAAAATATAACGAAAAACTTAATTCAAATACGACATTTGGTGAAGTAGGTGAATGTGAAATAGGAGGGGAAAAAATAGACACATCACTCTATTCTGAAATAAAAATATCAGACTTATTATACGTTTTTTATGATATGGACACTATAAACTATAGTGAGACATATCAGATAAGAAATAATAAAATACCAACAGAACAAGAACTTGCCGAATTTGAAACTAAAATTAAGGCAGAGTTCCAAATCGATGGTTATCAAGTAGACGCCAGCACATTAGAAGTAGAAGATAGTACGCTTAAAAAAACATTTTTTGTTTACGGAGATAGAATAAGTTCCGCAAAATTTAAAAATAAAAGTTTTTTGGGTAAGTTAGAAAAGTTACAAGAAAAATTTAATAAGTACAAAGAATTAGTTGAAGAAAAATTAGCTAAAGCTTTAGCCGAAAAAATAAAATCACCTGATGTTGGGTTAGGGTTTAATCCGACAATAAAAAATGTTATGGCGGTTATATGTGCAAGTGCGGATGGATTTTTAAAACTAATGGACCAAGTTCACGATGACGCGTGGGAACAAAGAAAAAATCCTATAAGGTTAGGCGCGGTTCTTTCTCCCGAAAAATCGGATGGTGTAGAATCGACAGGTGCAGGTGCATTAATTTTAGGTGTAGATGCTCAATCACAAACAGAAGAAACTGCGATAGTTTATCCTTGGCCTCAGTATTATATTTCTAGTATGGACGAAGACGGTAATGAACAATTTGAAGATAAATACCCAGGGGACCCTTCAGAATCTGGTAGAGTAAAATCTTATTTATCGGATGTTTGGCCTGAAGTTAGATTTGTTGAAGAATATATAAAGGCCGCGGTAGAAACCGAAGGTCAGACAGTAGATTATGATTTTGAAAATAATTTAAAAAATAATCCATTTAATTCTTGTAACGCGATAGAATTCCCGTTTCAAAACAAACCATATACAGATTTAAATACCGTCCCTTATTTTTATGAAATATATGAAAGAGTTGTGTTAGGCGCCAACTATACAAAACTATATAAAGATAGTGGGTACAGTAATCAAATTTTTTCAGTACTAAGTGATTTTGAGTACAGTAATATAAAAAAATCAATAAATAGTTCACCCGATTTAATAGACCTATTAAAAAACTTCGCTTTTAGTTACGAAAACTTTTTAAAATATTTAAAATCCATATCAAATAACGGTATGGGCACTAATTGGAATTTAGTGATAAGAGGAGAATATGTCACGCCATATATTAAAACATACATAGAAAAAGACTTTGGTATATACAGTTTATCTTATCTTGATGGTGACTCATCTGTAGACGGTAACGTAGAAAGTACAGAAAAATTAAAAACATACCTAAAAAGTAATATATCAAACGATTTAACTTTTACGGATGGTTATCCGTTTAATAACTTAAATTGGATAAAAAATAACGTTTCTAAGGGTTTTGAAATTAACAACATTACCGAAAGTAACGACACAACAAAAATGTTATTTTTTAACGAAGATAAAAAAACAATTTCGTCGTTTAGTGTCGACGATGAAAAAAACGACAAAAAACCAATAAGTTATTTTAATTGGATTTTAAACTTTAGTAACTCACCGACACAACAAGTTAGTGGTTTATACTCATCATTAGAAAGTATTGGTAACACCTCTTATAATACAAATGAATCGGTGATAAATTACTATAATCTAAGAATGCAGAAAGATTTAATATTAACTGAATCTTTTATTGATTATGGGACTAAGTATGATACAACCAAAAATTTTGTAACGAACAAACAAACAACTTCATTATTAAACACACCATATTTTGTAAACGCATTATTAAAAGGGGTTGAAAATGAAAAAAATGAAGTTAATAACCCATACGTGGCTTTAGGGTATTTGTACTTAAACTCATTACCACTATCTACATTAAGAGAAAAATTTAAATCATTTAAAGAAAACATATTAACAGAAGAAAATTACATCTTTGCCACTTTAAATAAATTTTCTGCAATACACAAATTACCATATCATTTCATATTAAAATACGGTTCAATCTGGCATCGTTACAAACAACATAAGATTAATGGTGTTGATATACTTGACGATGTATGGAAGGACTTTGATTACAAAAACGCTTATGACCCGTTAAGTAATAACACATCAAAACAATATACATTTAACAATTATAATAATTCACCTGTCACCATAAAACAATATGAACAGATTACAGATACGGTACAAATTTCATTAGGAAGCGACTATATCACAGGAGAAGAATTGTTTGATACAGTAACATACCAAGTAGATAGAATTAATAATGGATTTTACCCAAAAGTCATTAATGATGTATATTATTACTTTACAACAAAAGATATTTTTACTTCTTATAATTCTAACGAAATACAAGCAGCACAAACAAATAAAAAATTAAAAATCGGTAATTCTGCAAAAGGAAACATTAACCAAAATGCGGGTAAATATTTGATGAATAGTTGGTCACAATACTTCGAAGTAAAAGGTAACCACGATTTTAGAGAATACTCACAAGACAAAATATTAATCGTACCGTCTTTTGGTGATGTAAAGTTTAATCAAACTAAATTTGAATGCTTTAATAATTTAGGTGAACACGAACAAAATATAATAACAAACCCGTCAATTTATAATGGTAGCGTAAGGTCACTATGGTCATCACCAAATTATGGATATTTTTCTAATGATATGGTAGATAAACCAACACCGTCACAATATATAAAATATGTTAACCCACAGACAGGTAATGAACAAGATTTCAATCTAGGTAACGACACTACCATGACATATTCATCAATTGATGATATTTTTGGAGTATTTACTAAAGAAATGTTGGATGTTTTTGAAACACATTTCTTAAATTTTTGTGAAGTAGAAAACAAGTTTAACCCTGATATTGTTAATAGAGGTTTAACAACTTTTGAAGAATTTTTAAACAGTTATGAAGTTAAATCACAATATGGTGGCAACTCAGTTCCTGAAGATGAAAAAGTAAAATGGAGAGCGGTCTACGAAAATCAAGAATCTACATTAAACGGTATTAGTATTAATCAATATTACATTAACTTAAAAAATGTAATGAAGTCGTTGTTGATGGTAGACAAACCAACACTTACTAATAACATGGATGTGGATTTGAATTTGATTAGTAAATCACAATCTAATTCGTTTATAAAATACCATACTGAATTATTAACATTAAAAGATATTGTTTTAAAAATAGGTAATCCTGGTAAATACAATAAAAAAGTGTATAACTCATTAACCACAGAAAAAATTACTGACCCATATGATTTTGGTATCTATGTAAACGGTTCATTACCTACAAACGGAGGTTCTACCACACTTACGGATAGTAAAACAAATTATCCTAAAGCTTGGGATGCGATGTATGAATACGTTGGAGAATTTAGTGAAGACGGTTTTAAATATTCAGATGACGGTTCTTATTTAACTGACTTCTTCGTTGATATGGGTATAGAGTTTACTGAAAGTAATGTTAGTCTTTTGTCCTCTTTAATTAAAATTTACGCATCCAAAAAATCAGAAGATAGTGGGTTTAATAAAACAAAATTCGTTTCAGAGATTAATGATTTTGTCACAAAACAAGAAAAGTTCCAAGAGGATATTTTAAATCAAATGTTTATAAAACTGAACAGAGATTTACCATCATCGTCTATAACCGAAGACAGTGTTAATGTATCAAAAATAGACGGAAATGTAACAAAACTTGAACTATGGAAAAGTTTTCAAACTATGAATGATAAATGGATTTCAGGACAGGACTTTAAAAATAGAACAATCTTTGAAGACTTTTTATTTATGGATAGGGCTAACAGACCTGTTGGAGATAAAGTAGTTGTAAATATATCAGAATTAGAAGGGTTTATAACCGGTAGAAGTAAAAAAATGTCAGTATATGGACTAATAGGTTTAATATATGAAGAAAACAATTTTACATTTATACCCACACCAGCTTATACGAATTTTTATGGTAGAGACGAAAGAGTTAAAGCGGGAGAGCCCGTACCACAAGATATACCAAACGACTTGTTCGGTACGTTTATGGAAGTAGACACAAGGGATAGTAGACCTCGAATGTTAGGGATATATGTTGGTGAACCATCGGTAAACGCCGCTATGGGGCAGAACCCTAATGTAAGAAGGGGGGACGACTCATTTGATATAACAAACCCTTCAACATGTCCCTTAAGGGAAAACCAAGAAAATAAAGAAAACTTTTCAGAAAGTAATCGATGTGTTGGATTCCAAGTTGATTTTGGAAAAAGAAACCAAGGGGTGTTTAATTCAATATCTATAGATATGAATCAACACAAAAACATAGGACCGACGTTCCAAGTTCTTGCTGGATTAGGTCAACAAGCTTCAGGTCAGCAAGTTGCACAACAATCACAATCATTATATAATTTTTATAGAACACGTTCATATACGTGTCAAGTACAATCTATGGGTAATGTTATGATACAGCCTACGATGTATTTTAATTTAACTAATATTCCATTATTTTATGGGCCGTATATGATAATGAATGTTGCACATAATATTAGTAACAGAGGTTTTGTTACAAACTTTAGTGGAATAAGAATACCTAAATATTCTCTATCACCACCGGATAAATTAGTAGTTAGTATAAACAAGGAAATATTAAAATCGTACCAAAAGAAATTAAGACAAGTAGAAGATAATATAACTACCGCAACGACAAGTAATACAATCGCATTATCTGATTTAACAAAAATAAAACAAGGTTCAACTGAAAAGTGTCAGTCGTTAACCGCATATTCAGATAAAGACTTTGTTGATTTAGTTAAAACAGAAATTAGGGCACAAGATGTAATAAATTATCTTAATACAAAAAGTTTTGAAAGTGATAAAATTAAAACATTTATATATGGTGTATCTACACAAAATAAAGCGTTAAGAGAAGGGTGCTATAACTATAATGTTGTTGATTTACCAACAAATAGGTTAGTTAAACCTAATAACAGGTCTGATTTTTTCTTAAAACAAACTTGTGTAGAGAACGGCTCATTAATAATACCGATAGCGTCATTTAACAGTTTAGAAAATTCGTTGGACTTCATGTACGCATCATTTAATGGTATGAGTAATTTTACCGAGTCACTATTTAACCATGTCCAAAGTGTGTCCGTTGGCTCTACTGAACGTATAACAGCAAAAACACTTGCGGTTCTTTATATATGGAAAATATATGATTTAGAAAGTAATTTATCTGGTACTGCTAGTAGTGTTTATGATGAAGTAACTGCAAAAATAACAAGTAATAGTGAATACGAAAAAGAATACAAAGAATGGTTAGAAATATTTACATCAGTGATTAGTAGAGGTGGTATTTGAATATTCACTATGATTAACATATTTATATAAAAAAAGAGTTATGAATATAAAAAATTTATTGGACACTTATTTACAAAAAGATACAAGACTAACTGAAACCGACAGAGGTAACGGTTATAAAGAAGTATGCGATTTAGACACCGGAGACTGTTATACTGTCAGAATGAGAGACGGTCTAATAGAAAGAGTTGACAACACGATGAATTTAAATAAAACTCTTAGAGTTGAAACACCTACAGGTATTAAAACACTATTAAACGGTTAAATTTTTATTAAAATGTCATTAGAGAAAAAACTATTAGAAGAGGTAAAAAGATATAAAAATATAAATAATTATATCCAAGAACAGGACGAGTTACCACCATTACCTGATGAGGAAGGTGGTGAGGAAACTACAGACGATTTAACAACAACACCTGAAGATAATGCAGGTGCGGAAGAAGTACCAGAGCCTGTAGATATCGAAACAGACCCCGATGTTGAAGTAGTTGGAGATGAAGGTACTACTGATGAAGTGTCAGATGACGGTACTGAAGAACTTGACGTTACTGAACTGGTTACAACACAAAAAGATATTTCAGATAAACAAGACGAGTATATGGAAGGAATGTTCAGTAAGTTAGAAGATTTAACAACCAAATTAGGTGAGATGGATACTATTTTAAATAAGATTAATGATTTAGAACAAAAAGTAGAAAAATACAGACAAAAATCACCTGAAGAAAAATTACAATTAAGAAGTTTAGATAGTTATCCATTTAATCAAAAATTAAGTGATTTCTTTGTGGATAAGCAAGATGAGTTTGAAAAGACAGGTAAAAATGAGTATGTCTTAACTAGTGATGAGGTTGAAAATTATTCAGACGGTGATATAAAAAAATCTTTTGATAGGCCATTTGAAGATGAAGAGCGTTTATAATATATTATTGATATTATCATTTTTACTTTTAAGTAGTTGTGGTAGTGCTAGAATGAATAAACTTTTTGAAAATCCACAAGACTATTATTTTTTATCTGAAATTGAATTAGAGTGGGATGGTGAAAGACCCGTGAAAAGATTTAAAAAAGAAATTAAAATTGATGAACCATTTGTAGATAGAGAGGGTCACATAATTATTTTAAGAAAAACAGAAAACGACTCTATTTTTGATTTAATAATTAGAGTAGATAGGAATATTTATGACCCCCCATACTTTATGGATGAAGAGCATTTAAGAGACCGTTACTAACGGTCTTTTTTTTATGTAGTGATTTGACTTAACGTTTTTCGTTGTTATATTTTACTTGAGTAACAGATAAAATTTTAACGAATAAAAGAAAAACAAAAATGGCAAATGCACTCGACGCAGTACTGGCACAGTACGAAAAAAACACAGAGTCTCGCGGTAGCGGAGACGGTATGACACAAGAAGAACGTTTGAAGAAGTACTTCACCACGTATCTTCCTAAAGGGACAAAATCAGGACAGGCACGGGTTCGTATCCTCCCTACACCTGACGGTTCATCACCTTTCAAAGAAGTATGGTTCCACGAAGTCCAAGTTGACGGTAAGTGGGTTAAATTGTACGACCCAGGTAAAAACGATGGTGAGCGTTCACCTTTGACTGAGGTCTATGAAGAGTTGATGTCTACAGGTAAGGAGTCCGATAAGAAACTCGCAATGCAGTATCGTCCTCGTAAGTTCTACATTGTTAAGGTTGTTGACCGTGACAATGAAGAGGATGGTGTTAAGTTTTGGAGATTTAAGGACAACTACAAACAAGAAGGTATCCTTGACAAAATCATCCCTATTTGGAGAGCAAAAGGTGATATTACTGACGCTAACGAAGGTCGTGATTTGATTGTTGAGTTGTCTAAATCTAAGACTAACTCAGGCATTGAGTACACGGTAGTTCAAACTATTATGTACGACGACCCGGCTCCTTTGAGTGACGACGCGGACCAAATGAAAGAATGGATTGAAGATGAGATGACTTGGTCTGACGTATACGCACAACGTCCTGTTGAATACTTGGAGGCGGTTGCTCGTGGTGAGACACCTGTATGGGACTCTGAACTTAAGAAGTTTGTATATGGTGATGGTGAAGACACCGAAACTATTGGAGGTACTACAACTAAAAAAGAGGTGGTTAAGGAAGAAGTGGAGGACCCACAAGCGGAAATGGAGGTTGACGAAGACCTTCCTTTCTAAAAAACCAAAACAACAGATGGGAGGGAGAAATCCCTTCCATCTTTTTCATTACGAAAAGTTCGTAACGAAAAACACGTAATACAAAAACTATGGCAATTAAGAAAAAAGATTTTAGTTCAATAAAGAAGAAGTTCTCTTCTTCTGCGAAATTCAAACCCCAAAGATTTTATGACTTGGGTACTGAATTTTTGGATGCGGTTGGCGTGCCAGGTCCGGCTATGGGACATTTGAATATGTTCTTGGGTCACTCGGATACGGGTAAAACAACTGCGTTGGTAAAGGCTGCGGTTGATGCACAAAAGAAGGGTATCCTTCCTGTGTTTATTATCACGGAGCAAAAATGGTCTTTTGACCACGCAAAACTTATGGGTTTTGAGTGTGAAGAAGTGGTTGATGAAGAAACCGGCGAATTGGATTGGGACGGATTCTTCCTCTTTAATAACAACTTTGAGTATATAGAACAGATTACTGACTATATTAATGAGTTGTTGGACGCTCAAGACAAAGGTGATTTGGAGTATGACTTGTTGTTCTTATGGGACTCTGTTGGTTCTGTACCTTGTAAGATGACATATGACGGTAAGGGTGGTAAGCAACACAACGCTGCGGTTCTTGCTGACAAAATTGGTATGGGTATCAACCAACGAATTTCAGGTTCACGAAGGTCTGACTCTAAGTACGAGAACACTTTGGTTATTGTCAACCAACCGTGGGTGGAACTTCCTGACAATCCATTTGGTCAACCAAAAATTAAAGCAAAAGGTGGGGAAGCGATTTGGTTAAACTCATCTTTGGTCTTTTTGTTTGGAAACCAAAAGGGTGCGGGAACCACAAAGATTACTGCGGTAAAAGACAAGAGAAAAGTAAAGTTCGCAACTCGAACAAAAGTATCGGTTATGAAAAACCACATCAACGGACTTGGATATGAGGACGGTAGAATCCTTGTTACAGCTCACGGTTTCTTGGCAGGAAAAGACGCCGCAGAAGAAAAGAAGTCTATTGAACAATACAAGTCAGAACATTCTGAGTATTGGAAAGATATTATCGGTACGGGTAGTGACTTTAAGTTGGAAGAAGAAGAAAGTGTAACCATTTAAGTTTTATGGTGTGACTAAGACCTTATTAGTAGACGGAAATAACCTTTTCAAGATTGGGTATCACGGTGTACGGGAGTATTACCATAAAGGTAATCATATCGGTGGTATATACCACTTTATGAACACTCTTCGTAGATTTATTGATGAGCACAATTACGATAAGGTTATTGTCTTTTGGGATGGAGAAAATAACTCAGTACAGAGAAAACGTATTTTCCCTGAATATAAGGAAAATAGAAGGTACAACCGTTTGAATGATATCCAAAAACAATCGTTTAATTGGCAGACGGATAGAGTTAAACAATACCTTGAGGAAATGTTCATTCGCCAAGTGGAGGTGGATAATAATGAATCAGATGATATGATTGCATATTATTGTCAAATCTCTAATAATGAAACTAAAACTATTTTCTCTGCTGACAAGGACCTGACACAGCTCATATCTGAGTCTGTGCAGGTCTACTCCCCCTCTCAAAAACAAATGATTAAGTTCGGAGATAAGGTTAAGTTAAAAGACATCTCTATACCCCACCAAAACGTTAGTACCTTTAAGATTATATCTGGTGATAAGTCAGATAATATTGACGGTATCTACTATTTCGGTGAGAAGACATTTTCAAAACTTTTTCCTGAGATAGTTGACTCTGTAGTTTCTGTTGATGATATTTTACAAAAAGGTGAAAAACTACACGAGAATGATAAAGACAACAGAGCATTACAAAACTTGTTATCGGGAAAGACAAAGAGAGGGGTATATGGAGAAGAGTTTTATGTTATTAACAAACAACTCGTGGACCTTTCACAACCTTTGTTAACAGAAGAAGCAAGGGAACTCGTTCAACTTTATTACGAAGAAGATATAGACCCTGAGGGAAGGGGATATCAAAATCTTATGAGGATGATGATGGACGATGGAATATTTAAGTATTTACCAAAAACAGATAACGCATGGGTGTATTTCTTGACACCTTTTATGAAACTCACAAGAAAAGAAAAACGAAGATTTAAAAAAACAAAAAACTAATTAAAAACAAAAAAAACATGATTAAGGAAAAAAATGAAATCACAAAGATGGAGTTTTTGTTGACGTTGAACGACAACATCATCGTACAAAGATTTTACAATGTTAAAGGTTTTAACGAAGAGGTCAAAAACAGTATTGATTTACATGAAACTGTTAGTGATATCTACGATAAGATTCATAAAGATTTGAAGAGTAAAACAGTATGGTACATGTTGGACAATCAGTTTCAAATCATGGCGGACCCAATGATACTTGAAACATCCATGACTGATGATGATGAGATGTTTAATATCTACATTAAACACAACGATAAAATTATTTTTCATCGCGGATGGGATGGAAAAATGTACCCACCAAAGGTCAGATATACCGTTGACGTACGCCCACACCTAAAGTCTGTCTTGAAGTCACTTACCGAGGTCTGCTCCACTGACAAATTGACATGCGAATACCAAGAATATAGCCTAACTTAAGCATATTTATTTAAACAACCTTTTAATAATTTCAATCAACATGTCAAAAGAAAAAAATTTTGGATACCTCGGCAATACATTTCAGATTCAACTACTTAATAACATCGTTCTTTACAAGGACTTTGCTACTTCGATTGTTGATGTAATCGAGCCAAAATATTTTGACAACCAATACTTCAAGTTGATTATGCAAATTATGAAGGAGTACTACCAAAAGTACGAACATACACCTTCATATAATACGTTAGAACAACTTGTGAAATCTGAAGTGTCATCACCTATGGCACAGAAGATGGTATTGGATATGATTGACCAAATCAAAGAAGCCCCCGCGGAGGGAGAATCGTTTGTTCAAGAAAAAGCGTTAAAGTTTTGTAAACAACAAGAATTACAAAAAGTTATGGGTAAAGCTCAAAAAATCATCGACAAAGGTGATTTTGAAAGCTATGACCACCTTGAAGAGATGGTTAGAGAGGCGTTACAAGTTGGTGAAGTTGATGCTGGTACAGCAGACGTTTTTGCTAATTTGGACGATGTTTTAGAAGAAGACTTTAGACACCCAATCCCTATGGGTATACCTGGTATCGATAACCTTTTAAAGGGCGGTATTGCTAAAGGTGAGTTGGGAGTTATCTTGGCACCAACAGGTGTAGGTAAATCTACATTCTTAACAAAAATTTCTAATCACGCATTCAATCTTGGATATAACGTTCTTCAAATTTTCTTCGAGGACAACCCAAAGATTATCCAAAGAAAACATTTTACTCTTTGGACAGAAATCGCTCCTGACTTATTGTCAATGCATAAAGATAAGGTACTCAAAAAAGTTCAAGAAATTAGGGAAAACGCTCCCAATAAATTGGTACTTAAAAAATTACCTTCTGACACATTGACAATGAATCAAATTAAGAACCAAATTCGTAAGATGATGGCTGAAGGAACTAAAGTCGATATGGTAGTTTTGGATTATATCGATTGTGTTGTTCCTGACAAAAATTTGGGTGACGAATGGAAAAGTGAAGGTTCTGTTATGAGAGGTTTTGAAGCGATGTGTCACGAACTTAATTTGGTTGGATGGACCGCAACACAGGGTAATAGAAGTTCTATTTCTTCTGACGTTGTTACCACAGACCAGATGGGAGGTTCAATCAAAAAGGCTCAAGTCGGTCACGTAATTATATCGGTCGCCAAGTCACTACAACAGAAGGAGATGAACTTGGCTACCATTGCAATCACAAAGTCCCGTATTGGAAAGGATGGGGTCGTTTTTGAGAACTGTAAGTTTGATAACGAGATGCTTGTTATCGACACAGAACAAAGTGTGACATTCTTAGGATTGGAAGAACAAAAGGAAGAGAGGAATAGAGAAAGAATTAAGGAGCTTCTTGACAAAAGAAAGCAAAAAGAAAATAAACAATAAAACTTGTTAGTATTATGGAAAACTTAAACAATATGTTAGAGAAAGATATGCGTTATGTAATTAAGAGAAGTGGGAACAAGGTTCCATTTGAAACTGAAAAAATTGAAAAGGCGGTACTAAAGGCTATGGATAGTATTGATATGGTTGACAATGAGATGGCAGAAAAAATTGCTAGAATATCAACTAAGGCTTTATTCAGAGGTTACAAAGATAGAGTACCTCACGTTGATGAGGTACATGATATGGTCGAAAATAAACTAATGGATAATGGACTAAATGAGGTTGCTAAGGAATATATAGTCTACAGAGCAAAAAATAGACCAAACATCTTTTCTAAGAGAGTTAATTTAAAACCATATGATTACCCAAGTCTAAACGACTATGTTGATGCTATACGTCATTCTTACTGGGTTCATACAGAGTTTAACTATACTTCAGACATACAAGACTTTAAAGTACATCTTAACGAAACTGAAAAGTCTGCAGTACAAAGAGCTATGTTGGCAATTTCTCAGATTGAAATTGCTGTAAAAACGTTTTGGGGTGATATCTACAAAAGAATGCCAAAACCTGAAATTGGTAATGTTGGTGCTACTTTTGCCGAGTCTGAAGTTAGACATGCAGACGCTTACTCGCATTTGATTCAATTATTGGGACTTAATAAAGAATTTGAAAATTTGTTACAAGTACCTGCAATTCGTAGAAGAATTAAATACTTAGAAAAAGCGATAGTGAATTCTAAGGCGGTGGAAAATAAAGAATACTTTGAGTCAGTAATTTTATTCTCTATGTTTGTTGAGAATGTTTCGTTGTTCTCACAGTTCTTAGTTATTATGTCATTTAACAAACATAAAAATAAACTAAAGGGTATTAGTAACGCAGTAGAAGCCACATCAAAAGAAGAGAATATTCACGCTGAATTTGGGTTTGATTTAGTAAACTTAATTAAATCAGAAAATCCTGATTGGTGGACAGAAGATTTAATTGAAGATTTGATAGACGCGACTCTTGAAGCTTACGATGCCGAAGAAGAAATTGTTAATTGGATATTTGAAAATGGAGACTTAGACTTCTTAACTAAAAAACAAACTATGGAGTTTATAAAACACAGATTTAACGTATCATTAAATTCAATTGGTATTGATAGTATCTTTAAAGTTAATGAAACTTTATTGTCGACTACCGAATGGTTTGACGATGAAATCTTAACCACAAAACATACTGATTTCTTTAATAAAAGAAGTATTAACTACAGTAAAAAATCAAAATCAATTACATCTAACGACTTATTTTAATAATTAACTATATACAATGAAAGAAAGAAAACCATTTGATTGGATTAACGAGGAGTCTATTACATTTCTTCGTAGAGGATACTTGAGTGAAGGTGAAGAACCTTTAGAAAGAATTAGAACAATTGCTGACCATGCTGAAAAACTTTTAGGTATGGAAGGTTTTTCGGATAAATTTTACAATTATATGAGTAAAGGATGGTACTCATTATCATCACCTGTATGGGCTAACTTTGGTAAAAAACGAGGTTTACCCGTAAGTTGTTTTGGTTCTAACATCGGTGATAATATTGAATCTATTCTTTACACTCAAGCCGAAGTAGGTGAAATGAGTAAAATGGGTGGAGGTACCTCAGGATACTTTGGTAATATCAGAGAGCGTGGCGCCGAAATTACAGATAATGGTCATGCTCCTGGTTCAGTACACTTTATGAATTTATTTGAAAGTGTCGTAGATAATATCTCACAAGGCTCAACTAGAAGAGGTCGGTTTTCACCATACTTACCCGTTGAACATCCTGATATTATGGAGTTTTTAGAAATTGGAACTGAAGGATTTCCAATCCAAGACTTAACACACGCGGTTACGGTTACCGACGATTTTATGTATGATATGATTGAAGGTAATGAAGAAAAGAGAGCAATATGGGCTAAAGTAATTCAAAGAAGAGGTGAAATAGGGTATCCGTATATCATGTTTACTGATACTATGAATAAAAAGTCACCCGAAGTATATCAGGATAAAGGTGCTAAGATTTACAACTCTAATCTTTGTTCTGAAATTGCATTACATAATTCGGAAGAAGAATCATTTGTATGTGTTCTATCATCTATGAATTTACTTCACTATGATGAATGGAAAGATACTGATGCGGTTGAAACTATGACTTATTTCTTAGATGCGGTTGTTACTGAGTTTTTGACAAAAATTGAAGACATTAGAGACAACGGAACTATTGAAGGAAAACGTGCTTTTTTTTATTTAGAAAAGGCTTACAACTTTGCGAAAAGACAAAGAGCGTTAGGGTTGGGTGTACTTGGGTGGCATTCACTTCTACAATCAAAAGGTTTGGCTTTTGATACTGTGGATAGTGCTAAATTAAACGTAGAAGTTTTTAAACTAATTAAAGAAAAATCATATAAAGCTTCTGAAGAATTAGCAACCATTTTTGGAGAGCCTGAATACCTTGAGGGTTACGGTAGAAGAAATGTCACATTAAATGCAATTGCACCGACAACATCATCGGCATTTATTTTAGGTCAGGTATCACAGTCAATTGAACCTATTTGGTCTAATTGTTATGTTAAAGATGTTGCTAAAATGAAAGTAACAATTAAGAATCCTATACTTAAAAATCTTTTAAATGAAATGGATAGAGATACTAAAGAAGTGTGGGATAGTATTAAGAAAAAAGATGGTTCAGTACAACATTTAGATTTTTTAAGTGATGAACAGAAAAACATATTTAGAACTTTCGCTGAAATTAATCAGGCTTCAATCATTAACCAAGCGGCGATAAGACAAGATTTTATTGACCAATCACAATCTTTAAACCTAATGATTTCTCCTGATATGCCGACAAGAGATGTGAATAAATTACTAATAGATGCATGGAAGTTAGGAGTTAAAACATTATACTACCAACACTCTATGAATTCCGCACAAGCATTTGCGAGAAAAAAACTAAACTTAAACGACCTACAATGCGTAGCGTGTGAAGGATAAAAATTAAAACCCGTCAACTAAGACGGGTTTTTTTATAAAAATACTATAATGAATATTTATATGTATGGCGATAAATAAAACATATGGTATTAATTTTCCTTTTAAAGAAAGTATTGAAGGTAAATACTTATCACTAACAAAAGATGTTGGTGAGGAAGTAAGGGCAGATTTATTACATTTAATTTTAACTAGAAAAGGTAGTAGGTATTATTTGCCAGATTTTGGTACAAGAATATATGAATTTATTTTTGAACCTATGGACGGACCAACATTTGACGCAATAAAATCAGACATAAAAACTGCGGTTGAAAAATATATTCCGAATCTTTTATTAAATGAAATAAGTATAACACCATATACTGAAGATGACAGAAGCCCTATTGGGGATTTAAACATAGAAGACCAAAATTCATCATATGAAATGTTTGATATCTTTAGGACTGCGGGTGAAGGTGTTGATGAATATACCGCTAAAGTTAGAATAGACTATTCAGTAAAGAGTGATACTTTTGAAAGTAAGGACTTTATAATAATTAATATTTAAATTAGATGGCTAATCGTAAAATATCATATACGGAAAGAGATTTTGAAGGTTTAAGACAGGACTTAATAAATTTTACAAGACAATATTATCCTGACTTAATTGATAACTTTAATGACGCTTCGGTATTCTCAGTATTTTTGGATTTAAACGCTGCGATAGGAGATAATTTACACTATCATATAGATAGAAGTATACAAGAAACTGTTCTTTTATACGCACAACAAAAGTCTTCTATATATAATATCGCAAGAACCTACGGATTAAAAATACCTGGAAATAGACCCTCAATTGCTTTACTTGATGTTTCAGTTACAGTACCGGCATATGGGGACCAAGAAGATAGTAGATACTTAGGGGTAATAAGAGCGGGTTCACAATTTATAGGTGCTGGACAGATTTTTGAAAATGTAGATGATATAGATTTTAGTACACAATACAACAGTAAAGGTTATCCAAACAGAACTAAAATACCTAATTTTGACTCTAATAATAGAATAGTAAATTATACTATAACTAAAAGAGAGGTTGTGATTAATGGGACGAGCAAAATATTTAAAAAAGTTATCAACGCTAATGATGTTAAACCGTTCTACGAGTTTTTCTTACCTGAAAAGAATGTAATTAGTATTACCTCGATAATACAAAAAGACGGTACAACATACTCAAGTCCACCTACGTATGATGAATTTCTAACCGCGGCCGACAAATGGTATGAGGTAGACGCTTTGGCAGAAAATACAATTTTTGTTGAAGACCCTACAAAAGCGTCTGATAAACCAGGTATTAAGGTTGGTAGATATATTGAAACTGAAAATAGATTTATATCTGAATACACACCCGAAGGATATTGTAGGATACAATTTGGGGCGGCCACAGTAACTGCGGACGAACAACTAGCACAATTTACAAGAACAGGAATACCATTAAGATTAGAAGACTATCAAAATAATATTGCATTAGGTAAAACGGTTAAAGCCAATACTACACTTTTTGTAAAATATAGAATAGGTGGAGGTTCGGTATCTAATATAGGTGTTAATACAATTAATCAGATAGGTACCATAAATTTTTCGTTAAATGGACCGTCAGAAAACATAAACCAAAACGTAAAGAAAAGTTTAAGATGTAATAATGTTACCGCAGCTATTGGTGGAGGAGACTTACCAACCACCGAAGAAGTTAGAAACATGGTAACATATAACTTCGCAGCACAAAAAAGGGCGGTAACAATTAATGATTATAATTCTTTAATAAGAACTATGCCGAGTAGATTCGGTGCACCCGCTAAAGCGTCAATTACAGAAGAAGATAATAAAATAAAAATAGAAATACTATCCTATGATAACAACGGAAAGTTAACGGGCAATGTTTCAAACACCTTAAAAGAAAACGTTGCTAATTACTTATCTAATTACAGAATGATAAACGACTATATCTCAGTAAGGAGTGCACAAGTAATAGATTTAGAGTTTGAATTTTCAGTGGCTATGGAATCGACAGAAAATCAGGGTCAAGTAATAACAAATATTGTTAATAGTGTTAATTCATATATGTCACCAAGAACTAATTTATTAGGTAAAAATGTTAATATATCAGATATCCGTAGATTAATACAAGACATACCAGGAGTTAGTACATTAGCGGATATAAAAGTATTTAATAAAACAGGAGGTCAATATTCATCATCTGAAACCTCACAAAGATATTCTGACTTACAAACAAAACAGATTGAATTGATAGATGATACTATTTTTGCACAACCGAATCAAATCTACCAAGTTAGATTTCCTGAAAAAGATATAAAAGTTAGAATAAAACAACTTAAAAACGTTGAATTCTCGTAAATTCAGTTTTAGTATACTTTTTTGTTTTTAGTTCTAAAATTAAGATAAATAACTATTTATCTTAAAAGAAAATGTATGCCAAAGTCATATAGAATAAAAACTGAAATTGGGGTCGATAAAGAAGTCAGAATAAATATAGAGCAAGATTTTGACTTTTTAGAAATCTTATCTTTAAAATTAAGACAAGAAGACTTATATGAAAGATTCTGCGCCGATTACGGTATCATCGTTGGTAGAGTAATCGCTAACGGAGGTTTCGGTATTCCAAACGCGACTATATCTGTGTTTGTGCCATTAGATAATGTAGATGAAAATAACCCTATAATATCTACACTTTACCCATATAAAAATTTAAAGACAAAAAATGATGATGGGTATAGGTATAATTTATTACCATATAAAAAAGAATATGGAGGACACACACCCACAGGTACGTTTCCTGATAGGGAAGATGTTTTAACAAGAAAAGAAGTATTACAGGTTTATGAAAAGTATTATAAATATACCGTAAAAACTAACGAATCTGGTGATTTTATGATTGTGGGTGTCCCATTAGGGCAACACAAATTAGTGATGGATTTAGACCTATCTAATATGGGTCAATTTTCTTTAAGACCCGCAGACCTAATAAGGATGGGTATGGGAGTGCCATCACAATTTAATGGGCAAAATTTTAAAGCTTCACAAGATTTAGATAGTTTACCACAAATCGTTAATAGCGTTGTTGAAGTTGAAGTAACACCATTTTGGGGGGATAATGAATTATGTGATATAGGTATTACTCGTTCAGATTTTGACCTAAGAGATTTAGGTATTGAAATATCACCACAAGCGGTTTTTATGGGGTCGTTATTTACTAGTACAGAAGATGATTTCCTAAAGGGTAATTGTAAACCAAAAAATGATTTAGGTAAACTTTGTGACGTTGTTGCGGGTCCCGGACAAATACTATCAATAAGACAAACAATAGATGTTGATAGTGAGGGTCAACCTATACTTGAACAATACTTCTTAGAAGATGGTGGTAATATTATAGATGATAATGGTACATGGATGGTTGACCTACCTATGAACCTAGATTATTTAACAACTAACGAATTTGGTGAGCAGGTAATTTCATTAGACCCTACGGTTGGTATACCGACAAAAGGTAAGTATAGATTTAGAATTAAATATCAAAATGAAAATGGTTTAAAAAACGATATTATAAGGGCTGACTATTTAATACCTAATATACGTGAACATGGGTGGACAGGAACAACAATAGAAGATATACCCGAAAACCAAGCAGAAAGAAGGGCATACCTTGAAACCCTAATTCCAACCGACGAAGAAAGAAACAAATCGTACGCATTTTCATTAAATTGGGATGATTATTATGATAAGATTGCCGCTATAAATTGTGAAGATAGTTTTTATCAGTTTAATTATAATAAAGTTTATACTGTTGCATCTCACATTGATAGATTTAAGTGGGGTAGAAATAGGATTAAACACTTAGGTATAAAAGAAATAAATGACAAGACATGTCAAAGTGAACATAACCCATTACCTGTAAATGACGCGCAGAGAAACGGCAGTATTTTAGTCTTTCTATTTAATTTTCTGATTTCAATACTCACACTACCACTAATATCACTATTAGTGGTGGCCCATGTTATAACATTAATATGGCCATTAGTTAGAGCGATAATAATAGTAGTACGTGCTATAATTAATTTTGTCTTATATGCGTTTTGTGTATTCCTAACACTATTACCTTTTAGTAAAAAAACAAAAGATGACTGCGTTAAAAAAGAAGTAACACCACCACCAAAAGATAGCCCATTTAGTAATATAACATTACCGATGTTAAGTTATCCTGACTGTGAAGCATGTGCATGTGACTCAGGGGTACCTGAAACCGATGATAGTGATACTGCGTCTCAGTTAGAATCATATGCAGATGAAGAAAATTTTGGTCCAATCATTGATGCGTCGTATAAAGAATTATACAGTAGTGTTATGCCTGCTAATAAAGTTGGTGATAGCTGTTCATCGGTAGGTTATATTGCTAGTGTTGACGCTAGAATAATACAAGCACAAATAATTAGGTCAGGTTTAGACCAATACCATAAAAATGGATATTATACTAATTTATTAAAAGATGTTGGTGTAGAAATGGACGACTGTAATTGGAAAGGGATAGGACGACTATTTAATCGAAGAGACCAAGTACAGTGGTATAAGTCACCCGTGTGGCCGGCTTTACCAAAAGAGGATGTAGGTCAAGAGCGTAAAGTAAAATGGATGATAAATCCTGAACCAACGTGGGGACAAGCGCTAAATCTTTTAAATAGAAGAGCCATGTTTTTTGGTGATACAAACATAATTACAAACCCACAGTCAGGTGTTGACAAAACAGTTACAGGTAATTATACGATACCATATATACCAACCTTAGATAATTTAGATATTAATGCAAGAACAACGACAAAAATTAAAACCACATTAAAGAATAATCAATTAGGTTTTAACGCACCTGAAACATCATGGTATGATAATGCATTTATTATGGTTTTAGATTCAGGTGAAGATATGGAACAAGGGCAACTTTTCTTTTTCAATAATCCATCTTCCATAAACGACCCAAACTATGTCGCCTTTCCAGATGGAAATCAATTTGATGGTACAGGGATTACTGGAACATGCTATGATATTAACGGTAATATTGGAGCCAGTAATACGCAATACATCCAAAGTGAGGTAAAATGGATGAATGAGAATGGAACAGAACAAACATCATCAATATGGTTATATAACACAGCGACAACGATGGAAATGAAATTTAAGACCGGAGTCGAGTATTTCCAATGTATAACCACATTAACTCCAGATGAAATATGGACGCATACGACACAGGTTAATCCTGTTTATACTGCACAGGTAAGAAAAATAACGGATTATGAGCATGATGGCTCTGTAAATGTTATAACAGGTGCACTATGGAGATATGTTTTAGATTACTATGGTTATTTTGGAGATTGGGAAGATAAAAAATATGGTGATAGGGTAAGAGTACCGGGTAATAACGGTGGAACACCCGCAGATGGTTCGAATTATTGGAAGGGCGGTATAAATAACAGTGAATTTAGTAAAATAAAAATAGTTGTTGCAGTTAGAGGTGTTGACCCGCATATGCCAAGGCAAAGAATTACTTACGATATATCTAAACTATTAGGTAAAAGTTTAGATAATAGAACACAATTTAATGGATATAAAACAGTTACGGGTGATTTCTTTATGAATATACCTATACAAAATAATAATGAAAATGCATCAGCTTCTTGGAGAACTGCGAAAGAAAGTGCTACCGCACATTATAGAATATGGCAGGAAGATAACACAAAAAGAAAACTATTATATTTTCATAATTGCGATAATAACGGAAATTGGTACGGTTCAAATAATAGTATAGTTGGTTATGGTTTTAATAGTAAACTATGGCATAAACCATATTTATTTAGACCAGATAGCTCAGTATGGCAAGAATTTAATACCTACTGTCCTAACAAATACGTATCAATAGATAGACAGTTCAGGGAAATGGATGAGGATGATACTACATTTACAACTTGGATGGGTAATATAGGAAACGCAGGAGGTGTTCACTGCCCTAATGGTAGAAGTTCTGACACATGGGTAAGCGCTGATGCTAGTAGTAATAGGTGGCCAAGGCAAGGAGTAAATTACACATTCCAAAGATACATAGAAGGTGTTGGATATCAATATGCATATCGGAACTCAGAAAAAAGAATGTTAAGGTCTAATGGTAACACTGATGTTATAACTGTCTCACCTCTTTATTTACCAAATAATTATGATGATAGAGATAGTAGTAATGGGGTACCTTATACAATAATGAAAAATAGTGAAAAAATAATATTCAGGTCTGATAGGATACCTTCATCAGATAAATTTGACGAACCTGATTTTGGATTTGCTGTAAGTGCAAAGGCCAAAGGTTATAGAAGATACGCATTACATTTAAATTTAAAACAACAATTATATCTCGTTGAAGACGACGGTACAGTAACCGATATTGCGGGTTCAATAGTACCAACAGATGCGAGTGGTACTTATGAAGATATGATTGAAGACACTAATTGTGAAACATCTTTATTGTTGTCTTCATTTAATTGTGATGGTATGGTACCTTTAGGATGTTATAGTGGTGACGGAGAAAACTTTGGTATAGAACAACCCTGTGACATACCATTAGACTTAGAATTTAATATACAGGGAGACCAAAGACTAAAAAATGGATGTTATGCCTTTGTAATAAAAAAACCTGTTAGGTCTCTAAGGGCAGATATTGAAATGTTATTTGAATATCGTACAAGAATGAGATTTATGTTTGCTGTTTGTCAGGGTGTTATAGGAGAATCGTTCCAAAACAATTGGTTAAATGGAACATTATATATGCCAACTTTCCAAAAACAAACGTTATACGGAAGTGAAAATGAAGTTAAGAGATATAGGTATTGTGGTGACCCCCAACAACCATTTGCTGCATTAAGAAGACAGGGTCCTATATATTTTAATACTGACACAAACTCTTTCTATTATAGGTCAACACCATTTGATGATAATACCAATCAGTTTGTTGGTCAGGTACCTAGTAGAGATTACTACTACGGTCAAAACTTAAAGAATATATGGTTCCCAACAACTATTATGGAATTGGGACCGAGAGATGAGTTCACTAAAGAAATTGCTTTCTCACCTGACTTTGAAGGGTATATAATTGACACGATAACGTCTACGTCCTACCAAAACCCAACAGATGTGGTAAACTTATTTTTATTATCTAGATTGGCAAATACAAGTTTCTTAGAACAATTTAGTAATACTGGTGATGCATCAATAGGACAACTATTCTCAAGAGAGTTGGGTACGGCTTTAAGTCGATTCTTTGATGCAAGGGTTGATGGAGATTTCGCTCAGATGATTGCAATTAATTCGGAATATGGTGTAGTACCATTTTTAGATGGAAACTATTGTGACGATGCGATTACGGTTGCAGATGATAGATTTGGTATATGGTTCAGTTCAAATACTATAGACAGAAGAGTATTGACTAATGGTACGACTACGTTTGGTACAAACCCTGAAGGTCCTACAAATTATTTCGGATATGAAAAAACACAAATAGTACCATATTATATGTGGTATATGAATAGTAACGGATTATTTGGTACTGAATATAATAATTGGCAAACAGAGTATATATTCTCATCAAAGTATCAAGGAGACGATTTCTTTGAGTCTAATCAACCTTATATGAAACCTAATTATGGTTACGGTAAAGGTCATATATTTAACAGAAGTGCTACAGACCCTGAATATGATTATTTCCCTGCTAATAATGAGAATAGTAATAACTTTAGGGTTGGTTCTCCGTTCTATTTTTATTTTGGTTTAAAAAGAGGCAAATCTGTGATAAATAGATACATAAAGAAATATATTTTTAATTTATAATGACTAATAAAAAATCGTCAGAAATTAGAATAATTAGAGGTGAAGACCGATTCGCGGGCGCCTCTAATAATGATGTATCTGTTAATGTAAATTTAGAGAATTCTAAAAAAAATATAATAGAAGGTGATAGGTCTATAATTGTAAATTTAGAAGAAAGGTTTGATAAAGAGAGACAATCATCTTCCACTTTTAGAATTGCTGGTAAGATAACTAATATATTTAATAATACTATTAGTGGTCAAACAACTTATGAACCATTTTTAAATTCGTTATTTTATATTGATACATTAAACTCTGTTGAAAATAATGCACCTTGGAAGGGGTATCCACAATACGATGAATTTACTTTTTATCGAACAAGAGGTATTGAGGGACATATACCTTTTGTTAATAAAAGTGCCACAACATATAATTGGTCGGTATATGTTTCATATGCGTCAGGTAAAAAAACAGACCAATATCTAACACAAAGTGTAAACTATGAAAGCGGAACATCCGTGAATAGTTTTATAGTTACGGACGGAGTACCTTATTATATTCTGAATAAACCAAATAAAGGTAAAAACTTAATAACTTTCTATTGTGGGTTCAAACATAATCTTTCTGTGGGTGATTGGATTTATACGAAAAATGTTATAGACGGTAAACAATACTTTGAGGTATATAGTTTAGGCGATAGTTCATATGGTAATGAAGATACTGTTTTTTCTATTTTTGACTATGGATTTGATGACCCTTTGTTTGGGAATTATGCAGTTGGAAATTTTAAAAGGGTTGCCGATATAAATAATAAATTAGAAACCACTTCTGAATATTATGTTAGAAAACATAAGATTTTAACTAAAAATAGTTTTGCGGACATAACTAAGATGGGGTTTGAAAGAAATCCGTTCCCGATTAAAAAACAATTGGAATATTCGGCACTTACACCGAATAACATACAAAGGACATCAATAAAAGATGGTTCCCTTACTGTAGGATTTTCATTTGATAAGGATATAGATATTAGTAATTTAAGAGATAACTTAGACAGACCAGTTACCGAGTTATTTGTGACAATAGTAAATAGAGGTTATATGGGGTGGTTCAATAATCCATATTACGCCAATAACCAAACAGGTATACAAGTAGGATGGGATTTAAATTTTAAAGATAATGAAATAGATAACTGGTGGGCGATTAATAATACACTCAATAGAGATGATATACCAAACGGTAGTTATCAAAAAGACGGATTAAATTTTTATTATAATAAAACTTTACCTGTAGGTCATGAAATTATGGGGGCGGTTTGTGAATATAATAATTATGAACAACAAGAGGCAGTATTAAGTAAGATTAATCACAAAATATCTTATAACCCAAATATTTTTGATAACGAAAGTAATAATAATTTACCTGATGGATATACATACGAACCTCATTACAGTGTACCTATTAGGGTTTATTCTGATTATATAGAAACGGGAGATAAAGACAAAGTAGATTTAGTTCCTGATTATGCGTTCTTTTCTAAATACGATAATCAGTGGAGGTGGAGAGATTTATATAATTATGGTTATATAGATACTAATGGTAACGGGTTAAATATTCCTTTTTTAAATGGGTGTCATTATCCATTTAAAAAAGTTATGTTTTTATTAACACCGATGAAACGAAATATTAACTTATATAATGACATAATTTTTGCACCAATAACTGACGATTGTGAATAAGTATAAATTTAATCTTAATAGTAAAGATATATATCTTAACATTCCTATACAAATAAAAACAGATTTATTTGGTAGAGATGATTTATTAGATAAGTATGAAGAAGTAGTCACAGAAGAGGTTATAAACCCTATTGAAGATTTTGAAGTTACTCGATATGCACATAAAGATTGGGTTTATCAAGGAGAAACAAAAACAAGTGTTGAATATAAGTTTATGTTTTTTGATAGAAGTGTTGGTGTAAGTTCTACCACATCTTCAGACACTGACTTATGGGTTAGTGATTATGATTTTACCGAAAACCCTAATTTCACAGGTACTAGTTTTAATGAGGCTGAGATATACTATACTGCTAATTCATTTAAGAGGAGTTTCTTTAAATTAGACCTATACGATACTACAGACTCAGAAACGCAACAAATTTATTTAACAATAATAATACCTACACAACAAGGTAAAGTAAAATTATCGAGTACAACACCATTCACAGGAACCTCAAGTTCGGTGAGTGGACCCACAATACCTGTGGTTTTACCCGACACACCTGTGGGTGGAGGTGGTAGAAATTCAACTACAGTTTCAGCCGCGGCAAAAGTATATGAAGATACTTTGAATGAGATATTGACAAAAAATCAAACTTTAACAAAAAATAAACAAAAAATGAACCCTGAAAATAGGGCTTATAAAGCACAGTTAGAGTATGAATTAAGTATCCAAAAAAGAAAGGCGGAAGAAACAAATCAAAAAACATATAAGGGACTAATAATTGATAAGTTAGTGCCAGGTCCTGATGGTTTTGGTGACAGTGGAGGTGGTGGTGGACCATTATTCCCTACGAGCGATGATGGTACGACACCTATAGAACCTGACCCGCCGGGTGAGGGTGGAGACGTAAACCCAAACCCACAAGGTATAGGAACAGGAGCGACACCGGTTTTAGATATTGCACCACCAAACGTAGATATAAAGTTACCAAATTTTGTATTAGATTATATCGGTGATAAAGAGGGTTATTTTATTTATTGGTTAAAAAATCCCACTTATGTGAATATTGATACACTATATATGAGTGCAAAGTTTTTTAACGCAAAAACAGGGCAATTTATAAGAATGATGAACTCACCACAATCAGTACTATCTGAAAAATTTACTTTTGAAAAAAGTAAAAAGTTTTATTATAAAGTTCAGTTAGATATTGATAATTATGAATATGAGATAAAAGACACTGAAACCGATGTAAGGTTAGGTGTCGGAAATCCGATAAATTGGTATGAATATGTAAACCCATCGTGAACCAACAAAATTATTATATAAAGATTTCTCCTGAAACTATTAAAGGTGATATTGCTGAAAAAACACTTAGCGGTATAACCTTTGGGTATTATTCAGGCATGTCTAGTGTTTTGTCTTCTGAAATATTAACGGATATGTCTATACCCTTATTATTTACGGAGACATTTGACGATATGGGGTTTTACTCGCCTTTTGATGGGTTTATATTACAGAAAGATGTCGTAACTAATTTTACTATAAGTGGTGACCCGACAAATCAATATAAAATTTATTTATACAATACATCGGATGAATTTAAAAAGTTTTTGAAGTTATCTAATTACACTATTGATTGGGGTGATGGTACTGTGGAGCCATTTACAGAAAAATTTCCTAATTACAAAGAACATACTTATCCTCCTACCGCCGATAGATATGTAATAAAATTAACTCAAAAAAATCCGTGGGGAATTACAGATATTGAAAAACCTATTGATATCCCAAATACACCTATCACAATTAATAATCCGTTAGGTAATATAACGTTCACACCTCAAGGAGGTAGTTGGGCTAACATACCTATAAGTTATAATTTTATTTTTACTGGTGACTCAGAAAATACAGTTTCTTCACAAGTATCCAATCAAACATTTACAATAAGCGGATACACTTCTTCTAAATTAACTAATTTAAAATTATACGGACCTACCAAGTACAATACATCGGTTGTTGTAAAAAGAAAAAATGAAAACTACGGAAGAGTAACAGAAATAACAGACGCTTACACTGCGTACACAATACAAAATGTAGAATACTACGATTACCCAAATGGTAAAACTATTTTCTTTATGGAAAGTAATGGATTAACCGAAGAAATGTTGGTTGCCGAACCTATTACAAAAGAAGAAGTATTATTTGGTGTAGTTTCCTCTCCAGAAATACAATCACAAATATTTATTGATAGAGGTAAAAACTCTGCGTTTGAAGGAATACAGAGACTCGGTGAAGTGGATAACATAGGAGACTTAGTATCTTACGGATACGGTTTCTTTAAAATAAAAGAAGAACAATAAAATGGCGTTAGGAACATACGGAACAACAAGACCAGCGGATATGTCCCCTGAGGACGTAGAAATCATATTAAACTACACTCCATCAAGAGATGTTACAAATGATTTTACATTAAAAACATTGGATGCCACAGAAGTGTTAACTCCGTATTTTCACAACGCGGATACAGGAGGTAATGCGGATGTCGAGATTCTTGGTGGGTTATATAACTTAAAATTACCTGCTGACGAGTTCAATCAATTGGGTATATATACATTATACATAAGACCTGTTGAAATCAGAACTACCATTACAGATTGTGGAGTCCTTTCAGCTTTACCTAACGTAAAAGGTATTATAATTGATTTAAATAGTGTACCGGCACAGTTTAGAAATAGATTTATTAATCAAGGTTTAGTCGGTCATAGAGTAGAGTATTTAAACGATGACGGAACTAAGATTACTAACTTCTACAGGATTATTACCTCATCGTTCTATTGTGAACCCGTGGTTACAAACTTAACCAACTCTTCACAAAAATCTATTAGATACAGATACGTCGATAGTGGAAGTGACCTACTATTTTGCACTGTTTCACCATCGAGCGCACCATCAAACAAACCAAGTGCAACACCATTTATAGGTCAGCCAAATCAGAATATTATAATTACAAATACATTTTTTAATCCTATAACGGTTGAGATTGAAATGGCTCAACATGACGTTGAAACATTGGCGATTGCGTTGTACGGTAATCAGACTAAGTCGATTGAAGATGGTATATACACATTATATGATAATGACTTGAATATATACAAACAATACAACTTGTTTGAAATTCGTGATGAGTTTAACAACTTGTTGTATGAGGTCAAACAAGATAGAGGAACTAACATAGACTTTAGTAAAAACTTCACAAACATCACTCAGTAATGGCCGATAATAAGTATAGATATCCACCTTCACCTCCTAATGCGAGGGGAACGTTTTCCGACGAACTGGTTGGTTTTCAATTAGTAGACGGTGGAGGTCTTACGCAAGCTAATTTTGAATTTTCAAGAGGGGTTGTAGAAAAAGTTAATAGAAACTTCGAAACGGGGGTATTCTCTAATCCAATATCACTTAATGACTTGGATTTTAACTCTATAGAAGAATCTAAATTAGTTGTTGCTAAAAATTTGAGAGTATTCCCAAATTACGACATTAGTCAAGTAACTAATTTCGCTTTATACGGGTCACTTAGGAAAAGGTTTTCTACCTCAATTATTAAGATAATAAACTATTTCCCCGCGGCGTTACAAGTAGATAAATCAGATTATAATTTAAATACAGGATATACAGCATACAATATTATTTATGACGATGTAGAAGGTGTAACTACTTTCGATATTGATGTTACTAGGTTTAAAAATAACTTCGATATTGATTATTCTGAAAATGCGGATAGAAATATTTCAGTTAGACCTTTTGAAGTAAGTCCATTAAGAAATCTTACTAGAAATTATCTTAAATATGCTTTATTTTTTCAAGATTTAAAAACAGAGTACAAATTTGTTGATTTTGATGCATCACCTAGGTTATCTGCGGGTACCGTAACTATATCGGTAGAAGGTAATCCATTTAATGGTGAATCTCAATCTACAAAATCTATCTTATTAAAACCTAATAAATTTGAAACCGAAAAAGAATTCAAAGACAATTTTGATGAAATAGAAGACTTTTTATTAAATAGATTAGTCTCACCAAAATATACTGCAAAATTTAAAGTCATAAGAGAAAGTGACAACGGTAAGCTATATGCTGCAAACGAAGAGGTTACGTGGCCGCTTGACAGTTATTGGAACTTAGATATTAGAACATCTAAGTTTGATGTTTATATGAAAAAATTAGACGCTATTGCGGGAGACTTAGATGATATTAGAACAGATTTAATATCAAGATTTTTAACTACAGGGGCGTTTAAAGATTTCGATACTAAAAGTCAAAATGTAGAAAAAGTTTTACAACTTTACGGAAGAAGTTTTGATGAAACAAAAAAATTCATAGATGCGTTATCGTATATGAATTCAGTTAACTATACAGTTAAAAATGATATACCTTCACAGTTATTAAAAAATTTAGCACAAACATTAGGTTGGGACACTAACATATCGTTAATTACTAGCGATAACTTTTTACAAAGTATATTTGGAACACAAGGTAATCCTTTATATTCTGGACAATCGAGAGAAAAAACACCTACAGAAGTTGATTATCAATACTATAGAAATCTAATATTAAATTCTGCCTACTTATTTAAATCTAAAGGTACTAGAAGGTCTATAGAGGCGTTAATGAGGATGATAGGTGCACCTGAGGCATTAATAGAATTTAATGAAACTATTTATTTAGCTGATGGACCTATTAATATCGAAAGATTTAATGAGGAATACGCGACAATAACGGGAGGTACAAAAACAACAGAAACGCCGGTACTCGACCCAAATACTACATTTAGTTTTGAGGGTGTAACATATACTGGGTTCACTACCGAATTAACGATAACTGATGTGGACGCATCAAGAGAAGACTACCCAGTAGATAATCAAGGTTATCCAAAAGCTATGGCATCAACCGAAGAAATGTTTTTCGAAAAAGGTGCAGGATGGTATGAACAAACACCACAACATAGAACACCTGAAGAGTTAGACGTTACAAATTCAGTATTTACAGGTCAAAATCCAAATGTTCAAACAACACTAGAAAAATTCACATATGGTGAAAAATATTTTGATAAATTTAGGTATTTCCCATATATGGACATGGGATTTGGGTTAAATAGAGTCCCTGATAATAAAAAATCATGGACAGACAGTCAAACAGGATTGAGGAGAAGTACGCAGGCAGAATTTAATTCTTACTATGTAGTTGATAATGAAAAATTAGTATTAAACGCTAAAAATATAGACCTAAGTCTTAATATGGGTCAGGGTATTATATACGATATATGGGATATGTCAAAAAAATACAATTATCCTTTCCCTTCTACAGGTTTAACAACACCATACCCATACCCTAAAGGTGTTGATTGGACAGTAATTAACCCTAAACCGAGAGAAAAGACATTTTTTGAGTTTGCACAGACATTTTATCGTAATATGATAAATGTTAGAAATAGACAAACAATAACAGATGGTAAAGGAGGAGGATACCCGACACTACAGTCTGTATATTGGAAATATTTAAACTCAGAAGAGGCGGTAGGTATACCATCTAACAAATATACCTACCAAAAAATGATTGATTTTACAAATGGTATTGGTGACTATTGGATGAAACTAATAGAACAAATGTTACCTGCCACCACTATATGGACGGGAGGTCAAAAAATGGAAAATAATGTCTTACAAAGACAAAAAGTTGTTTGGAGAAGACAGAGAGGTTGTGAAATTGTACCAATACCTTGCATTCCTTGTACTTTCACAGGGCAATTATTAGGTGCTGATTGTGTTACTCAGACCATAACTTGTGATATTGGGTTAAATAACCCACAAACTACATTGATAAACAGTATAAACAGTGCGGTTGGTGGTGAAGGTTATACTGTGAGTGATTGTGTTCTTAACACACTAACAAGTTTATGGTATGTGGATATAAGACTCAGCGGCACATTATTGAGGAAAGACTTATTTTATACAGGATACGGTGGAGGAGACTACCCAAGCAGTAACGAATGGTTAACAGCGGTAGAAAACTCACTAAGTAATTTATATCAAAATGGTTTAGGGTATGAGATAAATGATACGACAATTACTATATCGAATATTGGATGTAATAATGATTTTACAAACGAATCAATACAAATAAATGCGGGTGTTAATATAAATATTAATTGTACGGGATGAGTTTAATAAAATATATATTACAAAGTTGTGACGACACCATAAAATATAGGGTTATATTTAATGGTGAAACACCTTTAGACGTTGGTGAGGTATGGAATGTGAGTTGTGATGGTATAATTAGTGGGTGTTATAATGTAATAGATAATAATGATGAAATTTTAGAAGAATTTAATGGTGAAGAATGTACATTTATTGAATATCTTAATTGTGAAGAATGTATTGAAAAATCAGTTGAGGTAGATGAATTAACCGCAGAAACACCACAAAGTTGTTATAGATGGTCGGATTGTGACACAAATACAGAATTTATTTACACACCTACATCATACAGTCCTCCTAATTCGGTAGTTTTATATTATGGAGTTTGTTACCAATTAAACAGTCCACCAATAACTGCTTACGAAATACCTACAGATTTATCATCAATACCTAATAATTTATTTTATAATAAATGTAGTTTATGTGTACCGTGTGATTTAGACTGTACTTTAACATTTGGTGAGGTTAGCAACACACCTACACCGACAACTACTGCAACACCTACACTAACTACAACGCCAAGTCAAACTATTGCGTTGTCAGATACACCAACACCGACATTAACCACAACACCAAGCAATACAAATACCCCATCAGTTACTAATACTCCGACTTATGGACTATCTCAGTCAGTAACACCTACCGTAACACCAACAATAAGTGTGACACCATCATTAACGACAACTCCATCTAATACTAATACACCAAGCAATACAAATACCCCATCAGTTACTAATACTCCGACTTATGGACTATCTCAGTCAGTAACACCTACCGTAACACCAACAATAAGTGTGACACCATCAGTAACTAATACACCAAGTAACACGAATACGCCATCTGTTACTTCAACACAACCTGATAATGTAGTATGGTGGAGACCTGGTAATTGTTGTGATAGTGATACCATACCATTTACTGGTAATCTTGGTGTTTCGGGAGGTACAGTTAGTAATTATTATGGTATGAATTATAATGGTATTGATATATTTATTAATAATAATGGTGCACCTGGTACTGTGATTGTTGATGCTTCCGAATTAACACCTGATTACTGTAATACGATAACTTGTCCATCAGAAACACCAACAGCCACACCAACATTAACACAAACACCAACACTATCGCCAACACCAACATTAACAACAACACCTTCAAACACACCACCACAATCTTATTCTAGATTTTCTTTAACGCCTTGTTGTGATAATTATCATTCTAGTGTAACTATTCTCGATAACGCAAATATATTAGATAGTTTAGGTGTTACTACGGGTGACTTTATTTCTTTAGATAACGTATGTTACACGATAGGAGGAGGAATTCCTGGAACATCTCTAAATACACCATCTTCACAGGTGTCATATGGTGATTGCGAAACTTGTCTCTCAAGTCAACCTCAACAATACTGGTGTGTCTACACTTATGTTGCGTGTTTTGAAGACCAATATGGTGCCGGAGACTTAATGGCGGCACCTGTAAGGTATAATACGTTGTTAAACACGACTAATCCTGTTGGTGGTTTATATGAGCATTTACAATTCACACATACGGTAACTAATATTACAAGTCAAAATGTCCAGTTTGATGATTGTTATACGTATGATTCTACATACGACGAAACACTACCGATTAAATCATATTCTAGTACTCATAATGGATGTTGTGACATGGGTATTGGTGCTAAATGTGGAGGTGCTTATGTTGTACTTAGAAGTTGTGACAATTATTATGGTGACGTCACACCACTTAATGGAGGTAAATTAGATGCGTTAGTATTGATGGCGTGTGATTATGTTTCAGGTAGTTCTATAGGTGGAGGTGTTGTACAAATTACGGATACAATAAACGCACCACAATTACTTGGTGGTACGGGTTATTTAGGTACAGTACAAGATGACATAATTTTAGAAGATGGGTTTAGTGGTATATGTTTCACAATAGTTGGAGAAACTACATCAATAAAAACTGCACAGAACCAATTACAGGGTACTGATTGGGCCACAGGTTCAGAAGTCGTTACTAACTGTAGCAGTACAAACTGTCACTGCTTGTCAAATATCGGTGTAGAAAACTTTAGTTCATCACCAGTAACTTTAGAATATTTATTGTGTGGAGATTCAGGTTCTGGTAACCAAGATAGTATTTCAATACCGGGTGGTGGTAATGTGACTATTACTGATTGTATAAATGTAAACTCTGTAGTGTTAAGTAGAACTAATATACCATCATTTGATGTCGGAGATATACAATTTGATTTTGGCTCATCAACACCTTGTGACGAATACACATACTTTAGTGAAGTGACATTATGTTGTGACTCAACAGACACACCTATTACAGGACCTGTAGGGTTATTAAACACATTAGGTGCTAACGTTAACGATTATGTGGTTATTGATGGCAACGCTTATCAGATTACGGGTTCGATTACGACAACAGGGACACAATATCCTAATGCTACGGGAACATATACTAGCTGTTCTAATGCGGTGTCTAACGCGAGTTTAGGTTGTAGGTATGACCTTGTTTCTTGTTGTGATAACGAAGCTAGTATTGCAAGTTATTACCCGTCTTTCTCTGTACAAATACCACAAATATATGATATAGGTTTTACGTTTTATAATACGATAGTACAACCATACCCAAATCAGACTGATAAATGTATGTCGATTCAAGAATATTCAGGAGGTATTATTGATAACAATAATGATTTCTTAACAGGAATGAATCCTAACGCTGTTGGGTGTATAAATAGATGTTCTAGATGTTCATTTATTGTTAGACCATGCGGATGGGGTACTAATGTACATATTATTGTCACAGTCTTACCCACACCACAAATGATACCGGGTACCGTGTGGCATGATACAGGACTACAATCATGGATTATAAATAATGGATTCGGAAGTTTCGGTGCCACTAATTGTTATACAATATTGAGTAGTGCAGGAAGTGCTACAAACTTAGGTGGATATAATGGATATACTTATACACAAACATTACAATCATCATGTTCGTCTTCTGTGTGTTAAATAAAAAATAAAAAATGAGTCAAGTAGTAAACATAACATTAGGAACCTTAGACCCAAATCCAGGTAATTATACGATTAGGGTAAAAGAGTGTGCTAATGAAAATTATATAACAGTTAATACAGGCCTATCGTATAACGATTTCCCTTATCAATTCGATATAGAATCATATATTGTCGGGACCTGTTTTGACTATCAAGTTATTGATATGGACTCAGGTTGCATATGTACGCAACAAGAAAATATACCGACAACTCCAACACCTACGCCAACAAATACACCAACTAATACTCCAACTCCAACACCTACGCCAACAAATAGTCCTATACTACCTACTTGTGCATCAGGAACAACTGTTGGTTCATATAGATTTACTGATTGTTGTGGTATAGAACAAATTGGTAGTTCGTTAGGTAAGAGTTTTTGCGTTGATACAACACTAACTTATTTTGGTGTCGATTTAACATATTTTGAATGTGAACCTAATTGTTATGAAGGTCCTTTATTTGTGAATTATGAAACCACTAGTGATTGTAGTCCTGAAACTGGTTCTGTTACCTTTAGTGTTGAATATGGTACTAAACCATATTTAATACAAAACACTTCACCAGGAGGTATTATATCACAATCAGGTAACGGTCCTGACTTTACTTTTGACAATTTAACTGAGGGGGAATATAATTTTACAGTTTCAGATAGTACTAACCCGATTGAGAGTGAAAATTTCACAGTAACAATTGAAGGTTGTTTTTTAGGTGAAATAGTAAACGTTAGTAATATACCATGTAACGGGACTACTGGTTCATTTACGGTTAGTGGTAATAGTCAAAACTTACCATATAGTATTACATTATATAAAGATGGAAATATTCATGAAACTTACACTTCTGAAGACACTACTTTAGATATTCTTTCAGAAATATCAGAAGGAGAATATTACGCGATAATAACAAGTAGTAATGGACAAACGGCACAAACAAATACAGTAACAATAGCACAAAGTTCTACATTTACTTTTGGTATTGCATACACAGGCACATCTAATTGTAGTAATTGTAGTGGGGTTGCGACCATAACAGGTTTAACAGGCACACCACCGTATACATATACTTGGGGTAACGGCTTAACAGGGGACACCGTAACTGGTTTATGTGAAGGAAACGTAAGTGTTTCAATTAGTGACAGTACAGGATGCGAAGTTTCACAATCGGTTACAATACCACAGATACCCCCTATGGGTGTAGGTACTTATAGTGGTACTCAGCCAAATTGTTTCGGTTGTGATGGTGAAATAACCATTCAATTAACAGGTGGAAGTGCACCATATACATTTGTCGGTTCTAACAGTCAGACAGAAACTAATGAAACGGGTCAATTTACTCTAAGTGGATTATGTGGAGGACAATATGGAATATCTGTAACGGATAGTACCAATTGTACATTCCAACAAAGTTATACACTCAATAGTAGTAGCGGTATAAACAGTGTAGAGATAGCGCCTGTTAACTCTAACTGCGCGGGTAATGGTTCTATTCAAATTAATGTAAACGCTATTTCAGGTTCGTTAATATATGGTATCACAGGAACAACTAACGGACATATCGACACGATAACTACGAATAGTCAAACACATACTTTTAATAATCTTGATTCTGATACGTATAACGTTCTTATACAATCTTCTAACGGTTGTACTTATACCGACACTGTTATTATAGAAAATGAAGATAAATATACAGTTTCATATACCACAACCAATACTACGTGTAATCAAAACAACGGCTCAGTAGTTATTGAGGTATTATCGGGTACTACTCAGGTACAATACCCATTAACATATGTGGTAAAAAGAGTTACCGATAACGTTGTAATTTATAACACACCCGCCTCTACAAGTCCTTCTGTAACTGTAAACAATTTATCTCCAGGTTCTTATGAAATAAATGTGACAGATAATGGGGGTTGTACTGTAGTAAACTATTTTAATATTTCTGAAGATAGTGGTGGGGTACAAGCAATAACTTTTGGAACACCATGTGTTCTTGGAGACGACGGAACTGCAACATTACAAATATTATCGGGAACAGGTCCATTTACGATAACTTGGTCAAATAACGTTCCTGAGGAACAAAGGTCTAATTATGAGATATCTGGATTATCGGGAGGAACTTATAACGTATCTGTTGAAGATGGTGATGGATGTATTTTAAATCAATCAGTTACCATACAATGTGATAACGAAAATGTTGACGATTATGTTTTGAATACTCTATGTGAACAAAACTTTACGACGGAGTCACAGGGTATACGAGATTTCTACGAAATGTTAAATGAGGCATTTTTAGATTTAAATCGAATTGATGAAAATTGTGAATTAGTTGATGCTACATTTAAGGGTGTATTAACAATTTCAGGTGGTAGTTATGGTGCAGGTCAGACAATTGAAAACGAGTTCTACACAGGATACACATTAAATGACGTACCGACTAACGAAGAATGGGAAACTGTTGTTGACGGTATGTTGTCTCAATTCACAGGTATCACATATAGTACAAATATTACAAATAATATATTTACAATACAAGGTCTTTGTGACGGTGATGAAGACCCAACTAACGGTGCCTACGTTGACCTTAGAGTTGAGATAAGTTTAAATGTGGAATGTAACGGAAGAGGAATAACACCAACTCCTACACCGACTAAATCAGTAACTCCATCAATTACTCCAACAATCTCGAATACACCATCGGTCACTAGTACTCCTTCACTAACTAATACACCTTCGGTTACGAATACTCCAACTAATACAGTCACACCAAGTAATACTAATACACCATCAATTACTAGTACTCCTTCACTAACTAATACACCTTCGGTTACGAATACTCCAACTAATACAGTCACACCAAGTAATACTAATACACCATCTGTAACTCCAACAGACTCTTTACCAACACCCACATCAACACCTACTAACTCAATAACACAGACACCTTCGACTACTAATACACCATCAGTCACTAGTACTCCTTCACTAACTAATACACCTTCGGTTACGAATACTCCAACTAATACAGTCACACCAAGTAATACTAATACACCTTCAGTTACCAATACTCCATCAATTACAATTACGCCGAGTATCACACCTACACCAACCGAACAAATAATAAACTGCGAATTGGTCATAATAAGCTCTACAAGACAATTGACTTGTGATTTAGACATAGCTTATTCAGTTACAACAACAAATTGTAATTTAATAGTAACAGCAAACTATACAATTTAAAATTAATGACTATTTATAATAAAAATATAAAAAATAATGGCGACAAGGGAAATCACGTTAACAGGTGTAACGATTGGTAGTGATATAGATACCGTAGATATATACTTTTCATCAGTTACACCTTCTAATTTAATAGCCTCTGGAGTCACCTCACAAGAACTTTCAACGGGATATACATTTACGGACGACGATACTCACAACATATATATTGTAAAAAGTGATGAGCCTTGTAATACAGAAGTAGAAGTGATAATTGAGGTGTCACCGACACCTACTGCAACACCTACGGTAACTAATACACCGACATTAACGATAACACCATCGGTAACCAATACGCCGTCTAATACTAACACTCCTTCAGTAACTAACACACCATCGACAACTAATACACCTAGTAATAGTGTAACTCCTTCGGTAACACCAACAGACTCTTTACCAACACCAACATCGACACCAACTAGTTCAGTAACGCAAACACCATCAGTTACCAATACACCAAGTAATACGAACACACCATCAGTTACTAATACACCAAGCAACACAAATACACCTTCAGTTACGAATACACCAAGTAATACGAACACACCATCAGTTACTAATACGCCAAGTAATACGAATACACCTTCAGTTACGAATACACCAAGTAATACAAACACACCAAGTAATACGAATACACCTTCAGTAACTATTACACCATCTAATACACCTAGTAATAGTGTAACTCCTTCGGTAACGCCCACAGATTCTTTACCGACACCAACATCTACGCCAACTAATTCAGTAACGCAAACACCTTCAGTAACTAACACTCCATCAGTAACTAACACACCAAGTAATACAAATACACCTTCAGTTACCAATACGCCTTCAGTAACTAATACTCCATCGGTTACTAACACTCCATCAGTTACTAACACACCAAGTAATACAAATACACCTTCAGTAACTAATACTCCATCGGTTACTAACACTCCATCAGTAACTAACACACCAAGTAATACAAACACTCCTTCAGTTACCAATACGCCTTCAGTAACTAACACACCATCGGTTACTAACACTCCATCAGTAACTAACACACCAAGTAATACAAACACTCCTTCAGTTACCAATACGCCTTCAGTAACTAACACACCATCTAATACCAATACTCCATCTAATACCAATACTCCTTCAGTTACCAATACGCCTTCAGTAACTAACACTCCATCAGTTACTAACACACCATCTAATACCAATACTCCATCTAATACGCCAAGTAATACAAACACACCTTCAGTGACTAATACTCCATCGGTCACTAACACACCATCAGTAACTAATACTCCATCTAATACAAATACACCTTCAGTAACTAATACACCAAGTAATACAAATACTCCTTCAGTAACTAACACACCATCAATTTCAGTAACTCCGTCAATCTCAGTTACTCCTTCGGTGACAAACACACCATCAACTTCAATAACGCCCACTATGACAGTAACACCATCAGCAACTAAACCTGAAACGATATATTCTGCTTATATTTTCGCAGAACCACAAGATAGTACATCACAAAATGATTTAGGTACATATATGTTTGACGGAACCGCAACATGGTTTGGTTATACAAATAATGGAGGAATACCTGGTGCTGCACAATATAGTTACACTATGGACAGATATGCGCATTTCAGCTCGTTTAGTGCGGGTACTGGAAACTTTAGCGTATCACCAACTACGTTATCGGCACCAATTTGTCAGGATGTTGCGGGATGTACAGATTCATTTGGTAAAAGTGTGGTACAGTATGGATTTGGTAATATAGAGGTTAGTACATCAGACGTAAACACTTCAGTTAGATACTTCTATTCAATATGGATACCTTTAGCGGGTGTCAATAATTCATTAAGTAATTTACAGGTAGATATTGGAACTGGTGCTGCGGACGCTAATAACCTAGGTAACGATTTAAATCCTGATTCGTTAATTAATACAGATGTTACGGTTTCATCAGGTGCAGTTATACCTAGTGGTACATATCGTGTACTTTGGTTAGACCCGAACGCTAGAATTCCTGGTTCTTTACCATTATCACAAAACATATACTTTAAAGGAGTCTCATATACGTCATAAAAAAATAATATTAAAAAGAATTAAAAATGTCATTTCCATATAAAAATCCTACTTCAGTTGACTCATTAGGAGGACCACAATCGGTTGCTAGAGAACAAAATTTTGGAACAAATTTTAGCGTATTACAGACAGGTGGTTACATGGAGGTATATAACCTATCTGATTTAATATTTACAATACCAAGTTCAAACGGAGAAGTACTATTATCAGCAAATACGATACCTGTTAGATATACTAAAGGTACTGGTACCTTGTTTTCTCCGAATAATATTACATTAAATAGTGATAACATCTCTTCAGGTAGAAGACGTTTGGGTATGTTGGTATATGTACATGAAACAGATAAAGTTTATCAATACGTTATTCCTAATTATGATACTTTATGGGCTGGGCTTACGGGTTTGACAGGGCTTTCAGCTATAACTCCAACTGACCACACCACGGTAATAAATAACCGTTCACCACAAGGACAGTCTTTTATTAATGCTTGGATAGATTCGTCTATTGAAGGTGTAAGTGGTGTTACAAGAGAAAACGCAAGATGGAGAATATTTTGGGGAACAGACTGGCAAGTCACAGGAGGTACAATAGATTATAACTCTACAGGTGACTTAAGTTTAAATTCAAACTCAGGTAATACGGTCACCATTAGTGGTCTTAAAACAATTACAGGAGGTACATTCTTTAGTGGTACTTCTACATTAGAACTTTATAATAATTTAGGAGATACAATAAGTGTTACAGGATTTACAGGTGGAAGTGGAGGAACATCAGGAAGTAGTGGTTCATCAGGAACATCAGGTTCTTCAGGTTCGAGCGGAACATCAGGAAGTAGTGGTTCATCAGGAACATCAGGTTCTTCAGGTTCGAGTGGAACATCAGGAAGTAGTGGTTCATCAGGAACATCAGGTTCTTCAGGTTCGAGTGGAACATCAGGAAGTAGTGGTTCATCAGGAACATCAGGTTCTTCAGGTTCGAGTGGAACATCAGGAAGCAGTGGTTCATCAGGAACGTCAGGTTCATCAGGTTCAAGCGGGACTTCAGGAAGTAGCGGTTCATCAGGAACGTCAGGTTCATCAGGTTCAAGCGGAACTAGCGGTAATTCATTTACAGGAGGTACTGTAACTTACGATTCTAATGGACGATTAGTTTTAGAAAGTGAAAATAGTTTAGATAATATTAATGTAGACGGTTTTAAAACAATAACTGGTGGTACATACTTATCTGCAACAACAACTTTAGAACTATACAATAATTTATCTGATACGATTCAAATTACTGGATTTACCACAGGTGGTGGTGATATTTCAGTTTCGGCCAATACTGGTTTAGGTATAATAGACCCTAATACATTATATACAATATACAATAGTAATTTAAGTGCGGATTTAGAAATGAATGAAGATGTTGGAGGACTAGACGCTGGAACAAGAGTTGAAGATTTAACAGGGAAAACATTAGTTCAGTTATTTAATGATATTTTGTTTCCAACGGCATTACCCACATACACAAAACCAACAATAACATTACAGGGTTTAAGTAGTCAAACATTAGAAGTTGGTACTACTAAATCTATTGTTATAAGTGGATATGGTGATAAAAATGATGCTGGTGACTTTACTAGTATAAGAGTTAGGACAGGTACAACAGCACCAAATGTTGATGTTGTCATAGATAACTCACCAACGGAATCTTCAATAGCAAACATACCTGACCAATTTGGTTTTACCAATCCTAACAATCCAAATGCGAGATTTACATCTACACAATTATCATACACATTAACAATACCAGAACCCTCATTAGGTGAGATGGCTTCGACAGTAATGTATGATGCTGAGGGTGATTGTAATGCAGGTCTACCTAAGTTAGATAATAAAGGTAATACAGATACTCGAACTGCAGGTGTCACTGAAAACACACCTCAACAAGCAAGAACTAATTTAAACTCAGACGATGTTACAATTACAGGTGTTTACCCTTATTGGTATGGAACATCTTCAACACAACCCACAATTAGTACTATTCAAGACGCGATATCAGGTGGTACCGCAAATAAATCTTCAATAACGAATGACCAAGATGGTACATTGACTATAACATTTAACGCAAATGAAGAGTACTGTTGGTTTGCACATTTTGAAGAATATGAACAAAAAAGAAGTTTTTTTGTGACCGACATTAATAAAGAAGATTTTTGTTCTACTTGTTTATTTAACACTTTCGTTACAGGAAGTATAGATAGTCCTGACGGTTATTGGTCTGGTGTAAATTACAAAATTTACATAACTAACCTTAAAACTACTACAACAAGTTTTGGGGCTATGCAATTAAAAACAAATACAGTTTAAAAAAAATAATACTATGGCGATAAATATAAGTAGTAATTTAGGTATTGAGAGTGGTTTACCACTGGATTCGAGATACGGACCGTATAGCGGGGTATCTCAAGCAAATCAAAGTATAGTAGAGTCAAAAAGATATGTAGGACTTACTGTAGGTATAGTTACAGGTACTACTACATATGACGGTATACAATTAATTGCGGCTGACGGTGGTATTGTCGAGTATTGGTATTATACAGGTATAACAGATACTGATTTAGTTTTAAAAGAAGAAGGCGGTGGGTCGGGAAGTAGCGGTTCATCAGGTACTAGTGGTACTTCAGGAAGAGATGGGATATCTTCGGGTCGAATATATTACTTTAATGAGTCCGTAACACAAACACCCCCAACATATAAAGATTTGAGTACAGGAACTACAACATCAGGTGAGGTTACAGTTTCATCTTCGGTTAATAGTTCTAGTAGCGTATTAATTAGTGAATTTATTACTGATGAATTAGGTTTTAATTTGATACCTGGTGGAGTGCAAACATTCCACCTTCATATGTTATTAGACCAAGCGAATGCTGATATGACGGCATATTGTA
>Ga0208917_1000043_pt1 | contig 54941 bp, 74 predicted proteins | sample DEB08_DNA_10_FD_185500 | JGI IMG/M metagenome (GOLD analysis project Ga0208917, IMG submission 185500) | Aqueous microbial communities from the Delaware River and Bay under freshwater to marine salinity gradient to study organic matter... | ecosystem: Environmental > Aquatic > Marine > Coastal ...
CAGGCATTTTAGAAACATCATCAGCTTTAGCTTTAGATACCACTGGAACATCACCTGAAACACCTGAAACATAAACTAAATCACCTTTTGTTAATGCTTCACCAGCTTTTGCACCGAATCTAACAGCACCATCAATATCACCAAGAATATCTGCTGTAATTTCTCCGCCGTCTAGTTGGGGGAATAACTCCATGATCCCGGCTGTTACCCGGGATTCTATCGTGTCGCTAGTTGAAAAAGCTCTGGCTGTGGTTCCCTCTTGAGCCCTTTCTACAGTAAGAGTGTTACCACTAATAGCGGTAACTTTAATAATCTCGTTGTTTGTATCGTCATCAAGGGTGCAAAGAAAATATTCTCCCGCACTTAAACTTGGAAATACGCTCCCATTAAGAACAGAAATCGAAGTTGCGGTTGAGGTAATATCAGACGCAAGTACAGTATTTGCATTGTTCTTGAAAACAACTGCCACGGCTTTCTCCTATATTAAGAAACCGTTACAGTCCAAGTAATTGTCATTGAGTCCGCTGATCCCTTATTTACAACTGAAAAAACTGTTCTACAAAGAAGAGTTCCATTGGTAGCAGCATTTAAAATACCCGCTTCAGTAATAGCTCCTGTACCAGTACCAGCACCAAAAGTTGCAACATATACAACCTCGTTGTCAGTAACAGTGGTAGAAGTTAGTGCTACTCGACCAGCCTCGCCTCCTAACTCAGAGTCGCCAGCAGCTGCGGCAGTAGACCCTGTTCCAATAGCCATGTGTGACATAGCAGTAGCGGTAGCATCTTTCATTCTTGATGCAACATAGCCTTTGCCGTCAGTAACAACTAGGTTGGGGATCTCCTGAACGGTATTTCCGTTAAGGGCAATACTTAGCTTACCAGTAAGTTTTAGTCCATCTTTTAACATTTATAGTCTCCTAATTTAATACACCAGTGTTAAGAGCCCTTGTGTTAAGAACAAAACCTCTAACATTTACTATCAACTGTATGTTAATAGACTCCGTTACAGAGGTTTGATCTGTAAGGCTCTTTGATGATAATAACACCTCTTGGTCTGATAGTGAAGTGGTATCGCTCTTTTCCGTAACAAATGATTTTGCATCAGAATCTAGAAAAAAGAATGAATCTGTAAAAGTGCTACTAAGTAAATAAGAAAGGGTTTCAGACGGGGTGACGCTATCTGTTTTATTTAAAGCCACCAATAAAGAAGAAGTCTCTGCCATGTTTAAAGAGTCTGTAGCTGGCTTGCTAAACAACAACGCTGCGTTTTCTGTAACCGTGTAAGAGTCTGATAAAACCTTTGAAAGAAGGTAGATGTGTTCTTCTGTTAGGGTTGTAATATTTGTTTTATCAAGACCAACGTCTGTTTGTAAGGGGTCGTCTACACTAGCAAGGTCGTCTAAAGTAAAACTATCACTAAAGGATCTTAAATAAGAAACAACCCTAGAAAAAGACTCAGACATAGATATTGTATCTGTTTTAACGAGCCCTGATGTAAGAACAGAAGCTTCTGCAAGGCTTACTGCATCAGATTTTTCTCCAGCAAAACTTTTTATAAGAGTCTCGCTTACTGCAAAAGAATCTTCTTTGCTCAAACCGGTATTCAAAACAGCAGTATCATCAGACATAGTTAATGTATCAGACGTCGGTAAACTAACTAGTAAAGCCGCAGCCTCACTCATAGTCATTGAATCTGTTACAGGTTTACTAAAAGACTGTACCAATTGTTCAGTAATAGTGAGGGTTTCTTCTTTTGTTGTAGTAAAAGTAACAACCAAAGCCTCAGACAGAGTTATAACTTCTGCATTAGGGTGTCCAGACACGAAGTAAAGGTTTTTACTGTCAGCGTCTAAAAATACATTTACGGCTGATAAATTTACGTACTGTAATGAACTTTGTAAATTTGTAAATGTAACAGTTGACTTTAAGTCAACATAACTAACTGTCTGTTTGAACGCCATTAATCAAAGTCGTCTCTAACTTTAAACTTAATGAAATCTTGCACTGTTTGAATACCAGACCCGGAAGTCGTGTGTTCAATCTCGCCTTCAAATGTACCCGCAGTTGTCCAGGTTCCTACAGGGAATGTTAACGAACAAACACCATTAGAGGCGTCTGTTATTGTAGCAGTAATTGTAGAAAGAACTGTTGTGTTCCCTACTTCACGAATACGTAGTCTTACAGTTGCGCCACTTAAATTAATTGGCGCCCATGTTGTACTATCTTCTTCATCAAGGGTTTTACCTGCAGCTGCTGTGTTGCTGTCTTTTAAAGTAAAAACCAACTCTGGAAGTGTATCACCTACTACTAATTTAATTGTATCTGAATATGCCATACTTACCTCATTATAACTGATTATAGAACGGGAGAATACTGTCAAAATCAAAATCTCCGGTTGCTGCATCATAAGCTCTTTCAACTGTTGGACCCAACGGCCCTACCCAGAAAGGATCTCCAAAACGCTTATTTTCCATAAATAATGGCATAGCTAAAGCAAACGGGCCAAGTACCCCACTTCTATCCATTATCTCAAAACTATATTCACCCCAATCCATATCAATTGAGCGCCTATAATTTTTATCGTCGGGACTTATTCCTGGTAAAACCCAAGCTAATCCCACTTTAAATCTTTCACGTAAGTCTAATCCTAACATGGTCAACGGTAAAAGTGTCATAGCACCTAAAAGAAAAGGCACAGAAGCAGCAGGAAAACCCTCTTCGTTATACCTATTTTTACTTTCTCTCCAAAGACCACCTATAATATTTTTACCATAAGCATAGAAGAATGATTTTAATTGCCATATTAAAGCAAACCTTGGGTCTGAAGCCCATACAGGTCTTTCTGCTGCATTTGGTCTTACAATAGATTCATCTACAAATTGAAATATACCTAACCTAATTTTTTCTCCAACAGCTCCGTCAAAAGTTTGATTGTTAGCAACCCACTGATCTACTTCTTGCCAAGTAATATTACCTAATTCACGCAAATATCTTTGAGAAACTTCGTTGCCCGCTTTAGCTTGTTTACCATGGTGTAATACAAACCTACGGCCCATACCAGAAGCAACGATACGAGTAAATCTTGTAAACCAGTCAAGACCAATAACTTTAAAAAATCTCTCACTTATTTTTTTAGCTCTAGGGTCTAACAAATCTATCTCGGCCGCATTTACATATAAAGTGCTAATAGCATCCGATACAGTTGCACCAACTTCTTTCGCAAAGTCGGCGGCTTCTTGTGGATTTTTAAAATAGTTTGCTATCTCTTTTCCAAAGTTAGCAAAGTTAGATTTTGAAAACTCTTTTGACCTTAAAATAGGACCAGCTAAATCTGGAGCAGAAGCAAATACTGCAAAAGACAGTAATGTTAATACGTTAAGAGTAACACCAACATTATTAACACCTTTTAACAACGGACCCATTTCTGGGGTAACTTTCCCTAACATTGCAAGCACAGCATCTTCTGCATGCTTTTGTTTGTTTTTAGGTAATTCGTTTATCAGCTCGTTTAATTTTTTTGCCCCGCCTCTTTTATTTAATTCACTTTTTTTAATAGAATTTTGAATATATTTTCTTATAGCAACTTCGGGGTCGTTTAATAGTGAGTTACCTTCCTCATCAAGAATGCCTCTCAGAACAGGAGTAGGTACATTAGCAAAAGCTTCTTGACGGTGTCGCGCAATACCAATTGAAAATTTTTGGTTTGGGTCTTGAGCAGCAATATCAATTTCAGTTTTGTTGGGGTCTGCTGTTATTTCATCAACTAAAAGTGCAACTTCTTGTTCGTTATAAGAATAAGTAACTTCAGTAGGTTTATTATTCCTAAATACGGTTTTGGTAAAAGTTTTACCTTTATTATATTCAATAAGAGCTTCAGTTAATTCCGCCTTAATTTTTGGGCTGTTCTCTAATCTTTCTAAGCTAACTGACCTTGGAAAATAATTTTCAAGTTGTTTTATATTTAATCGCTCAGAAAAGTTTTCAGTTTGATACATATCTGTAAAAACCTGTCGAACAGCTCTTGCTGCTGGGGAAAGCTCTGCATCCGGAGTTAAATTATTTTCTGCTTCTAAAAGAATACTACGTGATTCTGGTGTTATTTTCCCATCAATGTTTGCAGCTTGTTCTACTTTAGAAACATACCGGTTTATCTTAGAAATTTTTTCCGATAAAAACCCAATCGGGCCTTCTGCTTGAGACTGTTTAAGAAAAAAGTTTGCAAGTTCAACTGCACCAAGAGACCTAAGTAGATTATCAGCTGGAGCTAATATTTTTGTAGTATAAGTTGAAAACTTGTCTGGGTCTCCTTCAAGAATAGTTTCGGCTTCTTTTGCAAGATCAAAGAAAACTTTTTCTTTAGCAACAGTTTTTGCTGCCTTCGGTATATCGTCTTCGACCATGCTTTTTATAATAGCTTCGCCTTGATGAGATAGCCTTTGTTTTCTAGTGTTTAAAACTTTATTTTTATATCCACCAACTGTTTCTTTTACATAATCATTAAAGGAAGGATTGACTTGAAATCTTTTTGTCAGCTGTTTAAATTTATTAAATACCGCCCTAAGTTTGTTAGCAATTTGTTTAAAGATGCTTTCAGTACCGTTGGTTGCTTTTCTAGTTGCATCTAATAAATACACTGCAGTTTGGTCTGCAAACCATTCTTCAAAAGCGGCGTGATAATTATCATCTTGGTATTGAGAAACATCTGTATTGGATCGAACACCATCAAATGCAGCTTTTAATTTTGCATATGTCTTACCACGGGGGTTTAAACTTCTTGCTAGTTCTTGCTCAAATACAGAGTGACCCAACTCATGTGCAAGAGCTACAATAGCTAGTCCTTGTTGTTCTTGTGTGGGGTTCTGTGGCACGTTTAAGATAATAAAATCTTGATCATAATATTTTAAAATCCGCCCACCTAAAGCTCGTTGTTGTCCTGTTGCATCCGGTCTATTACCTAACACAACTTGTTGTTCTCTTTTTACATCAGCAACAATCCTACTACTTCTAATTCTTGATAAATCAAATGATTCATCTGCAGTAATAATTTGTATATCTCGGTTTAATTTAAAATCATTTTTTATGGTGGATAAAACATTATTTAAAAAGGCTTTATTTCCAATTCGGTTTTCAATTGTTTTAGAAAAACTTTGTTTAAATGGCTGAAACTTTCTGTCTTTAGGATTAAACAGCGGATTAAAAGTATCAGAAAACTTCTTACCTTTTCCTACACCGCGTTCTATATCCGCTCTAACTCCAGGAATATCAGTTGACTCAAGAACAATCGGCCTAGTTATAGAGTTAATTTGTTCATTTAAACTAACTAATATATTGGTATCTTTTTCAATTCTTTTTGAAAGTTGTTTTGCTTGGTTTGTAGTTTGCCCTTCCGCTTCAATTCGACCTAAAGCTCTTAATCTTGATTTATTTGCTCCAATTCTACTTCTAACTCTAGAAGCTATTTGCCTTAATCTTTCTTGTTGGGGGCTTTGGTCTACAAAAACATCTACTTGTGCTCCAGTTTCTCCCCCGCCACCTTGTTCTTGACCTTCTGTTTGTGGGCCAAAATCATCCGGGTCAAAACCCGGGTCAACTACTACTGACCCAAACCTACCTGGAGCGTTTATATCTCTCTCTCTTGCCTCCTCAGAAAGAGCTTCTCTAGCTTTTTGTTGCTCTGTAAATTCAGCAAACCCCCGCCGGCCTTCTGCTTTTTCTAATTCTTCAATAAGTGCTTCTGTCTCTTGTAGTTTACTATTTTCTATTAGTTGAAGTTCGCCGGTTAGCTCAGCTAATCTTTCTGGGTTAGTTTCATTATCTAAAAGGTCTTCTACTCTGTCTCGTTCTGTTTCTAATCTATCTAATTCTTGTTTTGCTTCAAATAATTTTTCTTCTATAACAATTTGTGCTTCAGCTAAATTCTGTAAACTTTCTACTCGTTCTTGAATAGTACGTGGAGAGGTTTCACCTTGAAGTGCTTGTGGGGAACCCTCAAACTCTCTTGAAGTTGAAAGAGCTTTAACTTCACCTGTATTTTTGCCGGTTGCGGTATATTCTGTGTTTCCTGCAGTATATACAATAGCTTGCTCTTCATCCTGTCTTGTAAATTCTGTTATAGGTTTACCATTCCAAAATAATTGATAGCCTTCCATCAGCAAACTGCTTACGGCGGTACTATACCCAAGTAATGCAGTTTCTTCAGCGCCCTGTGCCATAGCGCCCTGAGCTTGTGTTCTATTATTCCATTGCCGACCAAAATTAGTTAGTCGTGGCATATTTATACGTTGTGGTGTAGCTTTTTTATCCTCAAAACTAAACTTAATGTTAGTTAAATTTTGAGGAACAAGAATGGTCCAATCTACTGGTTTTCTATTAAATCTTTCTTGTGTTAAGTCTGCTTGATGTGCTTCATTAACCCAACGTGCAACTTCATTTGCAGGAGCTTCCACCATGCCTACGCTAGGTAATTTATACTTTAAAATCCCATACTGAGGTGTACCGTCTTCAGCATTACCAACTTGTTTAGGACCAAAAATAACTAAGGGGTCTCCTTCTTGTAAATTGTTAAAAGCTTTTAAAAAAGACGTTGTAAAAGCGTCTTGCTCAATAAGGCGTTCCATTTCTTTATGTGGTTCAAAAGAAGTTAAATTTTTTATTGCTTTTTGTTTTTCTTCTTCATAAGCAGCTTGGTCTTCTTGTGGTATAACACTTAAAGAACGTAAGCCTTTCCAAGGCTGTCCAGTTTGACTGAGAATAGGAGCTGCTTCACTACCTCGTTCTTCACCCACTACAATTTGGGGTTCAAACTCTGAAAAACTTTCTGCTACAGCGGCTCGTTCAGGTACTTCTGTCAGTTCACCATCATCATCAAGAGTTATTTGTGTTTCACCCTCTAATCCAAAAGTTTGTGCAACTTCCTCCGGCACCTCAATATTAGAGGTCCTTGGGCCTAGTATTTCACTTCTCTCTCTAAGATGCTCGCCTATTTCTTTATGAGACACCTCATAGTTTGCAGAGCCAAAGAGTTCTGATGTACTAAAAAGGCTGTTCGCTTTTGTAACAACTGCATCTAAATCATTTTCATTTGTTTGTTGATACCAAACTACGTTGTTTTGTTTATCTCTAACTTCTACTACAAGATTGTCTCCAGGCTTACGTTTGTGTACATACCCTAAATTTCTTGCTAAAAAGGAATCTAATTTTGTTGTATTAAAAGCATCGTTGTTTATTAAACGTCTGAATAAAAGTGCTTTTGTTGGGTTAGAAGTAATAAAAATACCAACACCATTAACATCTACAATATTTTGTGGATCACCCTTTGCTATCTCAGCAATTTTACTGTTTAAAGGAGAGGCTTCAGTAAGATCAACTTGGCTTCTACTATTCTCATCAATCCAGACACTATCTTTTTTGTTTGTTGGATCTATCGTTGCGTCTAATTGACCCTCTAACCAAGAAACAGGTTCAGGAAAAACGGTTTCAATATCACGTTCTCCGTCTATAAAAGCTTGTTGAAGTTCAATATCAGATTCTACTTCTTGTTCGTATTGATCTTTTATTAACTGGCGAGCTTTCCCAAAAACCCCTTCGCTTGGATCCATAACTCTATTAACGCCGGTTGCTATACCACCACCAATACCACCAATTCCTACACCACCAAAGAACCCAGAAAACAGAGCCTGTGCTCTATCTAATTTTGCTTGGGCTTGTGTATACTCATCATCTATAGCAAAACGCTGTTGAATACTAATTTCTTCTTGTAGGCTTTCAGTAACTCCCTCAACAGCACCCGTCTTTAAGGCACCACTTACAAAAATATCTCTAGCCAAACTTCGGTTGGCTGCACCGCCTTTTTTAGTTGCCATGCCATAAAGACCTCTAGCAACAAGAGCTTCACTACCAACTCCAATAGCTGCAAATGGCACACCTATTCCTAAAGATTGAAAAGCTTGTAAAGGATCGGTCATACCTTGTTCGGCAAAAATACCAAAAGCAGTACCTGCTCCTTGCGGAAACTCTTGCGCCACGGCACCAGAAACTGCACCTAATCTACCTAAACTAGCAGCTCTCTTTTTTCTATATTCTCTTTGTAAAATACCAAAAGCACCATTAATTACGTTATTTTCAGCTGTGGTTAAGGCATAAGGTAAGTTTTTTTTGCCTTGTTTTTTTGCAGCCTCGTTTGCCATAAATTTATTTACAGCATCCTTTACTAGTTTTTTCTTAGCAACGCTTGCAGTCAGACCGCTAGCAACTGCTGCTCCTGTTATTGGGGCTGTGGCACCGGCCAGCGCTCCAACACCTGCACCTACCATAGCCGCAGTTATGCTCGCTAAAGCAGAAGGAGCAAACTGACCTGTAGCACTAAATACCTGATTAACAAACCCACCAAAAGTAGGTTCATCTAAAAACTCCTCAAAACTTTCAACAGGTGATAATATTTGAGAAGCAGCTATTTGCGCTTGATTACCTTCCAATATTGCATCTTCTTTTGCTTCTTCGTCTCCTGCAATACTTGCAGCAATACCCCTAAAATAGTTTACATTTGCACTTAAATTTTGTGCTCCTGCGGCCATACCTAAATTAAAAATTTCAATTGGATCTTCCGTTGCATAATCAAATAAACTACCGCGTTCTTCAGCTTCTTGAAGCTTTTCTCCTAAAGGTTTTGCGGGGGCTTTCTTTTGGTTATTTACAAACAAAGAAATAGCTGCATCGGGATCGGTAGTTCGCGGTTCTGAAGTCTTACCTGATAGAGTTCTTGCTTGTTCTAATAAATTAGAATTATATTCTTTTGCTGCATCTGGGGTTTCAAACCGTACCATTGCAGAAATAAGTTTTTCTCTAATACCAGGGTCGGCTAGATCTATTTCAGCATCTGAAGAAATGCCAACATTACGAGCTACAAAATTAATGTAATTATCAGTAGGGTTGTTATCACTAGGGGGTGCAAATCTACTTATAGCACCACGAATTGTATTAATATTATGGCGCACACCATAGTTTTCTAAAACTTTATCGGCGGCTCTTAGACCATAGAGGGGGTTTTCAAATTGTGCATATCCACCATCATCAGCACCTGTTTGACCTACCCAATTATTGTTTGCGTTAAATCTAACATTTAACCAGTTATTGTTTTTGTACCCAGTTTGTTGTGACACATTAACCTTTTTTCTTTTCTACAGCCCTAGGATTTAAATCGGGGATTCCTAGTGCACCGCTTTGATTATCTAATAATTCAACCATTTTACCAAATTGGTTTATTAACTCCGGAGGAAAAACACTATACTCGGTCTCTTCTTGTGGGTTTACACTATTTACAAACACAATTTCAACGGCTTGTCCTTTATTATTTCTTCGTACTCGTAAATTATCAAACAAACCAACAGCAGGATCTACGGTATCTCTAGCTATTATGTCACCAAACCAATCCTTTAAATTTCCAGAGTCGGACCCTAGAATAAATAAGGCTTGTCCTATAATTTGTTTAGCTTCAGCTACTGCCCTAGGTTGATCTGAAAGAGCAAGTCTCGGGGCATTAGTAAGAAAATCACTGAAAAATTTTCTCATAGCTATTTTTGTTTTTGGGGTAAGTTTCTTTATATATTGATCGTTATCATCTGTAAAAGAAGACCTTAACTCATCTGCGCTCTTCCTTATAGGGTCGAAAAACTCGCTTTGTGCGGCAGTAGCTAAACTTGCGTAAGAACTTTGAATAGCTGCTATATCTCGTTGTATGCCGGAAACTGCAGCGGGTGTTAATTGAGGATCACCACGTAAAAAAGTATTTGTTAAAGAATTATATACATTTAACTTATCAGTAATAGAACCACTAGGCCCATTAACAGCAAAAGCAATTAAAGCTGCGGCTTTTAATCCATCTACCTGTGATATTTTCCCTTGTCGCACAGCCTGTCCTAAATCATTTGCTGAACTTATATTTTGTTCTTTTAAGAGATTTTGTATTTTTGTGTAATCCTCTTCAGGTAATTTTTCTAAAGTTGATTGATTATCAGTAAACCACTGTCTCGCATCTTGTATATTATCTGGTAATGCAGGGATAGTTTCTATTTGTGAAGTAGTGTCCTTGCTTCCTAAACTCGTATTTATTCTAGATAGTTCATTTTCTAACCTAGTCTTATCCTGTTCAGTGAGGGCGGGGTTATTTTGTAAATTTTGCTGAATAACTTTTTTTCTATTTTCTAGGGGCCCACGTCTTTTTTCTTCCTCCCTAGAAATTTTTGTAGAAGACTTTTCTTTTAAAGCTGTTATTTTTTGTTCTATCCGATTAATTTGGTTTTGAATAGCTTTTGGTGCTTTACTTGTAGATAAATTCCCAATATTAATCTCATGAGCCTCTTTTAGTTTTTTATATAAAGCTTTATCTACAGGAGGTAGGGCGTTTTCTTCAGCCTCTGTTAGATAAGAAAAAGTAAATGTATCCTCTGTTGGTGTAACACTGTCATCCCTAAAAAATTGACTTTCTTTGTCTTTCTGTCTTTGAGCAACAACGCTAGGTCCAAACTCAACGTCTCTTCCTGACGGCTCAGAATCAATAGCCGCTTTTTCTTCTGGAGAGCGGTTTTTATTTAATACTGAATTTACTTGCCCTGCAATCTCTGTAAAAGACTCCGGAGCTAAATTTCCAGAAGTATCTCCTATAGCCCGCGTAAGAGACTGCTCTGCTGTAGTACCAATAGCTTGCCCAACTAACCCTCCTTTTTGTAAAAGATTTCGGGCTTGTGCCTCATAGAAGTTTTTTAAATCTTCTTTGGAAAACTGTAAAGAGTTATCATCGGGGTCTTGGCTTCTTCTTTCTGTTATAGGCGCTAATTTTCCATCGCGCTTTCTTACATTAAAAATAAAAGTACCCGCTTCTGTCTCTGTTGGCCCAAGAATAGTCCCTTTTTCTACATCCCCAAATTTATTTCTAAAATTATTTGCAACAGTAGCAATGTTCATAAAATCAACGTATTGCTCTCCAATATTTGCATCGTGTAATTTTTCTAGCCCCCCCGGAGTAAGGTTGCCTTTTTCATCAAAAATTCCTTGGTTTATCAAAGTAGATATAGTGTCTGCCATATCTGCTTCATTATTACCGCGTTGTAATGCACGCGTTTGCTCTCGTTGGTAAGCCGCTGAATCAGCAGCTCCAATTTGATTTGTATAATAATTTAAAAATTGTCCAAATTTACTTGCCATAATTTATATTGAGAAAAAAGCTAGTGCTGCACCAGCTAGCGAGCCTCCTAGTCCTATCATATTAGATTTATGTTGTGCTTTTGCATTATTATAAGCAGCCGCTCTATTTGCTGCCATTGAGGAAGCTTCGCCTAAACCTTGTAAAGCGTTTCTATTTACCCCCTGCCCAATATTAATTAAATCAGCTAGGGTTCTTTGATTAACCTCTCTTTGTTGAATAAGAGCTGTGTTTAAATTGCCTGCAAGATTCAATTGAGTGCCTCTTTGCATAGCTCTTTGTTGTTCTTGTTGTTGTACCGCACTTAGCCCAGCACCACCATATCTTTCAACATTTCTTTGTTGAACTCCCCTAGCAATTTGGCTTTGTTTAAGGGCGTCTTCTCTTGACTGTTCTATTAAAGAAGTATCATCTTTAGCAGAAATAAGTCTTTCTTCAAAATCACGGAAATTAGATAAATAATTTTCATAATCTTGACGGCTAATATCAGAATAAACTTTTTCCGGATCTTTTACTTCAGGCAGACTGCTGACAGAAGTATTTTTTTGCAGGGGTAAATTATCGTATAGTGCCATTATCCTGATCTACCCCCTTTTGATGGAGTACTTTGTGTTTGGGCTGGAGTATAAGGCGTAAAAAACCTATTAAAGAAACCGCCTGTATCAGCTTGCTCGCTTGCTTGACCATAACTATCTAAATTCTTTCTACCTTGTGCTATTAATGCGCTTCCAATTTGTTCAGCAGCGTTAAATTTAGCTTGCCTTACCATTTGTTTAGCGCGAGCTGCTTCGAGCTGTTTTGTGCTTTGTATTTTTGCTGCTCTAGCTAAGCCCGCTTGAGCATCAGCAGCTTGACCCCTTGCGGTACCTAAGACCCCAATCTGTCTTTCTCTTTGAGCACCTAAAGCTTGTGCACTACCCTGTAATTGTTGTGCAGAAGCGGCGGAAGCTAAATCGGCAGCTTGGTCAACAGAACGAGCTGCAGCTAAACTAGGTCGACTACTTAAAGCCTGCATAGTATCAGCTTGTGCTGCGCCCCGGGCTAAACCACCTAAGTCTTCTCTTTCAGATAAATCGCGCATCTCCCTAAGTAGTGGGCCATATGTTTGATCAAAGTATTCTTTTTCTGCTTTAGATACAGCTGCTGAAACTTTTTCTTGCTCAGATGCTTGGTATTCTTGTTTTTTTGGTTTTGAACTCATAATTCTTTTTTATAAACATAGCTTGTTAATTCAAATCCGTGCTTCCGTGCAACCCTGGTCCATCCTGGTCTACTTGTGTGAAACTCTAATGTCTTCACATTTTTTTCTAGGGCTATCTTATTTAAAAAAGTAAACCCTACTTCCCTATAATTATACTCTGGTTTTTGATAACTTGCCCAGATAAATAACGTAGGTTCGCCACCTGGGTCTGAAATTAATGAGCAGATAACAAAGCCAACATATTTATCAGCTTCATAAAACATATATAAAGTAGCATTTTTATTACGTAATGCTAAATATATATCTGCTGGTATCCAATCAGAGTAACTTTTATTTCTTATGACATGTAGATCAGATTCAATTCTTTCATAAGCATACCGAATCTCATCTACAGGTATTTCTTCGACGGATATTCCATTAATAGTCGATCTCTGAACCATATCGCTTGTACCTTTTACGCGGTGACAATCCTGTACCACGGTATTTAACTAATCTACGTACACCTAAATCACCGCTTCTTGCTCTTTGTTCTGCTTGTGTTACCTCTTGATTAAACAAACTTAAATAATCTCCAGCGGCTTGTGGGTCAGACCAATCTCTTCTTGGGATTCTAAGCAGTCTGTATAGAGCACCATATATAATCCCATCTCTATAATCATTTGAAAAATCAGTACTAATATTGTTTGAGGTTCTAGTTGGTTTTAAAGCCACACTTATTTGTAAACCATTTGTAACTGATGAGTTAGGAACAGGCACAACCCAAAAAGTATCCGGGTTTTTTTGTAAGTAAACTTGTGGTAAAGCCGTTTTATTTCTCCAATCTGGATAATTTAATTCTAGACTTCTTGGGCTAATTGGATCTAAATCATCGCCATCGTATGTCATCCAAAGTATTTGATGGACGTCTGTACCTGCTGGTTGATCAAACTCATACTCGTAAACACCACTTATAGTTGTAATTGGGTCTAAATCAAAAACATATGCTTTTGATCTTTCACATAGTTCAATAGTAGCTGATCTTAAATTAGATTCAATTAGAGTATCAGGGCAGTTTGGAACATAAGGTAAAACTTCTTTTACTAATGAGCTAAAAGTTGCCATATTACACTCCTACCTGAGGGGCGATTGTGGGCCCCGCGTTTCGATCTGCGTTAGGGTCTAAAAAGGCTTCTGCAGACCCGCCAGCCCCTAGACTATTTAAAAATAACTGATAGTGGGATCCCGCTCTTTGTTGGTTTCCTGCATACTCAGCATCTTTTAAATAAGCTCTATATAAAACAAAATTTAAAATAGCATTTCCATAAGTATCTTCTATATCAATAGTACTAGAAACGGAACTCAAATCAGTTGGTAGCTTTGAGTATATTAGTTCAACATAGGCACTAGAACCCGAGGCTACTCCAGGATATACATAAAACTTTTTAGGGTCATCAGCATCAAAAATATAATTTTTAATAGTTGAACCATGCGCTGAAGAACCCGTTACTGTTGGGTCATGCCAATCTGGTTCAATAGAGTTTAATAAGTCTTCTTCTACAATTCTAATTGCCTTAGAACCTGTCGCATCTGAAGCTGTCCCTGACATATTACGGGATACTTTAATAAGACGAAGTCCGCCGGAAGGCAACGTTTGTTCTGTTCCTGTACTTAAACTTATATTTTCGTGTGTAGCTGTTGCTTCAGGTTTAATATTAACAACTTCGCGTTGTGCATCATTAATATAGATTAATAATTCTGCATCAGTCCAACGAACACCGGAGCTATCTTGTAAGGTAAGTCTAGCTCTATCAATAATATTAGTGCCCGTTAGTGTTCCCATTATTTCTTAGTTGTTTTCTTCGCTGGTTTTTTAACTGCTGGCTTTTTCTTTGCTGGTGCTTTGCCACCTTCCCATGCTTCATTAACATCGGGGGTGCTTAGATCATCACCTTTAAAAGTGCCGTCTTCCTCTCTAGCTCTAATTGGCTCACTTGGTTTTTTGTCTTTAATAGAATTAGGTTTAACTTCTGTACACCCTTCTTGTAAGCAAAAAATTCCAATGTCCATTCCAACTTCTTTTGGTACGCCAGCTTCCAATCTGATTGATGCGCCCCAGGTGGTTGATATATACCTGTCAATATCTGATATTACTATCATGTTTTACTCCTAAAAAAGGGGTGGCTCAAAATGAACCACCCACAAAAAGCATACTTAGTATGCAACATCCAATCTAATAACACCAAAGTCTTCAACGCCACCATTGTAGTCGCTGTTGTACTTAGGCTTCTTAAGACCGAAGATTTTGCCAATAGAGATACCGTTTTGGTTCCCGTAGTCGAAGGTGTCTTCAACAATTTCAGGAAGTCCAATATCTGCCATAGCAAGAGCTTGTGCTCCACAGAATAAAGCAGCAGAACCGTTGATGTCAGCATCAGCGCCCCACTTATATCCAGCAGAACCGGCATTTGAAGATGTTCCAGTAAGAGCATTAGCAGTGTTAAACACATGTCTGAACTCATGGACCATAATGCCGTCAACCATCAAGCTTGAAGAACCTGAGAACAAGCTGTTGCTTGGTCCTCTGACTCCAGCATTTCTGACGTTAGCCAAGAAATCTGAATCAAGTTTAAGGTCAGCCATTACTTGTGGAGATACAAAAAGGTGATATACCTCTTCTCCACCAGCACCTCTTACGCCTCTGATATAGTTATCTTTAGCATAAGCTTTTAGAGCAACAATACATTCATAAGTAATGGTATCGGCTGCTTCTACAGCAGTTACGTCACCAGCTACTAAGCCTGAAGTTGCATCCCATCTTCTGTGTCTATTAGAAGTTGGTGCAGTTACATCACTTCCAAACGCAAGGTCGTTAAGATTTTGTCCTGAAGTCAAGACAGGTCTTAATGCACCACTGTTTTTAAGTGTGTAGTTAATACCAGAAAGCGATAAAAACGCTAATTGGTCAATACGATCAGCCATTGCATATGCAAGTGCATCTCGTGAGTGCTCACGGAAATTAACAACTGATTTTTGATCAGCTAATCTACCCGCAAGTCTATTAGCAAATCTCAATTGATCAAGTTGTACAACGATGTCGTAGGCTCTTAAAGTCTCTTCATTTCCTTCGAGGGTGTTGTCTCCAACAATACCGTCACCAGTCATATCGGCAAGAAGTGTTATAACAGCTCTTGCTCCTTTTTCTGATTGGGTAAGTTCAGATATTCTCTGAACCATAGCGTTAGGTCCGCTACCCGCAAATTGGTTAATGAAGGACATGTTCCTAGCAACACGCCAAAAATCACGCGACCAGATAGTAAGCTGTTCACTGGTCAGTGATGAAAAGTTTGTGTTAGCCATGATGGCATCCTCCAAATTTAAGATTAAAGTTAAACTAACCAGTCGCTTTTCTGGGCCGACTACTTACCCGTGTACCCTTTATCGTTGGGAAACGCTTTCGTGTTTTTACGGACACGACTCCAGCCAGATTTACGCCATGACAGGCGAAAACGTTGTTTTAGCAGAACGACCTGCGTCAAATATCGTTTTGACGGACGAATTACTTATATGTTATACCAACTATATACCAAAGTCACCACGCATTCTTCGCAAAGTTTCTTCTGGAAGCGCACTAAACTCATCGTCAGATAACGTATTTAAATTTATTTTTTTATCACCTTTAGCAGATTCCCCTTTCATTGTGGGTGGTTGCGACTCAGCAGCTTGTAGTTTTTTATTAATATTGGCTACTTTTTGCTTCTCAACAACTTGCTCATCTGCTTTTGAAACTTGTTTTTCTGGTGTAGGATTTAATAATTCTGGTTTTTTTGCTGCTAAAGTATAATTAGTAGCTTTTTCTAGAGCATCTGGGCCTGCAAAACCTTGTACCATAAATGCATCACGCAAATCTAACACTTCTTGAGTCAAATCAGCATCAAAATTAGCACTGTTTTCATCTAAAATAGGATATTGGGCTTGTATTTCGTTTGCTTTTTGCTGTAAAGCGGTCATTTCTTGACTTTGTTGCACTGTTTGGCCCATTTGTTGTTGTACTTCAAACATAAATTGGGCTTTTTCAGCATTTCTGATCTCATTTCTAAGTTCTACAGCTTTTTCTGCTTCGCCATTTAATACTAATTCCTGATATTCAGCTTCTTTAGTTGCAAAATCATACTCTGGGAGCTCTTTTGCAGCTTCTTGTTTTGCTTGGGTTACCTCATCTAGTTGTTTTTGTAGTGCTTTTTGTTTTGCAAGCACTTCATCTAATCTAGATTTTGGCACCATAGGCGCTTTTGCTTGTTCTATTTCTTGGGAAACGTTTTCATCGCTTCCTTCAATTGGTTGAATATCTGATTGTGCATCTGCTTCGCTGTTTTCATCCATTCCTTCTTCGCTAACAGCTTCTGGCTCTGCAGGTGCTTCTTCTTCTTCTGGTGTTTCAGGTTCTTTTTCAGCAACTTCTTCTTCTGCAGAAGCGTCAGTTTCTTCCGTGACTTCTTCATTATCAGATTCCTCTTCTTCTACTGTTTCAAAATTAAGGTCCACTTCAAACTTAGTGTCCTCCTGTTTAATGGGCTCACCTCCCGGCATAGCATCCATAATCATCTCATTGGTTTCTTCTTTTTTAGCCATTTTATCTACCTCCTTGGTTTGGTTTCATGGCGACTGATGCTAATTTAGCGGCAGCCTGGGTTTCTGTTTGACCTTTTCTCATATCGTTGGTCATCGACGACAGTCTTTCACGTAAATCTAATTCTTCACGTTTCATTTCCAACTTACTTTGCAGTTCAGCTACTTTTAGCTGTGGGTCTGCTTCGGTTGATTGTGTTTTAGCTACGTTCAATGCTGTCTCAGATTGAAGTCTAGTTACTTCTGCTTCTAGTTTAGCAATTTCTAATTGCGTACTTCTAATCTGTGATTCCATTTGGAACTGTTGCAACTGTGCTTGCTCTGGAGTTGGAGGCGCTGTACCTTCAAGTTGTCTTATTCGATCTGCTACCATAGCTTTCTTCGCAAGATGTGAGTATTCAACAATTAAATCATTTGGTACAGGCACGCCGACTTTTCTAAGTTCAATAGCTTCTGCAAACTGAACTTCATCAAAATTATCTCTTGCTGGAGCATCACTAATAACTACGTCATATTCACCTAAGGTTAAATCATTAATAATCCTACCTTCTGGTGTCATTTGGTTTACAACCAGTGGGACCCTTTGTTTGTAAGGATCAGCTTCGTCTGTAATTTGAATGATACGTTCTTCCGTATAATAACTTTGTACTAAGTTTAGTATTTTTTCCGCTAAATAATGTCGTGTTTTCTTTAGGTTATCTAAAGGTACTTGGATCATTAAAACACCGCGGTTCTGTTTTGCTTGAATTGCAATACCAGAAACCTCTGGACTATCTGTCCCCAACATAGCATCAGAAATACCACTAATTGTTTTAATATTTGCTGCCGCTTTTTGGCTTATACGATCCAGACCGGTGGGAATCTGGTTTGGGGGGATCTTACTTGGGGGAGTAGAGCCTCGATTAAACTCGAGGACTAAACCAGTTTCCGCACCGTGTTCTTCTAAATCATCTGCTGTCATTCCTGTAAGGGAACCTGACTCAACTACCCAACCGCTGTTCGCAGTTGTGTTTACAATGTGTAGTTCTTGAGATGAAATTTTGTTTAGTTGTTCTTGTGGTGAAATTAAATTTCTAACCATGCCAAAAGGTTTACCTCTTCTCCAATATGGAAAATAAGGAACCAATGTAAATGAATTATAAGGAGACCAATCATCAAACAAAACAACAGTATCAGCTGTTACAGTCCAACGTACTTTTTTAACGGTTTTAGTGACTATGTATAAACCAAAGTCATCAGCAAATTTTTCTCTTTTGCGTTTACTCCAGTCATAAGGTACTTCTCTTTGGTCTCCAGTAACTGGGTCGGTGTAGAACATACACTCTTTTAATTTATAATGTTGTCTTTCTACAACTCTGATTGATCTTACAGCTCTTGCTTCTTCTGGGTTATTTGGGTAATCACTTGCATATTCACCGCTGTAGGTATCTCCATATCGTTCTTCTTCATATTCAATTGAATCTGAACCTAAGGTTGATCCTACTTCTGCTATGATTCTTAATTTATCTGCTTTCTCTTGTCCATAGATTTCTTCTATATCATCTATGCTCATCCACTTTGTTTCAAAAATTTCATTCCAGGTTTTTGGATCATACTCTTTTGCATCTGGATCAATAATGATATCGAGCGGATCTTTTTGAGTAATTCGCACTTCGCCATGAATGTGATCTGAAAAATCTATACGAACATCAAACCACCCTCTGTCTTGAATTAAACCATCAGAAAAAACTTGTGATTCTATCCAATCGAGTTTGTTGTTATCAGAAATCTGCATGTACAACTTTGTTAGTGTCTCTGCAACTTCTTGCATACCAGCACCACGCGGTTTAAATTCTACATCTGCTCTTCGTGTACTTTGTTCACCAATAACAGTATTAACTGTTGGTAAAATTGTGTTGATTGTTAAGGCGGGTCTACCTTGGTCATCTAACGCAGCAATATCTGCTTCGTCCCATTGTTCACCGCGATAAAAATTATCACATTGTTTTGCTATTTCAATATAATCAGTGTGACCGTTGTCCCTGGCTCGTGTGTAAGATTCCCATTGCCGACGGGCAATGTTTAGCTCTTCTGCTGCGTCCAGTTTCTTTTTAGGTTTTTTATACTCTGCCATTAAGCACTCATCGATGATTTATGTTTCTCGCCTTTAGTTAAATGTTTTAACTTATCTCTCCAAGATGGAACATGCTCCGGTCTTTCGTAGAAGGTAGCAAATTCTGTCATCATTAAACCTATCCATGCCAACGCATCGACTTGGTCATCATGGGCTCCATTTGGAAAACGTAAAAGTTCTGCAACCATGGTTCCAGTCCAAACAGCGTCCTTTGGAAAGTATACCATACCTTGTTGCATTCTACCTTGAATTGCACGTGCTCTTGCTTCTTTATCTCTACGACCTACTTTTAGGTCTTTAAAGTAAGCTTCGCTTAATCCCCGTTCTCTAGTACGTTTCTGCAAAAAGGGCCCCAAGGCCATTTCAATATGACCTCGTTCTATGCCTACTATACCCGGGCGCCAGGTTTCGTACAAGTCTAAAATTTGTTCTACTAATTCAAACCCATCATATTTTCCGCGAACGACATCAACAACAAATAAATTATCATATTCATCGACCCCGACAACAATACCAACTGAATAATCGTTCCGGTCACGTTGTCCGATCGCAAGGTCCCACGCGCAATAGTAATTAAGCTGTGCATATTCAATGTCTTCATCCTCATAATAACGAATCATGTCTCGGCTAAAATAATCGCCTTCGTCGGATACTGGATTCTGTTGATACAGAGCAGACCAATCTCGGGGACCGATGGCTTTCCTTATCTGCTCGAGCGCGTCCACATTATAACGCTCTGGATGTAAACTTTCACCATATTTTCTAAAAGTTTCATCAGTTTCTGCAATGGCTGGGTATTTAATTACTTCCCACTGGTCAGCACCTTCTTCTGCTTGTTTTAATAATCGACCAGCTAAATCGTCGTCGTGCCATCTTGTGAGAATCACAAGTATTCCACCCCCGGGTGATAAACGTGTATAAGCAGTTGATGTATACCAATCCCAGGTCGCATCGCGGTTGTTATCTGATTCTGCATCTTCGCGGTTTTTTACCGGATCATCGATGACCATTACGTGTGCACCTTTACCAGTAATACCTCCACCAACACCCGCTGCAACATAACCACCACCTTGGGTCGTTTGCCACGATTCAATTGACTGAGAATCTTTATCCAGCCTAGCTTTTTCAAATACATTTTTATATACTGGTTCTCTAAGGAGTTGACGAACTTTCCTTGAAAAATTCATTGCAAGAGAACCTGAATACGAACAACTTATGAACTCGTGATTAGGATGTCGACCCAAGTGCCACGCAGGAAATGCAACACTGGCTAAAGTAGATTTACCGTGTCGCGGTGGCATAAAGAGCATCAACCTTGGTGATTCTTTATTTGCTACTTGATCACTAAATTTTTCTAACCTTTGACAGATATCTTTGTGTACCCAGCCGGCTAAATAATCTGGATTAAAACGTTCAACAAATGGGAGTAACCTTTTACGTGCTAAGATTCTTTTTGCTAGTTCTTGTTCCGCTTTTACTTGTGCGGATAAGTCTTCTTGTTTCGCTTGAGCCGGTTCAGACTTCAACTGGGGCTCGGGAACTTTTTCAGCCTCGTCCGCCCTACAGTAAACACATATATCATCTAACAATATAAGGGTTTCATGATATAACCCTTTACATCTTTGGCATTCAATCTTTTGTGTCATTAGCTGGCTCTAAATATTTTGTATCTGCCCCTGCAATTCTTAGCAACTCTGCATCGGACAATCTTTCCAACTGTTCTACTTTATCCACATTAATATTTATTTGCGTTGCGTTCTCAGGCATAAATAGACCGTGGAGCTTGCACAACGAATCGACAACATTCTTTTCTTCAGTCGCGGTCGCCGATTTACGGTGCGCTTCTAAATACATTCCCGTTGCTGTGTTTTTATCAAACTTAACTTCTTCACGCATTTCATTACGTAAATAGGCCAGAGCTTTTTGTAATTTTTCTGTTTTAAATAAAGAGTAAACACGGTCTACATCTCTATAGCCCGCAGCTCTTCCAGCGGCAGCTTTTGTCATACCGCGTAAATGAAATAACACCAACCTTTCTTCTTGAACAGAAAGCTCGTTTAAGTGTAATCCGGCATAAGGTAGGTGGGATTGAAACTCCGCTCTATCCTGTTCGGTTATTTCTGTAGGTCTGTCTTCGTCTAATAAACGCATGTAAATGGAATTATATTAGTATTCTTCTCTATTTGTCACGATATTCTTGCACCACCAATAGAGCTCGTGATCATCGAGCACGTGTTTCATGATGTTTACTCTATAACAAACTAACTGTAAATTCATTTTGGTATATGGACCGTCGGGCTGGATTCGGTCAACGCTGGCATTAAAATCATGGTAGCCCCCACCTTTTCTCCACGTCATAATATTATTGGACAACGCACAACGGCCCTCTTGTTCTTGCCACAATTCAAAAAGATCTTCTGGCACAAGGTCCCATTCGCAAGTATCTTTGCGCTTGTTTTTTAGACTGTTGAAGATGTGCCGTAGAAAACGCTCGGGGTCCCCGCTCGATCTCCGTTGTCGAAGGTCGACGGTACACGCTTTGCAAACATTACGTGGGTAAGTACCATTTCCAGATTTCAATTTCTCTTGGACAAATCTAGAAAGATCCAGTTCTTTTTTGCAGCGATCGCAAACTTTAGTTGTCATAAATTTTTTCTGAAAATTTTTTCTCAGAAATTTTTTTTGAAAATACTATACTATATCGCTGATTCATTGTCTCCCCCCTCGCCTCCAGCAGCCCCCCGCCTCCCTTTTTTCATTTTGGAACCTTGTTTCCGATTCATCGTCCTGGAACCTTGTTTCGATTTCCGGGTAGGCTGTATAGTCTCGCTCCCCTGTCGCTCGACGGTTGTTTATGTTATGTGTATTCAATAAAGAATATATACATATGATCTTAATCGATCGGGAGTAATCAACATGTTTGATAAACTTATACAACTATCTGGTTCAGCTACAAGATCTGTCGTAGATCTATCCAAGAAAGTAGCAAGTAAATCTATCCCAGCCGTGGCTCGTGTATCTACTGAGTTCGCTAAAGGATATACATCTAAAGACTGGAAACCTTCAGTCGTTATGCCTAGAGCTAAGCCAACATCTTCTGAAGAGTCAGGGGATGTTGGAGTATGTAACATCTGCACAGGGCCATACGTCGACGGTCAATGTTTAGAATATAAATGCTGGAGATAATTATGAGACTACTATCACTACTTCTATTCACTGCATCAATGATTCTATGGACACTTATGTCTATTGAAATTAAAACAGGTAACTCTATCTATTGGGGTTACCTACACTATGGTATATGGCTTATTCTAAGCTTAACTACAATCGGCCTCGGGTACGCGCTCGCGGTCACAGACAGGAGATAAATATGAACATATTATTCTTTTACTTCATACTTGCACCACGCATGGTATTTCTTAAACCTCGTGAATCTCTAGTAGATTTACGCAACATCTTGGCCTCCAAACAGGAGGTCAAGTTTACGCGAGAATATCGCAGACTTCGTAAGTCACCGAAGATGCCATTTTGGTTCTGCGTTTACACCGCACTAAGAGACTGCGATCTTTTAGTAGACACGCTTGAAACATATGCTATAAGAACTAAGCCTTTACTCGGGCTAACACACTTACAGCTAACAAAACTATTAAACATCAAAAACTATTAATAGTTCTCCCCCGGGGGCTTCGGCCCCCACCCCACTACTATCATCACGAAGTGATGTGGAGTGCGTGCATCATGTGCGTGCGAGCACTGGGAAAATGTTACACGTGTTACACGTAAAAAGCCCATGTGTAACACATTAAGTGTAACGTGCTTCAGCCCAGTAAAATAGCGAGCTTGCATATGTGCATGCATGCAAATGTTACAGCGTTACAGCAAGACCAGATAGAGGTTGTACCATAACGACCGTCGACCGTTGTTCTTTAATCGAGAACATAAATCATCTGTTACATGTAACATAATCCAAGCAAACAGTACAACCACGCGGGTTTCAGGCTGTTACAGTACCCTAAATTCATCTGTAACAAGTGTAACAAATGCTCGCAAACCCGCATTCTTACGTTCAAATGTTACAGCTGACTCCTACGTCGTCTAGCTGGTTGTTCATTATTTGTAAATTTATATAGGAGATACATATGAGTATTCATAAATATTGTCCTGCATGTCATACACCCCAGTCTGAAATCGATCAGACTTGGGAAGACATGGGCATAGATCTTAATGATCTTTTGCCTTGTGTTTGTGATGACGCTCGGGATTCTAATACAACCGACGCCTAACGGCGTTGGTTGGTTGTTTATTATTTGTAAAAATTGGAGATCGTTATGAATCGAAGACAGTTTTTAAGTTTAACAATTGGTAAACCGGCGCAAGCCAAGGAGGACATTATGTCATTTAATACCACGTCTAGCCCACGCCAGGGCAACTCATTGGTTATCACTCAAAAAGGTAACCTTATCTTAAACGCAACTAGGAGAAATCCTAAAGCTGATGAGCAAGGTCAGAATGTGACTTTGCCTATGGATCAGCTGTTTGAGTATGCTTACCTCAAGCCTAACGGCGCAGTGGTAATCAAACAGATTGGACAGGAAGAATTTACTTTCTATCCAGCTGAGAAAAAAGTTGAGGCACAACAGCCTGAGCTTGATTTAGCATCTGCATCAGTTGCATAACCATTGGGGGCTTCGGCCCCCTTTTTAGTGAGCCGAGTAAGCGTGCGTGCTTAAGGCAAGTTTCGGTGCTACGCACCGTAACGGTTGTTTATAGTTTATGTATTTATTCCAGCATGGAGGTATTTATGGAAGAAAAACACATTGACGAGTCAATTCGTCAACAAGCGAGTAATTATTTGTATATACCTGAGTTGAAGAACTCAGAAGTAGTGCAAGTAATTGCAAATAGAAATCAACACTCTAAACCACAAGGAGGTAATTATGAGTAAAGGTGCAGATATATTTGACCCAGCAGATATTGAGGTCGAGATCGATATGGCGAACGGTGAAAACGGAGAGTTGCTCCCAGAGCAATCAACCCCAGAATCAGCGTTCATTCCTGATACTAACGGTGATCCTGTAGGTTCTGAAAACAGAGCCCAGCAAGATGACATTGTTCTACCTGACTATTTCTACAAGAAATATCAGTTGGATCTTGAGGGCAACCCAACATTCAACATTGGTAGGATCGGCGGTATCATGAAGGTGTTCAATGAAAAGTATGGTACAGAGCAACACTTCGGCGATGACGAAGCTAAAGCTACCAAAGAACGTGAATACTTCAACTTACAAGTTGAACAAATCGTTCTTGGACAAAAGCCATTGCTTGAAGTTGACCCACAAACAACTGGTATCAACTTTTTACAGTTGGCTACCAGAACATGGGCTGAGTTTTGTTCCATTGTATTTGAGTATCAAGAATCAATGGCTGAACAAGACCCAACCAAAGAGATACCAGAATGGTTAATTGAGCGCGAAGACAAAATGCTTCAGCTCGGTAGAAAAGCCAGAATGTTGTCTCAAGCGTTAGCTACCATTGATAATGACTTTGGTCTTAAAGATGTGTCAATCAAAGCCGACAGAGTCAAAACTCAAGTCGAGTTAAGATTGCAAAGACTTGCAGAGTGGAACTACAAACAAATTGTAGACACTTCCAAGTTCAGTGCACGCGTCATGACTACCCAAGCAAACAATGCAATGGATGTCGCAAGCGTAGCTTAACAATAATGGGGTAGAGGTTCTAGATATCTCCTCTTCCTCTACCGCCCGTTGTCCGTGGAGCGTTAACCATGGAAGGTGTCTCCTTAACGACCAAGCTGGGATGAAAAGCCCAGCACCTATTTACTATGACAGAGGGGGATCTCCAGTTATGCCTCCTTCATTATAGGTCTGGTTCACCTTATGTCACAACGAACCACCTAATTTTTACACATGGAGGTGTGCTTATGGGTTTAGATATGGCAGCCGGTTGGCTAGATGAAGAACAAGACAACAAACCTGTTACAGAGTTTGATTGGCGTAAACACGCATCACTCAACGAGTACATGCGTCAATTGTATTACAGCAAGAAAGGCATGGAAGCTCCACAAAGCGTCATGGATTGCGAGTTTAATTGTTCAGATGTGTACCTTACTCGAGAAGATATTATAGATCTTAAACAAGCGGTACACTCAGGGCAGTTGCCTAAAGCAAAAGATGGATTCTTTTGGGGGCAAGATGCTCAAGAAGAAAGTGCCAAGTATTACTTTGAGACAGACAAAGAATTTTGTGAACGAGCACTTGCTTGGTTGGATCAAGGTAAAGTAGTTTGGTATAGTCCTTGGTGGTAACAAAAACAGGAGTATGTTATGGCTTATCCAGAAGATATCGAAAAGTTAGCTAAACGCAAAGAAGAACTCAAAAGCGAAGAGCTAGCTAAAAAAGTACACTCAATAGAAGTGAGACCAGGTCGAATACAAACTTGGTATAAAGATGGTCGTGTGGTTACAGAGTATCCACGCGACAAACGTAAGAAAACAACTGTAGATTACAGAGGAATCAAATGAGTAGATTAAAAGATGTTATTTTTGATGTTCAATCTGATATTGAAACTGTTGCTTCTAACAAACCGCATTTAACTGAGAATCAATTATTCGCTGCTGTTTGTGCGATGCGTGATCTTAAAGAAGATGCCCAGAAAGTTGACTATGACTTTGTTAAACAAGTCTACGACTTAGCTTTTAGAGACGAATCATGAACCACGAAGAACTAACGAGACGTGCCTTAATAGGCTTAATTATTTGCATCATTGTATTAATGATGATTTAAATTCCTCGCGGGATAGGGGTTGCGCCAGAAAAGATTGACTAGAGCGTATAATTATATAGTCATAAGGGTTTGATTCCCTGAATGTACAATATCCCCCGCTTTTATATTTTTTATTAAGGCAGCTGGAGACGACCATACTGGCCAGGTGCACCCTAAGCAGTTAGAAGCCGCAGGCCTACTGCATATCTGATACTAAGGCTGCCTTAATAATTTTTCACACAGGAGGTGTGCATGTCAGATGTATTTCAATTTCACGTCCAAATATCGGTTGAAGAGTACGAAGTCGAACGCAAACGCAGTATTGATGAATTGCCTGATTACACCAGTTATTCTTTAGGTTACACCGATCATTCTAATGGTATTAATTCTTTCGACCAAATTTCAGAAAAAATTCAAGAGCTATGTGAACTTTACCGAGTATCGGCAGAAGCTGATACAAACATGCCGCTGCATGTCGGTGTATGGTTCACCACTCCTAAAGAGGAAGATGAAATAACTTTTGAACCTTGGGACAAAGAACCCAACCCTAATTGGAAACCAACATTAATTAAAGGAGGTAAATAATGTTAGTTAAATGGCGTGCAACTCTTGCACATAAAGATTCTGAAGATATGCAGATAACCATTGAGTTTGAAGCACCTGAATTTTCAGATAATTGGAATTATAAACTTCTAGCCAAACTTGCTTTTATTAGTCAAATTGCACAAGGCAAGAAGCTTATAGTAAATAATGTAGAACCGATTGAAACCATGGAGGATTAATTATGCATTCAATCAAACCCACCAATTTAATGTCAGAAATCAAGCAGAATATGCGTGCTGGCATCAACTCAATGATCTGGGGCGGTCCAGGCATTGGTAAATCAGAAATACCACAACAGGTAGCTGACAGTCTCAAAATGACTTTGATTGACTTTCGTGCCAACTTGTTTGACCCAGTCGATGTACGTGGCGTGCCTCACATCCAAGCTGTAAAAGAAACAGGCGAACGTTTTACACGTTGGGCCGTACCTGATGTATTTCCAATCGCGCAACGCGATGGTGATACAGGTATCTTGTTTATTGACGAGTTACCTACAGCTCCACCTGCAACACAGAATGCTTTCTTACAACTTTTGCTAACCAGAAAAATTGGTGATTACACATTACCTGAAGGCTGGTCTGTAATTGCCGCAGGTAACAGACTAACCGATGCCGCTGCTGTGTATCAAATGCCATCACCTGTAAGAAATCGTCTTGCTCATTACGAGCTTGAAGCTAACCTAGATGATTGGACAGCTTGGGCTTATGAAAACAATGTTAACCCAGAAGTTATTGGTTTCATACAATACAGACCAGGCCTTTTGTACAACTTCAGCGCTGATGAGTATGCGTTTCCAACACCCAGATCCTGGTCGTTTGTAGACAGAAAACTTAAATTTCAACCAGATAACGTCGACCATGATTCGTTGTTCTTTGGTATCTCAGCATTGGTCGGTGACGGTCCAGCTGGGGAATTTATTGCATACAAAGAAATTGCTGACGAACTCCCTGATATTGACAAGCTGTTAGAAAATCCAACAACGTACAAGAAAAACGACAACCCTGCTATCTTGTATGCACTATCTAGTGCTGTTGCATCTAGGGCTAAGCCTGAGTTGATGAAAAACATTATGCTGCTCAACAGTAAATTGCCAGTTGAGTTTCAAGTGATCTTAGTCAAAGGTTGTTTGGCTGTTGATCCAAATCTTAAATCCGACGATGCACTACGTAAGTGGATTGTCGACAATGCTAACGTAGTTCTATAGGAGGTAATTATGGCTACAGTAAGAATGTCTCGACGTTTGTTGAGTGAAATCAGATCCGCCGCGCGGAAAAAATATGTAACGGTTAATCCTTACAAAGATTTTCCAAGCCCAGATAAATGGTTCAATGAATCTATTAAATCAAAAATGCAAAGTTTTGTACAAAAAAGCATTGAACATTTTGGTGGAGATTATATTGATTTTGATCGACAAGCTGAAGTTAATAATCTTGTTATTAAAACCACTAAAATAGTACAAGATGACAATGGTGTTGAAGACCATATCAAAACAACTTATCAGTGTTCATTTGATACTTATACCACAACGCCAAAATTTATGATGGATGGTTATTCAACCATAACTATAAAACTACCACGTGAACATGAATTAGTTCAACAATGTGAAGCTGTTGATAAACACAATGACGCTTGTCGTACTGGTGAACGTGAGTACATTAACAAAATTGAAGAAGCTATTAGTGATTTTTCAACGCTCAACCAAGCACTCAAAGCTTGGCCTGCACTTAAAGATCTTGTAGATGATCAATATGTACAAAAAGTTTACGAAAAAGTAGAACGTAAAGCTAAACAACAGCAACAACGTGAAGCTATTGCTATCCAAGAACAAGAGCTTAACGAAGTATTGTTAACAGCCAACCTATTGGAGAACTAACATGGGCTACACGCAACACCCCAATATTTACCAAGGAACAGAACGATTAATTGATCCTGGTACTTTTATTGCGTACAACTTTTGTGGTGGTACAGGTTTTGCTTTTGTGAACTCTTACAAATGGCACATTCCAAAACAATACACAGATGGTAATGGTAATTTACATTCCCCAGATCCATTTATTGTGTATTTATGTTCTAAACTTTACGGCACATCTGCTGCATGGGGTGCACACGTTGGTTCAGGTCATGTACGAGATGGTTGGGAAGATCAAGATCCAAACCATTATTATTCAAGATACCCTGAAAACAGACCAAAAGATTGGCCTGAAGGTAAACAACCCATGTATAAATATGTATCTAAGTATTTTTTACCTGTGTATCAATTAGATATTAGTGGTGTTATTGATCTAGATAAAGACACTTATGAACATTATGGTTCTACTTATCAAAATATTAATAATCAATGGAAAAGAGTATTTAAAACCCAACAAAAAACCCATCGATTTAAATATTACGATAAAAATAAATTGTTTAAAGACATGGATGTTCAACAATCTAATAACCCAGAACTTATTGAATATGCAGAAAAACAAATGAAAAACTTTGAAAAACGTAAAGCGCAAGTTTTACTGCGTAAATTACAATCCTAGGAGCTTTTATGAACGATTCTTTTGTGCGTGCACGATCACGTCTTATTCTTGACAATCCATTCTTTGGTACCTTATGTCTCAGACTCAAACCTGTAGAGCGTGATGACATAGATACAGGTGCCACTGATGGTAAACATTTGTTTTACAACCCTACGTGGTTTGAAAAGCTCAGACCTGAAGAACGTATTGGTTTTCTTGCTCACGAAGTTTTGCATGTTGTATTTATGCATCACACACGTCGACAAGAAAGGCATGCAGAAAAATGGAATGTAGCTGCAGATTACGTTATTAATTTTATTCTTAAAAGCAATGCTTTTATTCTTCCATCGGGTGGTCTTCTCGATGAACAATACGCCGACATGACTACCGAGCATGTATACAGTATATTGCCCGAACCTCCAGAGGGCTTTGGCGCCCTGTTGATTGCTAAAGGTGTTGGCGATGTTCTAGACCACCCCGATGCTGGTTCAAGTGAATCCGTTGGTGCTATTGAATCTCAACTAACTGTTGCAATACAACAAGCAGCTGAGCAAGCAAGAGCACAAGGTAAACTACCAGCTAACATGCAAAGTCTTATTGAAGACATTGTAAAACCTAAAGTCGATTGGCGTGCAGTACTTGCAAGATTCTTGCGTGCTAATACCAACTCTGACTTTAGTTGGACACGGCCCAACAGACGTTTTATCTGGCAAGGTATGTATCTTCCTTCTATGTACAACCCCTGTCTTGAAGAAATTGCAATTGCAGTTGATACATCTGGTTCAGTAAGTGATGAAGAATTACAAACTTTTACCAGTGAAACATCTCATATTTTACGTGAGCTAAATCCAGAACGTATACATTTTATTCAATGTGATACTGAAGTTCACAAAGATGATGAATACACACGTGAATCATTACCACTCAAAGTTGAGTACCAAGGTCGAGGCGGAACTATGTTTAGTCCCGTTATTGAATACATTAACGAAAAGCACCCACGTGTAGCTGCGTTAGTGTATCTCACTGACTTAGGTTCAGACGACTTTGGAGATCAACCCCCTTATCCAGTTCTTTGGGTAACTACAGAAAAAGGAGAAGCGCCTTATGGTGAAATCATTGAAATTTAAACAGCACATCAGAGAATTTGGTGTATCTGTTTTATCTGGAGGTGCAGTGTTGCTTGGCTTACTAGCTATCGCAACTTCATTGCATCATTTTATTATGCTAATAGGTATTCTAGTTGGTCTAGGATGTACTATTTATTTATTGTGGAGACTAACTGATGGCTAATGTTATTGCATCATTAACAACCGCTCTATGGATTCTCATTGAGCTAATTCAATTTGCCTATATGGCATATCTTATGTGGAGGGACAAAAACAATGTTATTGATAGGCATTTTCAGCGCGCTAGGGCTGCTGCTGCTAGCGCTTAAAGCTGGCGGTCGTAAGACCATTGGTAATGATATTTTTGTTGACGTACTAATTACCGTCACACTCATGGTGTGTTTTTACGGCACATTCAGCGGCATGGCTGCTGCTATGGTTGGTGGTTTGTGTGCGTCAGTTACTTTATTTATCATGAAAAAAACTATGCGTCATGAAGTATTATCAGTAAAAAAGCAACCTAAAAAAGTGCTTAACAAATTTACAATTAATACTCCAACAATTGCTTGGGAAACTGTAGAACCTAAGTGGCGCAAATGATTTGCACTAAATGTAAATCAAAAACAAAAGTCATTGACTCGCGTTTAGTAACTGAAGAACTTGTTTATCGCAGGCGGAAATGTACTGCTTGCGATAAAACATTTACTACATATGAAGAAAAGGCTCCACAAAGGAGCCCTTTCAATAAACCTTAACGGTTATTTAAGATACGTGTACCCACATTTCGATTGTTCCAGTACCACCACCAGTAGGTGCTGCTTGTACTAAAATATCAATTGTGTCATCAGATGTATATTCTTTTGGCGCAATGTTTGCATCGATGTGATCAGTACCACCAGCTTGTCCAACGGTAGAACCGTCAATGTAATAGTCAGCTGTTGTGCCGTCACCTACATCAAGAACAATTGTTGTACCAGTATCTAGGTCGTCTGTTTTAATCACAACTTTGTGAACAGTCTCACCTGCAAATACATCAACCATTTGAATAACATCATTTAGTACCAAAGCTGTAGAAGCTTCAAACTTTGAATACCTAACACCCATCTGTCCAGAAGGGAAAGGTTTAAAAGATTGGTTACCACTTACTACGTCTGAAGTATATGTTGATGCCATAATATATTTCCTATATTGTTATATAACACTTAATTGTGTCATACTTAAAAAACATAAAGCATTCAGGATGAATGTCAACTAAAAATTATGGATGATTGTTGATGGCAAAAATTTACGTAAAACGTAATCCAGTACACCCCTACCGATATTCAGATCCAAACGATCTGCCATTTATACAATGGAAATTAGTTAGTAAAGGCACAGCTTTTAATATGATCCATAGTAAACAAATTGGCTGGGAGCGAGCAAAGAAAAACGAATACAAAGAATGGTGCATGCAAATGCAAAAGTTCAAGGAGGAACTATGACTGAATTAATAATTAAGCAAACTTGTTATTACAAAGTAAAAGTAAGTGCTGATGATATTAAAAACGATAGAGTATTAGAAAATATTAATACTCATCCTATAGCACTTTGTGAAAATTCAGAATTACAAGATATTAATACTGAAATTATGGAGAACAAAAATGACTGACTATTGTATAAAAGCTAGTGAAACTAGATCACGAGACATCTGGATAACAGATGCAAAATCTGAACAAGAAGCTAAAACAAAAGCCGAAATAATATTTCAAGAAGATTATTTTAACCCTGAGAAAGATACTATTAGTTACAACTTTCACAGATATTTAACCCGACCCACAAAAAAGCGAGATTCTGATGAATAATGTTTATCTAGATTTTGAGACTTATTATGATGCTCAAGTATCTTTATCAAAAATTACTACACTTCAATATGTACATCACCCAGAATTTAAAATCTGGGGCGTAGGTATTAAATTTAATAATGAACCCACAGAATGGTTCGGTGAAGATGAATATTTAGATGCATTACAAGAGATCCCCTGGGAAGACTGTGCTGTAATTTGTCACAATACTTTGTTTGATGCTTACATACTTACACAACACCTTGGTTTATATCCAGCATACTATTACGACACAGCTGCCATGGCCCGTGGTTTGTATCCAAATCAATCTGCGTCTTTAAAAGCAACCGCCGAACGTGTATTTCCTAACGATGAAACTATGCGTAAAGGAGAAGAATTAGTTAATGCAAAAGGTATACGTGATTTAAGCCCAGAGCTAGACGAACAAATAGGAGGCTATTGTATACAAGATGTAGATTTAACTTATGCAATCTTTCAACAATTTATACAAACATACCCTCAGGAAGAGTTAGATGTAATAGATCTCACTTGTCGTATGTTTGTTGAACCAAAACTTACATTAAACAGTGAACTATTAATAACCCACAAAGAAGAAACAAAACAAAGAACTTTAGAGCTTATTGAAAAATCTGGCGTAACAAGAGATGTACTTGCATCTCAAAAAAAGTTTGCTGAACATTTAGAAAGTTTAGATATTACTGTACCAACAAAGAAAAGCCCTAATACAGGACAACAAATCCCTGCTTTTAGTAAAACAGATTCTGCATATATACAAATGCAAAACATGTATCCAGAATACAAACACTTATGGGACGCCAGGGAAGCTGTAAAATCACGACTAGAAGAAACCCGTGCACAAAGATTTTTAGAAAACATTAACCCTGATGGTACATTTCCAGTACCGCTTAGATATTATGCAGCACACACTGGGCGTTTTGGTGGTACAGACAGTCTTAATTTACAAAACTTACCTAGAGGATCTGTCTTACGTAAAGCACTTACAGCTCCCGAAGGTCAACGTTTATTTGTTGCTGATTTATCAAACATCGAAGCACGTATGCTTGCATGGTTATCTAATCAACAAGATTTACTTAACGCATTTGCTGCGGGCCGTGATGTGTACAGCGAATTTGCTTCTCAAATTTATGGTAAACCCGTAACTAAAGCTGACAAACTTGAACGTTATGTTGGTAAAACAGCTATCTTAGGGCTAGGTTATGGTATGGGTCATGAAAAATTTAAGTATACACTTAAAGTAGGTACGCCCTCTGTTGATATTACAGAAGCCACGGCCTTGTCTATTGTAAGTCAATACAGAGCTATGTACCCAAACATACCACAGTTATGGAATGCATTTAAATATCATTTATTTACTATGGCTGTAACTAACAAAGACAGTAAAGTTCCTTATGGACCTTTATTTATTAAATCAAAAGCAATTGAGCTGCCAAACGGTATGCATTTGTATTATCCAGGACTTATTTATGAAAATGGTAATCACATGTATAACTCAGGTAAAACCATGGTTAAAACTTATGGAGCTCGACTTGTAGAGAATGTAGTACAAGCGTTAGCCCGTACCGTAATTGTTGAACAGATGTTAGCTGTGCACAAAATGCCTGAAGTATCTGTCGTATTGCAAGTTCATGATGAGATTATATCTATTGGATCAAATATTAACCCAGACGAGACACTTGCTAAAATTATAGATATAATGAAAACACCCCCTCTGTGGTGTTCAGATTTACCACTTGACGCAGAAGGAGGACATAGTCAACAATATGACAAATGAAAAATTTAGTTTTAACAAGGAAAAAAGGGGATTCAATTATTTTACAAAAAGATGACGAACAGCTATGTAAAGTTACCGTCACTCACGTAGGCCTTAAACAAGTTAAACTTGCTTTTGAAGCAGATTCATCAGTTATCATTGACAGGGAAGAAGTATACAATTTAAAAAATAAAACATAGGAGTTAAACATGGAGCTAGTTTTCCTCAAAGCCAAGCAGAAGCTTGCAAAAAAAATATCAAAACAAGGAGTAACACCTTACCCACTGATTAAAAACTTTACATCAGTACACAAAGTAATTAAAAAAGATCCAGATAAGTTATTAAATGAACTTACAAAAGCGGCCTCAGCTGGTATGTGTTTACACAAAGGGCCCCTCAAACGTGAGCTAAACAACGAACCTCGAGCGTTGATGACTGACCGTGTAGCGTCAACCCATTTACTTGTTCTTGATTTTGATAACATTCAATTACCACTACCAAAAAAATCTGAATTAAATACACAAGACTTAGAGAATTTATCTGAACAACTTGTACAACAGTTACCTCCTGAATTTCACGATGTAACATACATTGCTCAAGCCAGCGCTTCATTAGGGTACAAAAAAGAATCTGTTTCATTACATATCTTTTTTATATTAGAAAATGCTATACACCCTAAAGTATTAAAAGAAGCACTTAAATTATTAAATTATGAAACACAATTTTTAGCAGAGCGTTTAACTTTGTCTGCAAACGGTCAAAGTTTATCTTACAAACTTGATCCAGGCGTAGCTGACAATTCTAAAATTATTTATATTGCACCCCCTACTTTTGTAGAGGGTGTAAAAGACCCAATACAAGGCTCACGTTTTGTATTGGTCAACCGTGGTTCGTCAACCTTAGATCTTTCTACTTTATTGTTTTCAGTTAACCCTGAACGCGTACACAACTTAGGTGTACAAATAAAAGATAACTTAAGAAAACAACTTAACTTACCTAAGAAAGCAACTAAAACCAGCACAATTACTATTGCTGGAGAACCACAAGAAGTATTACAAAACCCTGATAAGATGACAATCGAAGTAAGCAGGGTTGCAGAACCTTATGTTAATTGTAATGTTAATGGCGGTGACAGTGCTGGATATTATTTTTTATTAACAAGCCCGCATTACATGTATAACTTTAAAGGTGAACCCATTTGGGAAATACAAAAAGCAGATCCAGACTTTTATAAAAATATCTTTGAAATATTTGCAGACAAAATAGATCAGGATAAAAAGTTAAGACCTATTGCTCTAAGAGATTTTTACACTGACACTTATTACAACGGAATTTATGATGAAACAATTGAACAATTCACAGACGAATACCCCCTTACTCCAACAAATAAGCAATCGATTGAAGATTTTATGCGTTCTCATAGTCGTCCTCCCTTGGATTACATTCCTGACGCTAGGGTTGTATTTGATCCGTCTGTTAATAAAGGTATTCAATTAGAAGAAGCACCTTACTATGTAAATTTATATAGAAAAACTCCTTACATGTTAAACGCATCGGAAGATGCACCTGAATTAGAATATGGGACAGCACATAAACTTCATAGCTCCGCTCCTTTTACTGCGAAGTTGTTGTCCCATGTTCTTGGCTCAGGTAAAACAGAGTTTGAACACTTTGTTAATTGGCTTGCATATATTTATCAAAACAAAAGAAAGACAATGACAGCCTGGATTTTTACAGGTGTACCAGGTACTGGTAAAGGGTTGTTAGTTCACAAAGTACTTAAGCCCCTGTTTGGTGAACAACAAGTACCAATGCGAGCTTTAGAAAATATAGAAGAACAATTTAATTTGTACATGAGAACAGCCCTCTTTCTTGTAGTTGATGAATTTAGAATGGCAGACTCAGGTTCTGTTGGCAAAATGGCTGATAAATTAAAACATCAAATTACAGAACCTAATCTTACAATTCGTGCAATGCGTACAAACCAAATTGAGCTGCCAAGTTTTTGTAATTTCTTATTTTTAACTAACAGAGGCGACGCAGTAAAAATAGAAGATGGTGATCGTCGTTACAACGTGGGCCCACGCCAAGAAGTAAAGTTAGAACAAGCTTACCCTGAGTTACTTACAAACATGGCGCAGCTGGAAACTGAACTGTACACCCTAGCAGGCGTATTAGATAAATTTAAAGTAGACCAACGCATGGCACACACAGCTTTAGAAAACGAAGCTAAAACACAAATGAAAGAAATTTCAATGTCAGTGCTTGAAGAATTTGCATTTGCAATTAGACAACGTAATCTTGAATACTTTATTGATATATTAGAAATACCACTTACAAATACTTTTGACGCTGGTGGTATAAGTACAACTCAACGTTATGTTAAAGACTGGGTTGCACGCGTAGGACAAGACATGTGTATACCTATGTCTCACTTTAAATTAGTTTACGATATTCTTACAGATAGCCGTAATAAACTCTCACAACGAGATTTTACGAAAGCAATGTCTAGACTTAATATAAGTACATCTGTCAAGCGCATACAAAGTAAAACGGTGCGAGGGGTTGTATTAACTTGGAAATTAGCTAATACTATACGAGAAGACATAATAGATAATCATTTTGAAGAGAATGATTTAAAGTTAATTAAAGAGAGTTAATATTATTCAATGAGTGAGCTTGTACAAAACAAGCGTCCAGATCTGATAACTGTAACAGAATTGGACAAACCCAAGGAACTGGGCCTGATACCTGCATGGTCTCATTCGGCTTTAAAAACATACGAAGCCTGTTCTTACAGATCCTATATTGCTAAAGTAAAAAAAGTACAAGAAGATTTTGGACCTGCTGCTGCACGCGGTACAGAAATACATTTACAAGCTGAAGATTATGTAAAAGGAGAACTTGCTGAGTTTCCAGATTCCCTTAAAAAATTTGAACCACAATTTGAAAAGCTCAAAACTCTTTTTGCAGATGCAAAAGTTGAGCTTGAAGGAGAATGGGGTTTTACAATTGATTGGGAACCTTGTGGTTGGATGGCTCCTGAAGTATGGGGTAGAGTTAAACTAGACGCTATCGTCCATGAAACAGAAACTTCAGCGCGAGTCATTGATTACAAAACAGGTAAACAATTTGGTAATGAAATAAGCCATTCACAGCAAGCTTTAACTTACGCCATAGGAAGTTTTATGCGTTACCCAGAATTACAAAGCGCTAATACAGAAATATGGTATTTAGATCATGGAACAATAATGGAACAAACATATACAAGAGATGAAGCTATGATGTTTATGCCAACATTACATGAACGCGCAATAGCTATGACTACTGCTACAAAATTTCCACCAAACCCCAGCAATTATAATTGCAAGTGGTGTTCGTATGGTAAGGGTGAATACCCTATTTGCGAATGGGGAATAAAATAAGTATAATAAATACTTAACAACGAACGAATAACAATGAGGAACGAAACATGGAAGATATTCCTGCTTACGAGCATCAAACAAAAACAACCAACTTTATTTTATCCAACCCCCGCTGTCTTATTACATCAGATCCTGGTACTGGTAAAACAAGAGCTGTGCTTGACGCTATTACAAAAATACCAGGCCGCACTCTTGTACTTGCACCTTTATCTATACTTGAAGCAGCTTGGGTTGAAGATATATTAAAGTTTCAACCAACTATTAAATATGGAGTAGCATATGCTAAAAACCGTAAAAAAATATTTTCAGACCCTTCCCACGAAATGGTCATTACTAACTTTGAAGCTGTCAATTTTTTACACAAAGATAAAAATCTCCTTAGCGGCTTTACTAAAATCGTTATTGATGAATTTACCGCTTTTAAAAATCGAGAGTCAAAACGCTCAAAAAATCTCAAACAAATTATCAACCAGTTTGATTATAGGATTGCCATGTCTGGTACTCCTAATAGTAATTCTATTCTAGATCTCTGGCATCCTGTATTACTTGTTGATGACGGTAAGCATTTAGGCGAACGCTTTTTTGCTTACCGCAACCAAGTATGCACTCCTAAATTTAATGGCTTTGCTAATGAATGGGTTGACAAGCCAGGCATCGAAGAAGCTATAGCAAAACAACTTAGCGATATTACAATTCGTTACAAACTAGAAGACTGTGTAGATCTTCCCCCAAACATCGTACGAACTGTACGTACACACTTATCTCCTCAAGTTCAACAAATGTACAAAACATTCGCAGAAGAGAGTGTTTTGTATACACAAGCAGGTACGATTAATGCTGTACACGCAGGAGCCCGAGTTAAAAAGTTATTACAACTCATCTCAGGCGGTGTGTATGATGAAAAAGGTCGAGTTCAATACATTCACCAAGAACGTTACAACCTAGTCATTGATCTTATTAAAGAACGCAAACATTGTATCGTAGCGTTTAATTGGAAACATGAAAGAGATGCGCTTATAGAACAAGCAGAAAAAGAAAAGTTATCTTATGAAATTATTGATGGTAGTGTTCCTGCTGAAAAACGTATTGGTATTGTACAACGCTTTCAAGCAGGCCAAATACGTGTATTGTTTTGTCATCCACAATCTGCAGGTCATGGACTTACTCTTACAAAAGCTACCACAGCAATTTGGTGTTCTCCTACATACAACGCAGAACATTTTCAACAATTCAATCGACGTATTCATAGAGCAAGTCAAACACAAAAAACTGAAACAATACTTATTGCAGCCCATAAAACCTGGGAAGAAGATGTATATGCAAAATTAAATGGTAAGCTAGGTAAAATGGAAAACCTTCTTCATATATTAACAGGGCTACAAAATGGAAAAACACAAACTACAACTTAGTATAGAAATTATGGAAACTGTAGAAGAATTAAAAAAACGTCCAGCTGATGTTATTGCAGCAGCTTTAGTATTTGCTATATCAGAACTTTTAGTTTTACGTGGAGATATAGATCAAGATAATTTAGAAGAATTAGTTTTACAGGCTGGCAAGGAAGCCATTACATTAACAGACGGAGTGTTTCTTGCAACACCCGCAAACAGTACGGAGACTATACATTGAACGACGAAACACGAAACATGGATGACATGTTAAATGATCTCGCGGATACGCGAACCCAATTAGCTAATTTGCTAGAACAAGAAAAAATTCTTAAATCTAGAAAATTAGAATTAGAAACACAAATCGCAACCACACTAAAGAATCAAGGGATTGATCGAGTGGGGAATGATACGTGTACCGTTTCTCTTAAAACAGAAACGGTCCCAACGGTAGAAAACTGGGATTTTGTTTACCAGCACATACTCGATACAAAACAGTTCGAGCTGCTGCAAAAACGTATGTCAGCAACTGCTTATAGGGAATTGTTACAACTCGGCATGGATTTGCCAGGCGTAACATCAACGGAGTTGACCCGAATTAATTTCAGGTCAAAGTAATATTAACAATATCAACGAAACAAGGAGTACGTACTATGAGTGATATTGCATTAGTAAGCGATAAGGTACCTGCACACGTGCAGGCTGGTGGTGGTCTTGGTAACGAAAACGTTACTGCAGATCACTTGCAAACCCCTAGGGTTAAACAACTTCAACAGTTATCTAATGAAGTTGATGAAAACCACAGTGAACACATTGAGGGAAGCAAACCAGGTGACTTTATCAACACCATAACAAGAGAAAACTACGGAAAAGAAATTTACGTTATTAACGTAAAATTCACCGAAGAGTTTGTCGCTTGGAAAAAACGAGAAAAAGGTGGGGGCTTAGCAGGTACATACAGTACTGAAAAAGATGCCATTGATTCTCTAACTGCACAAGGATTGAATCCTGATGATTTTGACATCACTCAGACTCAATCTCATCTTTTAATTAAAAAAGATGCAAAAACAGGTGCACTTGATACACCATTTATCTTTGACTGTGCTTCATCGAAGCTAAGAGTCTCAAGAGAATGGAACACGCAAGTCGCCCGTTTAGGTGGAGATAGATTTTCTTCTCTATGGAAGATGTCTTCTTCACAAACCCAAAACCGTGCAGGGCAAAAGTTTTATAACATTGCCGTAGAAAATGTTGGTTGGGTTACTGATGACGATTACGAAAACGCTAAAAAAGTATTTGATAGCGTATCTAAGTAATTATTTTGCTTACATGGTGCGACATATACTGTCGCGCCGTGTATACTAAGTTTAGGATGTATTTAATGTTAGATTGTAATAAATGTAATAAACCCAAGCATGCCTGCAAATGTTCTACTGCACATAAAGGTTGGTTCTGGGATCATGTAAATAAAACGTTTTATCGTTGGCATGATTTACAGCTTCTTATGCGAGAGCGAGAAATAAAGTTTGAAAGAAAAGGACTTCATCAACAAAATCCACAAGAAACTTCCTAAAGAAATTTATAAGTGGAAAATCAATGATCCATATCATGGCGGTGTACCCGACACTTTTTATTCAGGCCCAGCAGGGTTTGCTTTTTTTGAATACAAATATATACAACAACTTCCCAAACGTGGCACGTCAAAAATAAAAGTTGATCTTTCGCCACAACAAAGAATCTGGTTACAAAGACAGTATGACTACAACATGCCTGTGTATTACATTTTAGGGGCCCCGGATCTTTGTATTGTAAGCCAAGACTTCCAAAAAGAATTTTTTACTTTAGACGAGTTTCTCAAGTGTGCCTTGCCAATTGAGCAATTTATAGACAAAATAAGCAACATATGTTTACATAATAAGGAGGATTAAATGGAATTTGACCCAGTAAACAAACCTGCACACTATAACCAAGGTGGTATAGAGTGCATAAGTGCAATACAAGCAAGTATGACAGATGATCAATTTGCTGCGTACTGTAAAGGTAATGTAATGAAATATCTTTGGCGGTATGAACAAAAAAACCAAGAACAGGACTTGCGAAAAGCAGAGTGGTATCTACAGCGTCTAATAAAAGTTGTAGAAAAAAAACAATGACTGAAGAAACAGGGTTTACTAGATTAACAAAAGCAATTGGTTGTTGTGCAAGTCTTGCAGATTGTCCTTGTATTGGAGTTTGTTCTGTAACCCAATGGGGTGATGAACGTTGCAAAGGCTGTGGAAGAACCGCAACTGAGCTAAAAGAATGGGGAACTTACTCAAAACTTGAGAAAAAACTCATAAATTTACGAAATGCGGGTGAAAACTACAATATAAGACAACTAAAACAGCAAAACCGCGTTACACGCTCTGAGAAGCCCGTCACTGCATTTTAGCTCTTACGATACTTATTACATTAACTACCTTAAGAAAATGCAACCAGCACGTTCTCACGAGGTCATTTTTTCTTAGATCTGATTTTTTTGAGGGTTTTTGCCAATCTGGCACGTTTTTTAGTAGTTTCTGAGTATTTACTACCTTTTTTTAATACTTTGTCTGCAAATTTAGAAACAGACATCTTTTCTTTCTTTGCTTGGGCACTAAAAGCCCCAGGTTTTTTAATAGCTTTTTGAATCCACTTTTTGTCTTTTTTCTTTTTGACTACCATTTAACTTTGTCTGCCCAGTAAGCAGCTGACATTTTGCCTCTAGAAATGTTTCTTCTATGTCTAGCTTTAAAAGAAGCCCTTTTCTTTTTCATACGTTCTGATTCACCCGCTTTTGGTTTGCCAGCAGTCTTAGCTCCTTGCTCACCAAATCGAATTGTTTTAATTTTGCTGCCTTCTTTAGCTACTACAACATGTGATTTTTTTGGGTGACTGGGGGTACGTTTTGGTTTGTTATAACCACTAACGCCCGCTCTTGCTAATCTAGGATCTTTTTTTCTTTTTTCTGCCATAAGTACTTACTCTTGTTGGTTTACCGCCTACACCTTGAGCTTTAGCTCGTTTACGTTTTACCGCACTCTTTTTTTGTGCCTCTGTCATACGCGCAGCTTTAGCTTTAGGTACACATTTTGGATATCCTTTACTTTTAGTAGAAGCTTTTTTTCTTCCACAAGGCGCATACCCGCCACCTTTTTTCTTTCTGCCTATATCAACCCACTCTTCATTAAACCATTTAGTGAGTCCACCCGTTGGTTTAGCCACTATCTGTAGCCCCCACCTCTTTGTTTGTAAGTCTTAGTCAACCAACCTGAAGCATATGCTGAAGGCCAAACTTTAAACTTACGTTTAGCTTCTGACTTTACTCTAGCATATAAGCTTGGATTGGTGGGAGTTGCCCCCTTTCTACTACTAGTTTTCTTTTTTACTGGTTTTCTTGGCATTATTTGTTCTTTCTTGGGCGCCCTCTTTTCTTTGGCGCTTGTGGTTTATTGGGTGTTAATCCCCATTTAAAAAGTTTTGCATAACTTTTTTTCATTTTTTTAAAAAACTTTTCAATGTATTCCATATAAAAAACTCCTGCCATAATCAATAAGGCTATTATTATAGTATACCAAATGATGTTCAACTTCTCTTCCTGCGGGATGTTTTTGTGCGTTTAAAAGATCTATTAGATTTTTTCGATTCCATTCTAATATTCTTTACTTTAGCATTTAAAGGATTGTTATCTTTATGTGCTACATCTTTACCGTCGCCTTTTTTAGCTTTACCTAAGCTCACCATAATACGCCTAGACTTGTTGCGTCCAGCTCTGCGTTTTTTTTGTGTTTCTTTTGAATGGTAGTTATCGTACTCTTTACGATAGTTTCTTTTAGTAGCCACTACTTACCAGTTTTATCCATGGCCTTTTTGTGTGCTTCGCGCATGGTGTCTCCCATGAGCATACGTCTTTTCATAAAAGCCATATGTTTTGCATTGTGGTGTTTGCTGTGTCTTTTTAAAGCAGCTTCTTGTCGTTTAGTAATACTTTTCTTTACAACTTTTTGAAGGGGTCTAGTTTTAGTTTTTGCCATTTTTCTTTTTAATATAAGTTTTACCCTGTTCAGGCGATGGTGTTTTTGGGTTTACTCCCATCATTTTTCTAATAATCTTATCAGATATTCCCGCTGCATTTATTAATTTTGGTTCATAGGGTTTTAATTGATGATCAATAACATCATAAACTTCATCTACTGTTTTTACTTTTCCAGGTGTGCCCTTGCCCTTCGGAACTCGTGTACCCATTATTTTTTCTCCTCTTTCTTTTTATCCATGGGTATATTGTCAAAATACTCTGAAACTTCTTCTGGACTCATAAGATCAAAACCTTCTGTTGAACTTTGATTAGGTGAATTATGCTCAATTTTAATGCTTTTTACCTTGCCTAAATGTTCATTAGACTCTTCTTTGCCTTCTGGTTTATATCTCATTATTTATTTACCTTTTACGCCGCGGCCCATAAGAACATCAGCATAAGTTATTTTTCCGTCTTTATTTAAATCAGGAAATTTCATTGTGCTTTTCTTTCTTTTATTTTTGCGAGCTTTTGCTGCTTGCATATATTTTTCATTAGCCATTTGATTTCTCCGATGTTGATATTAAAAAATCAATAATCTTTATCTTATCATTAACCTCTGCTAGTTGTCCTATGAGCTTATCTAGTTCAATACTAAAAGCTGTATGCTCAGGAATACTAGTTGGGTTATTTAATAAAACCTCTAAATCTAAAGTTATTTGTGCACGTTGACCGTGCAGCACTTCCTTTTGTGTGCAAAGCACTCCTAGCTTATCCATACTTACCTACTTCTTTTTCTTTTTGCCGTAAGACATTTTCATTGACTTAGGTTTTTTAGTCATAGATTTCTTTTTACTAGGTTTATTTTTGCCATAGTTATACATAATTACTCCTTATCTTTTCTCCAAAGATCAAAAAATGGTTTTTCAGATTCTTTTACCCCAGGAATAGTCCCATCATGATCCTTTACTGTTGAGTAAGAACAGCTGCAAAGATCTTTATATGTGTGGGGCTCTTGGTGGTCAAGAGGTTTGTTTATGCCTGTATTCTTCATGGTTTTATCTTACCTTATTATGATTTAGTTGGCTACATCTGTTGGATCTGAGGTATCAGGCAGCGGCTCTGGGTTATCAGGAGTTCTGCCTTCTAATAATTGTGCCGCATAATGGTTCAGCATTATGTCTCTATCTTGATAAGCAAAGGCTGATTTAATCCACCCAATAATTTTTGCGTCTGTAAGCTCTTCAAGTGGTGTAAAGTTAATAGTTTTGCCTGTTAAAGGGCAAGTACCAGATGTTGTAAATTTACAAAATGTAAAAGCCCACGGAAAAGTAACGGAATTTAAAGAAGTGTCTGTGGCAGTAACATTAAAATGTACCTCAGTAATTATGTCAGCCAAGTCTCCTTCTTCCTCTACTTTATATGATACAAGGTCATATGTGTAAGTATAATCTCGCATTACCCATTCACTCATTCTTGTCCTCCATTAGACGCTATATTTATAAAATCTTGCTTCCGCTTGTAGATAGTCAGGCCCAGAATCCCCTTGTGCAAGAATAAATAAATTTATAGTGTTGCTTCCTGAATATACAAAGGCTTGTGGAATATTGGCAGAATCAGAGCTTGAGAAAAATCTATCTACATGTCCCGGCAACTTATCTGTGGTGCCGCTGTTGTAAACTATTGCAGAGGTTTGTGCATCAAAATAAACTAGGCTTACTGTTTTTACATGGTTGGTGCTACCTACTAGTCTTACATAACCGTGATAAAACCCTGCCCCTGAACCTACACTGCCAACTAATTGATATGAAAAAGTATTCGTAGCCCAAGGTCCTACTGTTGTTAATGCTACACCAGATGCAGGCAAAACTAAATTAGCTGTATTAATTTTGTCAGCAGTAATAGAGTTTGAATCAATTCTATCTGCACTAATAAAACCTGCGGTTATCTTATTGGCATTTAAGTTAGCTATCTTTGCGTCTTGAATAGTTGCATCGGCTATTTTTGCGTTAGTTACAGCTAAATTTTGAATTTTTCCTTCTGTGACAGCTAAATTACCAATCTTTCCGTTTGTTACAGCAAGGTTTGCTATTTTACCTTCTTCTACAGCTAGGTTACCAATCTTGGCATTTGTTATGGCTCCGTTTTGGATCCGTGCATTATCAATAAAAACAGTGCCCCCACTTACAATAAAGGGGGCGGTACCAGAGGACCCATTCCAAATAGCAAACTTATCTGAGGTAAATTGAACAGCCGATCCTGTTCCTGCACCCGAGGCGTTTGCCTCTAGCACCATTCCAGACACAGAACCATTTGCCTCTACTTTTAGTACATAAGCGGCATTGGCGTCGTTCTGTAAGTTTGTCGTTGCTGTTTGTAATGTGGTAATGCTTGCACTGTTGCTTCCTGTGGTGCTTTGTAATGAGGTGATTGCACTAGCGTTTGAGCTAATGCTGTTACCCTGAGATGTCACTGTTGTTTGCAAAGAAGATATCGCACTAGCATTGCTAGTTATATCTCCCTCAGCTGTAGACAAATCACTTGTTAGGCTTGTTACAGAGCTGCTTAAAGAAGTGATATCACCATCGTTTGCTGTGATCTGAGTTTGTAATCCAGAGATAGCGGAAGCCACAGTAGAGCTAGCACTATAACCCGTTAGGGTAGACTCTAATGCTGTTACATCAGAAGTGAGTGTCGTTATGTCACCATCATTTGCTGTTATCTGAGTCTGCAATCCTGATATAGCAGATGCTACTGTAGAGCTAGCACTATAACCCGTTAGGGTAGACTCTAATGCTGTTACATCAGAAGTAATAGTTGTGATGTCGCCATCATTAGATGTGATTTGGGTCTGCAACCCAGAAATAGCTGAGGCGTTAGTGGTTATGTCACCCTGTGCTGTAGTAAGATCGCTTTGTAAGGTTGTAACATCTGAGGTTATGCTTGTGATATTTCCCTCAGCAGTTGTAACCCTCGTGCCTAGGCTTGATATAGCTGAAGCGTTAGTAGTGATATCGCTTTCCGCTGTGCTAAGGTCGCTTTGTAAATTTGTAATTGCGGTTGCCTGAGAGTTGTTCGTACTTGTTGCTGTAATAATGTCAGACTGAGCAGAAGCCATGGCTGAAGATAAATCACTTCCTGTAAAACTAGATGTTCCAACAAGCGTTACTAAACTAGAATCCCTTGATTTTACCCACCCGGTGTTACCAGCATTTCTTACATAAACTTGATTATTATCATCTGTATCAATCCAAACATCGCTGCCCTGCAAGCTTGAAGCATCGTCTCTTTGTGTTGGGGCAGAGGTAGATCGTATTACTCTTGTTGTTGCTGTTGATAAGTTGCTTACACTGGAATTAATTGAGGTTATGGCAGAATCTAAAGTGGTTAGGTCTGAAGCTATATCACTAAACTCGTCAGCTATTAATGTTTGATATCCCGGCAAACTAGACAGGTCTTCAGAAAGCTCCTCCATAACAGCCGCTATATCTGGTAATGTTGTTGCTTCTACACCATTGGTATTATTAAAAGGGCCTTTTACATCAGATGTGCTTACATAGCGCACCCAATAATAAAAAGTTTCTGCATAGCCTACTTCATCGGTATAAATAAAAGCAGTTGTTGTAGCTCTTAGTGTAGCGCCAGCTAAATTATTATCTCTTGAGCGCCATATTTCTGTGTAAGCATGATTACCGTACGGAGCACTAGCACTTGTACCATTCCAATCTAATATAATTTGAGTAAAAACCCCTTCTGCTGTTAAAGATACCGGAGCGGGGGGTATAGATAAATCTCCCGGTCCAGCATTAGGGGGACCAAAATCGATTGGTCCTAAGCCTGCGTTTGGATCAAAAGGATTATCTTTTAGTTTTACAGCAAGACCACTATCAATTAGTTCTCGTAAAGTTACTGCTCTGTCTATTGGGTCGCCAAGTTGTCCTAATCTTATAGCAAGAGCTTCTTGCATGGCTTTTAAAGAACCCGCAAGTTCTTTGTCTACTTTAGCGGGGATTGGTTTTAGCCCCGGTAGTTTAGTACCAGTGGTAGCCATTAAATAGCCCTTAGTTCGTCTATAGACTCACCTATACAAATCTCATTAACTGTTTGTGCTGAGGATACTTCTATAGCAAAAGTACGATGTACACTTGCTGGGAGTCTAACTATTGGTTCATATATAGTAGTAGCACTAAAGCTAGGTGTTGTACCTGTAACTGAATAAACACTGCCAGATGTGCTGATGGTGGCGTCGTATATTACAGAGCCATCTCCATAAACTTTAAGTGTTACAGGAAACGCTTCTGCATCTACCTTAGCAAAACCCATACTAGTTGGCTTTGCAGTTACAAACTCTTTCGATTTCCAAGTAAAAGTATCGTTGGTTGTGCTGCCTTGGAATTTCTTAATATCATCATCAATAATAATATAAAGTTCATTATCATCAGGATCAGTAAAGCCTCCTGGTACTTCATTAGACTCACTTAATTCTGTAAAAGTAGAATCGCCGCCTCTAGGATCAAAAATAAATCCAGCATAAGCAGAACCGGTATAATAAAAACCAACATACCGGCCTTCCCATAAAAAACCTTTTATGGTTGCAGGGTAGTAGCTTGAACCCCATTGTTTTGGGTTAATTAAACCTTCGGTTAAAATTTTAACTTCAGCTCCTGATACTGCGACTAACCCATCTGGACCGGCGTACATAACATATTCACCCATGTCCACCATAGAGTTTTTACTTAGACAAGCTTGTGCTGCTTCAATACGTATAGCACTCATAGCTTGTGGATCGGTGCCCGCAATTAAATAAGGCGTACCTTTTGTGCCAACAATTAAACCATTACTTGTAACAGCTATAGCTACAACTTCTTCTTCAAGAGTTATACGATAGGCTGCAGGCCAAGCGTGAGGTAAGAAAGGTTCTGAAAAACAAACGCGTTTCCCAGTAAAACCAGCAAACACTCCATTAGGCATTGCAACTAACCCTTTCATAGGGCCGTCGGGGTATAAACTAGTATCTTCGTTTGGTGGGCCAATCCAATAAGTAGAAGGAATAATTTCAGCTAAATCAGAGTTTGCAGAGGTATCTGTAAAAGATGTAGTTGCTAAAGTAACTTCGCCAACAAACTGAAAAGCGGTTGTATTAGAGCCAGTATTAGATCTGTATATACGTTTTTTAAGAAGATTAGTGTTTGTTCGACCGGTGCCCGAGGTACTTGTTTCAAGGCCCGATATTGTCACACTTCTATTATCATCCGTGGTTATAACAGTTGATGCAGCAGAAGGAGGCCCCTCTTCTCCGTAGACACTAACAAATGTATACACATAAGAAGTACTAAAATCAATTAAAGCGCTTGATTCATCATTAAATGTTGCGCCATCGGTAACAGAACTAGATGTACCTGACGAAGTAGTTGCACTATTTACTTCAATTGTTAGGGTTGTTGCACTAGGTACAGATACAATTTTATGATCTAAATTTATATCTGCAGCCGGTATACCATTCACATCACTAAAATTAGCTAGTTTTACATATTCTCCTACTGAAGCTCCATGAGCACTTGCTGTAGTAATCGTAAGTGTAGAAACACCAAGCGACGCAGTTATCGTAGCATCGTAACTGGTTGGCGCTTCAAGGGCGACGGTCGGTGCTGCTGTAGGTGCGGGTATACCCAATCTGTAAAAATTACTAGGAAAAGGTTCAGACCCAACAACAACATCACTTCTACCCATACGTGGGTAAGACTGTCCTGTCCAATAGACTGTATTATTTGTATCGCCAGCTATGGGACCTGGAACTACATCCACGTCCTCGTCAAACTGTAACCACCTTTCGGGTGAGTCTGTGTATTTAAATATACTGGTTCTACTTGAATTACTTAATACAAGTGTTTGTGAATCTTGAGTAATAGGGACAAGCCTGCCGCTGTCTAAGTTTACATCAATAGCTGTTTGAGCTAAGTTATCTTTTAATAATCTAGGTGAGACTTGAGGAGCAAGTCCGCCAAACGTGATGAGTTTAAAATACGCCATATCATTTGAAAGTATACACGATTATGCTAACGATTCCTGCGAAGATAATCCAAAACGCTCTTTCAAACATGCTAACCCCCTTTGTATTTACTATGGCTTTTTGTTCAACAATTTCTACTCTATCTTCTAAGCGGTCCATTCTTAAAATAAATCTGTCGTTTTGTTTTAACACCGTAGTTACCCGTTCCTCTATTCGAGCAATAGCTACTATTGCTTCAGAAAGTTTATCTATTTTACTATCTAGTTTATCTAACCTATTTGATACGTCGTCATTCACTTGTAACTCCATATATGTGGGCGCGGACGCATGGGTTCTTCTTCGAGCGTGTCGAGATGAATAAATCTGCTATCACCATGTTGTTTTACACCTAGACCCGTTATACCGTGTTTAAGGGCTACCTCAATGAGTTTTAAGGCGTCCTTTCCTCGTATAAGTATGTCTACTGCCTTGCCCGATGAATGAGCTCCTGGCTTAGATTTTTTAGCTTCTATAGGATGGGTCTTATCCCTATATCCACTACTGATAATAAAAGGTACCCCTACCTCTTCTCTTATTGTATCAAGTTTACGCATGAAGTCATCATCCATTTCGCATAAACCTGTATGTTTACACTTTAATTCATCATGGGTAAAGTATTTCCAGTTATTTTTCTTCGTTCTCCACATGTTTAATTTCATCTTCTTCTAAAGCCAATTTAAGGTCTTCAGAGATTTGTTTTTGTGCGGCTTGGTTTACACGCAAGTCATAAGAAATACTTGCAATTTTTTGTTGTAATTTAACCAACATGTTAAAACCATCTAAGGTTCTTGGAGTTAGATCTTTAATAGCATATTCTTTACCATCAAAGTTAACAGTTTTTATTTCATTATCAGACATAAATTACTCCTTAATTTTTAATGTTTTTGAATAATAGCACAAACGGTTATTTAGTTAAACCTTTTGACTTTTCATAACTTCTTAACCCACCAAGACCTAACATACCGCCCAAGACATACAACAATGCACCCATATCAAACTCTGGTAGTTGATATTGCAAGTCATACAAAGATAAAACAAATAAGATAATGGGTTGCAAAACAAAGTGATAACCAAGTGCAACAGCACATATCCAGCCACAACAAGGTCTCCAACCAGCCACAAAAATAGATCTATGTGATGCCTCTACTTTATTAACTTCTATTTGGGCAAGATCAATCTTATGAAACTGTGTTTTGATTTCGTGATCTAACTTAGCTTTTAAATCTTTATCTGCAACAAATTTATCAAGTATGTGAGTGACGGGTTCTATAAGTTTGTCTATCATTTATTTACCTGTTGGTTGTTTTTGTAATTCTTTTTTATAAAACTCTATTTCTTTTTGTAAAACCAATACTTCTTTTTCCAAGATTATTACTTTTTGTTCTAACAGTCTAATATCAGGAAAAATATAATTGTTTTGATTGGCTCTTAAATTTTTTATTTCTGTGTCATTCTTTTCTATGTGTTCACTAATAGAGGCATAACCATAAACAAAAGCAGCGATAGCAATAATAATTTGTACTAAATAACTAATAGAGATATTAAAAGTAGTCCTATCATTGACTTTTGCTTCGGTCATTATCTTTTAGGTGAACCGCCAACATACAAACCAAACCAAGCTGCACCTGCACCCACAATGACAGAAACAAACGCTGATTGTGCATTGGTTGGATCAGGTAAGGTCATAAACCATTCGGTGGTTCTATAGAAAGCGAAACCATATAAAGTAATGAGTAATCTAGGAAAGACTCGCCACTTATCAAAACCCTCGGCTAAGTTATACCAAGTTTTATTTTGATGTTGATGTATCTCTATTTTTGGTTCTTGTTCCATAGACACGATACACCTAACTGTTTACCTCTGGTAATTCTCCAAGTGGTCTTGCCGTTACTGGATTTTCCATTGTTCCCGTGTTCACATATGTTAATAAAGTTATCAAAGCATCAAGATTTGCTGCATTTTCAATTGCTGTACACATTTCATTTGCCTTTGTTCTTACTGCTGCTCGTTGCGTTGTTATTTCACTTGGCACTGCTGTACCACCTTCGGCTTCTCTTATAACCATCCAATCGGTAGGTTGTAAAATGTTTCCAGCGGTTATATTTATACTATTTATATAATGTTGTCGTAAACCGTATTGTTTAATATTACCTTCTATACCCAAACCATCGGTTTCATCCTGTGCTGTGTACAATATATTATCTAAAACTTTAGGTGTTGCAACTCCATAACTTGCAGTAACTACTCCGTCAACAAAATCAAAACTCTGATTAGTATTAATATAAAATTTTTCATCCTGATAATTTGTATTGTCAATAACAACTTCATAGATACCAATAGCTTCAAGCTGTTCAGTTGTATAAGTTGTAAAAATACTTCTCGGATAATTTCCCGATTCTATTTCTAAATTTACAGGTCTTGTATAGACCCTTGTTACTGCATTATTTTCTACTAACGCCCACATATTTTTCTCCTATTTTTATCGTGCACACGCTGGTACACCTGTTGATGTTACGAATGGATTTTCTGCAAATGCCATGTAAATATGTTCAGCAGAGCCATTTTCTGAGCCTCCAGTTCTAAATTTAAAACCATTAGAAACAAAATCGTATTGTGTAAATGTTGCTTCTGCATCAGACGTGTTTGCTGAAAAATATTTATCTTGTGGATTAGCAGTTGTGCTTCGTTTGTTGTCATACATAACCCAAGCACCTGCTGCGGCAATTTCTTTAGTCATAACCCAAGCAGGTTTAAACCCTGTATAAACAAAAGTACCATCTGCACTCCCATTACCGACATAACTGCCAAACTTACTGTAGCCTTGTTTCTCTGCGAAGCAATAAGCTAGATTTGTAGTATTATAATTAATCCAATATTTCAAATAAAAAACACTTGAAGTTATATCAGTATCTACTGTTCCCCAAGTATTAGATGCAATACCTGTAGCATCATTTAAGTTTAAATTAGTTATAACATTGTAAGGTTGCTGTCCGTTGGTTGCATTTTTATGATAAACATTCCAATTACTAGTAGTTCCTCTAGCTTTTTGAATGATAACATCAGGTCTAACGCCTAAACCATGTCCTAATGTTGTGGTTGTACCATTACCAGTCCAAGTAACAATACTAAATCCAGCATCTTGATTGGCTTGAACTGTAGTTGTTGTACCACCAGCAGTATTGCTTGAGGTCGTACCACCATTGGCTTTCCATTGCCATCCAACAAAAGTATTTCCAATATGGTTGGGTACTTGTGAGCCATCATCTCCAACAGTAAAACCATTGGTGTCAAAAGACTCTACCAAGTTTGTCCAAGTTGTATCTCCTGTAGTTGTACTTGAAGATAAATATACTGAAGTTCCTCGTGAGGAATCTTGTAAAAAGTGAGGGTATCCAGCATTTCTATTTTTCAACCAAACTAAATCAGGCTGTAAATCACTATTACCATCGTTTGTTAATGCTCTACCATCAACATCATTACCAGTCCATAACAAAGTCTGAAAATGTGCTGATGGGTCGTCTATATTTGTATAAGCCATATTATCCGTACTCCGCTAAGTTTTTAGTGCATAAGGCGTAATAGCCTGATGGGGGTGCGTATTCAAAAGTTCCATAGCCATTAGCATCTGTTGCTGCACTTGAAATTGTACTTGCTGTAAAACCTCCATAATTAGCAAAACCAGGACTATTTGCTACAAGAGGTGAATAGCCAATAATATATTGGTCTGATGCTGCATATCCTGAATTTCCTGAAGTAAGAGCTACTCCACCAGTTCCAGTTGCACCGCTTGTTGGAACACCTGAGTTTTGCCAAACTCCATTTTTTGCCCAGTAAACAAAACCATTATCTTTGTCTAACGCACAACTAATTACATCACCATCGCCAAATCCTGCAAAACTTCCACTTTGTGATGCTCCGCTATAAAAAAGAAGTCCTACTGAATAATATCCTATTGAAGCAGGTATTTGTCCTAAATATTGAGTATATGATTTAGTTCCAGTAATTTCTGCAACATCACCCACTCCTATAAATGAAGTTCCACCTGCTTCAAATTCTGCATACCATTTTCCTGATGAAACAGCTATTGTAGACACATAACTTCTCCAGTTAGCTACATCACTATTAGTAACTTTAGTTGCTCCTTCATTAATTGTGGTACTAAAATAACGATTTAAAATATTCCAAGTAGCAAAATTATTAGTAGGTGTGTCAGTTGCTTGGTCGGCTGCTGCGATGTTGTTTAAAGTGAAATTATTTCCGTTTCCACTTGAGTCTGCACCAAGTGAAGCTGCATTGTCAAATTTTAAATAGCAACCATTACCGCCATAAGAACCTGCATAGGCTTTAGGCTTCCATATACCACTGTCATCGTATTCACCAAAGTCTGTTTGAACTGCGGTAACACCATCAAGATAATGACATTCTGCTAGATAGCCAGAAAATAGGTCTACATTACTAGGTCTAAAACCACCCCATGCCATTTCAGTTATAGACTCCAAAGCACATTGAAAATCTTGTGCAGGAATTTGGTGTTGTGCCCAATCAGTAACTTCTTCACCATTTAACCAAACTTTCATTCTATTGGCTTCTGTTCCTTGGGTAGTATCTACAGCTAGGCAAACATGATACCAAGCTGAAGTGTCTCGTATTTTTTGGGTTGAAGCACTCCTATATAATGTGCCTGTATTACCTGTACCACCGCCAACATCAATCCATAGTTGGTCAGCAAAACCACTGTAGGTAATTATACCTATACCCACCAGTTCACCATTACGACCACCATGCCAAACTTCTTGGGTTGCTCCTAATTCTGTTCTTTTAAACCACAAACTAACAGTAAAAGTTTTACGATTAGTTCCTGAATCATTTGTTCTATAGATAATTTCAGTATTATCAGCTTCAAACTTCAAAGAGTTTTCAATATTAAAAACGCTTGAAGCACCATAAAAATCATCTATGCCTATCGCACCTGAAGCGACGCCTGCAAGGTCTCTTAAATCTGTTTCACCCAAAGAAGATGTTGCAGTGGCGGATCTGCCTAATTCAAGATTAATCGACCTATTTGTAGTTGTGCCACCTATAGATAAAGTTCCGCTGGTTTCTAAAGCCATTACTTAATCTCTTTTTGTTCGTTAAGCTGTTGTTTAAGATCGTCTATTTGTATTTGTTGTTCTTTGATAGCTTCGATAAGAAGCCCTACCATGTTGCCGTATGCTACTGATTTAGTTTGCATTTCATCATCAGCCGTAATTACAGCTTCAGGTAGTACCTTTTCAACCTCTTGTGCAATTACACCGGTCTGTCTGCGTGGTTCTTCTGTGTCTGTTCTATTAAATGTAACCCCTCTTAATTGAGATACTTTTTCTAAGGCACCATCAATTACAAGAATGTTATCTTTTAATCTTTCATCAGAGTAGGCTGTTACGTTCCCTGTTGCAGTAAAATCACCTGCATCATCAAAGGTAAACCGTGTGGTTGTTCCATCTCGAATATACCAGTTTCCAATTCCTGAATTAAGATCGGTATACATATGTGAACCATTACAGAAGAACTCAACATCATCACTTGAACCAAAACGCAATATGTCATTATCGGCAAGATCAATTGCGTCTCTAACACTTAGAACCCCATTAACTGTTAAGGTGGTTCCTGTTAAAGTTGTGAAAGTATCAGTTGCATCGCTTCTTAGGAATGAAGCTGAAGAGATGCCATCTAACAAGTCGGCATCTAATCCACTACCCGCTCCATCAACTGTTTTAATTGCCGTTAATATCTCAGCAGCAGTTTGATCTGCGGTAGCACCATTCTCTACGTTTAGTGCAGAACGCACTTGTGCAGGTGTAGATGGTCTTACATAGTTATTGGTTCCAGTATCTACTTGAGTCATAATATAACCAATACTAGAATTGGTCGTATCATACTCGCTGCGTAATAAACGGCAGTTGATATCACCGGAAGCGTCCCGTTCAACGACTGTACTACCCGTACTAGCCGTGGTCAATTGGTGCCCATCAAGTAAGTCAGCATCTAATCCAGAACCAGCCCCGTCTACTGTTTTAATTTTAGTAAGTACGTCTGCTGCTGTGTATGATGATGAAGCAAGTTTTGCGTCTAATGCTGTTTGTAACCCATCTACATTGGAAATTATATGATTATGACTATCATCAGCAACTGTAACTGATAATGTTGCATTACCAAGATTAGTAAATGTTGCGCTACCTGAAGCATCTCCTGAAAGAGTAAGTGTTGGGTCTGCAGTAGCTGTTGTTGCAATACTAACATTTGAAGAACCGTTAAATGAAACAGAACCTGTTACAGCTC
>Ga0208917_1000045_pt1 | contig 54377 bp, 60 predicted proteins | sample DEB08_DNA_10_FD_185500 | JGI IMG/M metagenome (GOLD analysis project Ga0208917, IMG submission 185500) | Aqueous microbial communities from the Delaware River and Bay under freshwater to marine salinity gradient to study organic matter... | ecosystem: Environmental > Aquatic > Marine > Coastal ...
CGTCATTGAGCGTAAGCTGGATGCCAACGGCAACGAGATTAGTGCAGTGCAGATGAACGTAGGCACTATGCTGGATAATGCGGAGCAGTATGAACGCTCCCTACTCGGACAGATTGACCAACGCTTTGACAGTGCTGAAGCAAATACTAATACAGAGCTACGTGCAATTGCATCTGGCTTCAGCGCACAGGATAAGAAGCTGGATACTCAGGCACGTGACTTGTCTCGGATTGCTGCAGAGCAGACTGATCTAGACGTTAATATGCGTAACGAGTTCCGCGAGTTGGGTCAGGCATTCGACGACCAAGGTAACCTAATCCAGAACAGCATCTCGGATAATGGTACATCAATTTCACGCGCAGTAGATGATAACGGTAACCTACTGCTAAGAGCCTTCGATGCGGGAGGCAACCGTATAGGGGATCAGGTTCTAAACATCAATCAGAGCCTGAATAGACTATCTCAACTAAATATGCGTCAGGGAGCAAACGTATCAATGGGCAACCTAAGCCCAGCGATGTCAGCCAATACACCTAATACTGGCTTCGCATCGCCTTATGCAACGACAGGATAAGTAATGCACCCAACCTCAGTATCAAAAGACTGTATTGAACTCGTTAAGAAGTTTGAAGGATTACACAAGCTAAAGGACGATGGCCTAGTACACGCATATCGCTGCCCCGCTGGAAAGTGGACGCTAGGATATGGCGCAACTAAGGGTATTCGCTCTGGTATGAAGTGTACCGTGGCAGAGGCAGAGCAGCGTCTAATAGATGATCTTAACGAACACGCAAAGATAGTTAAGAAGTCTGTTAACGTGCCACTGACCCAAGGACAGTTTGATGCGCTGACATCCTTCGTATTCAACTTAGGCGGCGGGGCGTTCAGGTCATCAACTTTGCTAAAGCGTCTGAACAGCGGAAATTACGACGAATGCCCAGAGCAGATCATGCGCTGGAACAAGGCCAGAGTAGACGGCAAGCTACAGCCCCTTCGTGGGCTTACTCGTCGCCGCGCTGCAGAGGCAGCAATCTTTAGTCGTGATGCCCAGCTACCCTCCGACGAGGGTGGTCCTGAGATGCCCCAGAAGCCTACGGCAGAGCATCCCAAGCCCCTAACCAAGTCTAAGACTATGGCAGGTGTAGGACTTGCGGGTGCGGCTACGGGTCTTAATGAGGTAGCAGGTGAGCTACAGGGGCTAGTTCCCTACGCAGACAGCCTCAAAACCATCTTCTTAATCTGTGCTATCGGCGGCATCGCCTTGGCAGCATACGCTCGATACAAGGACAATAAAGAAGGTATCCACTGATGTTTATCTTCGGCAAGATTAAGAGTTACATCATTGGCGCATTGGCCCTAGCCCTGCCTATTATTTACGTAATGGGCAAGGTGCGTGGGGCAGCTAATGAGAAGAATAAAGTCCTGAAGGACGATCTACAGGCGCAAAAAAAGGCGACTGATTTTTACAAAGCGATGGCAGAGCATGAAGACGATAATATTGATGATCGTAAGTCTCTCACTGACAGGTTGCGCGGGAGCGGTCTATAGGACCAAGCTGGACGTTTATTGTCCACCAATCTCACAATACTCAACAGAATGGAACGAAGAGTTAGCCACTGAGCTAGATGCGTTACCTGAAGACTACACGACAATCCCAATGGCAATAGCAGACTACGCAAAGTTGCGGGACCGTATTCGTGCGTGTGAAACAGAGAAGGGTAAACTATAATGGGCTTTTGGTCAGATACATTTGGCGGTGGCAATAGCTTTACTGAGAGCGTAGCTAATACGTTTACCCCTAATGATGGTGCTTCATACGTAGGCGGTACACTTACCTACGACTCAGGTAGTAATGCTGGTAAAGTAGTTGAAAAAAACAGCTCTGGCGGTTATGGGAGTGATAACTCTGGCAAGGCCGTCTACTCAGGTTCGGCTAATAGTGAGAGTACTAATTCTGAGAACATAACATCCAGCGGTACAAATGAAGACTTTGTACCAGCGGGTTCGGCTCCATCTGGTATTTCTAAACTTCTAGGATTTGCCTCGCCAGTAGGTATCATTGGTACAATCTCTGGATGGGCAAACAACCTAGACCCAGAGGAAGACATTAAGAAAGGTTCCGTAGTAGATGGTCGCCAAGTCTACAATAACGGGGAGATGTCCTACTCATATAACTTCTTGGGACTGCCCTACGAAGTCAAAGTCGTAGATATTAACGGTGAGCAGAAGGTCATGGATTCTCTGAAAGAGGATGCCAATGGACTATTTCCCGGTATGGAAGGCTACGACCAGTCCACCAGTAAATACAAGATCATGGCTGCAGAGCAACGTGCGCAGGGTAATGACGACGATGCAGACCGCATTCTACAGGAAGAGCAGGACAACTCACAGCCGTCAGATGGCGGCTCTGGGGATACTACTAACATAGATCAGATTGTGGAGATGGCTAAGGCTGCAGGTCTTGTGACAAATGCTGCAGAAGCAAACGCCATCATCGCAGACCCTATGAAGTTCCTCGAAGACCGTGGAATGAAGTTGTCTGACTTGATCCCTACCCTAGACGCTGACGCTGAGGGTACGAACATTGATCCTAATGACCCTAACTACTCGCTCGGTGATAATGAGGGCTACGACCCTAATACCGTAGCCAACGAAGACATAGCGACTGTAGACGATGTAGAGGATAAGACTGGTACTACCTACGATCCAGAAATGGCTAATCTCACAGACAATGAGATGGTGGACCCAGTCACAGGCGAAATCAGAGATGAGAACTTAGTAGACGCGGATAAGTACACTATTGACGTTACTGGTGCCGCTACTGGCGTTAATGCAGATGGCACTGCCAACGAACTGGGTATTGCACTCAATGACTGGGCTAACGTAGACCTCTCCAAAGTCATCGACACCAGTACTACTGCAGGTAAGCTACTGGCTGATAAGCTGGTACGCGAAGGTAAAGAGTTTGTAGATGCCAAGACATCCATAGTCTGGCAGATGAAGACTATTGCGGCTGAATTTAAAGACGCTAACGGTAATCCAATTATCCCACCTTGGGCGCAAGCAGTTAACCGCGATGTCATGCGTTCCATTAGCTTCAACGGTATCTCAGGTACGGCGGCAACCGCTGCAATGTCTAATGCTATTATGGAATCTATGATGGGAGTAGCTGAGAAGGAAGCCACCTTCTTCCAGACACTGACTGTAGAGAACCTGAACAATAAGCAGGAAGCCATTATCAATAAGGCCAAGGTCTTGTCACAGATTGAGTTGGCTAACTTGGATGTACGCTCTCAAGCAGCCGTGCAGAATGCCAAGGCTTTCCTAGAGATGGACCTGACCAACCTGTCTAATGAGCAACAGGCAGAAGTAATTAACAAGCAAGCACTCGTTCAGGCATTGTTTGATAACACTAATGCTACCAACGTAGCTCGTAGGTTCGGCGCAGAAGTCGCCAACGATATGCAGAAGTTCTATGATGAACTGGCTGTGAATATTCAGCGGCACAATACCTCTGAGATCAACGCACTACTGAAGTTCAATGCTGGCGAGATTAATGACGCTGCACAGTTTAACGCAGACATCCGCAATGACCGTCAAAAGTTTGTAGCTGAGATGCAGTACCAGATAGACTTGGCAAATGCTAAATGGCGACAGACTGTGGAGACTACCACCTTCCAAGCGGAGTTCGATGCATACACTACTGACGTTAAGTCTGCCCTAGACCTCACCTCAGAGCAGCAAGCCGAGTTGTGGGACTACGCAGACAACCTCCTAGACTACATTTGGAAGACAACGGACAACGACCAAGAGCGTGAGCTACGTCTACTGATTGCGCAGATGCAAGCGCAGTCTGGGCAGAAGGGCGGTAGCGGATTTATGGAAGGGCTACTGACAATTGGTGGCGCATTCCTAGGCTCTAGCTCAGGTTCTAAGTGGGCTGTGGACTTCCTGAAGGGTCTATCTGATGTACGCCTGAAAGAGAACATCCAGCACTACGATACGTTGAAGGGTGTTAACTTCTACACTTGGGACTGGAATGAAGAAGGTAAGCGCATTGGCGCAGATAAATACCCGACATTCGGCGTACTAGCCCAAGAAGTACAGAAAACCCACCCAGAGGCCGTCATAGAAGGTGAACATGGATACCTCATGGTTAATTACGGGATGATAAGCAATGACGTTTGATGATGCAGTAAAGAAATCTATCAAGCAGTTTCTGAAGGGCAAATTGCTCAAGGATACTGCAGCCCTGAAGCCAGACGGCGTGTTTTTTACCCCTGAGTACTTTGACGACTTAGAAGAAGAACTTCTAGACGAGAAGACTGACAGTACAATTGAGAAGGAAGAGGAGTTAGAAGATGAGGCTTAATGCTCCAATTCCCGGTGCAAACTATTTGTCAGACACCCGCAACTATGCGTGGCACCGACCACCAGATATTGTAGATTATGACGAAGCAGTCAGCTACTTGATTGATAAAATTGATGAGCCAGAGAAGAAGGAACTGGTCTTCGCTATGCTGGGCATAGACGCTCACATCACTACTATTGTAACTACCATACTCCTACAGGCCGTGAGCAAGGGTAAGATAGGCATAGACCTAGCCATACTCTGCGCTGGCCCCCTAGCCCGTTACATTGAGATTTCCGCTAAGGACGTAGACATCAAGTATGAGATGGGTATTGAGGACAAGGACCGCGTAGCAATTACACCTACCCTACTCAAGATTTCTCTTGGAATGTCTATTGATGATCCAGAGGAACAGGCGACTGGTGATATAGAACAATCTATGGTGCAGGAGGCCGCTAACCGAGGTCTCATGTCAATGCCTGAACCAAGCGACATGGTGGCTAGTCCTGAAGAGCAAGCGGCTATGCTAGGCGAAGTAACAGAAGAGGAGCCTGAAGATGAGCTTTCGTAGTGAGGCTGCAAAAGTACGTGCCAATATTGCCGCTGGTAATTACAAGGAGCCACGGGACTACTTCTCAGGTTTTGCCGACCAAATAGCCGCTGGTATACGTAGACAGGACGAGGCCAAACGCCAAGAGGAATTGGAGAAGCGGCGAGAGGCCCGCGCCAATGCCCGTTCAATTGCCAAGGCGCAGCGCGAAGAAGATAAAAAGGTACAGGCTCAGGAGCGTCTGGTTAACGGCTATTTGACTGTTAAGGGTTATGATGTAACCGAGGACAATAAGAATGCCGTCCGTAGTGTGGTCACTAACCTAGGAATTACTGGGTTTGCAGACCTAGACGCTATTATGAAGCAGTCTTCTAGTTACGTAGAGGGTACGCCACAGGCAGACATCGATCAGCAAATGAATGATCTAGGGCAGCTACGCCAAGGCGATGGCCCGTTTGAGGCTGAGAGTGCGCGTATCAATAATCTTTCTTCTGAAGGCCGTATTGAGTTTGGTCAGTCTAGAGGTAAGAACGTACTAGAGATGGATATTGATGAAGTTCGTTATGAGCTTTCTGATCAATCAATTACTGCAGAACGCCGTGCAGATTTAGATCGCAGACTAGCATCCTTCGGTGAAGCTGATTACATAAGTGTAGAGATGTTTCACCCAGATGGACGTAAGACTACTCCTAGAGATGCTGTGGAAGAAGCTCAATTACGCAAGCAGGGTTTTGATAGTATTCAACCTGCAGACCCTGCAGACTTCCCAACTCGTACTGTGTACAAAGATGGTGCGAAGTGGCCTATCTATGATAAAGCTACTTATGAACAGGCTATTAAGGATGAATGGTCTCCTGTAGAACCTGCGGAGCCTGAAGACTTTAAACCGCGTATGCTGTACAATGCTGCAGGAGAGTCCCAAGAGGTATTCAACCAAGAAGATTATGATGAGGCTATAAAAGCTAACTTCTCTCCTATTAAACCAGCGGCTACAGAAAAATACTCACGTACACTCTATAAAGATGGTGCGGAGTGGACTGTTAAATCTAAAGCCGAAGAACAAGAGGCTATTAACGATGAATGGTCTGTAATTAAACCTGCAGAACAACCAGACTACGTTAAGCAGACACTGTACTTAAATGGTTCCGAAGTAGAGGCAACTACTCAAGAGCAGTTTAAAAAATATACAGAGGACGGTTACAGTCCAGTCAAGCCAGCTAACCACGGTCAGATGCTTACGGCTAAACAGGCCGCTCTACAGAGCTTCATGGAAGAAGAAGGTGTCTCTGATCTACAAGGCGAAGACTACCGCAACAAGCTAGCTGAATTTGAGCGTAATTGGGAAGAGCAGAGTAAGGCAGTCAAGGATAAGCAGCAAAGCTACACATCCGCAAACTACACTGCAGACCTAATTAAGTTTGGTTCTATGCTGCTATCTGACGACGAAGCAGAGCGCAAAGAGGCTACTGAGTGGTTTAATACTACCAAGCCAATCATTGAAGGCTCTCTAAATACTGTAGCTGGCATGGACGATGCGGCTAAGGTAGAGGCACTAGTGGAGAGCGGTATTGACCGTCAACGTGCCTTGGGTATCGTCAATGGTACTATTAAGGTGACTAGTGATGGCTTCGGCAGACCAGTCATCGTCGATACAGCCACAAACCAACAGAGTGAAATCGGGGGTACTGAGACTGTTGAGGATGCAACTTCTAGGATTGTGGAGTCTACCCTTACTGAAGAAGAAAAAGCCAACTTAGAGGCTGCAAAACTTGAGATGGAAGAGGCATTAAAAGCCTCTGGTTTCTCAGGCAGTATTGAAGATTTAGAAAATATTCAGGCCGCATTTGGCCCTGAAGGTTTCTTTGGTAAAATAGGTAACAAATTTTCTGGTATCTTTAACCAGACAATGGCTCCTGATACTGCAGATGCGGCTACAACCTTAGATTCTCTGGTTAAGGTAACTAAGTTTAACATCATCTCTGCATTTCCCGGGCTACGAGACAGTGTACAGCTAAAAGCAGAGATTGAAGACCTGTTACCAAAATCTCAACAATTCTGGTACAGTAAACCAGACGCTCTACGGGATATGAAGGCCATTAAAGACCTGCTAGACCAATCTATAATTAACCAAAAGAATATCATAGACAGTGTTGGTAACAAAGGTAACATTAACACTGCCGCTGAGAGTAAAGCTAACGTAGCTATACGAGCCATTACTCCACTTTCTAAATTATATGATCAATTGATTAAGTCCATTGAGGGTAAGCAGGAAAGCGATAGTAAGGGTGTTACAGACAGCGTCTTTAAGTCTAATGCAGGTTCTTCTGATAGTACAAATACTTCCAGCCTACCCGTTGTAACTGGCACAGATGATCCAAAGTATGCCCAGATAAAGGCTGGCGAGAAGTATATCTACCAAGGCAAAACCTACATTAAAAAAGGTAAGTAATATGGCTGATGTAAATCCATTTGGCGATGAAGCGGTAGATGAAAATCCGTTTGGTGACGAGCCTGTAGAAGAGCAACAGACTTCTGGAGAGTTAGACCTAGCCAAAATCCAACAGCGGCGTAACTCTGGAGAGAGCGACGAAGCTATTTTCAATGACATCGTCAGTCAGGCTGGTACTGCCTTTAACATGGATGGTAAGCCATTCGACTTGGCCCCAGCTATTCAAGATGGTGTCCCGCCTACTGCCCTACTAGACTTCATTATGTCTGGTAATACTATTGATACTAGCATTGATAGCGGCGTTAAGGCTGGTGTTAAGGGTGTTGGTACTGCAGCTACAAACCTTCTTGGCCTACCCGTCGATTTAGTTAACATGGGGTTAACGTCTGGTGAGAGTTTATTCCGACAGGGAGTAAACAAGCTGGCTAGCATTAATGCTCCCGAAGGCGTGGACGATCCCAACTCCCCTAATTATGACCCAGAGTTTTATCTAAGCACAGACCCAAAAGACTTTGTAGTAGGAGGTAATCCCGCGCCTCTGGGCAGTAGTCAAAATATAAGAAATATAGGTAATGCGGTTCTTGGCGAGAATACCTACGTCACTAGGGAGAATGTGCCAGAAGAATACCGCGCACAGTTTGGCGTTAGTCGTGTAGTCACTGAAAACCTTGTTCCAGCCTTTGCTATTTTAAAGACTGCTAAGGCAGGTATTGGCCTTACTAATCCACTTATAAAAGAAGCTGCACAGAACCCTACTCGCTTTCGTAATATTGAAGGCGGTGCCACAGCGGGTGCGGCTGGACTGACTGCGTTTATTGAGAAGGCTGGTCTGGGAGATAACCCTTGGGCGCAAATGGGAGCAGAGTTCTTAGGTGCGTTAGTAGGCGGTAATGCTGCCTCTGCCACTTCTAGAGTTGGTGGAATTGCAGACGCTACCAGTAAGACCCTAGAAGACTTAGTCGCTGGCTTCAGCGATGGGGCCGCTCGTAAGGGTGCCGTCAATGACATACTACTAGCTGCACAGCAACAGCGTAAGATACTCCTAGATCAAGCTAAGGCGGCTACTGACGCGGGGGATACTACCCTAGCAGATCGTCTTACTGAGGCGGCTGATGCACACACTCCAGAGCGTATTATCCAAGACCTAGAGACCTCTCTTGCGCTGGGAGATGCCAGCCCAGTAGACGGAGTAAACCTACCCGCTGGTACTCTTACCGATAACCCTACACTAGTAGCTATACAGAACGGACTAATTAGTGGTAGCTCTGATAAAGGTATAAACTTTTCCGCTGCAGTAGCCGAAGAGGTTAATACAGCACTTTCCCAAATTTTGGCTACATCTGAGCGTCTTGCCAGAGCAGGTAACCAGTTCGCAGCCGATACTCTACGTGAACGCTACTTCCAAAACATATTAGACACACGTATCAAATTGGCACAAGACGAGGCAAATGCTAGGTTAACAAATCTATCACCTGATATGCGCCAGACTGAGGCTTCTAAAGTCGCCCAGCAAACTCTATTCGAGGCTAGAGCAAATATCATTGAAATGGAAGATTACTTGTATGGACGTATTGATGACGGCCTACAAGTAGATGCCTCTAATGTAGATCGAACAATCTCAGAGATGCGCAGGACGCGGCTTCTAGACGGCGAGACTATCGCTGGCGGTGGGCAACTAGACGCTGCAATTAATAATTTTGCCATGAAGGCCCGTGAGGGTACGTTATCAGTGGCAGAAGTTCGTAGATTTAGGTCTCGTATGCTGGAAGCTGCCAGAGAAGCGGCTGATAAGTCTGAGTTTACCAGAGCGGGTATCTTTGACGAGCTTGCCAATGCTTCCGTAGACTCACTAAATGCTATCCCCTACGAAATTGGTGGTGAAGCTGTAGAAACTGCACGTAAATTTAGCAGTCTAAAGCATGAACGCTTTACTCGCTACTTCAATATGGATGCCCTTAGTACCGTAGGTACAGGTGGCACTGCTATGCGTCCTGAACAAGTACTAGAAAACGCTCTAGCTGGTACTCCAATTAATCGCGCACAGAACTTATCTGAAATGCGTGGAGCTACAGAGTTTTCAGACACTATGGGGCCACGGGTCAATGACCTAAAGGAGCGGGAACTTCAGGCAGAGTTCGATAAGTTTGCTAGGGGTATTGGCGCGGAGCCTAATGACATTACCATGCCAGCGGAGCTTACTGCCCCAAGCACCACCCTACCCTCTACGAAGACTACGCCCGATCCTCAGAGAATGAGTCCAACTGATCGTCCTGCAGAGGGTGAACTAAGTCAGGCACAACAGGCGGCTGAACTGCTATTCCGATTTGCTAATAAGATGGAAGCTGATGGTAGAATGGATTTGGCAGAAGAGGCCAGACGCAGGGCGCAAGCATTCGACCAGTATCGTGGTCCACAGGGAGAAGAATACTTCGATCCCAAAGCTCCCTCACCAGAAGCTGAACCAGTAGACGACTTCCAGCTAAATGAGGGCGGTGATACTACGTCAGTAGCATTCCCTGATGACACTACTCCTGTAGAGCTTGCCCCTCGTATGTCTAATGCTCAGGAACAGTTCTTACGAGGTGCGGTCACTAGACTGCGTAATACAGACGGAACTATTGACACAGCTAAACTAGAGAACTTTATGTCTGCTACTGAGAATGCAGACGCGCTAGAGGGTTTCCCTAATTTTAGAGCGGAACTCACTAGCCTACTAGATGCGCAGAGAACTGCAGACGAAATATTTAAGCAGTTTAGCGCGATAGCAGAGACTGGTAAGTTACCAGAAGCTATAGGTAAGGTACTCAACTCCAACAAGCCCGTAGACGATTACGTTAAGTTAGCTAACGAGGCTATGGGTGATCAGAATGCGCTCAGAGACTTGCGCATGGCTACCATCGACACACTATTTGAGGGTGCTAGAGATGCTAATGATAACCCAGACTTCTTCAAGCTAACTACTGAGCTTACTCGACCACTGAGTGGACGGGCCGACGACCTCAGCATCTTAGAGATTATGGAGCAGCAAGGCGTAATTGGCTCTGAAGACATCAGCAACATTGGTCAGCTAATTCAAGAGGGCTTACGTATTCAACGTAGCACAATGACCCCTGCCCAGTTTAATGAAGTAGTCAAGCCAGCCAGTGACATAGTCAGTAACACAGCCCGTATCTTCGGTGCTAACTTCGGTGCTATGTTTGGTATGGGCGAAGGCTCACAGCTACAGGCGGCGGCTATCGGTTCGGCTGCATTCAAGAAACTCGTAGCTGGACTGCCAATGGGGAACAAACTGGAGCAGATGAAAATCCTTATGCTCCAACCAAGAGTACTGAAAGGTGCCATCCAAGATAATCCAGATATTAGACGCGGTGCCTTGGACAGTGTCAAAGAGTTTATGATCAAGTATGGTTCTGAGTTTAAAGGTCTCAGCAAGACGCAGAAAGCTGGTAAACTCGCCAAGGACGTAACTGTAGGAGCAGCTACGGCGACAGGCAGAGGAATTGTGAATAGAGCATCGGAAGCACCTATAGCAACGTCCTCTGCCTTGAGCGAAGCAACTCAACAGGATGAACGTCCTACGGTGACAGTGGATGATCAGATGATGGATTTGTTTCCTTAAATAAAGAAACCCCCACCATCTCTGGCAGGGGTCTCAACCAACGAACAAGGTGGACCAATCTCGACCTCATTCGCTAGTATTTTAACAAAAAATAAGCCCATAGGTCAAGCGATCTGTGGGCTATTTTATTGCTTATTCACATTTTCTCAGGCCAGTGGCTACGTCAAAATAACACGCCCCACCCTCTTCAATGAAGTTGTCTTCTTCAGTCTGTGGCTCTTCGGCAATATCCTCTGAAGCGGCTGCATTCAGGATACCATACCGCTTACCTGAAGCTCTGAAAGTTGTACATCCAGACGACCCACCTTCGTAGGCTTTCATGTAGACATCCTTGAACTCTTCCCAAGAGATGTTGTCTCCTACGTTGCAGGTCTTAGAACAGGCACTGTCTACATAGCGAGAGGCTACGTTAAGAACTTTAACGTGGTCAAACACTGATAGCTCGTCGGCTGTCTTGCCCTTCACGCCAAACACACGATAGCCATAATCTTCAACCCGCTCTACTTTAGGGCCGTCGAAGGTCTGGATAGTTCTATCGTAGTAATGTGAGAAGACTGGTTCAATCCCAGAGGATACGTTGTCGGCTGACAGGCTGATAGTTCCTGTCGGAGCAACAGAAAGAAGATGACTGTTACGAATACCGTGCTGGCTAATGAGATCACGAATATCGTGAGGCAGAGTAGTAGCAAACTCAGAGCCAAGATATGCCTGAGTAAATAGAGGAAACGGACCCTTCTCAATAGCCAATTCCACAGAAGTACGATACGCCACATTCCTAATAACCCCCATAATCTCTTCTAGGGTACGTAGGAAAGGCTCACTGCCGTACTCAAAGCCCAATGCCTCAATGGCATTAGCTACGCCAGTAACTCCCAGCCCCATACGGCGTTTGCTTTTAGCTTCCTGCTCTTGCTCTGGCAGCGGATATGTTGCACGGTCTACTACATTGTCCATTGCACGTACTACGTGAGGGATGTCGTTACGTAGCTGGTTCATATTGAACACATACTTGCCGTCATGCTCTACTATGTATTTAGCCAAATTAAATGAGCCTAGTAGACACGCACCGTTTGGCGGTAGAGGTTGCTCACCGCATGGGTTTGTAGCGGCAATCTTCTCACAGTAGTGTAGGTTGTTCTTGCGATTAATACGGTCAATAAACAGGATTCCCGGTTCTGCCCAGTCCCACGTACTACGTAGAATGTCATCCCACAATGCACGTGCAGAAACTGTCTTATAGACACGGCCTTCAAAGACTAGATCAAAGTCAGCATCCTCTTTGACTGCCTTCATAAACGCATCTGTCACGCCAACTGAGATGTTAAACTGCGTAAGCTCAGTGCTGTTGTTCTTTGCGCGAATAAACTGCTCAATATCTGGATGGTCTACACGTAGGACACCCATCTGTGCGCCTCTACGGTGTCCTGCAGAGCTAATTGTCTTACAGATTGCGTCGAAGATGCCCATAAAGCTCATTGGGCCACTGGAGCGGCTGTCTAGGCTGCGTATGAGTGCGCCACGTGGACGTAGAGTACTGAAGTCATAGCCAATACCGCCACCAAGCTGCATAGTCTTGGCTGCGTTACGTGCGGCTTGCATGATACCTTCCATACTGTCCTCGATAGTCATAGAAACGAAGCAGTTATATGGAGTTACGCGGCGGGGTGCGCCCATAGCAGACTGTACTCGACCCGCTGGCAGGAAACGCTGGTTATATAGAATATTTCGAAAGTTATTGAAATGAGATTCATTATCTTTCAGTGCTTCGGCTACACGTGTCATAGCCTCGCGGAAAGTTTCCCCCTCAGACCTGTACTTCTGGGCATGAATTTCCTCAGAAATTGATAGGGTTGGTCCGTATTCGTTTTTTATCATTGATTTGCTCCTCAAACTAAATCTTTTAAGTCAGGGGCTGCGTAGTGTGGCCCCTTTAGTACCTTTCCGTCTTCTCGATAGATTGGTTGCCCATCGCTACCCAACTTGCTCATGTTGGATGCGTGGACACGACGAACTGCTTCGTCTAAATCCCAGCCGAATGTGGCTGCGAAACCGTATGTTACGTAGACAAGATCAGCTAATTCCTTCAGTAGGTTTTCAGGTGTATTTGCATCTGCTACTTCCTGAAATTCCTCATCTAGAAGATTGAAGCGCAGCATATCCTTGTCGCTACCCTTCTCCCAAGTATGGCCCGTAGATTGTCCGTAAATACGAGCAAACTGCTCCACCATATTCAGCGGTGTCTTGTTTAGGTAAGTATTTGAATCTCTTATTAATTCATTGTCGTGGTCATAATACTCAAATGCCACGATATCATCCTTTGAAATCATGTTGGTTTTCCTCGACCTTTTTTATTAATCGGTCCAAGTACCAACGCGCCTTCTTCAGATCTTCTAAGCCATTCTTATAGGGCCACCGCCAGAGGTACTTGAAACAGTTCTGCCAGCAATAGGCTTCGTGGCTAGGGATATCGCAGCCCTCTGCCATAGCTTCCATTGCGTCGATGCACTCGATATGGCTACCGTTGTAGTGTGGCGGCTTCTCCACCATATCTGGAGTTACATAGCTATCAGCATTCATTCTATTTCTTGAATGCATTAGTGTAGCTTCCTTGGAAATTTAACTACTTTAGCATCTGCAATAGCTTCCAGAAGTTCGTCGTCTGGCTCGAAGTCTATTTCCGAATTATTGTATTCTTCCAGTTTGCTCAGAATACCGCCTACAAAGCGTAGGTAATCCATGCCACCGTCTAGGACTAGGCAGAGGCCATTGTAGATGTCTACAAGTGTCTGAGCTTGTTCTGGGTCTAAGTCTTCACTAGTGTGCTGCGCAGAGGTAATGGAGAGCGTTTCAGCTTCTTCATCCAAGCTAATGACTAGCATTATGCTATTTTCTGGTAGGTCTTCTGTCACGTTTTGCTCCTGCTAATTTAAAAAAATGTTCTGCGTCCATGACAGCCAAGGGTTTCTGGCGATCACCTTTAATAATTGCCACTGGCTCCGCTCCCTTCGGACAGTTCTCAGCGGCCTGATCCATAACTTTGTAGATGGCGAAACTCTTGAAAGCCTTACACTCTACAGAGTATGGGAAGAGGCGTCTGGCGGCGGGACTTAACTGAATGTCCTCACCGCCAGCCCCCATCGAAGTGCTTCTGACATCGTCAGGGAGGAGCAGCCTTGGGAATAGAGCGAGAATGCGGTCTCTAACCCATTGCTGATGTCGTCGGCCCTTCGCCTTGGCACTGGATGTTTTTATAGCCATTTAGGGGGTTCTAAGAGGCTATATTCGCCCCACCCTGTGCCAAAGTCCTCTTTGTCGATTGCTTCCTTAATAATCTCCAAAGTCTTGTGCATTTGCTCCGTAGCCCTGACCAACAACTCAGGGCTGACTACGTGCATATGACTTACGTAGGGAGCAGACTTCTCCACCGCTATGAAGTGGAAGCGATCCACCTCGATACCGCCAAGATTACATACGTAAAGATAGAAGGCTGCTTGGATTGGATACGAATATTTCCAGCACTCTGAGGCGAAACCTTTTGGACTTGCATCCTGTGTGGTCTTAATATCGTAGACAATTCCCTCAGAGGGTATGTACAGGTCAGGTCTCGTCTTGAGTATCAGACCTGTGTTTTCACACTCGGCAAAGATACTGACCTCGTTTACTCGATCCTTGTGTCTCAGGGCATCGTGGCAGACCTTATTCTTTAAAGTCTCTGTCGCCATACGATTAGCCACGTGGTACTCTACTTCCGTGAGTAGTACCTGATCTTGTTCTAGGTCTTCCTGTAATTCCTTAAAGCCCTTGGAGTTGCGGGTCTTTGGTCCCTTTACTACTAGGTCACGGTCTTCCTCTAGCAATAGAGCGTGGACCGCCGTACCCAAGTCGAATGCCGCAGATGTCTTCCGCTTCTCACCTTTCCAGTGAGCCACTGACTTTTTAAATACTGTCTTTACCGCCGAAGAGGATATACCACCTTGTTGGTGGTACACCTCATTAGACATATTCTCTACAACGCCCATTATGCTACGTCTGCGTCTAGAGCCTGTTCTACCTTGTCTACTATTGTTGCGGCCTCTCCGACCTCACGCTCAATATTCAATGCCTCTTTATAGGCTTGGTTGATACGAGCGTTCTCATCAGTCACCAACTTAGTGACGTAGGCAAGACTATCATACGTCATCTGGTCCATTGGCAGCGGGTTTGCAAACTGTGGGTTAAAGCGCATTACGTAGAACGTCTTACCATAAGAGTTCTTCTTCTTGTCCGTAGACAAAATACTCTCGAAGTCCCATAGGTTCATACCATTCGGTAAACGCTTCATAACATCGTGATAAAACGGTCCATAATTTTTACGTTTAGTCTCCAGCTTAAATGGCTGGTTTTCAATGGTTACCTCTTGGCCCTGTGAAGTGGTGCCTGTGTACGTAATTAGTCCACGGATTACACGATATCGGTCCATACCCTTATATTTCTCCTTCTCTTCAGGAGACATTTGGATGGACTGCTCGTATGTAGGCATCCCACACATAAAGCCACCCAGCATATCACGCGCCTCTTCACGCTGATTTTTAATAAGCAGAGACTTGTTTACTAAGCCATCTACATCATCCCAATGCTGGTATTGAATATGGTTACTGAAGGCACGAATACGCACGTTTTCTGTGGCGTATACATGATCCTGACCAGTCTTCAGAAAGAATGCACCCATCGGGGCATCATCTGGTTCATAGTTCATTTTAAGAGTGGGGATTGTCGGTCCCGACTGGGATGCTGCACCAAGTTGTGCTGCGATTTCTTCCATTGTGTAGTGATTTTCTTGTACTGCTAGTTCTGACATAACTAATTCCTCAATAGTGGACTTACATTATACATTAGTTAAGTGCTTCAATCAAGCATATTCCTCTTGATCAAGCCAATTTGTCCCACGACTTATTTCTATTTCTAGAGGAACTACTATGCTGTAATTAAATCGTTTTTCTGCCTCTTCTCCGACCTTCGTCATCGCCTCTGTGAGTATTTCTTTGACGATTTCTTCTTCATCAGGATGAGTATCGACGACGATGCTATCGTGTACCGTGAGTATCAGCTTTGAGATCAGGTCTTTTTCTTTGAATAACCTAAAAGTTCTTATACACGCCAACTGCACTAGGTCTGCACTGAAGCCCTGTACTGGGTAGTTCAGTATCTGCGTAGCCTTGGTCACTCGGTTGTTTCGAGTACGTATGACGTTAGGCCAAAAGTACTGGCGACCAGATGGTGTCTCGACAGTGCCATTCTTCAGCGCACCTGTCATAAGAGATTGGTGCCACGTGTAGATGCCATCGTAGATTTCATAGAAACGGTCAAAGTATGCCTTGATATGCTCTGGTTGACCTGCGCCCGTACCCCCAAACAGCGGCTGGAAGCTAGCCCACTTGTGACCCTGCCTCTCTGCCTTACTCACCTCTTCAGGAGACTTCTGTAGGCAGATACTCGCAGTCTGTCTGTGAATGTCCTTACCCTCGATGATGTCGGCAATGCCCTGCCCATCACGCGACAACTCACACGCCGTTCTAAATTCAAGACCTGAGTAGTCACTTTCTAAAAGCAGACCGTTTTCGAACCGACTTACAAAGCACTTACGTACAGGAAATCCTCTCTTAGGCTGGTTCTGCAAATTTAATGACATACCGCCGCCCGAAGACAGGCGACCAGTAGAGGCGATGCACTGATTAAAGTTTGCGTGGAGAAGACCCGTAGATCGTGTACCTCGTTTGATACCTGCGACGAAACTATCTAGGTAGACAGACACGGCACTCAGGCGAGAAAGTTTCGTGAGAAATTCTACGGCAATATCTTTATTTTTGCGCTCTGCCTGACGTATCAGTGACTGGATAGTCTCCTTATCGGTCTTAAATCCGTTGATACTAGCGTCATAGGGTGAGCTTGGAGATAACTTCAGCCCCGCTACTTCCCCAGTAGATACGTAAATAGCACCTACACCCTTACACGTCTTGCATTTAGTACGGTTCTTGTAGGGGTCACCTTGGATACGATACTTCTTACCATTCTTCTGTCGAGTGATCTGCTTGTATTGCTGAATGGAGCCTACGCCATTACAGTCTCTGCACTTGTGAGCAGTCTTACGGAATACAACTCTAGTAGTTGCGCGAACAGCATCCACAAACTGATTGGTACTCATATAAGGTGGTCTGAGAGGTTTGCCCTCATCGTCTGTGAATATGTTAAACGTCTGTCGGTGTATGTCCTTGTCTATTACTTCACGTGAGTAGATGACTTTGGTCATGTGGACACCGCTGTTAAAGTTTACTGGCTCGTCGCCCATAACCATTTCAGCGATTTCTCTCAGCCGCTTCTCCAGTTCTGCCTTCTCGGCTTCAAACTCCTTTTCCACCTCTAGTAGAGCGTCCATGTCAATCTTCACGCCATTCATTTCTATTTCACATAGAAACATCAGCATCTCATTCATAAATGGGATTACTTTCTTTAGGCTCTGATTGTGTTCACGCTCGAAGATTTCTTGCTGCGCGAGGTATAGCTCCCCAGTGGCTCTGACATCGGCCTCGGCATACTCTATTACCGTATCTAGTGGCATTGCCTCGAAGCCTGTACCACTCTTAAACAACTCATCAATCAGGTCTGATTTCTTGATGCTCTCAGTCTTACGTCTGATGGCACTGTCCTTCAGCGACAGACCTCTGTTCTGCCCCTTGGCTAGTAAGTACTCTGCTATCATCGTGTCGAATACTTGCGCAGGTATGTCGAAGCCCATTTCCTGTAGCCACTCTACATCAAACTTTGCGTTGTGGCAGATAAGCAGGTCAGCTTCTGCGAGGTGTTCTCTTAGTTGATCTATGCCGTCAGGATATGGCTTCTCGTTGTGATACCATACGTCATTATGTACGTCCTCTACTGTCGTGTCAGACAACCAGCCGTAGTGGGCCGATACACATCTGTTATTTGGGTTCTTCGGGCTGTTATCTATGCGCCCTTCTATACGCTCGACGGTGGTCTCTAAGTCTAGTACTAGTTTCTTCAAAAGTCTGGCTCCCCATGCTCGTCAAAGGTAGGCCGTCTATATTCTTGCACTCTCGCGGCTACCTCTTGTGGTTTTTTCTCAGCCATCACACCAAATTGTCGTACCTGTAGTTCAATGTGTGGCGGTAATCTGGCTTCACACTTCATAGCGCGAAGTCTTATGGTCTAGCTGACACATGACTGTGCCGTGCCACCCTGAGATTTTATTCTTCATCACCGTAATCCAGCGCGAAGGATCGTCAGGGTTTTCCTTGTCATCCATCTTACCTAAGCCTATTAAGATGTCGCTCTCGGCTACCTTACCCACCTTACTACCTTCCAGCATTGTTGGCGTGAGGCGTGTCTTACCTTCAGCTTCTGCAGATGCTTGTGAAAGACCTATTAAGGCCACGTTATGCTTCTTGGCTAATTCACGTAGGCGGTAGTACAATTCTCTCAGGCGTTCATGCCCAGAGTTAAATGTCTGCGTGAGTGCGATCTTGTCTGCCATATCCACGATTACGACATCAAATTTTTGTTGGCTCAGGAAGGCATCGAGTTGCTGTATATCCCAGCCCTGACTATCTGCGAAGATAAGACGGTCCCTAATAGCTGCATACCGTGCGGCTGCGGCCTGTGGCTCGAAGTTCATCTCCTCTTTGGTCATACCAGTGAACGCTTGCATGGCACGTAGCTTAGTGCGCTTACCCACCTCTTCGTTGGCTATGTAACCAACCTTGGCACCTTGCTGGCAGAAGCCGTCTGGGGCAGCGCATAGGCTAATAGCAAATGCCGTCTTGCCTACATTAGAGTATGCCGCAATGACACCGAACTCTCCGCGCCCAATGCCATACACATTTCTACTCAGGGTCTCGATGTTAAACTTAAATCTATTGTCGTCTGATACAGTAGCTAATAGCTCGTAGATATCGTCTGTGACTATGTAGTCATTAAAGTTATCTGGTAGGTATCCATCTGATACACGGTCCAAAAGAGTATTCAGCTTGTCCATTGCAGAGGCATCACCCTCAGACATTGATATACCTAGCTGGGCAATGTCTAAACCAATGTGCTGCCGCCAGAGTGTCTCGATGACATCACTAGCTACGGCACTGTCTATGTCATCAGCATTGGAAATAGAATTTACTAGGTCTTCAATCTCAGCCGACCACGAACCCGTCGATGTAGGATTTTTAGACTTCCAGTAAGTAAATAGTTCAAGAGGCGTAATGTCCTTCTCAAACTTATCGTGCATCGAGATAATTGTCTCGAATACATCTTTCATAGTCTCGTCGAACAGTGATGCTCGAAGTTTTGCCTTATTTTCCTCATAGAATGAGTGGTTAAGGCAGCTTTTAAGAAGTGATTGGTCCATTCTTCGCTATCCATTAACAATTAATAGAGTGCTATAGTAGACCAATTAGCGAAATAAAAAAAGCCCCAACTTTGCAGAAGGGGCTAATTAGTTTGATTACGTTAGTAGTACTAGTTGGCTCTGAATTTCATTTTACTCAGGTCTACAGAACCAGCCTCGCCTCGGCGTTCTCGAAGCTCACACTGATACGTAATTACCCGTGGGTTCTTTTCACAGTATTCACGTATCAGCTTCTCTAGTGCTTCTTCTTCAGCAGCGGCTTCTCGGAAGCCCCCCTCAATTTCTAGATCGATTATAGCTATTCCTCTAGCTTTCATTATACCATTCCTTTAACTTTAACGTCTGTACTGGTGGCCTAGACGGTGTTTTTGTTAACCCAGTTGTCCTCTGGATAGTGATTGGCAGCTATAAGGAATGAATCGGAGGACCGCTAGGGGGATTCTGTAATGACACCACATAAGTCATCATTTTTATAGGACGCTCTGCCGCCTTAGTACGTGATCTTCTGCGATTTACTCTAGACCTATTACCCCCACAAGTAATAAAGGCCCACGTAAATACGCTACTTACCGTAGTAAATTGTTTATCTGTTCTGTAGTGAGCCATTTAAGGTCTTTCTCAGTTAGTCGCAGCTTTAGGGTCTTATCTTTACTTCTGATTGTATTGAGTGCCTTAGTGTTCGCGTCTTTGTCAAGAACTAAATACCTATTAGTGTAACAACTAATTGACTGCTTTATTGTGGAAGTCAAGTTTGTACCTAGCATTGCCACACCTACGTAGCCGTCTAGTCTACTTACACTACAGGCTGATGGTATGTCTTCTACGAGTACGGCATCAGTTCCCTCACCTACGTGTACACCGCCTTCGATGACACCATAAGTCATCCACTTAGGTCCATAGGGTTTCAGGCATCTACCCACTGCACCTCTATCTGCGTAGAACATTACTCGGTCTTCGGCTGGTGCGTAGCGTACATCTATCCATCCGTTCTGGTAAGCCTCTAGACTATTCACAGACTTCAGGAAGTCGATTGCTGGTTTATGGTTATCTACTGAAGTAGTTATCTCGGGTAATGGTTTAACCTTAGCAGTCGGCTTAGATACTTTTGCTAGATAGTCTTTGGAAGACTGAAGAGAACGTCTACCTTGGTATATGCCTCTTCCATTACAGCTTGCTCTATAACAGAACCACTTTAGTTGACCATCTATTTTAGAGACTGCTAGCTTCTTATAACCACCACAGAAAGGGCATTGGATTACTATAGTATCCCCCTCTCTGATATTAATAGTCTTTACTATTTCTAACTGCTCTAAGTAGGTCATCTCTAGTCCGTTGGTTATACTGCCCCTTCGCAGGGACAGCGTCAGCTTATCGTCAAAAACAATTTAGTCAACAACTAATTAAGTGCTATATTAAAACACTTAAAGTTAACAGGTATTAATGTAAGTATATCATAAGCCATTGATTTTAAACATCATCTGTTAATCAATTGGTCGTAGGTTCGATCCCTACCGCCGGAGCCAACTATTTGATATTATTAGATAAATAACTGTTTGGCTAGTGTAAGTGGCATGGCAGATAGCTTTGTGGCAGTCTGCCATTTTTGCCACTCACGTTATTATTATTTGACCGACTCAATCTCCAGTCTGGATTCTGTTAGTCTGGGATTGTTGATTTCTTTATCAGCCACTGACTTAGTTGTGTTCTTGTAGGCGAACACTGCGCCAGTCTTCTTGCATATATATTTGATCTTAACCATCGGACATCTCTCGAATGTGATCTTCTATGAAGTCATAGACTATTTGCATATCCAGCTTGGCGGCTGCGCAGTAGAGTACCAGCTTCAAGCCTTCCTCTGTCAGTAAGTTTCTGCACTTGTCGTCCATGTGAAACTGATACGTAGCGGAACCGTCTTCGTGTTCTTCTACAGTCTCTACACCAATGATACCTGACTTATCCATTTTCACCTCGCAGTACTGGTCTGATTGATCTAGACATGACACCTGTCTCCAAGCACCACATATTAACGTCACCATCGGCGTTAAAATACTCAGGCATATTCTCATTAGTGCGTATTGCTATCTGACAGGCTTCTGAACTCGGCAGAAGTATATACGTCTGTATATCCCTGCCTTGGATTGCATACTCTACGTAGAGAGCGAAGAAGTATTCCATGTCGCCCCCTTTCGTATGTTATCTTTTTCATCACGATTAGCCTCTTCACGCTCCTTGGCCCTCTGACGCTCTTCAGGGGTCATCTGGTTAATGTGCTTGTTAACCCAGTTTCTACGTATGTCGTCGCGGTCACACTCCTTGTGTCTGTCGTTGTGGATCATCTCCCGCGCAAACGTGTGGCTGATACCAAAGTGTCGTGCCGCCTGAGCAATGCTGATGAAGTCCTGTCCAAATAGACGGCAAGGTCTGCCGCGCTGAATTACTTTTACTGTTCTATGAAATCCCATTAAATTAAGCCTCGTTTCTGATTAGCCATTGTACTCTCTGTCTCACCCTCTAGGGCGTAGATCACTAACATCTGCGGGTTCTTGTGGCCTGTCAGGGCCATCAACTGTCGGTCAGTACACCCTGCCCTACTCGCGTGAGTAGCTCCTGTGCGTCGAAGGTCAGCCATCCACAGTTTGGTATATCGCTGGCTACCGTCATCATTTAACTGACCTACTAGTGGAACCTCTGGCAGTCCGTAGCTATCGGCAGCGGCTCTAAAGAACTTATTGCATCGATCCTGACTGTAGGGTCTCCCAGTATTCTCGTATGCGAATATGTAATCATCAGAGTTACGGTGCTGGTGTAAGTGCAGACGCTGCTTAACAGAGTTAGTTACCTTGATAGACATCTGCTTGCCTGTCTTCTTCTGAGTGAAGTGAGACACGCCTGTCTTGCCGTCGATATTACCCCACCGCATGGTCCTTACGTCAACAGGACGCTGGCAGAACTCGTAGCACATGACCAGCATTGTACCCATACTGTGGTAGCCCATGTCGTCACAGTGCTGCACCATGCCCCATATATGTTCTTCGGGCCACAGAACCTGTCTGTCTGGCAGCTTGGGTAGCTTGACCAAGGCAAAGGGGTTAGACTTTACCTTCCCTGAGCGTAGACCCTCGTTCCAGACTAGCTTGAGAACCTTGAAAGTGTGGTTGGCTTTGTGTGTACTTACGTCAGACTGTATGTGTAGCCACAGTTTTTGTGCGTACTCGTAGTCAACGTCTGACACATTCATTTTAGCAAATGCTGTGTTAGATACGCAGACAGGCAGAACGTGCCGTAGGTGACCCTCATACGATCTCTTAGTAGCAGCAGCCTTGATGTTACCGTAGGCCATAGACGACTTGTAGTGATTGACCAGAGCCTCGACAGAGCGGTTGTCTACGTAGATGTCTTCGTGGTTACCAGCCTTCCAAGCCTCAAACTTACGCTTCCACTCGTAGCCTCTGGCGTTGGCCTCTTGCGGGGTGGTGTAGGTCTCCCGACTGATATCGGGAAACGCCTTCTTTAATTCAGGAGTAGGCCGTAGGTCAAAGACCCTAGTGTTGCCTCTCATGCGTGGTCTTACGTAGGGAGCCTTCATGCCGCCTTCTCCACGTGTACACGCACAAAGTGGTTGCGTGGGGTTAGCTTCACGACATTGTCCTTGCCGCGCACTTCTACGTAGGTAAGCCCAGCCTCATGCTTAAAGGTGATGGTGTCGCCCACTGAAACGTGCTTCTTGATGTCCTTGATGGACATGAGCTTGTCTCCGCGAGGTCTACGGTACAAACGTATCTCCGTGGCAGTATCGTCCTCGAACACGGCTGGGACAGTAGTCTTTTCGCCGTTCTCTAGGTCGCAAAAGGTCGTAGTTAGATACTTTTTGGCGAAGTCTACCACCGACTTATTAGCGTCAATAATGGACTTGTTCAGCATACGCTGAGTGATAACGATCTTGGCTTCCATTACTTACGCACCTCCCCCAAGTTGGCTACGATAGCCTTGTAGATACTGATCTCCGTGCGGTTAAGTCCGACGAAGCAAGTCGGGTACTTACGTCCATACTCCATGACCTTACGAGCATTTGGTATAGTCATGTCTTCGAGGTAGTTATTTATTAGCTTCAACATAGATTGGTCCTTTCTAATTGTTGATGTACAGCATTTTATAGTGGAGTTAACAGGTCGGTCAACTAAAAAGTTAACAGGCATAAAAAAAGACCGCCGAAGCGATCTAATTTCCCTGCGCGAACAAGTGTATGCTTACTTACGTAATTGGACCGTAGTTATGATCTCCCAGCCGTATGCCTCTGGCTCACTGTCTGTAGCCATGTGTATTGCCGTATCCGATTCTGGTAGGTAAACAACACTATAGTCTTTGCCCTCTTTCTGCGCAGCTTTGGTAGCATTATAGAGCGCATCTTTAATGTCAGTTATTAGATTAGTCATATTTTATTGGCTCCTTTGCTGTTTTGATTTGAAAAAAATTTCCCTGCGCGAACAAGTGAATACTTGTCTATAGCAGTCTAAATGTGAGATCAACATAAAATTTACCTGTCTCCTGCCGCTCGTCGCAGTTTTTTGCTCGTCGCAGATAATGCAGATTTCCTGAGTGTTTTTCTATGGAATTTGTTACATCATTTAATTGTGGACTTATTTACGTCACTAATGTAGACTTCGAACAGTCGCCACCAGTGCGGCTCGATAACAACCAACGAACAGGAGTTCACATGACATTAATAGCAAACTACCCGTCCAAAAAAGTGATGAAAGAAAACATCGGTCAGCGTCTGAAGTATATTGAGACCTCATTATTCGGCCCTGAGTATCAGGCCAATGGGACACTGACAGTATGCAACCGCCCACATATCACAGGCCAAGGCCGTGAGTGGTTCGGACAAGTCACTATGAAGGACGGCAAAATCACGGCGGTAAAGTGATCCGCTACGGTCTCCTTCTATATGGGGGGCTTTCACTCTGGCTCGATATTCTGAGCTTTTTATTCAACTAGGTATAAGGACCAATCAAATGCCTTTAGATTTTACAACAATTAACCGCAACATCGACATCCCAACATCACTCAACTTTGACCCAGTCTATGAGCCATCGCGCATGGCTGGTCATAAGTTCGTGATTAATCCCATCACTGGCGAGGCAATGGGCCACGTTGGCGAGGGCTTCAAGTGCGCGTCACACGCTGACTTCTTCAATGGGGTCTGGGACCAAGTGACCGAGAACCTGCAAGGGGATGACATCGTTGGCGCAGAGGTTCGCTTTAAGTCAGGCCGCATGGGTGGGTTCGCTCTCATGGATGTTCAGTTCCCATCAATCAGCACTGAGATCGAGACCGACACAGGACACAAGACATCGATACGCCAGCGGATCATCGCGCTGCACGGTGTCGATGGTAAGGCTGGATCGAATACTACGCTATTCGGCAACATCGATATGTTCTGCACCAATGGCTGCATCAGTGGTGAATATTCGACAGTTCGACGCAAGAACAGCAGCCAGTTCTCGCTCGAAGCATTTATTAATGAACTGCGCAGAGCAAAGAATGATTTCTATGCCGAGAGCGATAGGCTCAAAGTGTTTGCCCAGACATCGATGCAGGAGACATCGGTCAAGGCACTGCTCGAAGACATCATTCCCTCGAAACAGAAGCAGGAGAAAATGTTTGAGCTTTATATGCAGGAAGCGGAAGTGAGAGGGCATAATAAGTTCAGTCTGATGTCAGCGTTCACTAATTACGCAAGTCATACGCTGGGCAATGGGTTCGAGCTTCGCCAGACCGCCAACCGCTCTGAGACCGAGGCCATCACGATGATGAACCGAGAGGTCGAGGTTAACCAGTGGATGAGCAGCCCACGTTTTTTAGAGGCCGCATAATGTCAGATATTACCGCTAAAAAAATATTGGCTGTGAAAAAGGCCGCAGTCGATACTGTCAGAAAATTTGACGCAAAGCACGATCCAGAAGATGGCAGCCCAGTGGCACTTTGGGCATTGGCAGAGGCACTAGGTATTCACGTTGCTATGACCTCATGTCCTGAACATCAGGGGCAAGCTCTAAGCACCACCATAAATGCATTTTTATCAGGTGCAGATATGGGCATGGAATTTAAGGCCGAGCTAAATGCGTCTGATGAAGAATGGGGGGCCACAATACAGTAGACCTAAAAAGAACCCTCCCTGAACTGGCCTCGCTTCGGCGGGGTCTTTTTTTGTTCTACTTTGTTCCAACTTTTCAGACCAAAAAGAGAACAAATAGGGGGAACCGTTTTTTATGACCCAATACACCTGAAAACCTTTACCCCCACTCAGTGGCCCTTATATCGCCTCTCTGGGCCAATTAACTAAATGTGCCATTATAGCAATTAATTGTGGACCTAAACCGTGACCCTGTGCTAATTATCGGTCACGGGCAGTGTGCCTGAATGAAATTTAACCAACGAAGGACCAGATCGATGACAGATCAAAACCAATCGCTTCGCTTCGAAGATAGCACAAGCCAAGCTCATTATTATGAGGCTGATGAATGGAACCAAAATGAATGGCTGCAAGAAATCGAACGCAAAAAGCGTGAGCAAGCATTTTATGACAAATGGCAACGCATCTATGACAACGATCAGCAAGATTTATTTTGAGAGGGAGACCAAAATGTCTGGACCAAATTTAAACCTACTAAACGAAATGGCTCAGGATATCTTTTCTGGGCTGAAGGCCGTCGAGCTTCGCAAAGTAAAAGAGGGGCAAGAGTTTTGCCGCAAGCCCACCTCTGAAAAGTATTACATCAGAGCGCACTACAATCGGAAGGACGCCTTCGGCCCTGCCTCTTTTACTTGCGTTGATGGTGACGACATAGGGCGCAGCATCCAGCTAAAGCCCAGCACCATCGTCTACATCGAAATTTAACCAACTGACGAAAGGACCAATCAGATGTCAGAACAAACCAGAAAAGCAGTGATTAAAAAGCTCAGAGCATTTGCCCAGCGTACAGTCGAAAATGGCTGTACTGAGGCCGAGGCAATAGCGGCGGCTGAGGCCATGCAGAAGCTCCAGCACGAATACAATATGACGCTGACAGATGCGGATATATTGGACGCTGAATACGTCACTGAGAAAATGCAATTGGGCAACCAGCGGATGCATCCAGTGGTGGGTGCAGTGATGGGTGTCGGTATCTTTACCAGCACCAAAATGTACAAGTCGGGTGCAACGCTATTCATCTTTGGTGAGAAGCACAAAGTCGATAATGCCATTTATCTGATAAGCACGATCCAGTCTGCAATGGAACTGGAGTTCCTGAACTATCGAGGCACTGAGGCTTATTTACGTGAGACATGGTATCATCACGGCGCGTCGATCCGCTCCAGCTTTATGAATGGCATGGTGCATAGGCTGTATCATCGCCTCTTGCAGATGCACAAAGAATTAATGCAGCAAGATGCCACTGTGTCAGAGGCCACAGGCAATTCGCTGGTGGTGATGTCGGACAGGGCATTGGATGATGCATTCCGCAAGCAGAACCCCAACCTGAGATCGGCACGTAGGCAGACAACTACGCGCAGCGCAAACGCTTCGGCAGCGGGACGCAGCGCAGCGGATCGTGTCGGGCTTCGGTCAGGTGTTCGAGCGGGGTCTGCTCAGAGGGCTTTGAGATGAGCAGAGCGGAAAGAATTATGGCAGGGCTTCTATTAGCCCTCCAGCTCTCAGTGATCACTCTGGGGCTTACCTTCGTGATCTATCACTCAATTCAATTTGTATGGGGTCTGTCATGGAACGCATATTTTTAGACGCGGCATCAGATGTCTGCGTAAGCACTCAGTCTTTTGTGGTCTACTTCGATGAATACGTCGAGCCAATCGACATAGAAGCGGATCAGGAAATCATCAAAATAGTAGACGATGAGATGGGGCCGTTGGCACCCTGCGCATTGTCTGCACGTTGGAGACATCAGCTATGAATAACTATACGAGAGCCTGGAACGCTGGCACGGTGCAATTGGAACATCTATTCACAGATGACCCAGAGGCCAAAATACGTGACGCAATGGCTAACGCAGACGATGGCGCAGTGCTGGCCTGTTTTGGCGCAACCAATCGGATGTTAACCCGCTCAGAATATAGCGCAGCATACGAGGCCGACGAAATTTTGGCATTGTCTAAAAAGCGTAGGATTGCTGAACATGAACTATTGAAACGTCTGCGGGAGAGGTTCAGCAAATAGACCCTGATCACATAAACAGATTAAGAACCCTGCTTTCGAGCGGGGTTTTTCTTTGCCTGATGCTATGGCCTCAGAGGCTCTGAGAAGCTCACACAGTGGCCTAACAGCTAAGTGGCATAGTTATACCCAGAACAAATACCCTCACTCAGTGGCTCTTATATCGCCTCTCAGAGCATGGGGGTTTTCGCGCTAAACACCCTGTCAGAGGCTCAGAGCGGGCCACTGAGTGACGTTGGCGATTGGACGCGGGCATGGGGTCATCGGATCGGGTGAGCGGCTGGGAGAATGAGACAGGGGCCGTGGGCATATACATTGTCGGCCTTCGCTCTTGTCTCCTGATGTCGTCATGCCGATTGTCTGCGCAAATAAGGCGATCACTGGGCCAATATCTCAGGCATAAATCCATGCATGGCACAATATGCCACAGGCTGTTGATTTTATTTCTAATAAGTCGCTGGTTTTATTGCGTTAATTCTATTGCGCCTGTGAACTATCCAGTCGTCGGAATAAAGAAAACATAATAAAATCAATAGCTTGCGCATATCGCTCGATCTCAGGCTGCTCCCGCTTCGGGGCGGGGCGACTGCCACCCCCACCCATACTGGGTCCGTATACACCACTGACCAGAGATTGGGATTTTGCTACTGTAAATGGCCCCAGTACGGGACTACGAGAAATATTATGTAAAGGCACTACATCTAGAGTAGTGGAATTAGAAAACCACTCTGTAAAGTATTCATACTTGCAATTAGTTGATTGTTAGCATATAATAGCTAGTATTCGTTAACAGGCAACGGAAGACTACATGGCTGAAGATTATGGCGAGGACGGCGTACTATTCGCTGACGGCTTGCCCTTCTTCATAGATCACGACCTACAAGTCCTTGATAACGGCACAATGATCGTGGTCTCTCACTTAGAGATAGGTGAAACTGAGAAGGCTGTCGTAAATAAAGAGTTCTACGACATCATTACTACAATAGTGGATGACGTAGAAGAAGACTACCAAGAGCTATACGCCATAGCCGCAGAGCTAAACAGGCAAGCAGATCGACTAAGAGAAAAAGCGCAGACTATTGAAGACAGTGACCACACAGTCGCTGACTTGTTTGGTTCTGCCTATGAAGACTAACCAGCTAGACCTATTCGGCTGGGAGAAACCTACCGAGGCAGACGTACACTCGAAGAAGTGTACTAAGTGCAGAGATATTAAGCCACTGTCTGCCTTCGGTAAGGTAAATGGCGGTCTCATTCGTCCTGAGTGCAAGAAGTGCATGAATGAGATGGTGGCTGTACGCAATCGGCTACGAAGAGAGAACCCTGCCCCACCAGACGACTACGTGTGTCCTATCTGCAAGCAGAATGCCGAGCAGGTTAAGGACTATGGCGGTAAGAAGAATACCCCTTGGGTAATCGACCACTGCCACGACACGGACAAGTTTAGGGGTTGGCTATGTCACAGATGCAATAGGGCTTTGGGCGGCTTCTGTGACGATGTTACTTTCCTGAATCGAGCCATAGAGTACCTGACTGCATAGCGGGTATGCTCAATACCTGAGTACTCCTAAAGACAATTAGTTGTTATAATGTAACTACATATTGTTAAGGAGATAACTATGTTCAAGAAAATTATTGAATCTATTCAAAAAGCACAAATGCGCCGAGTCGCGTTCTGGCAGTTAGCAAACATGACAGACAAGGAACTACACGACATTGGTGTAGCCCGTGGCGACATTAGACGGATTGTTTATGAAGACTGAGGCGGGAAGACTACTCCAAGTAGTCTACTAGGGAGTGGGTACTAGGTACAGTTAGTGTATAGTATACCGCTCAACCGACAATTCATTATACCAATTAAATAGCTATCCGTCAACGTAAATACTTAACTATCTACATAAATAAGGGCTTGACCCGACACGTAGATAGATGTTACAATGAAGGGGTAACTAAAAATGTCATTTAATCTGTACTATATTCGTGCAGCAATTCAAGAGCGTACAGGTCAGGTATTAACCTTTGATCGTATCCGACAACTCCTCCTCGAAGAAGGTCTCATCTCCCAGAGAGAGCTAGACGACAACCCAATGGCCCAAGAGTTCGACGGCTATGGACGATACTTCGCAACGGAAGACTGCTCGGTGGAAGTACCCTTAGACCCTAAACGATTTATACCTGATTTATTAGAAGAGGAATTTGACGATGAGGGATATGCCTAAACCTAAAGCAGCCCGTGCTGGTGGTAGCTGTGAGGCCACTGGTAACGCCAAGAAAGTTAGGATGTATGGCGGCGGCATGGCTATGAAGAAGAAGAAACCATCATACAGTTATGGTGGCATGGCTAAGAAGAAAAAATGATTACTTGGGTAGCCATAGCGGTTGTCTGTACAAGTCCTATGGCTACTGACTGTACGTTGTACGCATACAGGGAGAGCTTCTTCGAGGCCAATGAGTGCAACGTCAGTCTTCAGTCGTTTTTGTTCACAAGGCAGCAAGAAGGTAAACTTGCCTTCGGGTCTTGCAAGGCGATTGAAATAGCAGGGGAACGAATTTAGGGGCAACGAGAATGCTAGCGGAATTAGCCGCTGCCAATGCCGCATTCGGGGTGATTAAACAGGCGATTGCTAATTCACGGGAGTTGGCTGATGTCGGTAAGTCTATAGCATCTTTTGTAAGTGCTGAAGAAGACCTGAAGGCAAAGGCAGAAGCCAAAAAGAAAAGCCCGTGGAATAAGCTGATGGGTAAGGACGCTACGGACTTCGAAGAGTTCTTAGCACTGGAGAAGATCAACCAGCAAAAGGCTCAACTCCAATCCCATATGCGCCTCTACGGTAGACCCGGAATGTATGACGCTTGGGTGGAGTATCAGGCAAAGGCCCGTACCGCTCGTAAGGAAGCCCAGAAGCAACGTGAGAAGGAACGCCAAGAGTTCCTAGAAATCCTCATGTGGCTATTCATTGTGATTGTCGTCTGGGGTGGAGCGGGTGGCGGTCTATACTATTACTTCGTAGGTTTCTAATGGCCCTAGATAAGAGCAAAATGAAATGCAACAAGCCTCAGCGAACACCTGATGGACCTAAAAAATTTGTCGTTAAGGCTTGTAAGAATGGCAAAGAGAAAATCATCAGATTTGGCGACCCAGAGATGCGCATTAAGAAGAGTAATCCAGAGCGTCGAAAGTCATTCCGAGCGAGACACAAGTGCGACACGGCGAAGGATAAATTCACCGCGAGATACTGGTCGTGTAAGAAGTGGTAGGTAGATATGTCCCTAGTCCAAAATATTAACAAGCGGAAGAAGGCTGGAACCAGCCGCTCCAAGAAGAACAGTACAGTAAGTCCGAAGGCGTACAGTGATATGCAAAAGGGCTGGCCTAAGAAGAAGCAGAAGAAAAAAGGATAGGTAATGTCCGATGATAGGCTGAGTCGCATGGAAGAGAAGCTAGATCGTTTATCCGAAGCAGTAGTCGCAATGGCGCGGATGGAAGAACGAATGCTAACTCTCTTCAAGCGAATGGATAAATTCGATAGTTGCATTCAGAAGGTCGATGACCGCCTAGACGAGATGGAGCGTCAGGCCATTGCCCGTGGTCAGAAGATCGCATTCGCGGAGCGCATATTCTGGATGATCTGCACTGGCGCAGTCGGCCTAGCATTCGTTTACTTGAGGTAATTATGGAACAGAAGAAAGAATTAACAGACAAGCAGAAGCTGTTTCTAGATGCCCTGATGACTGAGGAGTGCAAGGGCAATATCAAGAAGGCTATGAAGGTGGCTGGCTACGCAGACAACACCTCTAGCACTGTCGTGGTAGCCGCACTCAAGGAAGAGATCAATGAACGAGCGGCTATGGTGATGGCTATGAACGCGCCTAAAGCTGCATGGGGAATGGTAGACGTACTCGACGATCCGAGTGCTATGGGAGCCAGAAACTCTATTGCGGCGGCTGCACAGATTCTAGACCGCACTGGCTTGATCAAGAAGGACCAAGTAGAAGTTAAAAATACAGGCGGTGCAATGTTTATATTGCCACCGAAAAGTGAAGAGTGAGCATCTGGCTTAATAAGAGCAGAGCCAACAAGACAGCGAAGATACCATACGCCTACGTGGCATCTGAGGACGACCCACTAGTCCTAGTACCAGATGAGGCGAAGGCAGTACTCGTAGAAGAGGCTCTAGACTATTTGGAAGAGGGACACTCCAGTCGAAAGACTGCTGAGTGGCTGACTTCTAAGACTGGCGATAAGATATCGCACCAAGGTCTAATACACATTTGGAAGGACCGTAGAGGGCCAGACAGTCCGACACCTTCTAAACGCCTGAAGGAACTGGCGAAGCAGAATAGGAAGCGTAAGCCTAAGACTACGGAAGAGAAGAGACTAGCAGCGGCGAAGCGAAAGCAGACTGACGCTAAACGCCTACTAACTATTGCCAAGAAACGCCTCGAAGGATTACAACCAGAAGAACAATTAGATACTTCCAATCTAGATTTTTCTGTGATAGAATCTGAGAAGAAGAAGCAAGAAGTAATATTTGCTCCTAATGAGGGACCACAGACAGAGTTCCTCGCGGCTTCAGAGAGAGAAGTGCTATATGGCGGGGCCGCTGGAGGTGGCAAGTCGTATGGACTACTCGCAGACCCTATGCGGTACTTCTCAAACCCTAATTTTAATGGCCTAATACTACGTAGAACTAATGACGAATTACGTGAACTTATTTGGAAAAGCCAAGAGCTATATCCTAGAGCTTTTCAAGGAGCTAAGTGGGCTGAGAAAAAGTCTCAGTGGACGTTTCCATCAGGCGCAAAACTGTGGCTCACGTATCTGGAAAGAGATCAAGACGTTCTACGCTACCAAGGTCAAGCGTTCTCGTATGTAGCATTCGACGAACTGACCCAGTATCCCACCCCCTTCGCGTGGAATTATATGAGGTCTCGACTGCGTACTACCGACCCCACCCTGCCCATCTACATGAGGGCGACTACTAACCCCGGAGGAAGTGGTCACGGCTGGGTGAAGCGGATGTTTATAGACCCCGCGCCAGCGAATACGAAGTTCGTGGCAAAGGATTTAGACTCTGGAGATGACTTAGTCTTTCCAGAGGGGCATGAGAAGGCTGGTGAGCCGCTGTTCTACAGGCGATTTATACCAGCTAGCCTGAAAGATAACCCCTATCTCATGGAAGGTGGGCAGTACGAGGCCAACCTACTCTCTCTCCCTGAGATGCAACGTAGACAATTACTAGAGGGAGACTGGGCAGTTGCAGATGGAGCGGCATTTCCTGAGTTCAGACAGACGACACACGTTGTCGAACCTTATGACATTCCCCCAGATTGGCGGCGGTTTCGGTCCTGTGACTTTGGATATAGTTCTTATAGTGCTGTTCACTGGTTTGCAATTGATCCAAACTACGACACCCTAGTCTGCTACAGGGAATTATACCTCAGTAAGCACACTGGACGCGACTTGGCTAAGGCAGTCCTAGAGGCAGAGGGTCCAGAACGCATCGACTACGGAGTATTGGACAGTAGTTGCTGGCACAATCGAGGTCAAATCGGCCCGTCTATAGCAGAAGAGATGATTTCTATGGGCTGTAGGTGGCGACCAAGCGACAGGACTAACGGCGCACGTATAGCAGGTAAGAACAGACTGCACGAAGTGCTAAAAGTAGACGAGGAAACAGGCGTAGCTGGCATAGTATTCTTCAATACCTGCCGACAAATCATAGCCGACCTGCCCGTCATACCATCTGATCCGCGTGGCACAGACGACATCGACCCCAGATACGCCTCAGATCACGCATACGACAGCGTCAGGTACGCAGTAATGAGCAGACCACGCGCTAGATCGCCCTTCGACTGGGGTCAAGGCATTCCACAACAGCGTTGGCAACCCGCTGACGCAACATTTGGGTACTAAATATGGCATTAATGGACAAACCCTTACCAGAAGACGTTACAGATACCACCCTAGCGGTCCCTCTAGAGGAAGACGGTGACGTTGTAGAGGAAAATACCAGCTTCTCTGGGGCTGTAGCCTTCGTAGAGAGCCAATATCGCCGCTCAAAAGACGCTCGACTGGTAGACGAGGAGCGTTGGCTGAACTCCTACCGCAATTATCGTGGCCTATACTCCCAAGAAGTCCAATTTACAGAGGCCGAGAAGTCAAAAGCCTTCATAAAAGTCACTAAGACCAAAGTCTTGGCGGCATATGCTCAAGTCGTGGACGTATTATTCGCTGGATCGAAGTTTCCTATTGGTATTGAGGCCCGTCAGTTCCCAAATAACGTGGCAGACGCCGTAAATTACAATCCAAACGCCCTGACAGACGAAAAAGTCAAGGATACGGTGAATGTGGAGTACTCCGTACCCAAATCTATAGCCCGTCCCGACATAGCGAAGGACTTGGGGCTGTATAAGGAGCGACTAGAGCCAGTCAAAGACGAATTAGAGGTCGGAGCGGGTACACTTCCGGGGTCTATTACCTTTGAGCCAGCAAAACGTGCAGCCCAGAAGATGGAAAAGCTAATGCACGACCAGTTGGACGAGACTGACGCGCCAAAGCACCTACGATCAGTGGCATTCGAGTGTACTCTGTTTGGAACGGGCGTATTCAAGGGTCCATTCGCTATGGACAAGGAATATCCGCGCTGGGACGAGGAAGGTAACTACGATCCGCTGTTTGAAACTATTCCGAAGATGGAATATGTCTCCATCTGGGATTTCTACCCAGACCCAGACGCACGTAATATGTCTGAGGCAGAATTTACTATTCAACGTCACCGACTAAACCGCACTCAGATGCGTACCCTGAAGAAGCGTCCACACTTCCGCGACGAGAGCATAGAGATAGCCCTAGAGTACGGACCATCCTACCAACGTGAGTACTGGGAAGACGCACTAGAGGACGACTCCGTATCATCCGACATGGATCGCTACGAGGTATTAGAATACTGGGGTATTTTGGACGCAGAGCTTGCGGAAGAGGCAGATATTGATATCCCACGCGAGTTGCAGGACAAAGACGAAATCCAAGTGAATATCTGGGTATGTAACAACCAGATTATCCGCATGGTGCTAAATCCCTTCACTCCTAGCCGCATCCCCTACCTATCCGTTCCATACGAACTAAACCCATACAGCTTCTTCGGCATTGGCGTGGCAGAGAATATGACCGACACGCAATTGCTAATGAATGGCTTTATGCGAATGGCGGTAGACAACGGCGCACTATCTGGAAACCTATTAATCGAGGTAGATGAGACTAACCTAGTACCGGGACAGGATATGTCAGTGTATCCGGGCAAGGTATTCCGTAGACAGGCTGGCGCACCGGGACAGGCCATCTTCGGCACCAAATTTCCTAATGTTTCCCAAGAGTTACTTATGATGTTTGACAAGAGCCGACAGCTTGCAGACGAGGCCACAGGCATTCCGTCATACAGTCACGGCTCTGGCGCAGTAGGCGGCGTGGGACGTACTGCCAGTGGTATGTCTATGCTGATGGGTGCAGCGGCTCAGAACATTAAGGCCGTTGTTCGTAATATCGACGACTACTTGCTGGGGCCACTAGGCAAGGCTCTGTTCGCATTCAATATGCAGTTCAATTTCAACAAAGAGTTTATTGGTGATCTAGACGTTAAGGCGCGTGGCACTGAGAGCCTAATGCGCAACGAAGTACGTAGCCAGCGACTACTACAGTTCATGCAGATGACCAGTAACCCACAGATGGCTCCGTTTGTTAAATACGATTACATCCTACGCGAGTTGGCTTCCTCTATGGACTTGGACGAGGACAAGATACTCAACGATCCACGCGAGGCAGCTATTCAGCAAAAGATGATGGCTGAGATACAGGCTCTAATGCCACAACAGCCCCCCGCCCCCGAAGGCGAACAGCCGCAAGGCGCACCATCCCCACAAGACCCCACAGGTAACGGCAATGGTAATATAGCTGCAGGAGCGGCACCAGAACCAGACGCTGCAGGGTTTACTGGCGGCGGCGGTGGAGCAAACGGCGGTAACGCACCTCAACCACAACAACCACCACAGCAAGGTCCAGTACAATAATGGATAAACAGTTTTATCGTTCTCTATTACCGCTCGTAAACGATAAGGACCAACACCAGACGCTAAAAGACTACGCAGACCGCCGCATCAAGACTATGCACAGTCTGCTCGAAACAACCAAAGACCACAACCGAATCCTAGAGATACAGGGCGCAATAGCAGAGCTACGGCGTTTCCATACTCTGAGAGATGAGGTAATTAAGGGAGCCGAATAATGGGCTTTTACGAGTACTTCTTCGGGGAAGACAAACCAGAAGACGATCTTGAAAAGACACAAAAAGGGATGGGCTACGGTGAGCTTATTCTGGATAATGTCGTAGGTCTAGATAATGAGTACGATAGCTTTGGTGAAAAGCTAGGACGCTACATTAACGAAGACGAGATTGGATTCCTGAAGGAGACTGGTCGGGGAATGTACGAAGGTGCAAAAGACTTTGTACAAGCTCCTATTGAGACAACTAAAGAAGCAGTACGAGATGTAGTAGACAGCACCAAGGCTTTGTTTACTCAAGACCTCGATGACCGACTTATGGATATGTATGGCGTAGACATCACTAACGCCACAGGTGATCAGATTAATGCTGCCAGAGAAAGTATCTTAGGTGATGCTCTTAATGCGTCTTCTCTAATACCCGCTGCAGGTGCAGGTGCTATGGGTGTACGTACCTTAGCTAAGGCTATGCCTGAGTATGATCCTACTATGGTAGGCAGTAATTTAGGTAATATGTTTAGCGGGGAGATGCCACCCGCCGCAAATGCCCAGAAGACACAGATCGCAGGTACACTACCTACATATATGAAAGCAGATACTCTGCTAACTGATATGTCTGGTGAAGGTAAAACACTAGACTACGGTGCAGGACTAGGTCTATCTCAGCGTGAGCTTGGTTATGATACTTTTGAGCCATTTCCTCGCGCTGGCTTTGAGCCTACCTACAGCGCGGGTACAGACATTCCAGATGCGTCCTATGGTCGTGTAACCAATCTTAACGTACTTAATGTGGTCCCTAGAGAGACCCGCGATAGTATTGTTCTTGATATTGGTCGTATCCTTGAGCCAAACGGTACAGCTATTATTACTACCAGAGGCCGAGATGTATTGAACGCAAAAGGTACGGCTGGCCCAGAAGATATGTCTATTATTACTTCTGCAGGTACATATCAAAAAGGTTTCACGCAGAAAGAGCTTCGTGAGTACATACAGTCTACGTTAGGAGATAACTTCGAGGTTACTAACAACCAGCTAGGTGCTGCAGGTGTTACTATCCGCAAGAAGAGTTCTGGTACAGTACCTGCGTCAGTAGTAGATCAAACAGAAGAGATGCTCGACATTGATCGTCGAGTAGATACTCGCCTACCAACTACACCAGAAGAAAAAGGTGGAGATGCAGGTCAGATTGGTACAGGTACTATGGTATCTGATACTGAAGCACTTATGCGCGGTAACTCTGCTATGGCGCAGAACTTTGCTATGATGGCAGAGAACTATCCCGGTTTACGTAACTTGTGGTCAGAAGATGTTACTCAGACTGCACAAAACGTAATCTCTCGTATGACTGATAACATCGTAAGTCTCTACGATATGTCAGACCGTCTAGGAATAGCTAAGGACTCAGCCAATTGGTATCGTGGTGCTAACCGTATTGCACTAGGATTATCAGACCGTTTTGGCATCTCTGATACAAAGACTGCAGGTGTTCTAGCAGCCCTAAGCCCCGGAAAAGACTGGTATCAGAACGTGGGTATGGGTGAACGTATTATTAAGCATAATGCGGAGCTAGGCAATAATGCGCCGTGGACCCCAGAGATGGATGCTATTGCTACCACTGAAAAGAAAGGTGGCTCTAAGGGCGGTACAGCTTGGCAGAAGCAGAAAGAGTTTGAAACTGTACGCGGCAGACCTTGGGGTGAAATGGAGACCCCACTACAGAAGGCTATGTGGATACGCGCCTATGATGAAGCACACTTTGGCACTAACTTCCGAGAGGTAAGTCCTGAAGGCGATATACTTGGTGTAGTTGCTACAAAGTCAGGCGCACCCTCTAAGCTAGTACACCAGAGCTTCGATAATATGGCTAAGGCTATCCGTATTCTAGATGGTGATGGTACGTTAGAAAGCATCTCACCTGAGCTAGGCGGGGCGCACAAAGTACGTAACTTCTTTAACAACATTCTGAATCCAGACAGTCCTAAAGATGTAACCGTAGACACACACCAGATTGCGGCAGGTTTGTTTAGACCTCTTGGTCAGAACTCTAACGAAGTTAACCAAGGTCTTACTGGTGCCAGTGCAACAGGTAACCCAGCCCGTTGGTCTAACTTAGGTAAGGCAGAGACTGGAATGCGCGGCAGCTACGGTTTGTACTTTGATGCAACTACAGAAGCAGCCAAGCTAAGGAATGTACTGCCGCGTGAGATGCAGTCCGTATCTTGGGAGCAGTTACGTACATTGTTCCCTAAAGAGATGAAAAACAACAAGAATTTTATCTCAAGCGTGGATGCTATTTGGCGTATGGTTGATGACGGTACTCTAGATGCAAACGGCGCACGTGAAATGATTATTGCCGAAGCTGAAAAGGTAGGTGCTGGCGGCGTACCTAGCTGGAAGAATTACATCGGAGACCGCCGTGATATTGGTATTGCTACTGCAGGTCTGATTGGTTCTGCAGGATTAGTATCGGCTGAAGAGCAGCCTGAAGAAGGCTTTGCTACACCTCAGTAAGGATATTTCATGGACCCTATTCTAGAACACCACTTCTATAATATTGCTAACGGCACTGCCAAGGTGAACGAGGATGGGTCACTGTCTACGGTAAGAACCGTAATCGTTGACATCGATGGTCGCCAAACTCTGATCCCAACTATCTGGGACGGAGAGGAACAGCCAATAGACATAGCCATAGATAACGCAATCAATTCAGGCGTTAACTGGCCCAAGGCTTTTGGCGAGAGCGCAGTCCAGCAACTAGAAGAGCAAGACGCTGAGATACACAGCTTCACCGACGAAAACGGTAAGTTGCTTATGTCAGACGACTACACGCCCGAGGAAGCTCAGGAAATCCTAGACGCAGTCCAACAGGGATACGACGACAAGGACGAAGGCGAAGAGTTTGGCCTAAAGGACGGCTTAAAACTAGCGGGTGCGGCAGGTCTACTAGGTCTAGAGAAACTAGGCGTAGACACCTCACCAATTATTAACTGGTACAAGGGCGGTGATACTGGCTTTGCACTGGGCGGCATAGCAACCGCCACCAAGGGTATCACCACAGAAGAGGGCAGAGAAATGGCAGCTAAGAAGTTTCAATTAGATGAAAAGAAGGCTGATCTGAATGAAAATGGAGAAGTAGACTCCTACGAGAGGGCGCGTGGAGAGGCTATTCAGAAGAACGTGGACGACGAAATCTTAGACGATGAGAAGCTGCAGATGTACCACGGCGGTATGGCTTGTGGATGCGACGAGTGTACTGGTGGCATGGAAGAAGGCATTGCGGGTTACGACGAAGTATCTGGCAACCCTATTCCAATTGGATCGACTGCTAATAACGTAAGAGATGACATCGAGGCGATGATCTCAGAGGGTGAATACATCCTACCCGCTCACGTAGTGTCGTGGCACGGGCTAAAACATATTCAAGAAATGCAAGCTGAGGCCGAAATGGGGTTGATGTCTATGGAGATGGACGGCCTGATACAGCACGTAGAACAGTCTGAGGCAGAAGAAGTCGAGGACGAAGAGATCGACGTACCAGAAGAGGACGTTGATGTAGAGGTCGCCACAGTAGAAGTGGAAGACCAGTTAGAGGATACAGAGGAAGAACTTGAGCCTGTATCAAAACCCCTACCAGCAATGCTTAAAAAACAGAAAATAGCATTTATGGTTTAATTGGATACCCGACTTGTCGGACCCAGTGAGGAAATCATGCAAAAACGTAAATACCAAAGAGCCGAAGAGCCTGATGAAAATTTGACATACAGCGAAGAGCTATCGCAACAACAGCCAGCCGCTGAACAGTTAAATGCCGAAGAGGAAAGCTATAAGAAGCGGTATCAGGATATCCAACGCCACATCCAGACGGTACGTGACCAGAAGGATAAAGAACTGGCAGAGGTAAAAGCCCAACTAGAGGCCGCTACCCGTAAGCAAATTAAGTTCCCTAAGACTGACGAAGAAGTCGATGAATGGAGCAAACGCTATCCAGATGTTGCAAAGATTGTGGACACCATTGCCCGTAAACGTGCCAATGAAGTTCTAGCCGAAGGCGAGAAGCGTCTACAACAAGTAGAGAATTTTGAGCGTAAACTGTATCGCCAGAGCGCAGAGCAAGAACTTATGAAACTACATCCTGACTTTGCACAGATTAGGAAAGACCCAAAGTTCCATGAGTGGGTAGCTCTACAGCCATCTGCAATGCAGGACAGTGTGTATAAGAACAACACTGACGCTAAGTGGGCCGCACGTACAATCGATCTGTATAAGGCAGATATGGGTCGTCGCGGCAAGTCAACGAAATCAGCCGCACAGGCGGTGGGGCGTACTACATCAGCCGCTCCTACTACTGGCGGTAAGGCTAAGTTCTCTGAGAGCATGGTCGCAGCTATGTCTGATCGTGAGTTTGAACAAAACGAAGCAGCCATTAGTGAAGCCATGAGATCAGGTGCTTTTGTCTATGATATATCGGGCGCAGCCCGTTAACTTACTTAATTAGTTGTTGATTTAACCACTTAATTATGTTACAATGAACCCATTGTATTAATAAGATTAGAGACACCTTATTCTTCGGTATACCTCTACTCTTCCCCCCCAGATAATATACTAAGTCTACCAGCGAGTTTGGACCCGCTTTAGCGATACTCCTTACAAACTGACACTGCGTTTAACTTATCTGATTTAGCTGCCTTGGCACTCAATTAAGTGCGTTCTCAAGGCATATTTCAAGCCATTTCATTTAAGGAGACACTCAAATGGCATTTCCAGTAGCATCAGGTTATGGCAACTTACCAAACGGTAATTTCTCGCCAGTAATCTATTCCAAGAAAGTCCAGAAGGCTTTCCGTAACTCTTCTGTTGTAGAAGATATCGCAAATACCGATTATTCTGGCGAAATCGCAAACATGGGCGATAGCGTCAAGATTATCAAAGAACCAGACATCACAATCAATTCTTACGCACGTGGTACAACACTTGCGACACAAGATTTGACAGATGCCGATTTTACTATGGTCGTCACTGAAGCGAACTATTTCCAATTCGCAATGGACGATATCGAAGAGGCTCATAGTCACATCAATTTTGTCGATCTAGCAACAGATCGTGCTGGCTATAAACTTCGTGATGCGTTTGACCGTGAAGTACTAGGCTATATGTCTGGTTGGGACTGGTCAGGTTCTGCATGGGGTCGCCGTACAGCTTTGGATACAGGCGGTACAAAAGCAGACTCGACTGCAGGTAACGACGAACTTCTAGCAGCCAACAAATTGGACATCACTGATTTCGGTGGTTCTGACATCGGCGGCGAAGCAGAAGTTACTTCTATCCCGACAGCGGCAGGTGGCGGTGCAGGTGCAATCACTTCACCACTAGCTATCCTGAACCGTATGGCTCGTTTGTTGGATGCGGCTAACGTAGACACAGACGGACGTTGGGTTGTAGTAGACCCAGTCTTCAAGGAAATCTTGATGGACGAAGACGCGAAGTTGGTTAACGCTGACTACGGTGGAGGCGATGAAGTACGCAATGGTCGTATGCCAAACCTTATCCGTGGCTTCCGCGTATATACTTCGAACAACCTTCCATACGAAGGTACAGGTCCGGGTACTTCTGCATCAGCGGGTTCAGAAGCTAACTACGGCGTACTAGTCGCAGGTCACGACTCTGCAGTGGCGGTAGCGGATCAGATCGCAAAGACTGAATCATTCCGTTCACCAGACACATTTGCAGATATCGTTCGGGGTATGCAACTATACGGTCGTAAGATTTTACGTCCAGAAGGACTAATCACTGCTAACTATAACCTAGCATAAACTATACTAAGGGGCTGGTCAAGTACTGGCCCCTTTATTCTGCTTTAAGGTGTCTTATGCCCAGTACATATATAGCTCTATGTAACCAAGTTCTTCGCCGCCTTAATGAGGTGGAGATATCAGAAGCCGACTTCGGGTCGGTTCGTGGCGTTCAGGCACTCGTAAAAGATGCTGTTAAGTCGGCGGTTGCCAAGATTAACCAAGCTGAGTTTGGTTGGCCTTTCAACGCGGCTGAGGAGACAGACACTCTAATTGTAGGGCAGGAAGAATATACTTGGCCTCAATACTTTAAAGTAGCTGACTGGAACAGTTTCCAAATTCAGGCAAACGATAGTCAGAACACTGGCTATAAGACGTTGAAGCACATAGACAGAGATGAGTGGTATTCCAAGTATCGTGACGACGACTATGCCGCTGGCTCTGCAGGTCGTGGCGTACCACAGTTTATCTTTGCTGGACACGGCAATGGCTATGGTGTCAGCCCATCCCCAGACAAGGCATATACTCTGAAGTTCAGATACTACATGAACTACGCAGATATTACTAATGCCACTGACGTAACCAGAATACCAGAGAGCTACGACACCGTCATCATCGATGGCGCAATTTATCATATGTATATGTTCAAGGACAACTTAGAGGCTGCACAGGGCGCATTCATCGCCTTCGAGCGCGGCATTAAAGACCTACAGACCCTGTACATTAACGACGATGTTTATATTCGAGATACGCGGATTAAGTATTAATGCCTGACAATATACAGTCATTTAAACTGATCTGTAGCGGCGGTCTAAATAGTAATGAAAATCACTTAGACCTGTCGGATAACAATCCCGGTGCCGCTACACGACTAGTTAACTATGAGCCGTCATTATTTGGCGGCTATCGGCGTATTGAGGGGTACGATGAGTATGATCCCGATTATGGTGAAGTAACCGTTGACGGTCAGTCCACTGCCACTGGCAAGGTTCTAGGGCTAGCAATCTTCAAGGATGACGTTAGCAACACCACAAAGATTATTGCCGCACGGGAAGACGCTACAGGCGGTAACTACAGCTTCTACTACTACACTGCCTACATTGGCTGGCGTAAGTTTACTCTAGACCACGGCGTTACTCGCCCAATGACGTTGAACAGCCGTACAGTCACTAAGCTGCGTCACGTTACTTTTAACTTTGGTACAGGTAATAAGATTGTATTTGTAGATGGGGTAAACCCAGCAATCGTATTCGACGGTGACCATTGGGAAGAACTAAAGTCTACAAACGCAGGTGGATATACCTCTGGAGCGGGTCACACTACTAATACTGGCGGTGGAGACCAATGCCTGAACGCCCCTGCCCTCGTAGACGTATTCAAGAATACTCTATTTCTAGCTGGCGATACGGCATTCGGCGCGGCAATCGCCCACTCTGCCCCCACAAGCACTGCAGACCCTGACGGCTTCTATGACTTCACTTCCGCAAGTGGCGCAGGTCAGATAGCCGCTGGCTTCGACGTAATACAGATTAAGCCATTCCGCGACGACTTGTTTGTCTTTGGTACAAACGGCATTAAGAAAATTACGCTAGACGCAGCCAATACATTTGTGACTGATCAGGTCACTGCAAACGTGGGCTGCGTAGCCAGAGACAGCGTATTGGAAATCGGCGGCGACTTGATGTTCTTGTCTCCTGATGGCTTCCGACCCGTTGCTGGTACTTCTCGTATTGGTGACGTTGAACTTGAGACTGTGAGTAAACCCATTCAGGCGACACTCGTAGACCTGATTGCCAATAGCGATATGGACACGCTCAACGGCGTAGTCATCCGCTCCAAGTCACAGATCAGATACTTCATTGGCGATAATACCCTAGCCGCAAGCGACAGCATTGGCATCATCGGCGGTCTGACTAATAGCTCAGGTGCAATCGCTTGGGAGTTTGGTGAGCTACTAGGCATTCGAGCCTCTTGCTGCACCAGTGGATACATAGGCACCACAGAGTTTATCCTGCACGGCGACTATGACGGTAAAGTCTACCGCCAAGAGAATGGCACTTCGTTTAACGGGGGAGACATCGTATCAATTTATGCCACTCCGTATATCGACTTCGGAGAGACAGAACAGCGGAAGACACTGCGTAAGATCAATACATTTATTCGGGCTGAGGGTCCGTTTGAGATGCTTCTATCAATGACTTACGACTGGGGTGACGGCAACGTGTCTACACCCGCTACTTATTCACAAGCGTCCACGGGCGCACCTACCAAGTACGGTGGTAGGAACATCACATATAATGCAACAAACGTACTTTATGGCGGTTCATCGAAGCCAATTATGACCAGTGATATTCAGGGATCGTGCTTTGCTGCACAGGCTACTTACGTGACCGTAGGTCAGACAGAGCCTTTTTCTATTCAAGGAATGGTCTTCGAATTTACTATGGCAGGGAGAAGATAACAGATGGCAGGTTATACAAGGCAGTCCACTGCTAGTATCATTAACGGATCACCTATTACTGCACCACCGTTGAATGCAGAATTTAACCAGCTTCTAGCTGCCTTTAATGCTACTACAGGCCACTCACACGATGGCTCTACAGGCAACTCCCCTAAGATCAACCTAGCGACATCTGTCTCTGGTTATTTGCCAGCGGAAAATGGTGGTATTGGTGGTGCCAATAAGATGGATGCGACTACCGCACCTCTGGCGACCAACGACAATACAGAGGGTTATGCTCCGGGTTCATTGTGGGAGAACACCACCAATGGACGCATATACATCTGCGTGGGCAGCACCACTAACGCAGCCGTCTGGCGAGAGCTAGTACAAGTCATCACTGACAACGTAATCAAGCCCATTAGCACAGACACAGTAGACCTCGGCACCAACACGGAACGCTTCCAAGACCTGTTCTTGAGTGGGGGTATTGCGGCGGCTGGAAACGCTACTCTAGGTGGCACTCTAAACGTCACTGGTAATAGTACTCTTGGTGGCACTCTAGCAGTCACAGGCAACGTAACTGCCTCTGGTAATGCGACTGTAGCGGGTACTCTTGGGGTCACTGGCGACACCACTGTAGCTAACCTGTCTGCCACTGGTACGACTACTATTACGTCTATTGACCTGAACTCAGGTGCTATTGATAACACTACTATCGGTAATACGAATGCAGCCGCTGGTACGTTTACTACACTTACAGCCAATACAAGCCTGACTGCAGCCACAGCCGATATCAATGGCGGTAGCATAGACAATGCCACAGTAGGTGCCTCTACACCTTCTAGCGGTGCGTTCACTACTCTGACTGCTACAGGCGCGACTACTCTGGCTACAGCCGACATTAACGGCGGCACTATAGATAATTCAGTAATTGGGGCCACTACTGCAGCCGCTGGTAGCTTCACCACTCTTACGGCTACAGGCTCCACTACACTCGCCACTGCAGACATTAATGGCGGTACAATTGATAACGCTACTATTGGGGCTACTACTCCTTCCTCTGGCGCATTCACCTCAGTGTCTGCATCTGGTGGATTTACAGGCGACATCACTGGTGCCGTGACAGGCAACGTGACTGGCGATGTCACTGGTAATGTTACGGGAAATGTGACTGGTAACTTAACTGGTAACGTAACATCTAGCGGATCGTCTTCATTCAACAACGTCACTATCGACGGTACGTTGAACATGAATGCAGGTACGACTGCTACAATCACTAACCTTACTGATCCAACTAACGCACAAGACGCTGCCACTCGTAATTATGTGGATACGTCTATTGCTAACTTGGTTGATAGCAGCCCGTCTACACTAGACACGCTAAACGAGCTAGCGGCTGCGCTGGGCGACGATCCCAACTTCTCCACAACAATCACAAACAGCATTGCGACTAAGCTGCCACTAGCTGGCGGTACAATGACTGGCGCAATCGCTATGGGTACTAACAAGATCACTGGTGCAGGTGATCCCACAGCGGCCCAAGACGTTTCGACAAAAAATTACACTGATACCCAAGACGCACTACAGCTATCGCTTACAGGCGGTACGATGTCTGGTGCGATTGCTATGGGCAGCAACAACATCACTGGCCTTGCTGCACCCACGGCTAATGACCATGCAACCACAAAATTGTACGTGGACAATATCCTTGGATCAGCAACTGTAGCGGCGACTTCAGCCACTAACGCTGCAACTTCTGAGGCAAATGCTGCTACATCAGAAACCAATGCGGCTAACTCTGCTACAGCGGCTGCAAGTTCAGCTACTTCTGCAGCGGCCTCGCTTGATAGCTTCGATGATCGTTATCTAGGCGCAAAGGCTACAGCACCTACTGTAGACAATGACGGTGATGCGCTAATCATTGGTGCGCTATACTTCGATACGACTACAGACACCATGAAGGTGTACGGCTCTTCTGGTTGGGTAAACGCAGGTTCATCAGTCAACGGTACATCAGACCGCCAGACTTACACCGCTACTGCAGGTCAGACAGTCTTCGCTGCTACCTATGATGCAGGTTATGTGGATGTCTACCTAAACGGCGTAAAGCTACTAGCAGGAACTGACTTCACAGCCGTAAACGGTACAAGCATTGTATTAGCCTCTGGTGCTGCTAACAACGACATCGTGGACATTGTGGCTTATGGTACATTCGTCCTAGCCGATCACCTCACAGAAACGCAGTCTGATGCGAAGTATGTTCAGCAAACGCATACTGGCGATGTTAGCCTCAATGGTAATTTGGGTATTGGTACCACAGGCACCCCAACTCAACGGGTACAGATTGGTGCAGCGCAGGGTCGAACATTTGTTGTTGATCAGTCCACCACAAACATAACCCGCCTTGCCAACGACTTCAGCACAGTTCTTGAAGCGGGTGGTGGGTATGACCTTAAACTTCGTTCAAACGGCACATCATCCTTCGGTAACATTATTTTTGAAACGGCTGGTACAACAGATCGAATGAAGATTGCCTCTAACGGCGACATCAGCTTCTACGACACCTCTGGAAACGCCAAGTTCGTCTGGGATGCTAGTACAATGAATTTGGGGATTGGCACAGATACGCCCGTCAATCCTCTAACAGTACAGCAAACATCGCTTAATTGGCCTTATATCGCTTTAACAAATACTTCAGGCACCATTAAGTCGCAGTTTGGTTATCAGGTGAATGACGACTTGTTAGATATTGCTGCAAATAGTGGTGGTATTAAGTTTAGAACATCTAACACTGAAACTATGAGGCTGACATCGGCGGGAAATCTTGGCCTCGGAACTCAGACTCCACAAAATTATTCAGGCCAAACATCCCTCACCATCAACGGTTCTACAACAGGTCGTTTAGACTTACAAGGCAACGGTGTTCAGGGCGGGACTATCTTCAGTACAAACGGCACTGGCCTGACCGTGCAAACTGGTTATGGCAAAATACTTACGCTTGAAAGTGGAACAACAGGTAATATCCAGTTTAAAACCAACGGCTCGGAGAAAATGCAGCTTACCCAGTATGGTAACTTGCTGGTGGGGACTACTGATAGCACACCAGTTGGTTCTGGTTCTAATGGCACGGCTATTGGTAATGGCATTATTGAAAGCCTAAAATACAAAGGCGCATCCCTAAAACTAGATCGTTATGGTGACAGCAACAACTCCAATGATGGTAGTATAATTGAGTTTTATTCAGGCTCTTCTGGTCAGGTGGGGAGTATTGGGCTAACCTCAACCCAAAGACTAACTATTGGCTCCTCTGTTGATACTGATGTTGGATTAGTTTTTCAGCCAGATACAGACAAACGGATTTACCCTGTTGGTGATGACGTCGTTGAACTGGGTCGCACAGGGCATAGGTTCAAGGATTTAATGCTCTCTGGCGGTGTCTACCTTGGCGGCACTGGGTCGGCTAATAAGCTGGATGACTATGAGGAGGGGACTTGGACACCTGCGATGTCGGGTTACAGTGGTGTTACTTACGGCACTAGAGTTGGTTATTATACAAAAGTAGGCCGAATGGTTATGGCTAATTTTTACATGAGCATAACCAATATAGGTACATACACAGGAAATTCACACATAGCGGGTCTTCCTTTTGCTGCGGGTATTAGTAATACAGCAGCTTGCGGCGTACAGCTTACAGTTATGACTGCTTTGAATGCAACACGAGATGAACATTTTGGTGCGCTCTACAATGGTGGTTCTTCTTTATTTATTTACGATAAATCGGGAAATGCCAGAAACGGAAACAACCACCAAGCAGGGGCATACGCAGGCACACTCGTATACATGACATCATAACCCACTGCATAGCTTTGGGTCGGACAGTCCAACCATCATAGCTCTCGCCTCGTGCGAGGCTCACTAAGGAGATAAACGATGGCACTAACAGAAGAAACAGTACAAGACAAAATAGAGGTCGTAGGCGACTTCAAGCACGTTCAAGTGCGTACAGCCACGGTCATCAAGCGTGACGGTATAGAGATCAGCCGATCATTCTCACGCCATGTAGTCGCACCAGATGCAGACATCACAGGTGAAAGCACAGAGGTGCAAGCCATCTGCGCAGCCGTTCATACGCAAGCAGTAAAAGACGCATACGCAGCCCACATTGCGGCACAGGCTGCAGAATAATTACGGGGAAACTTAAATGTCAAAAGCACGGACACTAGCCGATTTTATTTCAGACGGTAGCGAGTTTGCTGACGGTACTATTTCAGTAGCGGAAGTGTCTGGTGCTGCCCCACTCGCAAGCCCTACGTTTACTGGTAACGTCGATCTAGGCGATAACGTACAAATTCGTCTAGGTGATGATAACGATCTGCGTATTTACCATGATGTCTCCACTGGTAACAGCTACATCTGGGAACAAGGTACTGGCGGCGAGTTATGGGTTTTAGGTACTGATATTCGTTTCGCCAATACGAATTTTAGTTCCAACTATGCACGATTTGTAGATGGCGGTGAAGTTGAACTGTTTCACGGTAATCAGATTAAACTCTCAACTGCCGCTGACGGGGTGGACATCACGGGTGACGTAGGTGCTACCACTGCCACTATCACAGGCACGGTAACGGCAGGTCAGTATGATAGCACAGAAGCCCTACCAACCGTCCGTCCTAGCCTTCTGCTAGACTTTGCCAACAGCAAGACCCTTGATCCACGGATCACGTTTACCCGTGGCAGCACTGCGACTTACTGGGATGGTAAGACGACGACTAAGGCTGAAGAGAATTTGCTACCGTATTCTACATCTTTCTTCGGTTGGAGTTTTGCCGCAGGGGTTACAACAACTTCTACTACAGAAACCGCCCCAGACGGAACTTCTACTGCTATAACTGTTCGTTCCTCTAACGCAGGAAATAGTGGTGTATACAGACAGATAGATGTCCCTATTGGGTCTACTGTATCGTTTTATGCTAAGTATTCTAATTCAGATTGGGTAGCATTTTCGTCTGCTGCTCCCAACAATAACGTGTGGGCTTATTTTGATGTTACAAATGGCGCAGTAGGGTTTAGTTCTAATTGCACGGCATCAATTCAAAGTGTTGGTAATGGGTGGTACCGTTGCATATTGGCTAATATTCAAGATACTAATGATTATTACATCATCTCAATTGAAAATAGTAATACTAATAGCAACCCTTGGGGCACTTCCTCCCCAACGATAGGTACTGAGATTACATTATGGGGGCCACAATTAGAACAACGGTCTAGTGTCACAGCCTATACCCCAACCAACTCTAGTCCCATAGTGAAGTACCAACCGACACTGCAAACATCGGCATCAGGTGAGGCACGGTTTGACCACGATCCAGTGACAGGTGAAAGCAAGGGCTTGCTGATTGAGGAAAGTCGGACGAACCAAGTTACCTATTCTGAAGGTTTTAACGCTTCGGCTTGGAACCCTAGTGGAACACTTAATACTAGGTATCCTAATTATGGAGTTGCCCCTGATGGCGGCGGTGACGCTTTAATGCTGTCTCCATCACAAAGCGCAGGGTCAGTAGAGCATAGGGTTAGATTTATCTTGAGTGCTACTAGCAGTAACCCTGTTACAATGTCGTGCTACATGAAAGCGGCGGGACTTAGGTATGGTGCTTTTAGAGCGCAGATAAACGGTTATTGGCACCAGATTGTGTTTGACTTGGAACAGGGCGTAACAGGTAGCGCAGGAATAGCACCTGCCGATCCTGACTACCCGTTAAATGATGTTACTTCTTATAGTATAAAAGACGTAGGTAACGGTTGGTATAGGTGTGTTGCGACATACCCGAATATAACAAATACAGATAGCTGCCAAATTCATGTCATGGATCAAGATATGACCGATGCGGCATGGCAATCTGAAGCAAGCCAATATGGTTTTGGCATTCTCATCTGGGGAACGCAAGTAGAAGCTGGCTCCTTCCCAACGTCATACATCCCCACCTCTGGGTCTACTGTGACTAGGGCGGCTGATTATGCTGCAATGTCTTCTTCAGAGATAGGTTATTATGGTGGTGACTTTACAGTCTATTCTGCTTCAACTGTAGCAAGAGATAATACTGTGGGTGGGCCAACGCCTGTATTAATTGGTTCAAGGTTGGCTTCTAGCACTACACCACAAGGCGGTAATTATCACTATCAGTACTATCGGGCAAACGGTGCTTCTGGTTCAACTATATATTTAGATAATACTATATATGCTGACACCAATCCAACTGGTACTATTACGGCTAACCAAGAGTTAAGAATAGCAACTGCTTATAGTAAAGATGATTTTGCAACATCAGGTAATGGTGGAACTGTCTTAACAGATGCCTCTGTACCAGACCTTTATGGTATAAATAGTATTCATTTTGGGAATGGTGCGCAGTTATTAAATGGGCATTTGTCAAAAGTGGCATTCTGGAATGAACGTCTAACCAACGCCACACTGCAAGCAATGACGGAGGCATAAGCTATGACAACCTATTACCTCAAAGCCACCTCCGAAGCTGCACTCTGGGAAGCCCTAGAAGCTGCATCGCTGGCGCACAAAGAGTATGACCCCACTGATGCACTCAACAGTCGTCCAGACGATCTAGAGCCTGACGCAGAGTGGGACGGCCCTAGCGGTGCATACGAGTGGATGGCAGACACGCCCATGCTAGACATCATCGGCACTATGTACCGTGAGACAGGCACTATGCTGACTGACGGTGAGGGCATGGAATACCCTGAGATGGAAGCGATTGAGGGCTATCACGCAAACCTACGGGAAGAACTTACGGCTGCACAGGAAGCGGAACTACCGACTGTGGATGCACCTGCAACGCCCTACCGCAAATGGGCAGGAGATAACTAATGGCTAAACTAATCGGAACAGACCCCAATCAGGTGCCTACAAATGCTGACTTAGGCGATATGGCCTACAAGAATGGCGATAACCTAAAAGCAGGGCCACTTACAGTTGTAGATGAAAGCGTGTCCATTGGTGGTCAGGCACCTACTACTGTTTTTGATATTAACGTAGAAAGACCTATCGGCACTACGATTAGACTTTACGGTTCTAATAACTCAGGCGCACAGACGTTGTACGAGAGTTTTAACGGTAAGGACTTTCGTGTTGGCATAGAAAACAGTTCAGGCAGTTTAGGATATGGCTCTGCCGCATATGATCGCTACCTATTTAGCGAAGGCTCATTTCCTATTACCTTCTCCACGGATAGTACGGAGCGTATGCGTATCTGGCAAAGCGGTGAGGTTAGAAAACAATATCAACCTGCCTTCTTGTTGCACACCACAACAACCACACAAACCACAAGTTCAGGTTCTTGGGCAACTATCACCATGAATTATGAGGCTTATGATGTTGGTGGAAACTTTGCATCAAATACATTCACTGCACCTGTAACAGGTAAATATCAAATGAATGTTCAACTTTTGGTTTCTGCCATAGATACCGCCGCCAATTATTATGTTCTTGATTGTTCCACAAGCAATCGGAATTATCATTATCTTTTCTATCCAGGAAACGTACTTAGTGCCGACACTAGTTTTCAGTTTATTTGGTCATTCGTCGCAGACATGGATCAAGGCGACACGGCGTTTCTTAGAATAAATCAAAATGGCGGCACACTTAATCAGACAACCGTTGTAGCCGATTCTAACTACACCAGATGGTCAGGCTATATGCTGGGATAATGGGCGAAATAACCCTCACATAAAGGAGTGAAACAATGGCAGTAACAATCACAATCACGGTAGATGATACAGACGAAAAGGTTTTGTTAAATGATCTACTGGACATCCAAGAATGGGTGCAAGGCGCAGTTGATGGTAAGATCAACAACTGTTGGAAGCGTATGCAGCAAAACTGGACGCAACAACTTATGAATGATGATACCTTTACTGATCCCATCCCAAGTAACAAAGCTGATTTTGTAACTTTGGTGACATCACGGGATGACTACCAAACACGTTCAGAGCGTGATGCAGCGCAAGAGGTGTAAATCGTTGTGCAACGAAGAACGTGCAGCGGCACAGGCGGTAGTCGATGCTACGCCGCAAGCAGTTAAGGATGCGGTATAACTAAGGAGAAAAGCAATGGCAGAAAAAAAGCAAACCATTGTCATCAACGACAAAGAATATGACGCAGAGAGTTTTACTGATCAGCAAAAGATCATGGTAAATCACATTGCAGACTTAAATCGAAAGATTGATACTACTCAATTTAACCTCGATCAACTGAACGTAGGCAAGCAAGCCTTCGTAGAACTACTGACTAAAAGTCTAGCACAAGAAGAAGTAGAAGAAGCAGCATAATCTTCTTGAAAAGCAATTAACTAAGTGCTATACTGATTGCATACTAAATTATTTAACTAGGTACGTATGACCGTCTATGTTCGACGGCTCAGAGAGACAGACCTCCCCGCTGTACTGAAGATAGCCAAATGGCTACACGACAATTCTAGATACAGCGTATTCACTTACAAAGAAGAAAAAGTAAGACAGCTTCTCTCCATGAGCCTACAGCCCAAAAGCCCTGTATTTGTAGCGGTTGCTCTTAGACAAGGCTCAGATGAAATACTCGGTTATTTTCATGGCTACGTAGACTACCACTACTTTAGTGACATGAAGTATGCGGGAGACTGGGCGGTGTGTATTCTACCAGAACACCGTAGATATGCACCGCTCATTTTAAAGCAAATGGTCCACGCTTTCGAAAAATGGGGCCGCAAGAATGGCGCAGAAGAAATCTCTATCGGCGCGTCTACTGAAGCCTACGGAACTGGCTACAAAAAATTTCTGGAAAGGATGGGCTACAGGGACGTAGGATTCCTAGCCGTGAAAGGATAAAGACATGAGTTTTAACAAAAGCACCACGGTCACTAACACGGGGCTAGGAGATGATCAGTATAAACAGCTTCAGAACAATCAGACTGGGCTGGGTACGCAGATCGAAGAGGGCTTCTCTGGCGCGGGTACTAAGCTAGATAATATATCTACTGGGGTCACTGGACTAGGGTCTAAAATCGACACAGGCTTCACTGGAGCAGGTGCGAAGATGGACACTGGCTTCACTAACCTGACTGAGCTTTTAAACTCTTACGGCACTAGTATGGCAGACAACTTCACTGACGCTTCTACAGGCCGTGAGCAGTATTATAACAACCTACTGACTGCCCTAGAGAATAACACTGGTGGCCTACAGTCTTCCCTAGACACGGGCTTTGCGGCGGCTGGTGGTCGCTTCGATACTCTAGACGACAGCGTAGGCAACGTACAATCGTCCGTGGACACAGTCGGTGACAACGTAAATAACGTACAGTCCACTGTAGACGCTGGCTTCGATGCCGCTGGCTCTCGCTTTGACACTGTAGACGCTGGCATGGCTGATGCCGCTAGTGAACGTGCCGCGAATGCTGACGCAGTCAATACTCAGCTTACGAATACACAGGCTAATATCCTCGGCGGTCAGGGTGACCTGCAGGGGAGCCTAGACACTATGTCATCTACTGCAGATACCTATGCAACTCAGATGATGGCTAACCAAGACAATCTACAAGCTGGACAAGACGAGTTTAAGTCTAGCTTCGACACCTACGTAGATCGTTACGGTCAGGATACGGAACTGGCGCAACAAACTCGCGCAGACCTCGCAACGGCACAGGCTAACCAGACTGATCGTCTGCGTGAGGACTTGGGTAACTTTGCTCAGGCGGCTGCTCAGGGGCAGACTAACTTGGCTCAACAGATTGGTACTCTGGGTACTGGCATTGATACTGGGTTCCAGCAACTCGGTAGTGACGTAGGCACTGGCTTCGCAGAGGCTTCTCTAGCAGACCAGACTGCACAGCAAGCCTTGTCCATTCGCCTCGGTAATGTTCGTGATCTTATTCAGACTACTGCAGACACAATTGGTGTTGAGACTAAGCAGCAATACCAGACACTCGCCAACTCCTTCGATGAGAACGGTAACCTCATTGCCAACGCAATCGACGAGCAGGGTAATACAATTAGCCGTGCTATGGATGACCAAGGCAACGTCATTGAGCGTAAGCTGGATGCTAACGGCAACGAGATTAGTGCAGTACAGATGAACGTAGGCACTATGCTGGATAATGCGGAGCAGTATGAACGCTCACTACTTGGGCAGATTGACCAACGCTTTGACAGTGCTGAAGCAAATACTAATACAGAGCTACGTGCAATTGCATCTGGCTTCAGCGCACAGGATAAGAAGCTGGATACTCAGGCACGTGACTTGTCTCGGATTGCT
>Ga0208917_1000046_pt1 | contig 53627 bp, 52 predicted proteins | sample DEB08_DNA_10_FD_185500 | JGI IMG/M metagenome (GOLD analysis project Ga0208917, IMG submission 185500) | Aqueous microbial communities from the Delaware River and Bay under freshwater to marine salinity gradient to study organic matter... | ecosystem: Environmental > Aquatic > Marine > Coastal ...
CATCTTGGGATGAGCCAGCCCGGACAAAGCGGTAGAACCGAACTCAAAAGACTGCCCTACAAAGCCTCCTTCGAGCTCTCAGATCTTTACTCAATAATCGACGAGAATCTCGTCGCTCATGTTGGGATTGTGGAGAATGGGCAGCCACTGGTAATTCCCATGACTTATGGCCGCGACGACGACACTCTTTTTTTGCATGGCTCCTCCGGTTCAAGACTCATGCGGCTACTTGCAGATAATCCAAGCGTTTGCGTGAGCATCACCGAGCTCAATGCCCTTAAGGTCGCAAGAAGTAACTTCAACTCTGGAATGCACTACCGCTCCGCCGTAATCTTCGGCAAGGCCAGGCTCTTGGAGGATGACGAAAAGCTTGCAGCCCTGGACCTAATTAGCGACTCGCTAATCCCTGGCCGCGTAGCTGAGGCGAGGCCAATGACCAAGAAGGAAGCGGCCGCCACAATCATCGTCGCGGTGAAGTTGGACGAGGCCTCAGTGAAGATCTCAGTGAATGAGGTCGACGACCCCGAGGAGGACATGAATCTTGGCTATTGGGCGGGGATTGTGCCACTAAAGCGAGGTGTCGGAGAAGTAATTCCGGCAGATGCTGAGTCGCGGTCTCTGCCGATTCCCGAGAGCATCAAACGTTTTATTGAGCGTCATCAAGCAGAGCGCTAGCGAAGATTCGAAGTCTTTCAAGACCAGAGGCAGCCGATGCTGCGCTATCGGCCTGGAATTGCAAGTAGCACTTGAGCTTCGGCTCGGTTCCGCTCGGTCTAAATATCAGCTTTGCTCCACCGCCTGTCACCACTAACGCGTCTGTCGGGTTTTCAGCGTTTAGAAGGTCCTCGGTTTCTAGCTGCGAGCCAGAGAACTCCTTAGGCGGAATTCGTCTGAGGTTTGCCATGGTCGTTGAGATGATCGAAAGATCTGTGACTCTGATTGAAACCTGAGAGGTTGCGATGTGGCCATAGCGGTCTAGCAGTTCAGCAAGATACTCGGAGAGGTTTGAGCCCTGAGCCTTTAGCTCCACTGCGAGCTGGGCAATAAGAAGAGCTGCAGTGATGCCGTCTTTGTCTGGGGTGTATTGAGGGTCGACGCAGTAACCGAGGGCCTCCTCATATCCGTAGACGAGATCGGGCACCTTCGATATCCACTTGAAACCAGTCAGGGTCTGCTGATAGCCAAGCGAATGAGATTTTGCGAGATTGGAGATATCTGCAGAGACTATTGAGTTTGCGAGGTTGCCGGCAGTTGCGCCTTTTGCGCACAACTCAGCAAGAATCAATCCCACCTGATCGCCGGTGAGCATCCTCCAGCCCTCGCCTTCGGAAACCGCAACGGCCAAGCGGTCAGCATCTGGGTCATTGGCAAGTATTAGTTCGCTGGATGTTGCGGTTGCGTGTTCAAAGGCTAGGTCCATAGCGCCAGGCTCTTCGGGGTTTGGAAAGCTCACGGTTGGAAAATTGGGGTCTGGATCCATCTGCTTGGCAACTGGAGTTAGCTCAAAACCGAGCCCGGTGAACAGTTCGCTGACAACCTTCCAGCCCACTCCGTGAAGCGAGGTGTGGGTGATCTTGAGGTTCTTCCTTAGCCCGTCGCGCGCTTCGACCAGTGAGGCAGCTCTTTGGATGTAGCTGTCGATAGCTTGACTGCCGGCAAGCTCGTAGTTTCCAAACTGGGGTATCTCGTCGAAGGTATAGTTTGCGGCGACCTCGGCAATTTCCTTGGCAATCTCGGCATCTTGGGGAGGTACTAGTTGAGAACCACCATTGGGGCCGCCGAGGTAGACCTTGTAGCCGTTGTCGCGCGGAGGGTTGTGGCTTGCGGTGACGATGATGGTCGCACTCGCACCCAAACGCTTACCGGTGAACGCAGCTACCGGTGTTGGAACCATGGAGTCAAAGAGTACGACGCGAATCCCCTGACCCGAAATGATTCCGGCACTGTCCTTTGCAAACACCTCGGAGTTCTCTCGCCCGTCGTAACCGATGACAACTAAAAGCTCAGAGTCCTTGGTTTGATAGGTGGCTAGGTTGTTTTTTAGAAACTTTGCAATCGCCATTGCGGCTCTTGCCACCACAATCCGATTCATCCGGTTGGGGCCAGCTCCAAGCTCGCCTCGAAGCCCAGCTGTTCCAAACTGCAAGGTGGTGGAGAACCTGTTTTCCAACTCAGCAAGGCTCTGCTCAGCAATGAGCTCTTCGAGCTCAGCCCTTGTTTTGGGGTCGGGATCCTGAGCCAGCCAAGACCTTGCGGCTTCGAGATGATTCATCTAGAGCTTGCTGACTATCTCTGCCAGCAGTTTGGAGATTTTCGCCTCCGCCGCTTTACCAGCGGCAATGACCTCTTCGTGACTCAAAGGAGTCTTCTGGACACCGGCTGCGAGGTTTGTAATCAGCGACATACCAAGGACCTCCATGCCTGACTCTCTGGCAGCTATTGCCTCGAGAGCTGTTGACATACCGACGATGTCGCCGCCTATCTTCTTGGCCATTTGGACCTCTGCGGGAGTTTCGTAGTGGGGGCCGCGGAACTGGACATAGACACCCTCGTCCAGGGAAGCATCGGCCTCTTTGGCGAGTCCTCGAAGCCTCGAGGAGTAGAGGTCCGTGAGGTCGACAAAGTTCGCACCCTCTAGCGGGCTGGAAGCTGTGAGGTTGATGTGGTCTGAAATCAATACCGCTGCACCACCGTCCCACTCGGGACGGATGCCTCCGGCACCATTTGTGAGCACCATGGTCTTTGCACCAGTTTTGGCAGCGGTTCGGACGGAGTGGACCACAGCTCTCACGCCGTGGTTTTCATAGAAGTGTGTTCTGGCACCAATGATTAGCGCGTGCTTCCCGCTTGGAAGCTTGATGGAGCGAATTGTGCCGATGTGGCCGGCAACGGCGGGCTTGTGGAAGCCGGCGATGTCGTTGGCCGGAATTTCGGCGACAGTCTCGCCGATGAGATCGGCGGCTTTTGACCAACCAGACCCGAGGGTTAGAGCGATGTCGTGATGCTCAACCGAGGTCTTCTGCGCTATTTGGTCTGCTGCCCGCTGGGCGAATTCAAAAGGGTCTACGCCCTCGACATTGAGTGGATGAACCATAACTTTCAAGTCTAGTTGTGCTGACGCTGGGCAAATTTGCGGGACAATGGTGCGGTGGTAAACAAACTTGGGTCAAAGCATCGCGTCGTAATTATTGGTGGTGGCCCAGGAGGCTACGAGGCCGCTCGCACCGCAGCCCAACTCGAGGCCGAGGTAATCCTCATCGAGGAGCGAGGCGTCGGCGGTAATGCTGTCCTCACAGATGTCGTCCCCTCAAAGACTTTGATCGCAACCGCCGAGGCAGCGCAGCGTGTAGCTGTGGCCCAGAGCCTGGGACTTGAATTCTCGGTCGAAGGAAAGCGGGTCAACCCACACGTCGAGGTTGACCTAAAGACTCTGAACAAAAGACTTCTGGCCCTTGCCCAGGACCAATCTGAGGACATGAGGGAGGCACTTGTCGAGGACGGGGTCCGCATTATCGACGGCAGGGGACAGCTGGATGGCAATCATCACGTGGTGGTCCAGCCTTCAGCTGGCGGCGAGAGCGAACGCATTGAGGCCAAGACCATCATCGTTGCGGTAGGGGCTTCCCCCAGGGAGCTTCCGGATGCAAGGACTGACGGCAAGCGAATTCTCAACTGGAAGCAGCTCTACGACCTTGAGGAGCTACCTGAGCACATGATTGTGGTCGGTTCTGGTGTCACTGGGGCAGAGTTTGCCTCCGCCTACCTGCAGCTGGGATCAAAGGTGACCTTGGTCTCATCAAGAGACAAGGTCCTGCCGGGAAACGATTCTGACGCAGCCGAGCTAATTGAAAAGGTCTTCACCTCTGGTGGAATGAACCTGCTGAGAAACGCCCGTGCGACCAGTGTTAAGAACACAGGTGACTCAGTTGAGGTTGAGCTCGCCGACGGCACCACTCTGACAGGCTCGCACTGCCTAATGGCGGTTGGGGCGATCCCAAACACCCAGGGCCTGAATCTAGAAGAGGCAGGCATCGCTCTAAACGAAACAGGCCATGTGGTTGTGAACAAGGTCGCAAGAACCTCAAGAGCTAACGTCTACGCCATCGGTGACTGCTCCACATCAATGCCCCTGGCATCGGTTTCAGCCATGATGGGCAGGACTGCGGTTTATCACACCCTAGGTGACGTCGCTACGCCAACCAGACTCAGGAATGTCGCATCCAACGTCTTCACTTCCCCGGAAATTGCCCAGGTTGGCTGGTCTGAGCAGGAGATCAAGGACGGTCTGGTCCGTGGTGAGGTAGCGACAATTGAGCTTGAGACTAACCCCAGGGCAAAAATGGAGGGGATCTCCGAGGGTTTCATCAAGCTATTTGCGTCAGTGGGGAGCGGCACGGTCATCGGTGGTGTTGTGGTTGCCCCAAGGGCATCCGACTTGATCTATCCGATTGCGGTCGCAATTGAGAATAGGCTCACGGTCGACCAGCTGGCCAAGACCTATACCGTCTACCCATCGCTCTCAGGTTCCATTGCCGAGGCGGCCAGCGAACTTCACCCGGCTATCGACTAGAGAATGTCGAGAATCCGCGTCCCTGCGGAGATGGTTGCTCCTGCAGTTACGCCAATGTTCTTTACTGTTCCGGATTTGTGAGCGGCGAGCGGCTGCTCCATCTTCATGGCCTCGAGAACCACAACTAGGTCTCCCTGCTCAACCTTCTGACCCTCGGTTGCAGCGAGCTTCACGACCGTCGCCTGCATGGGGGCTACCAATGAGTCACCCTTGGCGCCGGTGCGAGAGGAAGTCTCAGCTCCTTTTTTGCGTCTTGGTGCGTGCCCCTCGGGGGAGCCGATCTCTCCAACCAGCAGTCGCTTTGGGACGCTCACCTCGAGGCGTTTTCCGGAAACCTCGACAACAATTTCCCGCCTTGGCTCCGCTGCCATCTCAGGTTCTGCCTGGCCTGTCCAAGGCTCTATGGGGTTATCCCACTCAGTCTCGATCCACCTTGTGAATACCTTGAAACCGTCTTGAGCGGTGAATGCCGGGTGATCAACCATGAGGCGGTGGAAGGGGAGAACAGTGGGCAGGCCGTTGACGTGCATCTCCGCAAGTGCTCGGCGAGAGCGCTCAAGTGCTTCCTCGCGGCTACTGCCGGTAACAATTAGCTTGGCCATCATCGAGTCAAAGTTTCCAGAGACCCTGTCTCCCGAGACCACTCCAGAGTCGACTCGGACCCCAGGTCCTGACGGAGCCAAGAACTGGTGGACGGGTCCTGGAGACGGCAGGAAGTTTTTGCCAGCGTCCTCTCCGTTGATCCTGAACTCGAAAGAGTGACCTCGAATCTCTGGGTCATCAAAGCCGAGCGCCTCTCCTTGCGCAATCCTGAACTGTTGGCGGACTAGGTCAATACCGGTTACCTCTTCGGATACCGGGTGCTCGACCTGGAGCCTGGTGTTAACCTCCAAAAAGGAGATGGTTCCGTCACCGGAAATAAGAAACTCGCAGGTGCCAGCACCGACATAACCAACCTCTTTGAGGATGGCTTTGGAGGACTCGTAGAGCTCGCTCTCTTGCTCCTTGGAGAGAAATGGCGCGGGAGCCTCTTCAATTAGTTTTTGATGTCTGCGCTGAAGCGAGCAGTCTCGGGTGGAAACCACGACGACGTTGCCGTGGGTGTCGGCAAGACATTGCGTCTCAACGTGACGAGGTTTGTCCAGATACTTCTCAATAAAGCATTCGCCGCGCCCGAATGCCGCAACGGCCTCTCGAGTAGCTGACTCGAAAGCCTCAGTAATCTCGCCTTTTTCGCGAACAATCTTGATCCCTCGACCGCCGCCGCCGTAGGCGGCCTTGATTGCTACCGGAAGACCGTGCTCCTTCACAAATGACTCCACCTCGGAGACATCTGAGACCGGGTTGATGGTTCCTGGGGCGAGCGGTGCACCGACCTTCTGGGCCACTTTTCTGGCGGAAACCTTGTCTCCGAGCTGTTCGATTGCCTCTGGGCTTGGCCCGATCCAAATAAGATCTGCTGCGATCACAGCCCTGGCAAAATCGGCATTCTCGGAGAGGAAGCCGTATCCGGGGTGCACAGCGTCGGCCCCTGATCGCGAGGCGATGCTGAGAAGTTTTTCGATTACAAGATAGGTCTCGGCAGCGGTTTCACCCTGCAGCGCGTATGCCTCATCGGCGAGCTTGGAGTGCTGGGCGTCGCGGTCGGAGTCTGCATAGACGGCAACGGTCGAAATCCCGCTATCCCTGGCTGCTCGGATAACCCTGACCGCAATCTCACCTCGGTTGGCGATGAGGACTTTGGTTATCCGCTTCTGGGCCATAATCCGATAGCTTATTGCCACTTTCCAGCTGGGATTTATGAGTACTCAACAAAAAAATTGCGGTTTTGTTGCGTTTATCTCCAGAGGCTTGTGATGTCGTGACCTAGCTCTCGGAGCATCTTGCGAAGCTCAACCAGCGAAAGCCCGACCACTGTGTGGTAATCGCCTTCAATCCGCTCGATAAAAGGCCCACCGCGACCATCAATTGTGAAACTTCCAGCAACGTTGAGCGGCTCACCGCTTTCTACATACGCTTCAATTTCGCTGTCGCTGAGATCGGCGAAGAAGACCAGGGTCTTGGAGCAGACCGATCTCGACTCCCCGCTCTCTTTGTCGATCAGGTGATGGCCGGAATGTAGATAGCCAGACTTGCCCCGCATTTCTTGCCAGCGCTTTGTGGCTAGGTCCTTCGTAAGTGGTTTACCAAGATTCTGACCTTCAAATTCGAGGGCGCTGTCGCATCCGAGCACAAGTCGCGTGTTCGCACTTTTCGCTCCCGCGATCGCCTTCGCTCTTGCAAGCAGCAGGGTCATCTCGCAAACACCTGCGGGCCTCTCCTTCTCAACAAGAGCCTCCTCGTCGACGCCAGGAGCAAGTGTGAGAAAGTCGAGACCTGCGTCCTCGAGAAGCTTTTTTCTTCCAGAGGAGGTAGAGGCAAGGGTTATTAGTGGCACGGTTCAAGGCTAGCTGTGGAACACTTAGCCGGTGACCATAACTCTCCGTATCGAAAAGGCCGCGCATGGCGGCGTCTTTGTTGCAAGGCCGGAAGGCAAGGTGGTTCTCGTTGAAGGGGCACTACCCGGCGAACTTGTTGAGGCGGAGATAACCGAGGAGGCCAAGAGCTTCCTTAGGGCACGGGTCACCAGGGTCATAGAGGCCAGCGAGCAACGCAGGGATCATTTCTGGCCTGAGGCCAACTCAGGGGCTGGTGGTGCCGACTTCGGTCACATCGAGCTTGAAGAGCAGCGGCGCATCAAGTCTGAGATTCTCTCCGAGGCCCTCTCACGCATGGCCGGACTTGACCTCTCACCCAAGGTTGTGGCCGTCGACGACTCAGACGGTCTTGGCTACCGAACCAGAGTTCAGCTCCACGTCGCACCCGACGGCACCGTTGGCGTGAAGGGATCGCGTTCGAATGACGTAATCCCAGTTACCTCATTGCCGCTTGCAAACCAGGAGATAAATGAGCTCGGCCTTCATACAAGGCGCCTCCCTGGTAAAAAGAAGATTTTCATCGCCTCCTCGCCAGACTCCCTGCAGTGGTCTATCGATGGTGAAATCGGCGGGTCAAAGGTTATTACCGAGGTAGTAGGCGGCCGAGTTTTCGATCTCAAGCCAGGGGTCTTTTGGCAGGCCCACGGACTTGCCCCCAAGGTTTTACTCGATGGCGTTCTTGCACACCTTGGTGAACTCGAACCTGGTTCTGAGGTTCTTGATCTCTATGCGGGAGCCGGATTGTTTGCCGCAAATATCGCAGCGCGTTTTCCGGAGTCTAAGGTTCATGCCGTTGAGCTTTCCGAGACCGCAGTTCAGTCGGGCAAGAGCTCCGCTAAGGGAATGAAGAATCTCAGTTTTGAGAAATCTGATGTCCTTGTCTACCTTCGCGCAAGGGAAAAAGAGATATCCACCGTTGTCCTAGACCCGCCTCGATCGGGAGCGGCAACCAAGGTGATCAACCAGCTGGTTCGGCTAAAGGCAAAGCATATTGTTTATGTGGCATGCGATCCGGTGGCCCTAGCCAGAGACATTGGACTGCTTCGCGAGGCTGGATACGAGCTTGAATTTCTCGAGGCCTTCGATATCTTCCCCCACACCCACCACTTCGAAACTTTGGCAACACTTAGGCTCAGTAATCTAAGAACATGAGCGTCCAGGTTGCGATCGTTGACGACCACGAGGCAGTTCGCCTCGGATTCGCAGCAGCCTGCGAGAAAAATGATTTTGACCTTATTGGTTCTGCACCAACCGTCACTGAGCTTCTTGAGCAGATCGGTGCTCGCGAATGCCAAGTGGTGGTTACCGACCTCAGCCTTGCCGATGGCTCCCTGGTCGCGGAAAACGTTGAGCGAATTGTCGCAACTGGCGCGGCAGTCTTGATCTTCTCAATTGCGGACAAGCCAAACCTGATGCGCGCAGCGGTCAGAGCCGGCGCTACGGCGATTGTCCCCAAGTCGCAACCGGTCGAGGACCTGATGGAAGCCATTCGGCTGGCTGCTGATGGGGCAATTTTGAATAACGCCGAAACCAGCGCAACCATCGATGCAGACAGTCTTTTCAAAGAGGCAAACCTTTCAGCCCGCGAAACAGAGGTGCTCTCGCTCTACGCGTCGGGGATGAGCCTCAAGCAGGTTGCCTTTCAACTTCAGATAAAGCCCAGCTCGGCAAAGGAACACATCGATCGGGTGCGGGTGAAATACGCAAAGCTTGGCAGGGAGGCCGCCACCAAAGTAGATCTTTTTAAGCGTGCGGTTGAAGACGGCCTGATATCGGGAGACTTGCTTTAGTGAAACCGCTGGCATCCATAGCGAGTAACCGTCTCGAGACGTGGATTCGCAGAATCTCATCTGCTGCCCTATTTGTCTCCGGCATTGAAGTGGTGGCAAACGCGATAGGTCAGTCTGGCTTCACGAATCCAAGGAGTGACTTGGTTCTGGCGATAGTCATTTTCAGTGCAGCCGCCTTTCTAATCTCAGCGGTCCTGTTTGATCGCTCTCGACCCTGGGGTCTGGTGCACGGACTTGTGGTTCTTGTCGCAATTTGGATGGTTCCGCTAACTCATGACCCGGACTTTCATGAGAGTGGGTTTGAGCGTCCCTGGGTTTGGTGGAGTGTGGGCATGGCCATGATTCTTGTGGCAACCTCTCACTCACGAAAGGTGTGGCTTTGGTACCTTCCGCTCACCTCGGGCAGCTGGGTTTGGGTAAGTCTTCAGAGCCCAGTGCTGGCCGGAGAGCTCGAAGCTCTGCTAGATGGTTCCTACCTGCTGGTCTTTAGTCTGGCAATCGTTGGCCTTGTCGCATTAGTTCGCGAGGGGTTCGCTTCTGTTGACAAGGCAAACTCAGATGCCATCATGAGCGCTCTAACCCAAGCCAAAACTGATGCGGTTGAGAGGGAACGACAGCGGCTGGATGCGCTGGTTCACGACCAGGTGCTGCACACGTTGATTCTTGCTGCAAGGGCCGACTCCCAAGCGGCGCAAGAGGATGCGGCCAAAAGTGCGACAAATGCAATTACGGCTCTGCTCGAAGCCAGGGAGCCAGACACAACAGAAATCGAGGTGAGCTCGCTTGGCCTCTTCAAGGCTCTTGAGAGCGCCGCCAGCAAGCTCGATGGGCGAGTGCAGACTCACAGCAGTGGGGCCAGTGCCGCGAAGCTAAACCCTGAGGCTGCACAAGCCCTCACGGAGGCCAGCCTTCAGGCAATAGACAATGCCATTCAGCACTCCAAGGCTAAAGAAATCACCCTCACTCTTGAGGCTCTAAAAAATGGGGGACTTAGGTTCACGGTGGCAGACGATGGTGCGGGCTTCAGGACTGATCGGGTTTCAAGAAACCGTATTGGCATCAGCACCTCGATCAAAGCTCGAGTTGAATCTGTTGGGGGCAAGGTGGAGATCGAGTCGGGCCCAGGAAAAGGAACACAGGTAGTTATGAGGTGGCCGCGTGATTAGGCTCTCGAGGCTGGCTCTGGCAGCAGTTGCAATTCTTTTTGGGCTCTACCACGCGCTCCTGGGTTTTCTGTTTTTGGGTGAATACCAGAATCCGGCCTTCGCCATTGTTGGACTAATCGCATACCTCTCTGCGCTTCTATTGGCCACCTTTGACAAGAGTGGCCTCAAAATGAGAGCGGTCTCGGCCGCAATTGTGCTTATCGTTTCGATTTCACTGCCGCAGCTTATTTTTGCGGCCCTCGGAGAGGTCAGACAGGGAAGCTACACCACCTGGCACATAGCCGCGATTGGAACACTGCTAGCAATCGTGACTATTCGTAAGTTTGCGGTTCTCGCCTGGATTGCTCTAGCTATCACCTCACTTGAGGTCATTGAGTGGGGCGGGCCGGATGTGATCTTCAACTCAGGGTTAGTCGGAGCACTTCTTTTGGTCGCGACCGCTCAGGCTGCATCCTGGGCTCTGGGCTCAAGTTCCAAGAGCGCGGAGGAGTTTCGAAGGAGGGCACTGGCCATTGATACCGCAACGGCCGCCTCAAGCGCTGCGCGAACAGAGCGAACTGAGCGACTAAACCAAACCCTAAAGAAAGTGCTGCCCCTGCTTGAGAAGATCTCCGACTCTAAAGGCAACCTGACTAAGGCTGAAAGGCTCAAGGCTCAGCTGACCGAGGCCGAGCTACGCGACCAAATTAGAGGTAGGAACCTCCTATCAATAGACGTGGTTAGCGAAACCAGAAACGCAAGAATGCGTGGCATAGAGGTTCAGCTACTGGACGATGGAGGACTTGACGATCTCAGCCAAGAGGACCGCACGCCCTACCTGTGGGAGGTCGCATCGAGGCTCAAAGGGGTGAAGGCCGGCAAGGTCGTGATCAGAGCTGCGAAGGGAGACTCCTGGCGGGTCAGCATGGCAGCCATTAGAAAAGAATCTGACAGCCCCGATTTGTTTATCCGAATCTAGGCGCCGGCTCTGCAAGAAATGTAATGGGGCGACTAATGTCGCCCCATCTACCCCCGCACTAGGTGCGGAACCTCCGGCCCCTTGCAGCCGATCGAGGTTCGTGGTTCAAGAAAACCACTAAGCGCCTGAGCGCAAAAGACTTTGGACCAAATTTGGCTTCATCACTTTGGGGGACACGAACCTAGCGAAGCTTTTTGCCCCACTTGGCGTCCACGCCTGTTCTAAGGAGACCGGAGTCCTTATGCCAGGAGGTCTTTGGGGAACCCAGGGCAACTCTTCCAAGCTTTCCAGACTCAATAATTGCCGCCTCAACAACTGCAAGCGCGGCAGCCTTTTCTTCCGGCGTTCCACCTTTTACTCTTAGGAGCTGCTGGATTTCTTTCGGTGTGTATTGCTTCATTAGAGAGGGATGTTTCCGTGCTTTTTGGGAGGAAGCGTTGAGCGCTTGGTCTTGAGTGCACGCAGTGAACGAATGATTGCCCCTCTGGTGCCGGCCGGTTCGATGATGCCATCAAGCTCACCGCGCTCTGCAGCGAGGAATGGGCTTGCAACGTTGTAGGTGTACTCCTTGGCCAGCTCATCTCTGACCTTGGCAATGTCGGCACCTGAGGCCTCGGCCTCTTTGATTTTGTCTCTAAAGAGAATGTTTACAGCTCCCTGCCCGCCCATCACCGCAATCTCTGCGGTTGGCCAGGCAAGGTTGATGTCTGCTCCGAGCTGCTTAGAGCCCATGACGATATATGCGCCACCGTAGGCCTTGCGGGTTATGACAGTAATCAGCGGCACCGTTGCCTCCGCATAGGCGTAGAGCAGCTTGGCACCGCGACGAATCACTCCTGCCCATTCTTGGTCAGTGCCGGGGAGGTAGCCCGGCACGTCCACGAAAGTCAGGATTGGGATTGAGAAAGCGTCGCAGAAGCGCACAAACCTGGCGGCCTTTTCTCCGGCATTAATGTTCAGCGTTCCCGCCATCTGCAGCGGTTGATTTGCCACTATGCCAACAGACTGTCCGTCTACCCTTGCAAACCCCACGATGATGTTTGGCGCATAGAGCGGCTGAATCTCAAGGAATTCTCCCTCGTCGACTACCGCTCTGATTACGGTTTGCATGTCGTAGGGCTGGTTTGGAGAATCTGGAATCAGGGTGTTTAGCGCCTGGTCCTCGTCGGTGATCTCAAGCTCTGCCTCAGATTGGTAGGTGATGGTGTCGGACAGATTGTTCTCTGGCAGAAAGCCAACTAGAGACTGAACATAGTCAATGGCGTCATCCTCGTCGCTTGCGAGGTAGTGGGCAACGCCGCTGGTCTCGTTGTGGGTTCTAGCGCCACCGAGCTCCTCCATGCCAACGTCCTCACCGGTCACGGTCTTGATCACATCCGGTCCCGTGACGAACATGTTCGAGGTCTTGTCGACCATGATCACAAAGTCGGTGAGGGCTGGTGAGTAGACGGCGCCTCCGGCAGCGGGCCCCATGATGATTGATATCTGCGGTATCACGCCGGAGGCGTGAGTATTCAGACGGAAGATCTCTCCATACTTACCAAGGGCAATTACACCCTCCTGAATTCTCGCGCCACCTGAGTCGAGTATTCCAATAATGGGAACTCCAGACTTGATGGCCAGCTCCATAATTTTGATGATCTTGTTTCCGGCTGCCTCACCGAGGGAGCCGCCAAAGATTGTGAAGTCTTGGGAGTAGACGGCCACCTGACGGCCGTGAATGGTTCCAAAGCCTGTGACCACCGAGTCGCCGTAGGGACGCTTGGCGTCCATGCCAAAGGAGTTGGCGCGGTGGCGAACGAACTCGTCAACCTCAACGAAGGAGCCATCATCGAGCAGCATCTCAACGCGCTCACGCGCGGTCTTCTTGCCCTTTGCGTGCTGCTTTTCGGTGGCCGCCTCACCGGCTGCGTGAACGGCTTCGTGATAGCGCTTTTTTAGGTCGGCTATTTTTCCGGCAGTGGTGCTTAGATCTGGCTCGCTCAAATTGCTCCTTACTAGCCCTCCTACTTTATTGCTGATATTTGGCCATTTCTTGCATGGATTCAACAAAGAGATTGACCATTCGTCTTGAAAACCTACAATTTTCAGCCTTGCGATATCGTTTAGTTGTGAATCTCGAGAAGTCGCTAGCAGTTGACCCTTCGCTGGTGTTCCTAGAAAGCGTCGACTCCACCAACCTTGAGCTGGCGAGACTAATGACGACATCGGTAAAGCCAGATCTTTTTGCTGTGGTGGCAGCGGAGCAGACTGCAGGCAGAGGTCGCCTCGAGAGATCTTGGGTTTCTGAACCGGGCACATCGATATCGCTGTCTGTGATGCTTGAGCCAACCAAAAATGTTGAGCAGGGACTTATTCCGCTGTTTGTCGGAAGCTGTGTTGCAAGAGCGCTTTCGACAATTACCGGAAAAGACGCCGGGGTGAAGTGGCCAAACGATGTGCTGATTGACGGTAAGAAAATTTGCGGAGTGCTCTCTGAGCTGACAGACCAAGGGGTAATAGCCGGAATCGGCATCAACCTAGAGCGGCAACAGGGTGCGCCCGATACCGCATGTGCGGTAGGTGACTTTGCCAGTGCCGACTTTGACGGCGCGTTATCAATGGTCCTGGCCGAGCTCCGAGCAGGTTGGTCTGATTGGCTTTCAGAGGGCAACGACTTTGCCCTTGGGTTGATTCGCTCAACATCGGTGACAGTCGGCATGAAAGTCAGGGCCATCATGCCCTCCGGCGAAGAGGTTGTCGGGACCGCGGTTTCGATCGAGTCGGATGGCCGGCTTTGCATTGAAGGGTCAGAAACATACCTTGTCAGCGCGGCAGACGTTTGGCATCTGCGAAACTAGCGGTCGGAGGCTACATGCAAACAGTTGGGGTCATAGGCGGTGGCCAGCTCGCGCGCATGATGCAGCCTGCCGCGATCGCACTTGGTATAAACCTGGCAGTTTTCGCGGAGTCTGTGGGTTCGGCTGCGCACGGTGCTGTGACAAAGGTGGGCGATTACACCGACCTCGCCCAGCTTCGTGAATTTGCCAAGGACGTTGATGTCATCACTTTTGACCACGAGCACGTGCCAACCGAGCTTCTTCGCCAGTTGGAGGCCGAGGGCGTGAATGTTAGACCGGGTCCGGCAGCGCTGATTCACGCCCAAAACAAGCTTGTGATGCGGAAAAAACTAGCTGAACTTGGCTTGCCGCAACCGAATTGGGCCGAAATTACCTCACCCCAAGAGCTTGAGCAATTCATAGGAATCCATGGACCCAAGATCGTTGTCAAGACGCCGATTGGCGGCTATGACGGCAAGGGAGTAAGAGTTATTTCCTCGGCAGCTGAGGTCAGCGACTGGCTTGAGAATTTGGCGAGTTTTGGCGGCAGCCTGCTGGCCGAGCAGAAGGTGGATTTTCTCTCCGAGGCAGCTCAGCTGATCGCTAGGCGACCCTCGGGTGAGGCAAGGACCTGGCCGCTGGTGCAGACGATACAGTCCGGCGGAGTCTGCTCGGAGGTTATCGCCCCCTACCCCTCGCTCTCGCTCAGCGATCCAGCAGCCGATATTGCCCACTCGATTGCGAACGGCTTAGGTGTCACAGGAGTGATGGCGGTCGAGATGTTTGTTCTAGCCGATGGCTCGCTGTTAGTAAACGAGCTTGCAATGCGTCCTCACAACTCTGGCCACTTCTCGATTGAGGGATCTAATACCTCCCAGTTTGAGCAGCACCTCAGGGCGGTATTAGACCTGCCTTTGGGGGACACGGGCATGCGGGGTGGCTTTGCGGTGATGGTGAACCTATTGGGAGTGGATGATAAAAACTCCTTCTACGAGCACTACCCAACCGCTATGGCTAGGTATCCCTCGGTGAGCTTCCACCTCTACCAAAAGACAGCCAGGTTGGGTCGCAAGATGGGTCACCTGACGGTGCTTGGTAGCAATCACGAAGAGCTTTTGGAGACTGGCCGAGAGGCCAGAAGTCTGATTTACGGAGAGGCTTAGACTTAGCAAATGGCACTTGTAGCAATAGTTATGGGCTCCGACAGCGACTGGCGGATCATGGAGCAGGCCAAGATCGTGCTCGATGAATTTGGTGTTGAGTCCGAGGTCGAGGTCCTAAGTGCTCACCGAACACCTGAAAAGATGCTCAGCTGGGGCAAGGCCGCAGCCGAGAAGGGCACCAAGGTAATCATCGCTGGGGCGGGCGGTGCCGCCCACCTTCCCGGAATGCTGGCCTCAATCACCTCACTGCCCGTGATTGGCGTGCCCGTTGCACTGAATCACCTGGAGGGTATGGACTCGCTGCTGTCGATTGTGCAGATGCCGGCTGGGGTCCCAGTGGCAACGGTTTCCATAGATGGAGCCAAGAATGCAGGACTATTGGCTCTGAAGATTCTCGGCACCTCAGATGCCAAGCTGCTCGCCAAATTAGATGACTATCGAGCTCAGCTCGAAATCCAGGTGGGCGTAAAGAACGAAAATCTGAAATCCAGCCTGTAATCAGGCCATTCTCAGCCATTTCTCATTAGTTCAAAACACCAAATCGCATCAGCGTTTTTTCAGAATCTCAACCTAAGGTTGAAGGTGGCTGGAGGTGAGCTATGCCTAGGTTTCGCGCACTCGCGCTAGCTAGCGCTACCCTCCTGATTCTTTCGGGGTGCAGCGTTTTTTACCCGAACTGGGGTGCAACTGAGCTGCCAGAGGAGCCGACCATGTCGGCTGTTCCCACAGAGACAGAAACCGTAACAGCTGAGCCGGAGCCGACGGATACAGAGATAGAAGCCTCGGCAGAGCCAGAGCCTACCGAGACCGAAGAGCCCGAGATTGAGAGGGTCCAGACCGAAGTGACAATCATCATGGCGGTAGCCGAGCCTGACTTTGGTGTGCTCACGGTTGTGGCACAGATCCCCGGTCTCAGCGAGTCCGGCGGAATGTGCAAGATGCGATTTATTGGTTCGGATGTAGAGAAGGAACTTGAGGTTCGAGCGGAACCCTCCTCGGACTACACCCAGTGTTTCCCAATCGAGTTCCCACTCAGCGAGCTGCCCAGCGGAAATGGTGTGGTAACTGTGAGCTATGACTCCGAGTTCCACTTCGGCACTTCACCCGCTACATCGGTGGTGATTCCCTAGTGCGTAGGCTCTTTGCGATGTTAACCGCAGCCTTCATGGTTGCGGTCGGTTTTGTTGGCCTTTCGGCCCCCCAGCCTGCCGAGGCTGCTCCTCCGGGCAGCGCCTTCGATCCTGGGTTGATCATTAGCGACAGCGTCTTCTTTGACTTTGGCTCCATGACCGTTGAGGAGATCCAGGCATTTTTGGACTCCAGGGTTGAAACCTGTCGTGCAGAAGATCCGGCGATTGACTGCCTCAAGAACATTCGCATCGACATTCCTGAGACTCCTGCGACCACGCCCGAAGAGGTGGGTCCTTGTGCGGCAATTCCTGCAAAGCCCCAGGCAACCGCTGCTGAAGTGATTCACGCGGTCGCAAACGCCTGCGGCATAAACCCCAAGGTCATAATCACCACGCTCCAAAAAGAGCAGGGTCTGGTTACCTCGACCAAGCCCACTGACTACATGTATCGGGCCGCAATGGGGTTCGGCTGCCCAGACTCGGACCCCGGTATTTGTGGCAAGGTCTACGTCGGATTGTTCAACCAGATCTACCGCGCCAGCAAGCAGCTGATTTGGTACGGAAACCCTGAGGGTTCCTTTACTTACTGGAAGCCAGGCAGAACCGTAGCGATGCGCTTCAACCCCAAGTCGTCGTGTGGCACCAAGAGCTTCCTGCTTCAGAACCAGGCGACCGCAAACCTCTACTACTACACCCCGTATACCCCGAATGCCGCAGCTCTGAATAACCTCTACGGCTCTGGCGATAGCTGCTCGGCTTACGGCAACAGGAACTTCTGGCGCTTCTACCACGACTGGTTTGGCTCACCGGTTGCAGGTGGCTACCTGCTGAAGTCAGCCTCCAGCGAGACCTTCTTGATGGTCGACAACAAAAAGTACCGCGTTACAGACGCACGAGTTTTGGCTTCTCTTGCGCCACTTGGCCCACTCGGCGAGATTTCTCAGCCTTACCTCGACAGCTTCGAAAGCTCCGGGGACATGGGCCAGATTGCAATAGATCTGAGCACCCAGCAGCGCTACCTTCTAGTCGACTCGTATAAGTACGCAATCAATGACTGCCAGGTAGCTAGTCAGTTTGGCCAGGACTGCAACCTTGCAATTGGCCTCACCTCGCTCCAGCTCACCCAGTTCCAGGATGGGGGAGTGCTCTCAAGGCTCATTGAGCAGCCAGATGGAACCCGGTATTGGATTGAAAACGCAAGCTCACGAGTGGTCGTTGACCCTCTGGCACTGAGCACCGTCGGAGCAGAAAACTCAGCAACGGTCTCGATGACCATCGAGCAAATCACCACCATTCAACCAGGAAGCGCCCTGGCATCTGAGCTTGTGATGTTTGGCCTAACCGGAACCAATGACATGCTCATCGCCTCCGGGGGCAAGACCTATCGGTTTGTGGCCAGCCTGCTGGGAGCAACTAACCTCTCGCGCTGGTTTACCCAGACCGGTGTCACTATGGAGTTGCAGGCGATTGCCTCCACCATGCATCCAGACACTGTTCGCGGCTTCGTTTCAAGCCCAGCCGGTGATACCTACGTGATTACAGCCGAGGGCAAGCTCAAGGTCACTGACCCTGCCGAGTGGACTGACTATGTGGTGCCGCTGACGCAGAGCTTGATTGACGCCTTCCCAACAGTCGAGGCCGAGCTTGCGACCCCAGCTGTTGTGACCTCGGAGGGCAACAAACTCGCCTACTTCGTGGACGCTGCAGAGCGCAGAATCTCCACTACCGCCGACATGACGAACAGGTTCTTGGGTCTCATTGACCAGCCAAGCACCGTCATCCTGCCGCAATCGGCAATCAACACGGTTGAGAGCGTTGGCCTTGCAATGGCTCCGGGCTCAATAGTCAAGGCAGCTGGCAGCTCGACCCTCTACCTAGTGGATGGCCTAACCAGCAAGATTCAACTGGCCTCCTCCTCGCAGGCTAAGAGCGTCTCAGACTCCAAGACCTTCACCTTCACCAAGAGCGAGCTGGGCAAGTTAGAGACTAGAACTGGCTTCAACTCAATCAAGGTTCAGTGCAATGCCGAGACCTACCTGCTCGATGGCGGTGTGCTCTACCCGATTTCGGCAGAGGCAGTTAGCCACTTCCCCGGCACTGCCTACCCGCTCGATAACTCAACCTGTAGCGCCCTAAAGCTGTCATCGCGCGCTGTTGGGCAGTTCATCAGAGACTCACGTGGACTTCTCTACTTCATCCAAGATGGTAAGAAGCTAAGAATCTCTAACTGGACTCACTTCGCCTCTCTAAGGGGCGATGGACCGGGGTATGTCCAGGCGACAAGCTACTTCAGCTCAAAGATCCCACTCGGTTCGAAGGCTCCCAACGAGGTTCAGCTTGCTTCAACGACCCCACTTCCAACCGGCGACTTCGGTCAGCTGACATTCGGTGGAAGTATTCCTGAGCCAGCGCCAGAGCAGAGCCCTTCACCTGCTCCGGCACCTGCTCCAGCACCAACACCTGAGCCTGAGCCAACTCCTGAACCAACACCTCAGCCTGAGCCAGAACCAGCTCCGCTGGTTCCAAGCGAATATCGGGTGGCTCCAGGCGACACCATGAACAAGATTGCAGCAAGGTTCTCGGTCAGCGTCTCAAGCCTTCAGGCCCTCAATGGCATTTCGAACCCCAACCTGATCCGGGTCGGGCAGCTACTGAAGATTCCCGGTGGCCAGGCAATCGAACCGGAGCCTGAGCCAGAGCCAACACCAGAGCCAGAGCCCGAGCCGACTCCCGAGCCAGAACCTGAACCGCAACCCTCTGTGGTTGAGTATCGGGTGCAGTCGGGGGACACAATGCTTCGCATTGGTTACAAGTTTGGAGTTTCTCCCGCTGCCATTCAGGAGTACAACTCGATTTCCAACCCCAACTACATCAGGGTCGGGCAGCTGCTAAGAATTCCACTGAGCGTTGACGCAGCTCCAGATCCAGAACCAGAACCCGAGCCAGAACCGGAGATTGTCACCTACCGCGTGCAATCCGGAGACACGTTGTGGGGGATTGCAAGAAAGTTTGGGGTTCGCTCTTCAGCTCTTGCTGAGCTAAATGACATCAACAATTCAAACTACATCAGGGTTGGGCAGCTGCTACAGATTCCAAGCTGAGTCGACGATATCGGCCAGTGAGTGCTTGGTCTTAAAGCCAAGGGTCTGAGCAATCCGATCAACGTTTGCAACCAGTCTTGGAGGATCCCCAGCGCGTCTCTTGGTCACCTCGACCTCAAAGTCTTGGCCGCTGGCTGCCCTAAGTGCATTTAAAACCTCAAACACTGATGCCCCTTGGCCAGTTCCAACATTGAAGGTGTCAAAGGGTCTGTCGCTTCGCTCCAGGTAGTCAACGGCGGCAATGTGTGCCTGGGCAAGGTCGGAGACGTGAACATAATCTCTGATGCAGCTGCCGTCTGGGGTTTGGTAGTCATCACCAAAGACCTTAGGAACCTCATCGCGCCTGAGCTGTCCAATTGCAATTGGTATCAGGTTTAGCGCAGCAGTGTCTCCCATGCCCGCTTTGCCAGTTCCGGCAACGTTGAAATAGCGGAGATTTACACCTCTAAGGCCCCAATTGGCGGCGTTTTTGACCATCCACTCTCCGATGAGCTTGGTTTGGCCATAGGGGTTAATTGGTGAGGTCGGGTCATCCTCTTTCACCTGCTTTGCATCTGGCATTCCGTAGGTGGCAGCCGAGGATGAGAACACTAGAGAGTCGTGATTGGTCTCTCGCATGGCAAGAAGTAGGTTTGCCATTCCGCCGATATTGTCCAGAAAGTAGCGCTCTGGTATTTCCACCGATTCGCCCACCTGTTTCCTGGCCGCCAGGTGAATCACGGAATCGAATTTTTGGCTTGAGAGCAGTTTGGTGAGCTTTTCGCCGGCATCCGGAGCAGCAATGTCTAGCTCCACGACCTCGGTTTCGATGCGCTGTTTGATGCCTGTGGAGAGGTTGTCGACGACAACGCACTCATGGCCTGCGGCCTGTGCAGCGTGGACAACGTGTGCACCGATGTAGCCGGCACCGCCTGTAACGAGGATTTTCACAGCTAAAGGCTACCTTGAAGGTTTATAAACAATTTGCAGGATTGGTCAAACTCTCAACTTGACAGGAGCATACTTACACCAGTGTAATTACAGCAGCAGAATTCTTTTTGAGGGGAAGCAGCATGGAACAGCGTGGTCAAGTGCCTGCTAATTGGTTTGTCGATGTGCTCAAGCTGGGGGTAGCTCGGGCCTATGGAGACGACTCAGAGGCAGACCCGCTTGCATGGCAGGAAGATGCGCTGTGTGCTCAGACTGACCCAGAGGCCTTCTTCCCTGAAAAGGGAGGCTCCACCAGAGACGCCAAGAAGATTTGCTCCCAGTGCAGCGTTCGTTCAGAGTGCCTCGAATACGCTTTGAAGAATGATGAGCGTTTTGGGATCTGGGGCGGTCTTTCAGAGCGCGAGCGTCGCAGACTTCGCAGGCGCGCCTAATAAATCGTGAGCTCGCTCTCGGTAGCGGCCATTGTTGTTTCTCATGCCGCAGGCGAATACCTAGAGAAGACGCTCCAGGATCTCGCTAATCAAACCCACCAGTTGCAGCAGGTTGTCGTTGTTGACACCGCTGGCGACGAGCAGGCGGTTTCACTCGCTGCAAGCCACGGCTTTTCTCTCATTCAGCCTGGTGACATAAAGCTTGGTGCGGCAGTTGATGCCGGCATCATGGCCCTGGGCACCTCACCAAGTTGGATTTGGATCCTTCACGACGACTCGGCCCCGGAGCCGCAGGCACTTGAGCGCTTGGCCCGTGCCGCAGAGATTTCTCCTTCAGTTGCAGTGATTGGACCAAAGCTGCTCAGCTGGGAAAAGCCCATTGAGATTCAGCAGATGGGCCTCACACTCACTCAGACTGGAAAACCATTCTTACTCGTGAGTCGAGAGTATGACCAGGGTCAACACGACTCGACCGGAGACACCCTCGCGGTTTCCACCGCAGGAATGCTGGTTTCACTTGGGCTCTGGCAAAAGCTCGGAGGACTAAACGACGCCTCTCCGGTGTTTGCCCAGGACCTTGAGTTCTGCCTGAAGGCAAGAGCAAGCGGATTCCGGGTCATTGTTGAGGCGAGTGCAAGGGTGCATCACGCAGGTCTCTCCATGGCGGCGAAGCGCCGAAAGTCTTGGGTGGGTGGCAACAGGAGACAGGGTCTTGCTAAGGCCCACATCCACCTTGCCACCGCGACACTGCCGCTAGCGCTGGTGATCCCTCTCTACCTGCTTTTGCCGCTTGCTTTTCTGGTTTCAATCCCAAAGCACCTAGTGGCCAAAGACCCAGGTCGAATCTATGGTCAGCTCACCGGTTGGCTTTGGGCATGGATCACAGCACCTAAGCGCTTTGCGGCTAGAAGGCAACTAAGAGCTAGCGGCAGTCTTTTGCCAACCAGGTCGCTTTATGCGACAAGGGCCCAACTCGCTAGGCGACGCTCGCTCCGCTTTGAGTATGAACCGGTATCTAGCCAAGATGAGGTAAAGGGAATCCTGGCATCTGGAGCTCTTTGGTTTGCCCTGCTTCCTCTGGTTGCCTCAATCCCGCTGTTTCCTTCTAGCCCAATAGGCAGCGAGAATCTCAAGGCGCTAGGCCGGAGTTTTGAGTCGATCTGGATCTCAACAGCGGGATCCCTGCAGCCTTATCTAGGTGGGGTCGCGCTTCCATCGGAGCCGTTTAATTGGTTATACCTGCTGCTTGCTCTTTTCTCACCAGCAGCGCCCTCGCTGGCACTGGCCAGCTACCTCTTCATTGCACCCGCACTTGTCTATCTCTCGGCATGGTTCCTGCTGGGAACCATCAGCCAAAAGCCGCTGGTGCGGATCATGCCAGCCCTTGTCCTCGCTCTATCTCCGCTTGTCATGGCGCTTCAGCACAGGGGCGGTGTGGTCGAGCTGACGGCTCTGGTGTCTGTTATGCTCACCGCGCGATTATTGGTCAGCTCGGCTAACGCCTTCTCTCCAGCTCGCAGCTGGCGCTGGGTGGCCCTGGCAGGCCTCACTGGAGCTGTGCTGGCTATCTCATCGCCGCTTCTTTTTCTGCTGGCGCTGCTGGGGTCAGTTGTGCTGATCGCGATGCGCCCATCACGGGCGCTCGCTCTGGTTTGGTTCAGCCTTCCTGGCCTTTCGCTGCTGCTCCCATGGCTGGTTGCAACAGCTGAAATCGACATTCAGCTTGCTCTTGTTACCTCATCAGCGAGGCTTCAGCCCCTTCCGCTAGAGACAGCGTCTCTCGCGCTACTGGGATTGACGGCGATAGCCGCGGCACTCGCCATCGTATTTGCGAGGACCTGGCTGGCAGCAGGGGTTTGGGTCTTGGCGGGTGTGGTCGTAATCGGGCAGAGCCTGCTGCCGATTTCTGGCCAAGCTGAGTTGCCCGCTGTGCTGCTAATCCTTGGGCTAATTGCAACTGCCGACCTTGCGAGCAAGATCAAGGGCAAGTTGGCGGCTTTGCTAGCCACCATTGCGGCCATTGGAGTTGGAGCATTTAGCGGTTATGTAAATGGATTTGCAAGTCAGCCCGATGTTTCGGCCGTTCAGGATCGCCAGCTTCCGGCGCTTGTAGTCGCATTTGCCGATGTGGATCAGATGACCAGAACCCTGAAACTCGAGGTCGGCGAGAGCATCCAAGCTGAGCTGGTTTGGGGCGACGGCATCTCGCAGGATGAGGCGAACCTTCTCTACGAGCGCACCCTGCCAGAAAGCCAGTTGTCGGTGACCCTCGCTCAGCTTGCTGGGTCGCTGGTGGCGGGTAATTCTGCCGGCGTCGCAGAGCTCATGCAGGCCACATCGGTCGACTTCATCCTGCTCGCACCTAGCACCCACCCAGCTCGTGCAGAGGCAGAGGTTTCACTCTCTACTCTCGCGCTACTCCAGAGCTCGGGGGAGAGTGAGTTCGGAGTCCTGTATCGGCTCGATGAGCTGCAAGCAAGCTCCAGTGACTTATCGATCTCAGGCTTCGTAAACATCCAGCTTGCGCTGCTAGCGTCCTACCTGCTGCTCGCTATCCCAACGCCGGCGACCATTCGAGGCTATCGAAGGGTGCGGAGTCGATGAAGATTTTTGCGAGAGCCCTGCTGGCACTTCTGCTCCCGGCCCTGGTGGTTTCTGGCTACGTTTTCCTGCCGGCTGCCCAGGCACCATCTCAAGAGGTAGCTGCTTCCGAGTTTGAGGTTTCGGTTGATCCTGCAGAGCTTGAAATTGTTTGTGCTGGCGCTCTGATTGAGGTCGGCGGCGAGGATGGCACCGAGCTTGATCTCATTGAGAGGGTCGGTGAGGCTGGCGTGAAGGCGTTCTCGGCTGAGGAGATTTCTGTGCCACCAAATACAGTTGGCTCGATTCCAATCGAGGTCAAGGGTTCAGAGCAGTCCACCGAGCTACTCTCGGCCATCCAAACCCAGGCCGTCTCTAGAGAGCGGGCGAGCGGACTGGCGGCTTCTTACTGCGAGCAGCCGATTACCTCTGGGTGGTTCATCTCGGGTGCTAGCGGCGTTGGAAACGAATCCGTCCTGAGCGCAGCCAACTGGAATGACGTCGATACCCAGCTGATTGTTGAGCTTCATAGCCCAGGTGGCATGGTTTCCGAGCGTTATGCCCTTGCAGCCGGCCAAGAACGGCTCATCACGCTGGCTCCGCTAGCGGCTCTGGCGAGCGTTTATGCAATCCGGGTTGAGTCAACCGGCCCAGGCGTTGCGGTTGCCCTCCAGAACAGGTGGTCAAGGGGGCTAACTCCTCTCGGTGTGGAGCTCACCACTACCACTCAGCTGCCAGCATTGCAGCACTGGATTCAACCGGTCAGCGTCTTAGCAGAGGGCTATCAGCCACCGGTGCTGCGTCTTTTTTCACCGGGTGAAGCCGCTGAGGTGGTCATTACAGCCTTCGGAGAGGAGGGACCCGAACTGTTTAGAACTGTGGTTCCCGAGGCTGGGTTTGCCGAGTTGGATCTTGAGCTAGCTGCTGGGACCTACCTAGTCAAGGTCGACTCCGATGTCGAGGTGTTGGCAGGAGTTAGAAACCCAGCACTGGATCCCCTGGACTATGCCTGGATATATCCGCAGCAGCTCTTCACATCGCTGGCTTTGCCGGTCCCAAGCTATAAGACAACCCTTTGGCTTGCTAACCCCGGAGCACTCGAAATCTCACTAACACTCACAACCACGACGAATGATCGTCCCAGCTATCAGACCCTGGAGCTTGGACCCTTTGAATCCGCTGGTATCCCGGTCAGTTCAGATACGTTGCTTGTCCAGTCGGCTAGTGAGTTTCTGGCAGCGCTTGAGCTGTTGGATGGCGCGGGATATGCGGTTATAGGGCCTAGCGAGAACAAGAACCTGGGTGAGGACCTGGTGGTTAGAGTTCGCTAGTTGTCCGGGTGGACTAGCTCCCAAGGGTCTTTGTCAATTAGGGCCGCAGCTGCGGCGAGAACCGCCTGCTCGATGTGGATGCGAGGGTCTGGAATGCGTCTTTTTCCAAGCCGTTCAATAGGGAGCCTGTAGAGGGTAATAGTCATGGTTGACCGCCTCGTGCTGAAGCGCTTCAGGTTCTCTCCCGGCTCAATGAGCGGAACATCCTCAATACGGTAGTTCAGCTCGGCTAGTTCGCTAAAGGTCTCGCGCAGGTATTCGCAGGTTTCAGAGACAACGGCATCAAAAAAGCTGGTTCTGGTTCCATGCTTGAAAAGCTTTGAGGGGAGGGGACGGCGCATGCCGCGGCCGTGCCTATCCCTCTTCACTGACCCCCGGCTCATAGTGGCATTGTATTCTTTTCCTCTCTCCCATCGAGGAAGAAGTAAAGCCGTGGATTTTGACAAGTTTGTAAAGACGTATGACGTGCGAGGGCTGGTTGGAAGCGAGCTCACACCAGAACTCATCGAGTGCTTTGGGGCAGGCTTTGCAGACGAACTGGAGCTAATGGGCAAGAGCCTGGTCGTAGGTCACGACATGCGCGATTCTTCTCCTGGGTTTGCAAATGCGTTTGCGCAAGGAGCAATCAAGCGCGGAGCCTCGGTTGTGATGATCGGGCTTTGCTCGACGGACATGACCTACTTTGCCTCAGGCAAGTTGGAGCTTCCGGCGGCAATGTTTACCGCCTCCCACAATCCCGCAAGCTATAACGGCATCAAGTTCTCCAGGGCCGGCGCTCGCGGCATCAGCCTCGATACGGGGCTAGCAAATATCCGCGATAGAGCGAAAAAATATTTTGAAGAGGGCATCGACCTCGTTTCAACTCCAGGAGACTCCCATGAGCAAAGCGTCTTGGATGACTATGCCGACTACCTGCACTCGCTTGTTGACCTGAGCGGAACCCGAAGACTAAAGATCGTTGTCGATGTGGCGAACGGCATGGGAGGGCTCACTGTCCCGGCCGTGCTGTCAAGACTCCCACAGCTTGAGATTGTGCCGATGTACTTCGAGCTTGACGGCAACTTCCCGAACCATGAGGCCAATCCGCTTGATGTGAAGAACCTGGTTGATCTTCAGAAAAAGGTTGTCGAGGTTGGTGCAGACCTTGGGCTTGCATTTGATGGCGACGCGGATCGCTGCTTTGCAGTGGATGAAAAGGGCATGGCTGTTAGCCCGTCTGCCGTTGCGGCAATCGTGTCAAGACGAGAGGTCGAGAGGGTTAGGGCACTTGGTGAAGAAGATGTTGTTGTTATTCACAATGCCCTCACCTCTAACTTCGTTGCCGAGACTATTGAGTTGGCTGGCGCAAAGCCCCACCGCACCAAGGTCGGCCACTCGCTAATAAAGGACCAGATGGCTCAGACGGGTGCTGTGTTTGGAGGCGAGCACTCGGCTCACTACTACTTCCGCGACTTCTGGGGAGCGGACAACGGAATGCTTGCCGCCATGCACCTCATAAGCGAGTTGGGTGAGTCTGATTCCAGCATGAGTGAGATTGCGATGCGCAATACCCCGTATTTCTCCTCGGGTGAGATCAACTCACGAGTCGATGACAAGCAGGCAGCCCTGGATAGGGTGCGGCAAGAGCTGGAATATGAGACCGAGGAGAAATTTGACGGGAGTACCTTCCACGGAAAAACTGTGGAAAATTGGTGGTGGTGCAATATTCGCCCCTCAAACACCGAACCATTGCTTAGACTTAATGTCGAATCAAATCACGAGGCCTTGATGATTGAGATTCGAGACAAAGCAATCAGGCAAATAAGAAACAGCTAGTTTCGAAACGAAAGGCCTCAATAATGAGCAAAGCCCTGACCGCCGAACAGTTCAGAGTCAAAGACCTATCCCTAGCCCAATCCGGCAGACACCAGATCCGCTTGGCCGAGGCCGAGATGCCCGGCCTCATGGCCCTGCGCGAGGAATTTGGTCCTCACCAGCCACTTCGTGGAGCTCGCATCGCCGGCTCCCTGCACATGACTGTGCAGACTGCAGTTCTCATTGAGACCCTGGTCTCACTTGGCGCTTCCGTGCGCTGGGCAAGCTGCAACATTTTCTCCACCCAGGACGAGGCAGCTGCCGCGGTTGTCGTCGGTGACGGCACCCCCGAGAACCCAAATGGCACCCCGGTTTTTGCATGGAAGGGCGAAACCCTAGAGGAGTACTGGTGGTGCACCGAGCAGATCCTGGACTTTTCCAGCGAGGGTGCCGAGGGGCCAAACCTAATTCTTGATGACGGCGGAGACGCGACACTCTTGATTCACAAGGGTGTTGAGTTTGAGGCCGCAGGCAGTGTCCCAGAGCCAACCGAGGATGACTCTGAGGAGTACCGCGTTGTACTGAGCGTTCTGAAGAAGAACTTCGAGCTCGACAACCAGCTATACACCCGCATGGCCGCAGAGATCAAGGGAGTCTCGGAAGAGACCACCACCGGTGTTCACAGGCTCTACGACTTCCACAAGAACGGCAAGCTACTTTTCCCGGCAATCAACGTGAACGATGCCGTCACCAAGAGCAAGTTCGATAACAAGTACGGAATTCGCCACTCTCTGCCAGATGGCATCAATCGTGCAACTGACGTCCTGATGGGCGGCAAGGTTGTGTTTGTTGCCGGCTACGGCGATGTTGGAAAGGGTTCAGCCGAGGCACTGCGCGGCCAGGGTGCAAGGGTCATCATCAGTGAGGTCGACCCAATCTGTGCTCTACAGGCAGCGATGGACGGCTACCAGGTAGCAAGGCTAGAGTCCGTTATCGACCAGGTCGACATCTTCGTGACCTCTACCGGTAATGAGAACATCATTCGCGCCGAGCACGTGCTGCAGATGAAGAATCTGGCGATCCTTGCAAATGTCGGTCATTTCGACAACGAAATCGACATGGTCGGCATTGCCAAGATTCCAGGAATCGAAAAGGTAGAAATCAAGCCTCAGGTTCACGAGTGGAGACTTCCAAACGGGCGTTCGATCTTGGTGCTGTCCGAGGGCCGCTTGATGAACCTTGGCAACGCCACCGGCCACCCAAGCTTCGTAATGTCAACCTCGTTCTCAAACCAGGTTTTGGCTCAGATTGAGCTGTTCCAAAACCTTGAGAGCTACCCGCTTGGCGTCCACATCATGCCAAAGGAGCTTGACGAGAAGGTGGCAAGGTTGCATCTAGACGCATTAGGTGTTGAACTAACTTCGCTAAGCGACCGTCAGGCCCGCTACATTGGTGTTGACGTAGCTGGACCTTACAAGGTTGACCACTACCGCTACTAAGAGGGAGGGCGCAGTGACTCACAAAATCCTCGTTGTCGACGACGATGATGCACTGCGCGAGATGGTCGGTCTCGTCCTGTCCTCAAATGGATATCAGCCCGTCTTTGCGAGCGATGGCATTTCCGCGGTAGAGGTCTTCAAACAAAGCTCTCCTGATCTTGTGTTGCTGGACATCATGCTGCCCGGACAAAGCGGCATCGATGTCTGCAACCAAATCCGGGCAGTTTCCGGCGTCCCAATCATCATGCTCACCGCCAAGGGCGACACCGAGGATGTGGTCGTTGGCCTAGAGGCCGGTGCCGATGACTATGTGGTGAAGCCCCACAACGGTGCCGAGCTGGTTGCTCGCGTGCGAGCAAGGCTTCGGCCGCTAACCGACGATGCGGCGGTAGTTGCAATTGGACCGCTCAGCCTGGACCCGAAGTCATTTGAAGTAAAGCGCGGAGAGGAGCCAGTCTCACTCACCCCTCTTGAATTTAAACTGCTTCACACGCTGGCATCAAAGCCGCAGCAGGTCTTCAGCCGCGAGATGCTTTTGGAGCAGGTTTGGGGTTACCAGTACAAGGCGGACACCCGATTGGTAAACGTCCACGTTCAGCGACTTCGTTCCAAGATCGAGGACGATCCTGAGAATCCAAAGATTGTTATGACAGTGCGCGGTCACGGTTACAGAGCCGGCTCCGATTCTCAGTGACCTCGCTGCTCAGACGTTCCCTCACCGCTAGAACTGTCCTGGTGACGGTTTTGTTGGCGTCACTTTCGGTAATCGCAATCGGTGGTTTTCTGAGCTACTCACTTGCCAACAGCTTTTATCAGAACCGGCTTTCGCAAGTGCTCGGAGAGACCGAGCGAGCGGTTTCATCGGTGCAGACCACGGTTGCCGCTGCCTCTTTGAATGACGAGACGGCGCTTCAGAACCTTCTGAACTCAATTGTTCCAAGCCTTGAAATCGCAGGTGGTTCCAGCACCAGGCAGGTTGCTCTTCTAAGGTCCCCTGATCAGCCGCAGCTTCAGCTGTTTCAATCTCCTATCTCGCAGGATCTTGATCTTGCGTCGATTCCAGAGGACCTTCGGACCGAGGTCCGCCAGAGTTCTGGATCGCTTACCTTCACCCCTGTGCAGCTTGTGAGAGAGGATATTTTCGTCCCGGGCATCACCGTAGGAGCAAACCTGGCGATCCCAGTCGCAGGCAACTTCGAGCTTTATCTAGTCTTCGACCTCTCCGCAGAGCAGCAGGCTCTCGAGTTGGTGCAGAACGCCTTAGCGGCCGGTGGAATCGTTCTAATTTTGCTTATCTCCGGGGTTAGCTATCTGGTCACAAGGCGCCTTGTGGGCCCCGTGGAGCGGGCTGCAGGGGCTGCTCAAAACATCTCTCAGGGCAAGCTCGATGAGCGACTTCCAGAGCGTGGTGAAGACGTCATGGCAGTGCTTGCCAAGTCCTTCAACAAGATGGCAGGTTCTTTGCAGCAGCAAATTGAGCAGCTCGACTCACTTTCGAGAATGCAGCGCCGGTTTGTGTCGGATGTCTCACATGAACTGAGAACTCCGCTAACCACCATCAAGCTGGCAGGTGAGGTCATCTTTGGCAACCGTGCGAAGCTCGATCCTGCGCTAACTCGCTCAGCGGAGCTGTTGCAGGACCAGATTGACCGCTTCGAAAAACTTTTGGGTGACCTGCTAGAAATCTCTCGCTACGACGCCGGGGCGGTGGTGGCAGACTTCGAGTCTCACGACCTCAATGCTGTTGTGGGAGCTGCCATTGAGTCCATTGAGCCGCTGGCAAAGAGCAAGGGTTGTGAGATCAACGTCGAGCTACCGGGGAAGCCTGCGATGGCTGAGCTTGATGCGAAGCGCATAGAGAGACTGCTTCGAAACCTGCTTTCAAACGCCATTGAGCACGGTGAATCCAAGCCGATTCAAGTTCAGGTTGGCGAGAATACGCAAGCGGTAGCGGTATGCGTTTCAGACAGTGGGGTTGGAATGTCCAGGGCTCAGCTGGAGCGCGTCTTTGACCGGTTTTGGCGAGCCGACCCGGCTCGCCAGCGGTCTGTTGGAGGAACGGGACTTGGCCTTGCGATTGCGCGGGAGGACTCCTCCCTTCACCGCGGTTGGCTCCAGGTTTGGTCCAAACCAAAGCGCGGTACTAGCTTCCGTCTTACGCTTCCAAAGCAGCGCGACTCAGTCATTGCTAACTCGCCACTTCCACTACCACCAAGGTCGATGGAGGCATAATGCGAAGACTTTTTGCTCTTTTGATGACGCTCACTCTGGCCGGGTGTGCAAGTCTGCCCACCGAGATTGACGTTCAGTCTGGTCCCGAGCTGATTCCGCTCGAGCAGCAGGAGTTTGCTTACTACTCGCCCGCGTCGCCTGAAGAGGGCGCCTCTCCCCAGGAGATTGTTTCGGGCTTTTTGGCATCTGGTACCGGTCCGCAGAACGACTACTCGGTGGCAAGAGAGTACCTCTCTGAGGCTTTTGCGACTCGCTGGAAGCCTGACGCCCAGACGCTGGTCCGGGTGGGGGTTCCGCTATACCAGTCAGCAGGTGAGAACCTGCAGGTCGTCGATATCACGGTCGGTGCGAGGGTTGACGAGAACGGAAGGTATCAAGACCTTGTTCCCGATCAGGTGAGCCTTCGCTTTCAGCTGGCGCAGGAAGATGGTGAGTGGCGAATAACCAGCGCTCCAAACCTTACGGTTGTCACGCTTCCCGTGTTTACCGTCGTCTTTAGCGCGCTTCCGATTTACTTCCTCGACACCAACAGCACCCAGCTTGTCCCGGATCTGCGTTGGTTCCCATCTAGAGCCTCCACCGCTACCCGACTAGTGAATGCCGTGCTGGCAGGGCCGGCAGATTGGCTAAAGGAGACGGTGGTTTCTGCCATACCCACGGGCACTGCCCTAACGGTCAATGCCGTTCGAATTGTCGACGGTGTCGCGAGGGTGGACTTTGATGCCAACGCCCTCGAGGCCAATGCTCGACAGCGTGGACTGATGCTCTCACAGCTTCGCTCAACACTCCTGCAGCTTCCCGGGGTTCTAGACGTTGCGTTGTCAGTCAACAACTCAACCCAGGACATCAACCCAGCCACAATTCCCTCGCCACTTGGTCCCACAACTACATTTGCGCTTACTGCAGAGGAGGTGTTGAGACTTTCCGGCTCGGAGGCGGGCGTAGTTGCCGGAACTGACGATTCAGTGGCAGCAAACCAGCCAACCAGCTTTGCCGCTGTCGGGGACGGATCCAACATCGCGCTCGTCGGTGAATCTGGTCTATTCCGATTGCAGAGGCAGGGCCTTGGTTACGCCGAGCGCCAGCTCTCGGACTCCGTCTATCGGGAAATTGAGTTTGATCGTGATGGAAATCTTTGGGCCTACAACTCAAACGCCAGCTCAGTGACCATCTATGACAGGGCAGATGCAGCCAGGTTCCTAGAGACTGGCTTGGAAGGCGAACTGGTAGCTGGTGCAGTTTCACCCGAGGGAGCTCGAGTGGCTCTGCTGGTCGCATCGGGTGAGGATGTGGTGGTGCACCTGATGGGAGTCCTAAGAGACTCCACTGGAAAACCTTTCAGACTGCAGCAGGGCTTGGAGTTCACTCCCGTCTTGGGTGATGCGATTTCGGTCGCATGGCAGGGGCTTACCAACCTTAGGATTCTCGAGCGCACAGCCTCTGGGCTAACCGCTCTCAGCGAGTATCCGCTAACCGGACCCAGGGAGCAGCTAAATATGCCACCGGCAATCGGGAAGCGTCTTGAGAGCGGCTCAACACTCATTTCCAGCTATCTACTAACCGAAAACGCTGAGGTCTGGGCATTCAGTTCTAACGCTTGGCGACGGGTCAGCACCGAGGTCGTCGACATTTCAACAGGCCGCTAGCCAGCCTCGTATCTCACAGGTTTTGTGAATGCCTGTGAGCCTCTGAGTGGTTGCGGAAACATCTAGCCATGAGCGCGCTCTTGGACCTGCTGTTTCCTTCGAAATGCGTGGTGTGTGAAAGACCACCGCAGCTAGTCTGTGTCGGTTGTCTTCCGGCCCCCAGGCCACAAAGCGAGCTTCTCAGCGGCTACCGGCTTAGTTACGCGCTAGATCTAGAAGGTGCCGCCGAGAAGCTCATTACTGGCTACAAGGACCAATCAAAGCTCGCTCTTGCAAGACATTTGGCCGGCTATCTCGATGAAGGTTTAGAGCTGCTCCCCGTGAGGCCGGCCAAGATCCTTGTGCCGCCCTCGTCCCGAAAAAACCTTGCGCGCAGGGGATACAACCCAGTAGAGCTAATTTGCTCAAAGAGTCCGAAGCTGCGCTCACTCAAGAGGGTAAGTGCTCGCAGCATCAAATTCACCCTTGACCAAAGGGGGCTAAGCGCGAAGGACCGAAGAGAAAATCTCGAGGGGGCATTTGAAGTTGAATCTGGTAGCGGCCCCCTGTTGATTGTTGATGATGTGGTTACCACCGGTGCAACGGCCCTTTCACTTGCCAGCGCCTCAGCAGCGGCCGGGTTTGAGGTAGCGGGAATCTGTGTAGTTGCTAGGAGAAATTCACCTGGTCAAACGCGAGAGAGTAAAAAGGCGTAGTTTGTAGTTAGGCAATGAAGCCTGTTATGGAGGTAATCATGGAACTAAGAATCACAGCCAAAAACCTCACAGTCTCGGACCGCTTCCGAGATTACGTCTCCGAAAAATCTGGCAAGGTTGAGCAGTTTGCTCACCGCCCACATGAGCTAAACATCAAGGTCACAAGACACGACCATTCAAAGAATGCGGGCCAAGAGGATCAGGTAGAGCTCACGGTTTACGAACCGGGGCATGTGGTTCGAGCCGAGGCAAAGTCCAACGACAAATTTTCAGCGTTCGACATCGCATTTGGAAAACTATTGGAGCGCCTGCGCCGCTACGCAGATAAGCAAAAGGTCCACAGGGGTGGGCGCCACAAGAATCTGGGTGCGAGTGAACTCTCCGCATCCGATTTTGCATCGCTCGACATCACCCCAATTGATCACGACAAGCTGACCGGAGAAATTCCGATTATCAGCGAGGAGGAGTCAAACCCCGTCGTGATTCGGGCCAAAGAGTTTGAGAAGGTTCCGATGACTCAGCAGGAGGCGGTAGACCACATGGAGCTGGTGGGACACGACTTCTACCTGTTTCACAACTCCGAGACGAATCGGGAGTCCGTCGTTTACAGGCGAAAGGGTTATAGCTACGGGGTAATCAGCCTCACCAGCTAGAAAATGCCCCGTTAGAATTGCACGGGTCTTACTTAGGAGCTTTATTTGGCAAACGTCCTAGACAGCCTCTTGCGCGTTGGAGAGGGTCGTGTCCTCAAGAAACTTGAGAGCATCGCACGCGAGGTCAATGCACTCGAACCCGACTACCAGCAGCTCAGCGATGAGGAGCTGAAGGACGAGACCAGGGCGCTGAGAGAGCGCTACGGTGCCGGAGAGTCCCTAGACGATTTGCTCCCTGAGGCATTTGCTGCTGTGCGAGAGGCCTCGGTGAGGACCTTGGGTCTTCGCCACTTTGATGTTCAGATCATGGGCGGCGCCGCACTCCACATGGGCAACATTGCCGAGATGAAGACCGGTGAGGGTAAGACGCTTGTTGCCACTTTGGCTGCTTACCTAAACGCCATCCCAGGCAGGGGAGTGCACGTCGTTACCGTGAACGACTTCCTCGCCAGCTACCAGTCCGATCTCATGGGCCGTATTTACAGGGCGCTTGGAATGACCATCGGCTGCATCGTTGGAGGCCAAGAGCCCCCGGTGCGACGCGAGCAGTACAACTTCGACATTACCTACGGCACCAACAATGAATATGGTTTTGATTACCTTCGCGACAACATGGCACTTGCCAAGCAGGACCTGGTTCAGCGCGGGCACTTCTTTGCAGTCGTGGATGAGGTCGACTCGATTTTGATCGACGAGGCTCGCACGCCGCTAATTATTTCTGGTCCAGCTGCACAGGATGTAAATCGTTGGTTTGGGGTCTTCGCAAAGCTCGTTCTAACCCTCAAGCCAGGCGAGGACTACGAGGTAGATGAAAAGAAGCGCACCATAGGTGTTCTGGAGTCCGGCATTGACAAGGTCGAAGACTACCTAGGCATTGAAAACCTCTACGAGACCGCGAACACGCCACTGATCTCATTCCTAAATAACTCCATCAGGGCCAAAGAGCTCTTCCGCAAAGACCGCGACTATGTGGTTGTAAACGGGGAGGTGCAGATTGTTGATGAGCACACCGGACGAATTCTGCCCGGTCGCCGCTACAACGAGGGCATGCACCAGGCCATAGAGGCCAAAGAGGGCGTCCAGATCAAGGCCGAAAACCAGACCCTGGCATCGGTCACCCTGCAGAACTACTTCAGGCTCTACTCCAAACTCTCGGGTATGACGGGTACCGCGGAGACCGAGGCGGCTGAGTTTATGTCGACCTACAAGCTCGGTGTCGTCCCGATCCCGACCAACAGGCCAATGATTCGCAAGGATCAGTCAGACCTCATCTACAAAAACGAAGAGGCCAAGTTCAACATGGTGGTGGCCGACATCGCAGAGCGCCACAAAAAAGGTCAGCCCGTCTTGGTTGGTACGACCTCTGTTGAAAAGAGCGAATACCTCTCCAAGCTGCTGGCAAAGGCGGGCATTCGCCACGAGGTGCTAAACGCCAAGAACAACGCCCGTGAGGCCGTGATTGTCGCTCAGGCAGGTCGCTTTGGTGCCGTCACAGTTGCCACCAACATGGCAGGTCGAGGCACCGACATCATGCTCGGTGGTAACGCAGAGTTTCTTGCCGTGCAGGAGATGCAGCGCCTAAAGCTAGATCCCGAAGAGAACCAGGTCGAATATGAGGCCAAGTGGGATGGGGTCTTTGAGTCCATCCGGGAAGAAGTAGCCAAGGAGGCCGAGAAGGTCCTCGAGGTTGGAGGACTCTATGTTCTCGGCACCGAGCGCCACGAGTCTCGTCGTATCGACAATCAGCTTCGTGGTCGTTCAGGTCGTCAGGGAGACCCTGGTGAATCCCGCTTCTATCTATCCCTAACAGACGACCTGATGCGACTGTTTAACTCTCAGGCAGCAGCAAGTTTGATGAACAGGGCATCGGTTCCCGATGACCAGGCGATCGAATCCAAGGTTGTGTCCAGGGCCATTGCTTCGGCTCAGTCTCAGGTTGAGGGTCGAAACGCGGAGATTCGCAAGAACATCCTCAAGTACGACGATGTCATGAACCGCCAGCGCGAGGCTATCTATGCAGACAGGCTTCAGATTCTCGAAGGCGAGGACATCTCTGGCACGTTTGCGGCATTCCTGGACGAGGTAATTGCGGCAAATGTTAGGACTTTCCTTTCAGAGGAGAACAGCGCTGACTGGGACCTTGAGGCACTCTGGACGCAGCTGAAGACCATTTACCCAATCGGGCTAGAGGTCTCAGAAGTACTTGAGGAAGCCGGCTCAAGGGCCAAGGTAAAGACCGATTGGCTAATCGAAGAGATTCTTAGTGATGCCAGGCTCGCCTACCAAAAGCGCACGGACGAAATTGGCGAGCAGCTCATGCGCGAGCTAGAGCGCAGGGTAATGCTTTCAGTTATTGACAGGAAGTGGCGTGACCACCTCTACGAGATGGATTACCTGAAAGAGGGAATTGGTCTGAGGGCAATGGCCCAACGTGATCCGCTGGTTGAGTATCAGCGCGAGGGATATGTCATGTTCCAGGACATGATGGCCGGTATCCGCGAAGAGGCTGTCCAGTTCCTATTCAACGTTGAAATCAAGAAGTCCGTCCCAGACATTGCCCAGGAGCAGCCACAACAGCTCACATACTCAGCACCAAGTGAACAGGGCGGAGTGCAGGTCAAGAATCAAAATGGGGAGGCTCCGAAGCAGACTAGGCCCACCCCACCACCTCAGCCACCAAAGACAGGTGGCGCGGGTTCGTCCTTCTTCAAGAACTAGATAAGAACGATATCGGTGATGCGGTAGCGCTCATAGATAAGCTCCGCACGGATTGAGACTGCCCTCATGACACCTGAAATCTGTAGCACCACAACTCCCTGGTAGGCGCTGTCTGAGGTGAGGAAGGTCCGGGTTCTTCGAAGAACAATATCTGGCCTCTCGTTCAAGCCTGTTACCTGTCTTGCTCTTGCCTCGCGGCGATAGCGCTGACAAATGTCGTAGTAGGCAGTGTCGCTGAGCCACCTGGCCAGCTGCTCTGGCCTCCTCAGTCCCGCAAGGACCTCAATATAGGCTGCACATATTTCTGCGAAGAACTCAGCCGGGTCTGGCGGGCTGATTGCTATTTGTTGCGCGGTAGACATTTGATCCCCCTTTTCGTTTGTGGAGGGCAAAAGTATGCCCAGCAAAGTGAAACTTTGGATTTCGGAGCCGATTAGCTGTGGATAACTCAAGACACAGCCAAATAGCTGGTGAGATTTACGGCCATGGAACTTTTAGCGAAAACAGAAGACCTGCCAAGCGACATAGTCGACAATCTCGAGCTGGCAGTCGTCACTCTGAACTTAGGTGGGCGTGAATTTGATCTGCAACGCGCCTATCAGGGGCACGACTTTGTGTTCGGACTCTCTCAAGGTTGTTTAGTAGCAATCCCAGTTTGGCGGATAACCCTCATGCGCACAGCTGCCCTCCCTGGCTTCAGAGAGATCAGCCTTTTGCAGTTTCTTGGCCTTCAGAGGAAGCCCGTGGAGCTGGAGCTTCAAATTGATGGTTCAATTCGCAGCGCCTGGCTTCTCAATGTTGTGGGCAGCTGGCTGAGAATTTCTTCCCGCCAGGGGGTTGAGTGGGTAACCACAACCGCTATCGAGTTGGCCAGAGTCAGGTCTGTGGATAACTAGAAACCGGCAAGTTTCAGTTGATTTACCCTGACGCACATGGCTATTCGACTCCGACGCAGACCCAGGACTTGGGTGGTAATTGCAGGTGTGATGTCGGTGGCGATGGTAGCGGTGTTGATGCTGGGACTCTCGCGGCCGCTGCCCAGTTACTTGGTTGCAGCAGGCAATTTGCAGCCCGGTGTTGTCTTGGGCCCTGAAGACTTCCAAAGGGTCGAGTTGGACCTAGGACCACTCGCCTCTGACTACGCAAGCGCTATCTCTGCTGGACAAACGGTGACTACGTTGATTAGGGCTGGAGAGCTTCTGCCTATCTCTCGCCTTGGGCAATATGCACCCTCAGGGCTTACCTCGATTCGATTTATACCTGAGAGTCGACCCGCCACCGCCACCGACGTTGGAACCCACGTTGCGATCTGGCAGGTAGTAGAGGTAGATGAGGTCTCCAGTGCCCAGCTGTTGGTGCCGAGGGCTCTGGTGACAGCAGTCGATGAGCCAGAGGGGCTCTTTGCCGATGCATCGCCCGAGGTCGAACTGCAACTGTTTGCCGAGCAGGCCACACTGGTCATCGCAGCACTGGCTGCGAAGTACCCGCTCTTTGTTTTGCCGACGCCATGACGCTTATTGACTTCAGGGTTCCCCAGAGCGCAGTCAGCGACGTCTCGGAACTAGGCAAGCACATTGTTTGCTGGGGGAGTAGCGGCAGTGGCAAGTCCTCAATTGCCACAAACCTGGCCTTCGAGTTGGCCCTTAGTGGCAAAAAGATATTTCTGGTAGACGCCGACAGCTACCACCCCTCAATTGCTGCGCTGTTAGGTCTCGTAGATTCTGGCGCCGGCATCGCAGCATGTCTCAGGCTTTGCCGGAAGGGCCGTATGACGGAAGATGACCTGAGCCGGCTTGGTCAACAAATCGAATTTGACGATCGCAGCATAGGTGTTGTCACCGGAATACCGTCGCTATCGCGCTGGCCAGAGCTTGATGCTGAATCGCTCTCTGACTTCGCCAGGTTCCTGGCTAAAAACTGTGACATCGTGGTCTGGGATGTCGCTAGCTACTTGGAGCTATCTCTTTATGGCCCAGAGAGCTCTACCGGGCGAAACGAGGCGACGAACACACTCTTGGAACTCGCCGATCTGACTATAGGTCTGTTCTTGGCAGATCCAGTTGGCGTCAACCGGTTTCTCTTTGACTGCAAAGTCGCAGCAAAGGAGTTTTGGCCGGTGGCAAACAGGGTGCGAAATTCGGTCTTGGGTAGAAAACCCGAAAGCGAGGTCTCCAAAGTGCTGCTCGAGGTGGCTGGAATCAACCTGGTTGAGTCAATAAGGGAGGACCCCGGCTTCGACACCATGCTGGCAACCGCCAAGCCGCTCAGGTTTCAAGGCAGAGGTTCAAAGGCTCAGGACGCCATCGCCAGGCTTGCCAAGAAAGCAAGCGAATACCTCGAAGAGTAAACTCGCGGCGTGGTGGAAAACGAGCTCCATGGACTTCCCTGGATTAGAACGCTCATGGCGGACTGGCAGTTGATTGCCGATGCCGCTTTTTCGGATCTTGTGCTCTGGGTTCCCAAACGAACAAAGCTCCACGTCTACGCACATGCCCGACCTTCGACAGCGGCCACGCTTTTCTATCGCGACATCACCGGAACCGCAGCCCGAACCGACTGGCGTAAAGCCATTGACGAGGCCTGGGAGACGGGCAAGCCTGTGCTAGCCAGTGAGGTTTCCGAGTACAGCGGAACCGCCAGCAGACTGTCGGCCTATCCGGTATTTGAGCCAAAGAAGACTTCGAAATCCAAGCCAGTAGCTGTCATCACTCGCCATACCAACCTTGGTGAGTCTCGCTACCCCAACAAGCTTCAGCTCAATTTTGTGGCGTGTGCCGAGCAGCTACTTGAGATGGTTAGCGCTGGCGAGTTTCCGATTCCCGATGCTGGAACTGATTCACGTAGGGGAGCCCCTCGTGTCACCGATGGCCTGATAAGGCTAGATAAGAGTGGAAGGGTGCTCTTCGCCTCACCAAATGCGCTCTCGATGTTTAACCGCTCGGGACTAGAGGGTGAGCTCGAGGGGCGACTGTTCTCAGACTCGGTGAAGGGGCTCAGCCCCCACTCGGGCATTGTGGACGAGGGTCTGCCTCTCGTGCTAACAGGTAAGGGTGCGTGGAAGACCGACATCGAGTTTGACTCTATGGTGCTATCAGTCAGGTCTATCCCAATCACCGCATCGGGTGAGCGCAGTGGAGCGGCAATACTCTGCCGTGATGTCACCGAACTTCGAGTGAGGGAAAGGGAACTACTAACCAAGGACCTTACGATTCGGGAGATTCACCACCGTGTTAAGAACAACCTCCAGACCGTTGCCAGCCTGCTCCGGATTCAATCGCGTCAGTCAAAATCCGAAGAGGTCAAGGACTCTCTCGCTCAAGCAATGAGAAGGGTTACCTCAATTGCGGTTGTGCATGATGTTCTTTCGGAAGGAATTGATCAAGAGATCTCCTTCGATCAGATCTTTGACCGAATCTTGCAGCTAATTCCCGAGATTGCGAGCGGGTTCCACAGCAAGGTGAAGACAAACTTTGCCGGGAGCTTTGGCGAACTAACCACCGAGCGGTCGACCACATTGGCTCTCGTGCTTACCGAGCTGGTTGCCAATGCCGTCCAGCACGGACTTGCCGATGCGTCAGGAGAAATCAGCGTTGTGGCCGAAAGAGACAATCACTTGCTGAGGGTTGAGGTGACCGATAACGGTGCCGGGCTTGCGGAGGGCAAGATTGGCACCGGCCTTGGCACCCAGATAGTGAGAACCCTTGTTGAGTCAGAGCTCAGGGGAAAAATTGCCTGGACCTCGCCAATTCGTGGCGGCACAAAAGTTTCTGTGGAGATACCTATTTAGCCTGTGCGACGAGCACGGGCGTAGCGACGCTTGAGCGAACGACGCTCATCCTCGCTCAGGCCACCCCAAACGCCGGTGTCCTGGTTTTCTTTGATTGCGTACTCAAGGCACTGAGCGGAGACATCACATTGACGGCAGATTGACTTGGCTTGCTCGATTTGCTCCAGAGCCGGTCCTGTGTTCCCAACTGGGAAAAATAGCTCGGGATCTTCGTTGAGGCATCGGGCCTGATTTAGCCAGGTCATATCCATAGTTTTCTGTTATTCCTAAGGTCAATGGCGTCTTGTTTTGCAGGTAAAGTCCTACTGACAACCCCAAAATCGTTTCACAGGGAGGCCGAGAAATCAATACCCAATCTGCTGGGAGGCCCCTGCGTTTGCTTATAGCGATAGCTATTGTGTCAATGCAAGCTATGGTGCTATGGGCCTTGGGAGTTCAGGCAATCTTGGCCTTTGTGGCAGGTTCAGTGACTTCCATCACAAGCTCACTGTTCCTAATTGGTCTGATTCTGGGCGCTGCCATTTTCGCAACAAACGTAGGCGTGGGCCTGTGGAAACTTCGGCGCTGGGCTCACACACCGGCACTTATGTTGCAACTACTGGGCGCCGCGATTGGGACAGCATCTTTCTCAGGTGAGTTTGCCGAGCCTCTGATTGGTATTTCACTACTTGCCTCATCGGCATTGGGATTTGTGCTGTTATTTGGAGGCGGAATCCGAAGCCTCTTTCACAGCGCTACTGACTGATTAGCTGCAACAGTTTCGGGATGTGGCCGGTGGCCCTCACGTTGTACATCGCTTCTTTTACTCTCCCACCGGCCTCGATCACAATCGTCGAGCGCAATACACCTCTGTAAAGCCTGCCGAAAATAGTCTTATCGCCAAAGGCCCCAAAGGCTTTGTGGGCAACTAGGTCAGGATCTGAGAGCAGCGTGAAGGTGAGCTCGTGGGAATCCTCAAAACTCTTGAGGCGTTCCACAGAGTCTGGCGAAACCCCAACTATCTGGTAGCCGTGGTTTTCAAACTCCGCAACGTGATCTTGGAAATCCGCAGCCTCTTTGGTGCAACCAGGAGTCCCGGCTGAGGGAAAGAAGTAGAGCACCGTGTTCTTTGTGAACAGTTCTGGGCCAGTTATCAACTCCCCGTTCTGATTGAGGAGACTGAGCTCGGGCGCGGCCTCGCCAGGCAGCAATTGCACGCCCGACCCCGATACCTGAGCATCATCCAACATGCCAAAAGACTAATTCTTCCGGAAGGCAAGTTTCTGAGATTTCGCCGAAAGCGTGCCTGCCAATTGCTTGGCAGGCTGCACTGGATGGGTGGTAAGCTTTTGCGCTGATGCGCCTCTAGCTCAATTGGCAGAGCAACTGACTCTTAATCAGTGGGTTCCGGGTTCAAGTCCCGGGGGGCGTACCAATAGAGAGCCAGACTCTTCCCCTCAAATGCCTTGAAGATTCGAACTTAGGTTCGTGACAGGTGAGACTAGACACCCATTGTTCCGAGGACGATTACCCAGCCAAGAATCGACTTAGCCACGAGGCTGAGCACGATGTAGGCCTTCTCACCAAACGGGTAGTTCTTCCAAGGACCAACCTTCTTGTACTGCAAGAACATGTTGATTGCGAAGGTGTTGAAGAAGATAAAGGTCGCTAAGAAGCCAATTTGGGCGTAGGCCGGAACAGCATCTGAGATGTTCCCTGTCGAAACAACGAAGTAAATCGCACCCATGATCCAGGGGACGATGCCCGCTACAACTCCAATGTTGAAAGGTAGCCAGCTCACCTTGTCGGTTAGCTGGTTGTAGCGCTCCATGACCAGACCCATCAGGTTCATGATGAAGTTCAGAGTGAAGATAAATACGACGGTTGAAACTTCGATGAGACCACCCAGCATTAGAAGGACCACCAGCATCAGCGAGGAGCTAAATGAGTACTCCCACCAGCGAGGAGGGTTAATGCCCTTTGCAATGTTTTGCTCGTAGCGCTGAATGTAGAACGGTGCCGAGATTAGAAGGTGGGCCATGGCTGATAGCAGCAGGAAGATCGGCGCAATCAGTGCAATCGGGAAATCAAACAAAGTCTCACTAACGGGCTGAATACCCTGGGGTGTTTCGTCGAAGAACCGGGTGATAACTGGAATCTTGGTCTCGTCGTTGAGAATTAGGTATAAAACGACGGCTTGGGCTAGGTGAAAGACACCCGCAATCCTGTTGAAGGTCTGGAGCTGCTTGCCAAGGGCGGTTTCTGGTTTCATTTTTTTATCTCCGGCTAGTCGAACGTGCTACTAGGCCAACAGACAACAGCGGAGACGAATTCCTAGCCGGAGTGTTTAGTGTCGGCGAGTCACCAAGGCATCGGTATGTCGCGGATTGGGTGGGCATCATCGGGTATTGCCTTGAGCGGCCCCCCTCCTGCCCTGATGCAGAGCCAACGAAGCTGAGTGGGGCTGTCTGGTTTGCATCTCCATGTCCTCATGACTCCGGTGCCGACGTGGACCACGGTGCCGGGGTGGACGTCAACTACCTCATCATCAAGACCCATCTGCCCCTCGCCCTCAAGAAAGACATAGACCTCTTCCAGTTCTGAGTGGCTGTGCCAGTAGCCAGCCTCTTCACCAGGCTCATAGGCGGTGGCCGTGAAGCCAATCACCTCCGTGTTGATTTCGTGGTCTATTACCCTTCGACCCTGCTTGTTGGTGGCTGGTACGAATCCACCGAAGTGATCACGCCAAGAATCAAGGGGTCCAATTTCGGTAATGCTGTAGTTGCTCATGCCTTTCAGGCTAGCTGCCTAGAAGCCAAGTAGAAGCGTTAGCTCTACTTGCCCACCAACGAAAAGAGAGTGACGCTTGCGAATCTCATCCTTCAAGGGGACGAAGTAGGTGCCGTCCTTGGGCGTGATGGCGGTTTTATACTCCATGCCGTCGATGACGATTTTGCAGGTAATCATTCCCCAGCCGTAGGTGAGCTCTTGCTTCACTTCGTCTATCTCCCGGGCATACTCCTCAGGCAACGCAACGAAGTAGAAAGGCGCAGGACCGCGCCACTCGATGATCTCGCCAATTACTTCATACTCCACTGCGTAATAACTCCGGTTCTCTGTCAGAATCTAGCTGTGACTAAGGCGCTAATGCTTGTGGATGTGCAGTTTTGCATGGTTTTTGGCCAGTGGCCAGTTCCAGGTGCAAGTGAGCTGCTCTCGAGAATTGGAAACCGTCTGCTTGCCGCGAGAGAAGCAGGTGAGACAGTAGTTTTCGTTCAAAACGATGCTCCCGAGGGTGAACTTGATGCTCCCGGGATGCCCTACTGGCAGCTCGCACTGCAGCCGGCACTCGGCGAGTTGGTAGTTCGGAAGACACATCAGAATGTCTTCGAATCGAACCCCAGTTTGGCAAGCCAGCTGAGGGACATTGGTGTCTCCGAGATCGAGCTCGTGGGCTTTCAGTCTGAGCTTTGCCTGAGGGCTAGCGCAATCGGTGCTTCTGGTGCCGGGTTTCAAGTTTCTGTGAGCAGAGATCTTCATGGCAGCTACGACGGCGATGAGTCCCACACGGAAATCTCTGACGCGGTTCAGAGGGAGTTAGAGGCATTGACAGTTGAATAAGGGCATCGACCGCTTTCTCAACAAGCACGGCCAGCTTGCTCAGATACCAGTGAAAGAAGATCGCAGGCTTGAAATCCTTGAGCATCTGGCCAAAGGCTTTGAACCTGAAGTGAAGCTCAGCGAGGCCGAGGTGAATGCCAAGGTCATGGCTTGGCACGAGGACTACGTAATGCTGCGACGGATGCTAGTCGATTACAAGTTCCTCTCCAGAAGCAGCGACGGCAGAACCTACTGGAGATCAAAACTTGCAGAATAATCTCATTGGCCTTGAGCCAAGACAGTTTGATGCTTACGTTGACGCCATCCAAACCTCTGGCGGTCTAATTGCCAACATGGGTCCGGATGTCGAGGCTTTGGTTTGGACCGACTATGCAAGACCAGACCTGCTAGAAGCAATGCTCGAAGAAAACCCCCAACTTCGTTTCGTTCAACTTCCCTTCGCGGGCGTGGATGCGTTTAGCAAGATCATTGCTGGCCATCCCGAGATCACATTCACATCGGCAAAGCGCTCCTATTCCGAACCGGTTGCCGAACACGCTCTAATGCTCTGCATGGCGCTCGGGCGCATAATCCCAGAGAGGGTTAGGGCAAAAAGCTGGGGTAAGAAGCATGCCGACAGCCTCTTCGATGCCGAGGTGGTGATTGTTGGCGGTGGCGGTATTGCTCAGCAGCTTGTCGACCTGTTAGCTCCGATGCGCTCGCTTGTCACAGTGATTCGCAAGCGACCCGGAGAGCCATTTGACAACTCTCAACATTCGCGAGTTGCAGGCTTTGATGAGCTGGATGAGAGCCTTGCCAGAGCACAGTTTGTGATTCTTGCCTGTGCTCTTACACCGGAGACCAGGTTTCTATTCAACGCTGAGCGCTTCAAGCTGATGCGTAAGGATGCTTATCTGGTGAACGTGGCAAGAGGTGAGATTGTGAACCAGGAAGATTTGGTTCAGGCTCTCAAGTCCGGTGAGATTGCGGCGTGCGCAACCGATGTGACCTATCCGGAGCCGCTGCCTGATGACCACGAGATGTGGGGTGTCGAGAATCTCCTTATTACGCCCCACACCGCCGACACCATGCCGATTGTGACCAGGCTCTTTGCGCTGCGTCTCCAGGAGAACGTGACTGCCTGGCTTACTGGCGGCGAGCCTGTGGGTATTGTCGACCCTGGCCTTGGCTACTAGGCGGGTAAGTGGAACTTAGTAACTGGCTGCTCTATGCGGCCGCCGCCCTAGGACTCTCGCTAACACCGGGCCCAAATGGACTGCTGGCGCTCACTCATGGCGCTCTTTTTGGCACAAAAAAGACAATCGCGACAATCTTTGGTGGCCTGACGGGGTTTTTCCTTGTCATCGCGATGTCGATGTTTGGAATTGGGGCACTGCTTGCCGCCTCTGCTTCCTTGCTCACTGTTTTGAAGTGGGTCGGTGGCGCCTATCTGATATTTCTTGGGATTCAGGTCTGGCGCTCACCGGCGCTCGCCGTCTCGCGTACCAAGGTTTCAGGTAAGGCGGGGCTGCTGTATCGGGCCGGACTTTTTTCGGCAATTAGTAACCCAAAGGGAATCCTGTTTTTTGTGGCCTTCCTGCCACAGTTCATAGAGCCCGAGCGGTCTCTTGTTGTTCAGTTTTTGATTATGGCGGCTACGTTTTTGGTAATTGAATTTTTCTATGAGCTGACGGTCGCCGCTCTGGCAGACAGGATCACACCCTGGCTTGCGCGGGTCGGAAAGAACTTTAACCGCACCTTTGGTGCGGTGTTTATGGCTATTGGTGTTCTGCTGCCACTAAGGGGCTAGAGGCCCAGCTTGCCCCTGAGGAATTCAATGTGTCCTTTGGCTTTTACGTTCAAGAACGAGTGAGTGACCTTGCCGTCCTCGACCACGAACGTCGAGCGAATGGTTCCCATGTACTCCTTGCCATACATGCTCTTTTTGCCGTATGCGCCATAGGCCATCTGGACCTCGTTTTCGGGGTCTGAGAGCAGCTCGAAGTTCAGACCCTCTTTTTCCTGGAACTTCTTGAGCTTTGCTGGGGCATCTGGGGAGATGCCTAAGACTGTGTAGCCGGCTGACTTCAGTGAGTTGATGTTGTCGCGAAAGTCACAGGCCTGGGTGGTGCAGCCAGGGGTTGAGGCTGCTGGGTAAAAGTAGACGATTACTTTGCCCTTCTGCTCTTTCAGGGAGACGAGCTCGCCATCTTGATTGCTCAGGATGAACTCAGGGGCTTTTGATCCAATTTCAACGCTCATGAAATTGACAATTCACTTTTCGTCTTCGCTATTCCTTTTTTCCTCGCCTTTGGGCGCTGCCTTGGTTACGTAGTAGAGCAGTGCGGCGATGCCAGCAATGGTGATTGGCCAGATAAGAAAGTCGATTGGCTGACCCTGTGGAATCCGGTTGATGTTCTCAATAATTGCAATTGGTAGCATCTTCAAAGACTATCGCCGAGAAAGGCAAAACAAGTGCTTGCTATCGGCTCTGGACTGCTCACCGGACTCTCCCTGATTATTGCCATTGGTGCTCAAAATGCCTTCGTGTTGCGTCAGGGGCTGACCAGGCAACACGTGCTGGCGGTGGTGCTCTTTTGCGCTGTCTCGGACGCGTTACTTATCGTCCTGGGCATGCTGGGTCTTGGGGTTGCGATCATGTCGCTCCCAGTTCTACTTGAGGTGTTTCGCTTTGGTGGAGCTGCCTACCTCGTTTATTTTGCAGTCACATCGTTTAGGCGGGCACTCAAGCCACAAGCTCTAGAGGCGGGTGGAGCTAAGGCTGGAACTTTAGCCTCGGCCCTGACAACCGCCGCGGCACTTACATACCTAAACCCTCATGTTTATATCGACACCGTCTTGCTACTGGGTTCAATTGGAAATCAGTTCGGAGACGACCGCTGGCTCTTTGCGTTTGGTGCGGCGGCAGGGTCGTTGATTTGGTTTTTCTCGCTTGGCTTTGGAGCGAAACTGTTGTCACGCTTTGTGACCAGGCCAAGTTTTTGGAAATACCTCGACATTTCTATTGGCCTAGTGATGCTCGCAATTGCTCTGATGCTCCTCACCTACAACTTCTGATTGCGAAAAAGGGCATAATCGCACTGTGACTAATCCAGCCGGCAGCCTTGGCAATTTTGCCAATCGGTCCTCCTCTAAGTGGCTGAGGTTTCCCCCGGACGTATTGCCCATGCACGTTGCGGAGATGGACTTTGAGGTTTCAAAAGAGATTCGGGACACCCTCAGCGACATGGTCCAACGCTCCGACCTCGGTTACCTCGGACCTCTTCCTGAGCTTGCGGGTGCCTTTGAGGCATTTGCCCTAGATCGCTGGGGCTGGCGTGCCGACGGCAAGCAAATCAAGCTGGCGACCGATGTCGGGGTGGTTGCCGTGGAGATTCTTCGTGCGGTGACAAAGCCAGGGGACAGGGTCTTGGTGAATTCGCCGGTCTACGCGGCGTTTTTTAAGTGGATATCTGAAGTTGGCGCAGTACCTGCGGATGCGCCGTTGGTCCTTGATGGTGACACCTGGAAGCTCGACCTAGCCGCCATCGAAGCGGCTTTTCAGGATGGAGTGAAGGTATACCTGCTCTGCTCACCGCAGAACCCAGTGGGCCGGGTGCACACGGCTCAAGAACTTACGGCCATTGCCAAGCTTGCAAAGCAGTATTCGGTTCTCGTCATAGCTGATGAAATCCATGCGCCACTTAGCTGGGTGCCATTTACGCCCTACCTATCCTTGGGCACAGAGGCCGAAGAGACCGGAGTCGTGATTACCTCGAGCTCCAAGGCATGGAACACGGCAGGTTTGAAGGCGGGCTTTCTCATCACACAGTCCGAGGCTGCAAGAAAGCAATTGAGTGAGCTCCCCGAGGCAATGAATTGGAGGGCTTCGCTCCTAGGAGCTCATGCCATGGTCGCCTCGTATAAGGCTGGCACCACTTGGCTAGATCAAACTGTCCAAAAAATTCAGGAGAACCTCGATCATCTCCAGCACGAGATAACCCAAAGCCTTCCAAAGGCCAAAGTCTTTGCGATGGAAGCCACCTACCTGGCATGGGTGGACATGAGCGAATATGGGGTCGAAGATCTGCAGGGTGAGATTCTCAGGGAAGCAAGAGTCGGTGTTGTTGCCGGCAGTGACCATGCCCATACCGGAGATTACGCCGGCTTCATTCGCTTCAATTTTGCAACCAGCAAGGCCAGAATCAGTGAGGCAGTTAGCAGAATCGCAGCGCTGCTGGAGGGCTGAAAATGTCCTCGATTCAGTCTCAAACCATCGACCTTGCAAACCGACTCTTCATCGAGCACTCGCTCATCAACTACAGCTTTGGCTTTGACCGAGCGGTCAGAAGAGCAGGTCAGTGCGACTTTCGTGCAAGGCGAATCACAATTAGCAAGCACCTCGTAAATAACTGCACTCTCGAAGAAATCGAGCAGGTCATACTGCATGAGATCGCCCACGCGCTGGTCGGCAAGGAGGCCGGCCACTCCAAGCTTTGGAAATCGAAGGCAAAGGAAATTGGCTACCGCTTTGAAAAGGTCAATTGGCAAGAGCTGGCTTCCGGTGTTAACGGCTACACCGGCAGCTGCCCCGCCGGCCACGAGCACTTTCGAATCAGAAAACCGAGCGGCCCGAGAAGCTGCAAGCGCTGTGCGGGTTCGTTTGACCCGCGCTACCTAATCTCCTGGCGACTAACTGGGCCCGATCAGTAGCGCCATAATCCAGGCGCCAGCCAGGAAGTTCAGCAGCAAGAACCGCTTCCAGCCGCGGTTGGCCTCCTCGCAGGTTTCGTCTGTGATGCCAAGCTGCGAGCCCACGACAATGAGGTAGGGGATGGCGGCAAAGGATGCCTGCCAGAACCTATCGGGAAGCGCGAGCAGCAAAACTCCTGCCACCAGGTAGAGGACAACCGCAATTCTGACCGTGTTTCTGGCACCTAGGTTTGTTGCCACCGAGGCGATGCCGGCCTCTCTGTCTGCCCTAATGTCCTGCACCGCTCCAAAGGCGTGGGATCCAGCCCCCCATAAGAAAAATGCCAGGGTCGCAAGCTGCAGGGTCGGACTAAAACTCTCTCCAGCTAAGAGCAGCCCAAAGAGCATTGGCCCAACAAAGTGAGTGGAGCTAGTCACTGAGTCCAGAAACGGAATCTCTTTGAACCTCAAACCCTTCACCGAATAGGCGATTACGGCGAATACGGTCAACAGCAGGACCAAGAGTGCAGGGAGGTTTTCCAGGCTCACAAAAACCGCATAGCCAATAAAGGGTGCTGCCAGTCCGAAGGCCCAGAGCAGGGTTGTTCTGTGTAGCTCGGGGGCCAGTAGTGCACCCTCTATCCCGCCCTTGCGAGGGTTTCTCAGGTCACTCTCGTAGTCAAAGACATCGTTTATCCCATACATCAAGAAGTTATAGGGGATCAGGAAGAAGAAGCTAAGGACAACTAACTCTGCAGCCACATCGCCACCTGCAAAGTAGTAGGCAGCCGCAAACGGCACAGCCGTATTCACCCAGGAGATGGGCCTAGAAGACCAAAAGAGGCTTTTTAGCGCATTCAAAGCTTGCTCCGCAAAAAGTTAAAGAGCGACGGGACGAGCACCAGAGCTACGAGCGTGTAGGCGAAATCTTCTATGGGTGCAAAGCCCAGACGAATTCCTGAGATCTTTTCTGGGTCATAGTCGACGATTCCGGTTCCGATGATGACATTGTCAAAAACCAGGGTGAGGGTCAGCATCACAACCGCTGCTGCTAAGAGGGGCCTAACCGGCAGCCACTTGCGCATAAGAAAGCCATAGACGGAGAAAATGCCGAGCACACTGGCGGTGAGAAGCAGATAGGTCACTTGGCAAACCTCCTGGCAAACCCTTGATAGACCAGCAGGGTGTTGTAACTCAGCAGGATCAAGAAAAACAGCTCCTCGAGGGGAAGCTCAGGCGCCAGTAGCAGACCCGAAAGATGCGGCGCATCGCCGCGAAAGAAGATGCCGAGTGCAATTCCTACTAGGTCCCACGCCAAAAACACCGCAACCGCAACAGCCACCGAGACGATGGTTGCTCTTGGGCTGACGAATAAAGCTAGCTTGTGACGGTGGTCGATGGCTCCCAGGCCCAGGATGGAAACTACAAGCAGGCTCAGGTAGATAAAGGGAACTAGCTCGGTCATCACGCCAGGCCCTTGAAGGTCCTAACCGGCTTGATTTCGCCCTTGATTGGACCACTGGAGCGGTCATCGGTTAGGTGTTTGTAAACCAGCTCGGCACCTATCAGGCACATCGGTAGACCGATGCCGGGAAGAGTGTTTTGGCCGGCGTAGTAAAGATTCTTGAGCTTTCTCGAGTAGTTCTTGGGCCTGAAGAAAGCACTCTGCATGAGGGTGTGGGCCATACCCAAAGCGGTTCCGCTCCAAGCATTGAACTCGTTCACAAAGTCCTGGGGGCCAACGGTTCTGCGCACCACGACGCGATCTTTGAGGTCTGGAATGTTGCACCACTGAGAAATCTGTTCGATCACGGTATCCGCGGCAGCCTCCAGAGCAGGGTCACCTGCTCCTCCAACTCCTCCGGTGCCAATTGATGGGTCAGCTGCGGTCGGCACGAGCACGAAGATGTTCTCGTGACCCTCGGGTGCAACGCTGCCATCTGTCTTGGAGGGCATGCAGATATAGAGAGAGGCTGGGTCCGGAACTTTGCGCTTGCCATCGGCCTTATGGAATACCTCGGCAAAGTTTCCCTTCCAGTCATCGGTGTAGAGCAGGGTGTGGTGATCTAGCTCATCGATTTTGCCTTTGACTCCAAGGTAAAGAAGCAGTGCGGAGGGGCCAGGGACCTTCTTGTCCCACCAGCTCTGCGGGTAGGTCTGGTGCTCTGACGAGAGCAGCTTGGTCTCTACGTGCTGGAGGTCAGCGGTTGCGACCACCACATCTGCTGAAATCTCGACCTCACCCAGTTTGACTCCGGTTGCCTTTCCGCCATCGGTAAGAATTTGGCTCACCGGCGAGGAGGTGTGGATCTCTACCCCGTGCGCCCTGGCAATTCGTGCGATGGCCTCAATGACGGTGTGCATGCCGCCGTTTGGGTAGAAGACTCCCTGCTTCATGTCAACGTGTGTCATCAGGTGATACATGCTGGGGGTGTCGTAGGGAGAGGCTCCGAGGAATACTGCCGGGAAGTTGAGCATCTTCTTCAGCCGCTCGTCCTTGACGTACTTTCCAGAAAAGTCGTACAGCGAGGTTGTTAGCAGCTTTAGGAAGCGACCTAGTTTCTTGACAACGTCCGGGTGAAAGAAGCTCCTGGGGTCACGGAAGTTCGTGTATAGGAAGTGCCTTATCGAAAGCTCGTATGCCTCCTCGGCGCTCGCAAGATACCTCTCGAGAGCCTTCCCTGCTCCAGGCTCCATGTCATCGAAGAGTTTCTTGATCTGCTCCAGGTCCTCGGGCATCTCGATGCGGTCGCCGAGCCCCTCGTTTCTGGTTTGGTAGGCGGGGGTGAGCCGAACCAGATCCAATTCCTTTTCTGCGCTGGTGCCCATGAGTTTGAAAAACTGCTCGAAGGCATCGGGCATCAGATACCAACTGGGGCCCATATCGAATCGAAACCCATCCTTCTCCCAAAGGTAGGCTCTTCCGCCCAGAGAGTCTCTGGACTCAAATAGCTTGACATCCATGCCCGCCTTAGCCAGCAGTGCACTCGTGGCAAGTCCAGCTATTCCGCCGCCAACTACTACTGCGGTCTTTTTGCTCATGCGACTCCTCTAAGCGCTCGTGCTAGCAGCACCAGCTTCCGGCTATTACTAACCGAGATGCGCCTGGTTTTTAGTTCCTGCGCTGGGGTTCGGGAAATCTTTTGGTTGAGCTCTTGAAACAAAAGCTGCGCTGCGGCAACTGCGCGGCGCGCACCTATGGGCAAAAGCGGCAGCGACTTAGAGCTGGTCGCTAGGTCCTCTTGGATATCAGCAACGAGTCTTTCTTTGGTTGCCTCATCAAAATTGTTGACGCTGACGTTTGGAAAGTAGCTTCTACCGAGCCTGTCGAAGTCAGCAGCGAGGTCTCTGAGGAAGTTCACCTTCTGGAAGGCGGCACCTAGGGCCCTCGCTCCCGCTACCAAAGTCTTCTTTTCATCTGCGGTGTAGCTCTTGCCATGCACGAACACTGCCAAACACATCAAGCCGACCACCTCAGCTGAGCCGTAGACGTATGTCTCAAAAGAAGATTGATCGTGCTCTTTTTCGGTCAGATCCATGCGCATTGAAAAAAAGAAGGGTTCGACGATGTCCTTTTTGATCCCGACGAGTCTTGCTGTCTGCGCGAAGGCGTGAAGGATCAGGTTTGTCGAGTAGCCAAGCTCCATGGCTCGGTAGGTCTCATTTTCAAACTCATTGAGCATTTGCTCAGGGCTTACCGCTTTTTCAACTTGCTGAGCCTCAGCGGCAGAGCCGTCGACAATCTCGTCTGCTACCCGAACCATGGCGTAGATGTTCTCAACGTGCTCGCGGAAGCCCCTGTCTAAAAGCCTGGTGGCAAGCCCGAAAGAGGTCGAGTAGGAGTAGATGACCTCCTTGGCCGCGGCATGAGAGGCGCGGTTATAGAGCACTAGGCCAGTTGGCACCTTGGTGGTGTCTTGGGATTCCACGACTTCAGGCTACCTCCTTATCAACATAAGATTGAGCCCATGACTAACCAGATGAAGCCAAGAAGCCACGTCGTCACCGACGGTATTGAGCGAGCCGCAGCTAGGGGCATGCTCAGGGCCGTTGGCATGGGAGATGAGGACTGGGTCAAGCCTCAAATTGGCGTGGCATCATCCTGGAACGAAGTAACCCCTTGCAACCTCTCGCTTGATCGGCTTGCCGATGCGGCAAAGCAAGGTGTTCACGCATCAGGTGGCTACCCTCTCGAATTCGGCACCATCTCCGTCTCAGACGGCATTTCAATGGGCCACGAGGGCATGCACTTCTCGCTGGTTTCCCGCGAGGTCATCGCGGACTCGGTCGAGACCGTAATGGAGGCTGAGCGTCTGGACGGGGCTGTTCTGCTGGCGGGCTGTGACAAGTCCCTGCCGGGAATGATGATGGCAGCTGCCAGGCTCGACGTCTCAGCAGTATTTCTCTACGCCGGTTCAATCGCCCCGGGTTGGGTCAAGCTTTCCGACGGCACGGAAAAACAGGTCACCATCATCGACGCCTTTGAGGCGGTTGGTGCCTGTAAGGCAGGCAAGATGAGCCAGGAGGACGTGGATCGAATCGAGAGGGCCATCTGTCCGGGTGAGGGAGCCTGTGGCGGAATGTATACCGCTAACACCATGGCTTCAATCGGAGAAGCACTTGGCCTCTCGCTTCCCGGCAGCGCTGCTCCACCTTCGGCAGATAGAAGGCGTGACACCTGGGCTCACCGCAGCGGCGAGGCGGTAGTGAACCTGATTTCAAAGGGCATCACCGCAAGACAAATCCTCACCAAGGAGGCATTTGAGAACGCGATTGCTGTTCTCATGGCTTTCGGCGGCTCAACAAATGCGGTTCTCCACCTGCTTGCTATTGCTCGTGAGGCAGAGGTTGATCTAATCCTCGATGACTTCAACCGAATTGCAGACAAGGTCCCGCACCTTGGGGATCTAAAGCCATTTGGACAGTTCGTGATGAACGACGTTGACCGAGTCGGAGGAGTACCAGTTGTCATGAAGGCACTGCTGGATGCAGGCCTGATGCACGGGGACGTGATGACTGCCACCGGTAAGACGCTAAGGGAGAACCTCGCAGAGATAAATCCTCCTGACCCAGACGGCAAGATCATCCGCGCAATGAATGACCCAATCCATAAAGACGGCGGCATTGCGATTCTGCGCGGCAGCATCGCTCCAGACGGGGCTGTTGTGAAGACTGCTGGATTCGACCTGGAAACCTTCGAGGGTCCAGCAAAGGTATTCGAGCGTGAGGCGGCGGCGATGGAGGCTCTCACCAGGGGCGAGATCAAGGCCGGTGACGTAGTTGTGATTCGCTACGAGGGCCCTAAGGGTGGCCCTGGAATGCGCGAGATGCTAGCCATCACGGGAGCAATCAAGGGTGCGGGATTGGGTAAAGATGTCCTACTATTGACGGACGGCAGATTCTCGGGCGGCACAACCGGCCTTTGTATCGGCCACATTGCCCCAGAGGCCACCGATGGTGGACCGATTGCTCTGGTTCGTGATGGAGACTTGATTCGAGTCGATGTTGCAGCTCGATCGCTTGACTTACTGGTCGACGATGAGGAGCTGGCTGCGAGGAAGCAGCAGTGGCAGCCATTGCCACCGCGCTATACCCGCGGCGTTCTAGCGAAATACACCAAGTTGGTGCACTCGGCCTCCGAGGGCGCATACTGCGGTTAATTACTATTTTGGAGATTCGATGACAGAGACCCTTTCAGGTGCCCAGGCAATTATTCGTTCCCTGGAGCTACTTGGCGTGGACACGGTCTTTGGCCTTCCAGGCGGAGCGATTCTCCCTACCTATGACCCGCTCATGGACTCCAGCAAGATTCGTCACATCCTCGTTCGTCACGAGCAGGGTGCTGGACACGCAGCCGAGGGCTATGCGGCAGCCAGCGGCAAGCTT